>OJHM01000027.1_pt1 | contig 63571 bp, 53 predicted proteins | sample 1595241 | NCBI WGS metagenome assembly OJHM01 (sample SAMN05416781, study PRJEB24817) | seawater metagenome | isolation source: Sea water | place: Canada:Atlantic | collected 2013-11
AACTTTGAATCAGAAATCAGACGATTTGGGAATCCAGTTTGTCAACAGAACCTAACCATTGGAACCGTTGCCAGCGGTGACCACAATCGGCACGGTCCCATCCAACGCCTTGTACATGCGGCATTGAATCGGCACAGCGCCCCCGGCACGTCCTCTCTAGCGGTCGATCCCCTCGATGCTGATCCGCCGGATGCCGTCCAGCGCCGCCATGCTGTAGATCGTGTCGCGCAAATGGGTGGAGACATGCCGCGCATGAAACCGGCTGGGCGCGCGCAGGATCAGCCGATCCACCTCGACCCGTCCGGCCAATCCGGCGATCCAGGCCGCATGGGTATGGGGATTCGCCCGCTGCAACCGGCCCGAGATCCGCGCCCATCCCGCATCCTGCCCGTCCGGCTCCGCGATGCCGGGAAAGCGCACGACGTTGCCCGCCTGCTCCCGTGCTTGCCCGCTCGACTGCCCATCTCGCTGCGACGCCCTCAAGTCATTGCCCGTGCCATCGCCCATGCCGTCTCCGGTCATCCGCGCGAGGAAATCCGGGCCGACATTCGCGAAACTGTCGCGCGTCGCGTGCAGGATCGCGGCCGTGTCCAGCCGATAGACCGCCACCCGGCCCCGCGCGCCCTGCCGCACCAGCACCAGCCAGCCAAGCTCGCGCAACCGGGCCATCTGCCGCTTGACCGTGCGCGTGTCCACCGACCACAGCGCCGCGATCTCACGCTGGCCGGTGGTCAACTCATCGCGCCGCCAATTGTACCGGGCCGTGATCAGCGTGCTCAGCCGCAAGGCCAGCATCGCCTCCGCACCGCCCTGCCCCATCCCCCACGCGCCAAGCGCGGTGAGAAGATCGTATTTGCGTTCCGCGGCGCCCTGCCCCATGAACGCCTGCTTGCCATCTGTCGCCCGCATCGGTCCTGCCTTCCGGTGCGTTTGCGGGTCTGCTCTCTGATCCTCCATCGGCCCCGACGCTTCGGGCGACAGGAACCGGGCCGACTCTCATCGAAACGCTTTTCACTGCTCTTGAAGGATTAGCGTTTGATAACCCGATTCTGTCAAGGATCGGTTAACGCCGGGCCCCTTCCCGATCTCCTTCAAAGAATAAAGTCAGGTATCAATGGTATAGGGTGACATGCAGGCTGTCCCCCATTCGCGGGCAAATGTCCCCCAATCTGTAGCGGAACCTCTCGCCCTGTCCCCCAATATGGCGCGCCAGGGCCAAGGCAACCGCGAATCAGTGGCCCCCGCCCCATCGCCTTGCAGCAAAGGGCTTTCCCCGCGGGGAACCGTTTACCTTTGCCAGCATGGAAAGAAATTGCTCCTTTGGCAAATTCGGCGTATTTCACGAATGAAGCTGATTTTACGTTTTGGGGAAATGCCCATGTTCGACCATACCGACCTCGCCACCCTTCAGGCCCGCTCGCTCAAGATGCAGGGCTGGATACGCGAGCAGACCTTCTCGCCCGAGATGACCAAGACCTTGCGCCGCTTTTCCTCGTGGGAGGTGGCGGAGCTGATCCTGGGCATCAACCAGAACACCTTTCGCGGCAAGCTGGCCGCCGACCCCTCCTTCCCCGCGGGGAATGTTGAGGTGGACGGGCGCCAGCGCTGGTTCAGCCTTGAGGAGATCAACGAGCTGCGACGGCGCATGCGGATCGGGCGCAAGTCGTTGCTGCCCCCCCGCCCCGAGGGCAAGCGCGCCATCCGTGCCGCCATCGCGAACTTCAAGGGCGGCGCGGGCAAGTCCACCGTGGCGCTGCACTTCGCCCATGCCGCCGCCCTGGACGGCTACCGCGTGTTGGCTGTGGACTTCGATCCGCAGGCGACGCTCAGCCATTCGATGGGGCTCAACGATGTCAGCGAGGATCACACCGTCTGGGGCATCATGGTCCGCGATCTGGAGCGTCAGACCGCCGAGCAGAACGCCGCGCCGGTCGCCGCCGAATCGGGGCGCAGCGTTCCACGCCGCGATCTGCCCTCCTCGATCCTGGACATGGGGTTGGGGGCATTGCGGGTGACGGACTTCATCAAGCCGACGGCCTGGCCCACGATTGACATCGTGCCGAGCTGCGCCAACGCGGCCTTTGTCGAGTTCGCCTCGGCCCAGTATCGCCATATCAATCCCGAGTGGTCCTTCTTTGCCGCCATCGACCGCTGGCTGGATGCCCTGCCCGATGACAGCTACGACATCGTGATCTTCGACTGCCCGCCCGCCATCGGCTATCAGTCGATGAACGCGGTCTTTGCGGCGGATGTGCTGTGGGTGCCGTCGGGGCCGGGATATTGGGAATACGATTCCACCACCTCCTTTGTCGGGCAATTGTCCGAGGCGCTGGAGGATCTGGCCCATGGCTTCCCCGCGGGGAACCTGGACCTGCCCAAGAGCTTTCACGAAATGCGCTTTCTGATGACGCGCTATGAGCCGGGCAATGAATTGCACCGCGCCATGTTCGACGCCTTTCGCAAGGTCTGGGGGGAGCGGATGACGGAGCATCCGATCGAGCTGACCCGTGCGGTGGAGCAGTCGGGCCGGTTCCTGTCCTCGATCTACGAGGTGGATTACCGTGACATGACGCGCGCCACCTGGCGGCGGGCGCGTGACAGTTTCGACCGGGCCTATCTGGAATTCCGCGACCATCTGATCGGAGTCTGGGACGATGTGGAGTGAGGTTCCCCGCGGGGAATGGGTCAGGACGCGATACCTATTCCCCGCGGGGAAGGGTTACGAAATGTTAACGATATGCGGTCAAGTTGGCGTGGCAGTGCGGCCCCTCGCACGCACCCGACCGACCGAGACACCGCACCCTGCGGGCCCCCTCGGATCGGGCCGCGTGTGTGAGAGGAGAGTATGATGAGCCGTAAGCGACGCACCTTTCAGATCGACCTGCCGGACGACCCGGCGCCGAGCACAGCGCCTGGCAATACAGGCAAAACAGCATCAGGCGACGCGGCAACGGATACGTCCACGCGCGGCACCGGCCCTGCCGGGCGGCGCGGCCCCATGGCCACTGCCGTGCGCGAAACCGGTGACAGCCGCGCCGCGCGGGCCGACACGGTTGAGGCCATCCGGGCGGAGAATGACCGGCTGGCCCATGAATTCGTGGCGCTCAAGAAACAGGGCCTGATCGTCGCGCGCATCCCGCTGGACGCCGTGAAGATGAGCAAGCTGGTTCGCGACCGCCATACCAAGGCGGATGCCGATCTGCGCGACCTGATCGCCTCGATCCGCGAGGTCGGGCTGTCGAACCCGATTCAGGTCGAGCAGGCGGAGGATGGCACCTATGAGCTGATCCAGGGCTACCGGCGGCTGGCGGCGTTTCGCGCGCTGGCCGAGGACGACGAGAGCTATGCCACCATCCCCGCAGGCATCGCGCCGGCGGGGCAGGGGGTGGACATGCTCTATCGCCGGATGGTCGATGAAAATCTGGTGCGCAAGAACATCTCCTTTGCCGAGATGGCGGCGCTGGCCCGTGACTATGCCGTCGATCCGCAGGTCGGCGCACCGGGGGTGGAGGAGGCGATCCGGCTGCTCTATGCGTCCTCCAGCGCGCAAAAGCGCAGCTATATCCGCAGCTTCACCCTGTTGCTGGAGGTGCTGGAGCAGCATCTGGAATATCCCGAGGAAATCCCCCGCGCGCTGGGGCTGAGCCTGCGCAACCGCCTGTCTGAAATGCCGGAGGTGCAGGGCGCAATCGTGCGCGCGCTGCGCGACATGCCCAACCGCACCGTGGAGGAGGAGCTGGCCGTTCTGCGCCGTTTCGCCGGCGGTGCGGCGGAGACGGCGACCCCGGCGCGCAGCGGTGGCGACAAGATGAGCCAGACGGCCAAGCCGCGCGGCAAGACGACCCTGCGCATCGAGCGGCCCGAGGGCACGGCGAAGCTGGTCGCCAGTGCCGGGCGGGTGGAGCTGAAGCTGGACAAGGACTTCTCGGATTACGAGGCCAGCCGGATGGAGCAAGCGGTTCTGGCCTTCCTGCGGGCGCTCGATTCCAACTGAGCGGGTCGTGTGTTGGCGGGCGGGCAGGGGGTTCCCCGCGGGGAATGGGTGTGAAATGCTGACCTATTCCCCGCGGGGAATGGTCACGCGACAGCCCGGTGCGGGGCAGGGGTCAGCGCCTGCCGCAGATCGGCCAGCAAATCCTCCACCCCCTCCAACCCGACGGACAGGCGCACCAGCCCCTCGGCGATGCCATGCTCGGCGCGCTCCTGCGGGGTGTAGGTCGAATGGGTCATGCTGGCGGGATGCTGGATCAACGTCTCCGCATCGCCGAGGCTGACCGCCCGCGTAATCAGGTGCAGCCGGTCCATCATCGCGCGACCCGCATCCAGACCGCCCTCCAACTCGAACGCGATCATGCCGCCCGCCTGGGCCATCTGTCGCTGCGCAAGGTCATATTGCGCAAAGCCGGGCAGGGCAGGGTAGTGCACGCTGGCCACGCCGGGCGTGGAGTCGAGCATCCGCGCAATGGTGTGGGCGCTGGCGCAGACACGGTCCATCCGCAGCTCCAGCGTTTTGAGCCCGCGCAGGATCATCATCGCGTTGAAAGGGGCCATGACAGCGCCGGTCATGTCCTTCATGCCGTAGAGGCGGATCTGTTCCACCATCTCGGCCGAACCCACCAGCAGCCCCGCCACGACATCGCCGTGCCCGCCCAGATACTTGGTGGCCGAGTGCACCACGATGTCCGCTCCGTGTTCGATCGGGCGGGTCAGGTAGGGGGTGGCATAGGTGTTGTCCACCACCACCACGGCCCCGGCGGCGTGGGCAATCTCAGCCGTGGCGGCAATGTCCACCAGCCGCATGTTGGGGTTGGCCGGCGTCTCGAAATACACGACCCTGGTGCGGGGTCCGATGGCGGCTTCGAGGTTGGCAGGGTCGGTCAGATCGATATGGGTCACGGTGATGCCGAACTTCGCCAGCCCGTGCTGCATGAACGAGAACGTGCAACCGTAGAGGGTCTTGTCCAGGATCACCTCATCCCCCGGCGCGAGCAGGGTCCACATGGTCGAGGTGATGGCCCCCATTCCTGACGACAGTGCAAGGCCGGCCTCGCCCCCCTCCAGCACCGCGATGCGCCGCTCCAGCAGGTCGGTGGTGGGGTTCGAGACGCGGGAATAGACATGGCCCGGCCGCTCCCCCGCGAACATCCGGCCGCCATGCTCCGCCGTGTCGAAGGCGAAGGTGGACGTCAGGTGCAGGGGAGGGGTCAGCGCGCCCTCGTTCTGCATGGGGTCGTAGCCGTGGTGAATGGCGCGGGTGGCGAAGCTGTCGGTCATGATGTCCTCCGTGTGATGCGGCATCATGGGACGGAAACGTAGCTTTGAAATTGCCAATCCTGCCCTGATTTGTCACTATATTGGAATATTATGCCAATGGAGGCCCGCATGGATCAGAAGGATCGGCAGATTGTTCGCGCCTTGCAGCGCGATGCGCGCATGACCAATCAGGACCTGGCGGCGGAGGTGAACCTGTCGCCCTCACCCTGTCTGCGCCGCGTGCGCAATCTGGAGAAGTCCGGCGCGATCCGGGGCTATGCCGCGCATGTGGATGAGGCCGCTTATGGCCTGCCGGTGACGGTCTTCGTGCGGGTTTCGCTGGCGCGTCATACCGAGGAGGCGGTGCAGCAATTCGAGGCGGCGGTGGCGCGGGTGGATCAGGTGCTGGAATGCTTCGTGATGACGGGCGTGCAGGATTACCTGCTGCGCGTCGTGGTGGCCGATCTGCCCGATTACGAGCGGTTCGTGCGCAGGCGGTTGCACACGATCGGCGGCATCGCGTCCATCGACACCAGCTTTGTCTATGGCGTGGTCAAGCGCACCAGCGTTCTGCCCGTGGTCTGACCGCGCGAAGGGGTGCCGAGGGCATGGCCGGGGGTGAAGATTTGTCCGCGCTGGAACAGTGTGGTGGAGACTTGAGGCTCCACTTGCTTTAATCATCAAGTCAACCGATCCGAAGATACCTGAATCCCTCAGAAAGCTGCGAGTGAAATGGCCGATCTAAACACTATGACTGCCGAAGACTTTTCAAAGTTGGAAGGTTTCGTGTTCACCATTACCTCAACCGAGGCAGAAATTGATCTTGAACTTGTCGAGGTCAAGAAACTGGGGGCCGGTGAGCGCAAGGGGGGCGCATTTGCACTGCTTTGGCAGGGGCCTTTGGACCCGGCGCTGCCGCAGGCCACCTACCGTCTGTCGCAAGCTGAAATCGGCGCGCATGACATCTTTCTGGTGCCCGTCGCGCAAAAGCAGGTCGGCTATCAGTATGAGGCGATCTTTACGTGAGGAACTCTTACGCTGATGGCGTCCAGCGCAGCAGGTTGTAGACGCCCTTGTCCTCGACGACCTTGAAACCCAGACGCAGATATAACGACATCGCCGGGTTTTGCTTTTCAACGTGGATGCCGATGCCCTTTGCGCAATCGGCCGCCGCGCCCTGCATCAGATCCATCAGAATGGCACCGCCGATGCCCTGGCCGCGCGCCTCGGGCATCAGGGCGATGTCGATAATTCGATGCTCGGATGCCCACCGCTCCAGATAGAGCCTGCCGATGCGCTGTTGTTTCTGTTCGACGATCAGCCACGACGCGTCGGGATAATGCTTTTGATAATGATCGTGCTGGGCTGAGAACTGCATGTCGATGAAGGCCTGCTTTTCCGGCTCGCCCCAGGGGGTGCGAGACAGCTCACCCTCACGCGTTGAGCGATAGAGGCGCGACAAGAACGCCATATCGTCGGCAATCATCGGGCGATAACGGATCGCGTGGCGGGACGCGTGGTCAATCAGGGGGAAGTACGGCAAACGCGCGGCGCCTTTCTGAATCATACCTGTGATAAGGGCGGCACTGACATCTCCAGGCTGGTGGGGCTGTTCCGATCCGCGCTGCGGCGCGAACCCCTCGCTGCCGTCCCCGGACTAGCCGCGCGATGGGTACAGCCCCACCAGCGCGATAATGAAGTTCATCACCAGAAAGGGTTGCATATTGATATGGGATTGCCCGCCGCCGGTCGTGCCGATGGTCTCGCTCGCCATATCGACCAGGTTGGAGCCTGTGTTCGTCTGATATATCTGTTTCGCCGGAAAGCCGAGCGATCGTGCAAGCGAGGCGGTATTGCCTGGGCCGAGGTCGGGGTCGGCTGCTTCGTACGTCGCCCTGGCGATATGTGAATGCGAGGGGATCTGCGGGTCTGTCAGCGTGACTGTTTCGGTGCCGATCCTCTCCCCCAAACGGCGGGCGGTCAGGCCGGGGCCGCGGCCCGGATGCATCGGCGCGCGACCTTGCAGGTTGGGCAGTGCCATGGTGCTGCGCCCGTCACCGCCATATGTCGTGCCGATCAGCGAAAACAGGGCCGTGTTGTTGGCAACCGGCAGCAGTTGTCCATCGCAGAAGGCCCAGCCAAGCGGCGCGAAAGTCCCGGCAAAGATACGGATTTCGGCAATAAAGGGTTCCGACATGTCAGGCCTCCTAAGTGCGACTTGGGTAAATGCCGTACAGGGCAATAATGAAATGGACGCAAAGCGTGGGCATCAGGTTGGTATGCGAAGAAGAGCCGCCTGCATGTGAAATCACGTCACTGGCCATACTCATATTCTGGCCCGCCGCCTTGTAGAATGAAACGCCGGCGCCCTTTGCCACCACCTTGCCGGTGGGGGTGTCCACATTCGCATCCGATGTATTGGCGTTGAAATCATGCGCATGGCTGGGCAGTTGATTGGTTGTGAGGGTTTCTTTCTCGGCTCCGCCCTTGCTGCCCAGGCGTCGCGTGCTCAGCCCCGGGCCGGTGCCATGGTGCAGCGGTATGCGACCGCGCATATCCGGCAGCCCGAACGTCGTGCGGCCATCGCCGCCGTAAATTGTCCCCAAAAGCGAATACAGGGCGTCATTCTGGGCTATTGCGATCAGCTGACCATCGCAGAAGGCCCAGCTATACGGCGCGAAGTTACCGGCAAACATCCGAATTTCGCCAACATAGGGTTCTGACATATCTGTCCTCCGGGACTAGTTGCGCGAGGGGTAGATACCCCGCAGCGCGATGCAGAAACTTACGGTGGTGTAGGGCTGCATGTTGTTATGGGTCTGCTCGCCACCGGCATTCGCGACAGTGCCACTGTGTAGGGCCGTGGTGCTGCCCGCTTCGGGATTGCGATATGCCAGGTCCGGCGCAGCTGTCGCGGCGAGTACACGCCCGGTCGGGTCGGCACTGTCCCCAAGAGCGGATGAAGCCTTGGCCGCGTGGGAATGCGGTGGGATTTCCGCCGCGGTCAACGCGACACTCTCCGTGCCGCCCTGTTGAGCGAAGGGATAACTATCGCTCGTGTGCATGGGGGTGCGACCGCGCAAATCCGGCAATGCGAATGACGTCGTACCATCCCCGCCGAAATTTGTGCCCAGAAGAGAATAGAGAGACTGGTTCTGGTTGATCGGCATTATTTGCCCGTCCAGAAAAGCCCATCCGCGTGGCGGAAAATTGAATCCGAACATTCGAACTTCAGCAAGAAATGGTTCTGACACGAGGACCCCCACCGGCTATTTAATTGCTATCTACTTGGTAAGATTAGACATTACAGTAAATCTTATAGTATCACGCAGCATATGCCGCAACTCTGACATGTATTTTGTATTTATGGCAACATAAAACTCCGAATATTGGCTATGTATTGATAATGCTCGGAAAACTGGATGGGCGCGTGAGGTCTCCGCCGAAATCTCGATGAGGTGCCAGAAAATCGAAGCGCCGAGGATTTACGCTCCACAGCAAAATCCGCTGAGCATTTATGGCGGTGCATGTGTGTTGCGCGCCGTCGAAGCTGGACGATCAATTTGGCCAGTCCGGCGCGCAGTCAAATTTGCAATTTGGCAAAAAAACAGTGGTCATTCGTATGGTGACTACTGTAAGTGGAAATTTAAGTTGATCGCGCAGCAATTTTATTCTTGGGTATCAATATTGAGTCGGATGTGAAAGCTATCCGACCGTGCTGCCGACTTGCCGCGCTATACAAATCTGGTCAGGGGGCGGGCCTTGATCATTTTGGGATCATTCTGGGGGAACGACTGATGATCTATGCTGACCGCTTGGCCATTTTGAAAACTGCTGCAAACTGGTGTCGGCATGTTTCAGGCGTTCGGATGTCATTCACCCTGAGCGTGCTGTTTTCCACGATCCTGGGCTTCATGCTGATGTTGGGATCGCCTCAGGCGGCGCATGCAGCAATCACCGATTGTACGAATATGGTATCGCCTAATGAGTATGCTCTGAACCTGATTCAAGATACTTGCATGATAAATCACGATGTTCCCTACGAAGATCAGATAAGTGACGAGTTTCTATTTATTCAGCCGGTCTATGATACCGGCAACGCGAACTTTCGAATTGTCTCGAATACGGGCGATCTGTTCTACCATGTATCATCGGCGTCCGGGTCTGGAACGGTTGGCGGCAGCACCTGGGTTGTTACGTTGGATTGTAATGCCGGATGTACGGTATCCCCGGTCTCGGGCGCGTCGTTTGTCCCCTTCACCTATACGTTCAGCGGCACTACAGGAGGCATGAGTGGCGGTGCGGCGCCCGAGCTGGACATCCGCAACAGCGCGGACAATGCCGATATCGGTGACGGAAGTACAACGATCACTACGGCGCTTGGTACGGATTTCGGCACTGTTACTGTCGGCTCGAGCGCCACCAACAGTTTCCGGGCGGAAAACAACGGCACGTCGGCTCTGACCTTCGGTGCGGACGCGCTGGCGATATCCAATACAACGGACTTTCAGATCACCGCCGACCTGACCAACTCCGGAACCGTGGCAAGCTCGGGCGTGAACGCGTTCTCTATCCGTTTCAATCCGGCCACGGGCGGGACGAAGACAGCGACAGTCACCATTCGGTCAGATGATGACGATGAAGACCCATATACGTTCTCAATTCGCGGGACCGGCAATAACTTGCCCCAGGCCCATGCCGGGGGCAATACTGTCGTTGCCAGCGAGGATGACGTCATGCTCGACAGCGCGGGCTCCGTTGCCAATGATGCGGGCCAGACGCTGACCTATGCCTGGGCCCAGACCGCGGGTCCCGCCGTTGCGCTGGACGATGATGAAAGCGCGACGCCCAGCTTCACCGCGCCGACGCTGGCCATCGGCGATGCCGATGTGACGCTGATCTTCGTTCTGACCGTGGATGACGGCTTCGCCACCGCGACCGACAGCGTGACGATCACCGTCACGGCGCCGGGCAATACTTTGCCCCAGGCCGAGGCCGGGTCCAATGTCAGCGTTGCCAGCGAGGATGACGTCATGCTCGACAGCGCGGGCTCCGTTGCCAATGATGCGGGCCAGACGCTGACCTATGCCTGGGCCCAGACCGCGGGTCCCGCCGTTGCGCTGGACGATGATGAAAGCGCGACGCCCAGCTTCACCGCGCCGACGCTGGCCATCGGCGATGCCGATGTGACGCTGATCTTCGTTCTGACCGTGGATGACGGCTTCGCCACCGCGACCGACAGCGTGACGATCACCGTCACGGCGCCGCTTGATACGCAAGCCCCGGTCGTTGCTGGTATCGGGGATATTGCGGTGGACACAGATGCGGGGGTCAACACGGCCTCGGTCGTGCTGACTGCGACGATTACCGACAATTCCGGTGAGACGATCCTGCCGATATTCTCGATCGACGGCACGGTTATCACCAGCCCGTTTGACTTTCCCGTCGGTGCCACAACCGTAGTCGTGGACGCGCAGGACAGCGCGGGGAATGCCGCCGTACAACAGAGCTTTGTGGTGAGCGTGACGGACACGACGCCGCCGGAGGAGCCGGTCGTTGTCACGTTGATTGCTACATCCGACAGTCAGGTGAACCTGTCCGGCACTGTGGAACCGGGAAGCACCGTGACGGTAACGTTCCCGGATGGCAGCACGCAAACCGTGACGGCGGATGTCATCACTGGCGCGTTCACCGTGACCTCGGATACGCCGCAACAATCGGGTGTGGTCACGATTATCGCGACGGACGTGGCGATGAATGATTCCGATCCCACCGAGGTCGACTTTATTGGCGACGATACCTCACCAACGGTTTCTATCGGTGCATTGAGCGGTCCGACCGACGGCACCTATACCGCGGTGATTACCCTGTCCGAGGACAGCAGTGACTTTGACGCCAGCGATCTGACGTTGGACAATGCCACGGCGACGCTTAGCGGCGGGGGAAGCAGTTATACCGCCACAGTGACGCCGAGCAGTGATGGCGCCGTCACCCTTTCCGTGGCCGCAGGTACGTTTACGGATCCAGCGGGCAACAGCAACGATGCCTCGAACACGGTCAGCGCCGTTTATGACGGGACCGCGCCGACGGTCAGCATTTCGGGCGCGCCTGACGCGCTTGAAGGGGACGGGGCGTTCACCCTCAACATCACGTTCTCCGAGGCGGTGACGGGCTTTGTTGCCGCTGACATCAGCAGCACCAATGCAATCGTGACCGGGGTGAGTGGCAGCGATGCATCGTATGTGGCGAATTTGCGCGCCTCGGGGACCGGGGATGTTCAGGTTTCCGTTCCTGCCAACGTTGCCGCCGATGCCGCCGGAAACGGCAATCTGGCATCCAATCTGGTTGTCATCAGCGATTTCACCATTGAACGAACGCAGGAGCTAATCGCGTCCTACATGCAGACCCGGGCGAACCAGTTGCTGCTCAACCAGCCGGATCTGATGTCGTTCCTTTCGGGTAGTCCGCGTGGGGAGTTCTATTTCGTCGCAACCCCGGAGACGGGAAATTTGGACTTTGCGTCCAATGCGAACAGCCCTGTCTGGGCGCAGGCAAGCGCATCGTGGACGAATAACGGCGACAGCAGAAGCGAATATGTGTTCGGCGCCCTGGGCGCGCACCGATCCGTAAACGAAAACCTGCTGGTTGGCGCGATGCTTCAGTTCGATCATCTGAATGAGGATACCGGCAGTGCCTCGATCGGGGGCACGGGCTGGATGGTCGGGCCGTACTTCGTGGCGCGCAGTGCTGTCCAGCCGCTCTATTTCGAGGGGCGCTTGCTCTATGGTGAGAGCGACAACGACGTCTCGCCTTTCGGAACCTATGAGGACAGCGTCGACACGACGCGTTTGCTGGCGCAACTGAAAGTCGCGGGTGAGCTTGCCTATGGTGCCACCACCCTTTCGCCGTTCGTGGATGCGTCCTACACCACCGACGATCAGGACAGCTATATCGACAGTCTGGGCAACCCCATTCCCGAACAGGGCATCACGCTCGGCCAGATCGAGGTCGGGATGGATTTCAGCGTCATGATGCCGGTCAACACCGAGGAGTTGGAGCTTTGGGGCGGTGTGTCAGGCATCTGGTCGCATACCAGCGGCAGCGGATACGCCTCAACCGTCACCCCCGATTACGAGGGTGGACGGGCCCGGGTCGAGCTGGGCATCAACCACCAGATTTCGATTGATCAAAGCTTCACCGCAGGGACCTATTATGATGGCATCGGTGCTGGCGATTACGAAAGCTACGGGCTGAGCCTCGGCTATCAGATGCAGTTCTGACATCGGATTGCCGAAGGCGGGGGCGAGGTGTGCTATCAGCTGATCTGGTCCCGCCGCGTTCGCGCCGTGGCGGATTCTGCGAGACATTGTAGGCTGCACGGCGCGGCCCTGCGGGGCGCTGTCTGTGACACAGTTCAATGACAGGTCAGACGGCGACGGCGTGGCGCGCGGTCGTGGCGGGCAGGTAGGCGTCGAAGACTGACGCGACCACGCGCACCAGTGGCGTGCCTTTGTCTGTCAGCGACAGATGGCCGCCGCGTCGCGTTATCAGGCCGTCGCGTTCCAGGGCGCGCAATTCCGGTTCGAGTTCGCTGTACCATTCCGGCGCCGCCCGGCCGTGCTGGGCCGCCGCATCCAGATCGACTTCGCCGCGGCACATCAACCTCTCGATGACGTGGCCGCGCAGTTTGTCGTCCTGGGTGAGGGTCAGGCCCTTGCCGATGGGCAGTTCGCCGCCCTCGACCGCGCGGGCCCATGCGCCGGTTTCCGACAGGTTCTGCACATATCCCGAAGGGGAGCGCCCGATGGAGGTCGCGCCGACGCCAAGCATCGTTTCCGCCTGATCGGTCGTATATCCCTGAAAGTTCCGGCGCAGCGTGCCGTCGCGGGCGGATTTGGCCATCGAATCCGAGGGCAATGCGAAATGGTCCAGCCCGATCGCCACGTAGCCCGCCTGAATCAGGGCTGCGGCGGCGGCCTGCGATTGCATCAGACGGGCATTCACGCCGGGCAGGGCGGCCTCGTCGATCAGCCGTTGTTTCCGGGCCATCCACGGCACATGCGCATAGCCGAACAGCGCGATGCGGTCAGGGCGCATCTGCACGCAAAGGCGGATCGTGTCGAGAAGCGTTTCCACCGTCTGGTGCGGCAGCCCATAGATCAGATCGAAGTTGATGCCTGCCACGCCAGCGGCGCGCAGACCGTCAACCGAGGCGCGCACCATCTCGGGCGGCTGGACCCGGTTGATGGCCTTTTGCACCTTCGGGTCAAATTCCTGCACGCCGAAACTGGCGCGGGTAAAGCCCAGCTTGCCGATCCGTTCGATCATCGCAGGCGTCAGCGTGCGCGGGTCGCTCTCGATTGCCAGTTCCGCATCCGAGGTGACGCGAAAGCTGACCCGCACCGCATCCATCGCACGTTCCAGATCATCCGGCACCAGCGCGGTCGGCGTGCCGCCGCCCCAGTGCAGATGCGAGATTTCCATGCGGCCGGGCAGATGGCGTGACAACAGATCAATTTCGCGCATCAGCGTTTGGGCATAAGCGGCCACGGGCGCGTCGCGTTTGGCCAGCTTCATGTTGCAGCCGCAATACCAGCAAAGCTCACGACAGAACGGCACGTGCAGATAGAGCGAAACAGGCGCATTCGGATCGAGCGCGGCAAGCCAGCGCACATAGTCCTGCTGCCCAACCGCATTGGAGAAATGCGGGGCTGTGGGATAGCTCGTGTAGCGCGGCACATTGCGGCTCATATAGGATTTCAGGGCGTCGGCCATGGCTGTTCCAATCTGTCGCGCGGCATGTTCGCAAGCGTCCTGACCGCGCAGAGTTGTGTTGCGCGCATGATCCGGCGAAATCTGCGCGCTGTCCTTGATCCAAATCACAGGCGCGGTTGCGATCCGGTCGGGCCAGGGGGGTGGTGCGGCCCGGTCGGGCCTTGGTGGGGTCAGACCATGCTGAGGTCGGCCCCCTCGATTTTCGCGGCACTGACCAGTTGATCGACAAGGCTCCGGGCCTGCCGCGCCCAGGCGGCCTTTTCCATCGCCTCCGCGATTTTTTGCTGCACCGCCTCGAAGGGTAGAACCTGACCCGGTGCCAGCGCGTCCAGCCGGATGATGTGATAGCCGTGCCGCGTCAGAACGGGCGGTGAGGTCTCGCCCTCGGACAGGGTGCGCAGCGCCGCCTCGAATTCCGGTACGGTGTCGCCCGGTCCGAGCTGCCCGAGGGCCCCGCCCGAATCCTTGGAGCCACATTCGCTGTGCCCGGCGGCCAGTGCGGCAAACCCCTTGGGATCGGCGGCCAGCATGGTGGCGATGGCTGTGATGCGGGCCAAAGCATTCCCCCGCGCGTCGGGCTCGCGGGGGTCGCAGGCGATCAGGATATGGGATGCCTCCCACAGGGGCGGTGCCCTGAACCGGGAGGGATCCTTGCGCCACTCTGCCGCGACCTCCTCGACCGTGGGCGGGGTGACGCTGACCGACTGTTCGAGAAGGCCGCGAATCCGGGCCTCCTCATCCGTCTCAAAGCGACCGGGGCCGACCTGCTGAGGGTCTGGCGCGATATTCCGGGCCACGGCCTCCTGCAAGAGCAGGGTTCGGATCGCAACGGCATTGGCCGCCTTGCGCCATGCGATTCCGGGTTTGCCTTTCGGTGCCTGCTGGTTCTGCGTCTCCGCCGCGATGCGGGCATGGGGGACGGTCTGACCATTCACGATCAGGTCGGGAAAAAGGGGCGCATTCATGATCTGTGCTCCGCCGAAATTGCCTTGGGATCCGCGCGACCGGACAGGGGCTGCTGCCTGCGCGAGCGTACGATCTGATAGCCCGGCCGCAGCAGGAACCGGAACGGTGCCGCAAAGCCGGAGATCATGTGCACAAGCCGTGTGAACGGGAACAGCATGGTGATCAGCAGGCCCAGAAAGATGTGCGCCTTGTAGAGCCAGTGGACATCCACAACCGTCGCCCAGGCGTTCAGGTTCAGCAGGATCACGCTTTGCGACCAGGTCATGAAGCGGACCATTTCGACCCCGTCCATGTGCTGCAAGGTCAGCAGGATCGTGCCCAGCCCGATGAACAATTGCAGCCAGATCAACACCAGAATGCCGATATCGGCGAAACTGGTGTGCCGCCAGATGCGCGGGTCCGTCACCCGGCGGTGGATCAGGAGGGACGCGCCCACAAGGGCCGCAATCCCCGCCGTGCCGCCCAGGATCACCGCCGCCCACTGCTTCCACGGATGCGGAATGCCGAGCGCGTCGAGGATCCAGACCGGGGTGAACAGCCCGATCAGGTGCCCGCCGAACACCGTGATGATGCCCACATGGAACAGGACCGACCCCCACCACAATTGCCTGCGCCGCAACAGCTGGCTGGAGGAGGATTTCCACGTGAAGGGGTCTTTCTCGTACCGTGCGATCGAGCCGACAATCAGCACGGTCAGCGCGATATAGGGCATGATGCCAAAGATGAAGTAGTCGAGATCCAGGAACATGAGGGTTCTCCCTATTCGGCCGCGTGCGGGGCGGGGTTGATCGGAACGTCCATGTTGGCCAGCATGTCGCGCACTTGCGGGCAGCCCGCATTCGGATCGGGACCGAAGCGCACTTCGCTTTCCTCCCAGACCTGGTCCAGCGCCTCCAGATCGGTGGGATCGTCGTCGGGCAGGGCCAGCATTTCCGCGACCGCGGCCGCGTCCGCCTTGACCCCGGCAAGTTGCAGGAGGCTGGCGAAGACGGCGCCATAGGGGCTTTGCCGGCGGTTCAGGCGCGCGTTCAGGGCCTCGAAGATATGGGCCGCGTCGGCCAGCACCTCACGCGCCTCGGCGGCCGGGCGGGTGGCGAGGAATTCCAGCAGCACCGGCAGGTGATCGGGCAGTTCGGATGTGACCGGATCGAACCCGCCCGCGCGGTAGGTTTCGACCAGCGACACCATCGCCCCGCCGCGATCCCGGCTTTCGCCGTGCACATGTTCAAACAGGTTCAGAGACAGGGTGCGGGATCGGTCGAACAGCATGACGAAGGTTTCCTGCACCTCATAGATGTCGCGCGTGGCCAGCGCCTCGACCAGCGGGCGCAGTGCCCTGCGCGCGGCGGCGATCAGGCGCGGGTCGGCGGCCAGAACGCCGCCGATTTCGGGCATGGCGCGCTGCAACTCGGGCGTGGGATAGCTCAGGATCAGGGACAGGGCCTTTAATGTGCGGTCCATTTCATTGCACCTCCGCCGGCATTTTCAGGGGTCTTTTCGAGCCGCCGAACAGCGACCCGTTCGAGATGCCGGTGGAGCATCCGTTGGTGTCGGTGAACCCGCAGCCGCCTTTCAGGTCATAGGCATCCTCGACCTGTTCACGGTGCGTGGTGGGGATCACGAAGCGGTCCTCGTAATCGGCAAGCGCCATGATCTTGTACATATCCTCGATCATGCGCCCGCTCAGGCCGACACGCTGGGCTATGCCCTCATCAATCACGCCCTCAACGGTTTTGGAGCGCATGTAGGAGCGCATTGCCAGCATCCGCTCCAACGCGGTGATGACGGGCGCCTCGTCGCCAGCGGTCAGCATGTTGGCCAGATAGCGCACGGGAATGCGCAGATTGCGCACGTCGGGCATTCCCGCATCCATGCCGATGGCACCCGCCTCCGCCGCGTTCTGGATGGGGGAGAGGGGGGGGATATACCACACCATCGGCAATGTCCGGTATTCGGGATGCAGGGGGAAGGCGACCTTCCACTCCATCGCCATTTTCCAGATCGGGCTTTCCTGCGCCCCCTTGATCCAATCCTCGGGGATGCCGTCGGCGCGCGCCGCCGCGATCACCGCCGGATCGTTGGGGTCCAGAAACACGCCAAGCTGCGCATCATAGAGGTCCTGCGGGTTTTCCACGCTGGCCGCCTCACCGATCCTGTCCGCGTCATAGAGCATGACGCCCAGATAGCGGATGCGGCCCACGCAGGTTTCCGAGCAGACCGTCGGGTTGCCGCTTTCGATGCGGGGATAGCACAGCGTGCATTTCTCGGATTTGCCGGTGGACCAGTTGTAATAGACCTTCTTGTACGGACAGCCCGAGACGCACATCCGCCAGCCCCGGCATTTTTCCTGATCGATCAGGACGATGCCGTCCTCCTCCCGCTTGTAGATCGCGCCCGAGGGGCAGGACGATACGCAGGTCGGGTTGAGGCAATGCTCACACAGGCGGGGCAGATACATCATGAAGGTGTTTTCGTATTCGCCGTAGATCTGCTTTTCGATGCCTTCGAAATTGTAATCCCCGGACCGTTTCGAGAATTCGCCGCCCAGAATTTCCTCCCAGTTCGGGCCCTTCTCGATCTTCTGCATCCGCTCACCGGTGATCTTGGAGCGGGGGCGCGCGGTGGGGAACGCCTCCATCTCGGGGGCGGATTTCAGGTGGTCATAGTCGAAATCGAACGGCTCGTAGTAATCGTCGATTTCGGGCATGTTGGGGTTGGCGAAGATATTGGCGAGGATCCGCCACTTGCTGCCCTGCTTTGGCTGAAGCTTGCCGGATTTCGTACGCTCCCAGCCGCCATTCCAGCGGGCCTGGTTTTCCCAATCGGTGGGATAGCCCAGGCCGGGCTTGGATTCCACGTTGTTGAACCATGCGTATTCGACGCCTTCGCGGCTGGTCCACACGTTCTTGCAGGTGACGGAGCATGTGTGGCACCCGATGCATTTATCGAGATTGAGCACCATGCCGATTTGTGCGCGGACTTTCATTCTGCTGCCTCCTGCTTGGGCACGTCCCGGCTCTTTTCGTTGTCGAGCCAGTCGATCTTCTTCATCTTGCGGATGACCACGAATTCATCCCGGTTCGCCCCCACGGTTCCGTAATAGTTGAAGCCGTAGGATTGCTGGGCGTAGCCGCCGATCATGTGGGTGGGTTTGAGAACCGTGCGCGTCACCGAGTTGTGGATGCCGCCGCGCAGGCCCGTCTTCTGGGAACCGGGCGTGTTCACGATCTTTTCCTGCGCGTGATACATGAAGGTCGAGCCTTCCTTGATCCGCTGCGACACCACCGCCCGCGCGGTCAGTGCGCCGTTGATGTTGTAGACCTCGATCCAGTCGTTATCGACGATCCCGGCAGAGCGCGCGTCCACCTCCGATATCCAGACCACGGGCCCGCCCCTGTTCATCGTCAGCATCAGCAGGTTGTCGGTATAGGTGGAGTGGATGCCCCATTTCTGGTGCGGCGTGATGAAATTGAGCACCAGCGTGTCGCCCGCATCCTGCACATCCCTGGTGATTGTCTTGAGGTCGACCGGCGGGCGGTAGGACATGAAGCCCTCGCCAAACGCGCGCATCCACAGGTGATCCTGATACAGTTGCTGGCGGCCGGTCAGCGTGCGCCACGGGATCAGTTCATGGACGTTGGTATAGCCCGCGTTATAGCTGACCTTGTCGCTCTCGATGCCTGACCATGTGGGGCTGGAGATGATCTTGCGCGGTTGGGCGGCGATGTCGCGGAAGCGGATCTTGTTGCCGTGCTCGCCCTCGGCCAGATGGGCGTGTTCGCGGCCCGTGGCCTTAGACAGGGCCTCCCATGCCTTGACCGCAACGTTGCCGTTCGTCTCGGGTGCGAGCATCAGGATAACCTCGCAGGCATCTATCGCCGTGTCGATCCGGGGGCGGCCGGCGGCCGCGCCGTCCAGTTGCACACCGTTGAGCGCGGACAGGTTGTCGATCTCCTCACAGGTGTTCCAGGTGATCCCCTTGCCGCCATTGCCCAGCGTGTCGAGCAGCGGCCCCAGCGCGGTGAACCGGTCGTGGATCGCGGTATAATCCCGCTCAACCGCCACAAAGGCGGGTGCCGTCTTTCCCGGAATCAGATCGCATTCGCCCTTTTTCCAGTCCTTCACCTGATCCTGCGCGATCTCCGCCGGGGTGTCGTGCAGGATGGGCAGGGCGACGATGTCGGTTTCCTTGCCCAGATAGCCGGGCGCGATTTCCTGAAACTTCGCGGCGATCGCCTTGAAGATTTCCCAGTCGGACTTGCTTTCATAAGCCGGGTCCACCGCCGCCTGAAGCGGGTGGATGAACGGGTGCATGTCGGACGTGTTCATGTCGTCCTTTTCGTACCAGCTGGCCGTTGGCAGAACGATGTCGGAATAGACGCAGGTGGTGCTCATCCGAAAGTCGATGGTCACCAGCAGGTCGAGCTTGCCGCGCGGCGCGTCCTTGTGCCACCGGGCCTCCTTGGGCAATTGGCGGCCTTCCTCGCCCAGATCCTTGCCCATCACGCCGTTATCGGTGCCCAGCAGGTGTTTGAGGAAGTATTCGTGACCCTTGCCAGAGGATCCCAGCAGGTTCGACCGCCACACGAACAGGTTGCGCGGCCAGTTTGCGGGATCGTCGGGATCCTCGCACGACATTTGCAGATCGCCCGATTTCAGGTTTTCCGCCACATAGGCCGGGATCTCCTTGCCCGCGGCTTTTGCTGCCCTGGCCACCTCCAGCGGGTTGGTCTTGAGCTGCGGCGCGGAGGGCAGCCAGCCCATCCGCTCGGCCCGGATGTTATAGTCGATCATGCTGGCATCCCAATCGCCGGCGGGGGCGGTGGGCGACAGGATCTCATCCGCCTCAAGCGTCTCATAGCGCCACTGGTCGGTATGCGCATACCAGGCGGAGGTCGAGTTCATGTGCCGGGGCGGGCGACCCCAGTCCAGCGCGAAGGCCAGCGGCTGCCAGCCGGTTTGCGGGCGCAGCTTTTCCTGACCGACGTAATGCGCCCAGCCGCCGCCGGATTTGCCCACGCAACCGCACATCACCAGCATGTTGATGACACCGCGATAGTTCATGTCCATGTGGAACCAGTGGTTCATCGCCGCGCCGATGATGATCATCGACTTGCCATTGGTTTTTTCCGCATTGCTGGCAAATTCGCGCGCGACGTGAATGATCTTGTCCGCAGGCACGCCCGTGATCTTTTCGGCCCAGGCCGGGGTGCCGGGCATGTCGTTGGCGTAGTCGTTCGTCACCCAATCGCCGCCAAGGCCGCGATCGAGGCCGTAATTGGCGCAGAACAGGTCGAACACCGTGGCCACGGCTATTTCGCCGTCGGGGGTCTGGATCCGCTTTACCGGCACATTGCGCGTCAGGACATTGGGATGGTCGGCATCCGTCTTGAACTGGCCGAAGGCCTCACCCCCGAAATAGGGGAAATCGACGCCGGGCGCGTCGTCGTGATCCTCATCCAGGATGAAGCTCATCTTCAGCCTTGTTTCAGCTTCCTTGGCCTTTTCCTCAAGGTTCCATTCGCCGTCCTCACCCCAGCGATAGCCGACGGAGCCGTTGGGCGCGACGAAGCCTTGGGAAAGCTCGTCATAGGCGACGGTTTTCCATTCGGGATTGTTGCTTTCGCCCAGCTTGCCGTCCAGATCATCGGCGCGCAGGAAGCGGCCGGGCACCAGTTTGCCGTTTTGCCGGTCCAGCTTTACCAGCATCGGAAAGTCGGAATATTTGCGCGTGTAATCCTCGAAATACTCGGTCTGCCGGTCCAGATGGAACTCCCGCAGGATCACGTGACCGAAGGCCATCGCCAGTGCCGCATCGGTTCCCTGCCGCGCGTTCAGCCAGACATCCCCGAATTTGGCGGCTTCGGAATAATCGGGGCAGATGACGGCGGATTTCGTGCCCTTGTAGCGCACCTCGGTATAGAAATGCGCATCCGGCGTGCGCGTCTGCGGAACATTGGAGCCCCACAGCAGCAGATAGCCGGCATTGTACCAGTCGGCGCTCTCAGGCACGTCCGTCTGTTCGCCCCACGTCATGGGGGAGGCCGGCGGCAGGTCGCAATACCAGTCGTAGAACGACATGCACACGCCGCCCATCAGGCTCAGATACCGCGATCCCGCCGCGTAGGAGACCATGGACATGGCCGGAATGGGTGAGAAGCCGAACACCCGGTCCGGGCCATAGGTCCTGGCGGTGTAGGCATTGGCGGCGGCGGTAATCTCGGTCGCCTCATCCCATGTGGCGCGCACGAAGCCGCCCTTGCCGCGCGTCTCGACATATGAGGCGCGCAGGATCGGATCCGCTTGCAGTTTGGTCCAGGCTTCGATCGGGCTCAACGTTTCGCGCATCTTGCGCCAGATCTTCAGCAAGCGCCCGCGCACCAGCGGGTTTTTCACCCGGTTGGCGGAGTAGAGATACCAGCTGTAACTGGCGCCGCGCGCGCAACCGCGCGGTTCATGATTGGGCAGGTCGGGGCGCGTGCGGGGATAGTCGGTCTGCTGCGTCTCCCATGTCACGATCCCCGATTTGACGTAGATCTTCCACGAACACGAGCCCGTGCAGTTCACCCCGTGGGTGGAGCGCACGACCTTGTCGTGGCGCCAGCGGTTGCGATAGGTGTCCTCCCAATCGCGGTTTTCGCGGGTCACCTGCCCGTGGCCGTTGGAAAACTGTTCCAGCTCCTTGGGTTGCAGGAAGTTCAGTCTGTCGAGAAGATGGCTCATATCCATTTTCCTTTCGCTGTCGGGATGCGCGACCGCGCCTCCGCGTCGTCGAGGGGTCAGCAGGGCACCGGTGCGTTCTTGCGGCTGTAGAAAGTCCAGGTGATCGCCACGCAGACCACGTAGAAGATCAGGAAGCACCAGAGCGCGCCGTTCGGGGCCCCGGTCATGCTGATCGAGGTGCCGTAAAGTTTCGGGATGAAGAACGCGCCGTAGGCAGCAATGGCCGAGGTAAAGGCGATGATCGCCGCGCTCTCACGCTCCGACTGTTTTTGCAGGGCCGCCGCGTCCAGTTGCGGCATCAGGCGCGGCACCTCCTGCCGCATGATCGACGGGATCATCTGGAAGGTGGAGGCATTGCCCACCCCGGTCAGGAAGAACAGCGCCATGAAGCAGGCAAAGAAGCCCATGAAGCTGCCGCCCTGTCCGCCCGAGGGCAGGAAGAAGATCACGCCATAGACCGCGACGATCATGCCGAGGAACGTCCAGAACGTGACCCGCCCGCCGCCGAAACGGTCGCTGATCCAGCCCGTGCCCGCGCGGCTGAGCGCACCGACAAGCGGGCCGAGGAACACATATTGCAGGGCGTTGACCTCGGGGAACATCAGGCGTGTCAGCAGGGGAAAGCCTGCCGAATAGCCGATGAAGCTGCCGAACGTGCCGGTATAGAGCACGCACATCACCCAGTTGTGGAAACGGCCGAAGATGACGGCCTGATCGCGAAAGCTGGCCTTGGCGTCCGCGATGTCGTTCATGCCCAGCCATACCGCGACCGTCGCGATGAGGATAAAGGGCACCCAGACAAAACCGGCGTTCTGCATCCACAGCTGGCTGCCATCATCCAGCGTGACCGGCGCGCCGCCCATTGCGCCGAAAACGCCCGCGGTAATCGCGATCGGCACCAGGAACTGCATGACCGACACGCCGAGATTTCCCAGACCCGCGTTAAGTGCCAGCGCATTGCCCTTTTCCGCCTTTGGAAAGAAGTAGGCAATGTTTGCCATGGAGGAGGCGAAGTTGCCGCCCCCAAGGCCACATAGCAGCGCCAGCGTCAGAAAGATCAGGTAGGGCGTTTCGGGGTTCTGAACCGCATAGCCGATCCCCATTGCCGGCAGCAGCAGCGACCCGGTCGAAAGGGTCGTCCACAGCCTGCCGCCAAAGATCGGCACCATGAAGCTGTAAAAGATACGCAGGGTTGCGCCCGACAATCCGGGCAATGCGGCCAGCCAGAACAGCTGGGACGAGGTGAAGTCAAACCCGATGGCGGGCAGTCTGGCGACCACGACCGACCAGACCATCCAGACCGAAAACGCCAGCAGCAGGGCAGGGATCGAGAGCCACAGGTTGCGCCGCGCGATTGCACGGCCCGTCTCTTTCCAGAATGTTTCGTCCTCGGGGTGCCACTCTGTCAGCGTGCGGGGCATGGTTGTCCGCTCGGGCAGGTGGATCGACTGCATTTCGGGCAGTTCGGGAAGCGCGTCCAGCGCCGGTCCATGGGCCGCCCGCTCCATCGCGCGCACGGACAGGTGCATCCAGCCCAGCGAGACCGCCACCAGCGCGAACAGAAGCGCGAAGCAGCTGGTATAGATGCCCGTCAGCTCCAGCAAAGCCCCAAACCCGATGGGAAGCGCGAACCCGCCCAGACCACCGATCATACCGACGAGACCCCCGACCGCACCGACATGTTGCGGATAGTAGACGGGGATATGCTTGAACACGGCCGCCTTGCCCAGGCTCATGAAGAACCCAAGGACAAAGAGCGTGATGACGAAGGGCCACAGGGCCATTTCAGTCGAGAAGGTAATCGGGCCGTCCTTGGCCTGAATCACGTAATTGGTCGGCGGATAGGACAGCATGAACAGCAGCACCAGGCTGAAGCCGAAGGTCCAGTACATGACTTTGCGCGCGCCGAACTTGTCTGACAGGTGGCCGCCATAGGCCCGGAACAAGGAGGCCGACAGCGAGAATACCGCCGCCGCCATGCCCGCCGCCCGAATGTCGAGGCCATAGACGTCGATCAGGTAATGCGGCATCCAGAGCGCCAGCGCCACGAAGGCCCCGAACACAAAGAAGTAATAGAGCGAGAACCGCCAGACCTGCAAATTGCGCAATGGCGCGAATTGCGTGGCAAAGCTGGGCGGCTTGATCCCCGACTTGCGCCGCGCGACCAGTTCCGGGTCGTCCTTGGCAAACACGAAAAAGATGATCGCCATGATGGCGAGGCCGATGGCCCAGACATGCGCCACACCCTGCCAGCCATAGGCCACCATCACGAACGGGGCCACGAATTTGGTAACAGCCGCCCCGACATTGCCCGCACCGAAGATCCCCAGCGCCGTGCCCTGATGACCCGCATCATAGAAGCGCGAAACGTAGGCGACCCCGATGATGAACGACCCCCCGGCCAGACCGATGCCCAATGCGGCGATCAGATACATCGGGTAGGTCGACGCGAAGGTCAGCGCCCATGTCGCAATCGCGGTCAGGGCCATCTGTGCGGTAAAGACCAGACGCCCGCCGTATTTCTCGGTCCAGACGCCCAGGAACAGGCGCGTGATGGAGCCGGTGAGGATGGGCGTTGCGACCAGCAGGCCAAACTGCGCCTCGTTCAGCCCCAGCTCGGCTTTGATCCCGACACCGATAATGGAAAAGATCGTCCAGACCGCGAAACATGCCGTAAAGGCGACGGTGCTCAGCCCGAGGGCTCTGTTCTGATCGGCTCTGCCGACCGTTCCGGCACTGTCCATGGTACGTCCTCCTGACGATTATCGTGCGACATGCACAATTCGGGCGTGTGCAAGAGGTGGAGGGTTTTGGGCCGTGCGTGCTTGACGTGGATCAAAAACGTGAAAATATGTAGCAAAATAAATTACTTAACCATATTTATCAAATCCGGCGCGACGATAGATCAAGCCGCGCTGCGCGTAGGTCAATCGCAAAGTTGACATTTATCAAGCGGGCCTGAAGGATACCGCCTATCAGCGAAAAGCGGCGGACCGGAGTGGACATGTCTGAAGGCTACAAGCAAGAGATTCGGAACCTTGAATTGTTCACCGCCATGGACGAGGCCAATTTCCGCGCCCTGGTGCGGGGGGCCTATGTTCAGAACTTCCCGCCGCGAATTGACCTGATTCACGAGAATGATCCGCCGGATTTCCTGCATGTCATTCTGTCGGGCTCCGTTGATCTGTTCTCGGTCTGGAACGGGCGGGAGACGAGCATGGCCACGGTCAGACCGGTCTCGACCTTCATTCTGGCGGCGAGTGTGCGGAATCTACCTTACCTGATGTCCGCCCGAACGCTGGAGAAGAGCCGCATCGCCCTGATCCCCTCGCAGGATGTGAGGGAGGTTTTCGCCAGGGACAGCGCCTTTGCCCAGGCAATTGTTGCCGAACTCGCGCAATGCTACCGATCCGTGGTGAAGAACGCCAAGGACCTCAAGCTGCGAACATCGTTCGAGCGGCTGGCAAACTACCTGCTGCGCCAGCAGGAGCGGACAGGCGATGTGGCGTTCGATCTGACGATGGAAAAAAGGCGGCTGGCGTCCTTTCTGGGCATGACACCGGAAAACCTCAGCCGTGCCTTCAAGGGGTTGGAGCCGCACGGGGTCAAGGTGGATGGCAGCCGCATCGTGATCTGCGACCTTGCAGAGCTGACACGCTATGCCAAGCCCAACCCCCTCATCGACGATTATGCGACGTGAGGGGCACCGGTTTCCGGTCTCAGCCGAGGGGACTGACGCCCAGCAGCCAAGGGTGTATCCAGATCAAACCGAAATAGAGCGCGACACCGATTGCCACGCGGACAATCATCGCAATCCACGATTCCGGCCGCATATTCCGGGCGCTGGACGTGACCTGACTGCGCAGCCTTTGCCATTCCGCCCCCATTTCACGCTTGCGCCGCCGGTCGACAAGGCGACCGCCAAACGCGGCGAAGATCGCGAAAACTCCGAACAGGATCACATGCGCCAGATCGCCATTCGGCACGAGATGCGCCACGGCCCACAGCGACACCGCCAACAGCAACGGATGCCGCGTCACCCGGACGATGCCGGCGCGTGCCGGATCGAAGCGGTCATTGTGTGCCCCCCCGAAGGAGAACGGATTTGGCCGCCCGATCGCCAGGGCGAGGATCACGCAGGCCAGCAGCATGACGACCAGGGGCACATGCGCCTGCCAGGGGGCCCAGTCCCAAAGTGGTACGAACGGCGCGCGCCCGGCCGCGCCGATCAACCAGACCAGCACCGCCAGCGAAAGGGCGGAGTAAGCAAATGTGAACCCCCGCCGTCCCAGCCTGTCCTGTAGCCACGGGCGCAGGGGCGGGCGCACCGGCAGCGAATGGGTGACGAAGAAAGCAACCCAGGCCGCCGCGAATTCAAGCCATGCCACGGGCCTATCCCCCGCGCCGCTTGTCGGGCCGCAATCGCAGCAGCAACGGCCCATAGATCAAGACGAAACCGCCAAAGCCCGCGATCCATCCAAGGCCCGCGACCAGATGCAGCCAGCCCGCCCCGGACGGCCATATGCCGGCAGCGACGCGCGCCAGAACAGCCACAGTGACGGATACGTAGATGCCAACGGTTCCGGGCCCAGCCCTCAGCGGCTGGCCCGTATGCCCCAGGGTCGCGCGGGTCATTACGGCCAGGGTCATCAGGCCGATTGCCCCCGCCATCCACAAATGCTGTGCCGCCGCCGTGCCGAGGATGCCGGGCCACAAGACATCTGCTCCGATCGCAAGGGCCCCGATTGGCACGAAGGCATATGCGACGTGCAGGACAGCGACCAGCGGCTCCGCTCCTGTGCGATATCCAGCCCACCTTGTCAGACGGACGGCGTGCGCGACCCCGGCCAAAAGAAGTGCGCCGCCTGCCGCCCAATGCGCAGGCCACAGAACCCACAGCAGCAGAGCACCCAGCAGCAGCAGAAGCGCGCCCTTGTCGAACCGCTGCATCGGGGGTGCTGGCCGCCGCCCCTCACCCCGCCTGACCAGCCAGTTGCGCGTGAACGACGGAACAACCCGCCCCCCGATTACTGCGATCATCATCACGCCCGCGCCAACCCCCAGACGCAGCCCGTAACCTTGCGCGGCGTAAAACCCGTGCGCGGCCTCCCAGTGGAACAGCGCATTGGCCAGCGTGAACGCGGTCAGCAGGCCCAGAACCATGAGGTTTTTCCAGTTCTTGCCGGCGACGATCTCCCGCGCGATCACGAGGCCAAGCGCGACAGGCATCGCCAGGTCGATTACTGCAACAGCGAGAGGCGGCAGAAACATCGAGAGGCCTATGGCAACCCGTCCCGCCAGCCAGAGCGCGAAGAGCCCGCCCAGCGACCAGCCCACAATCGGCAACCGCCCTGTCCAGTTCGGCACCGCCGTAAGCAGGAAACCCGCAACCACAGCCGAGAGGTAGCCGAACAGGAACTCATGCGCATGCCACGAGACCGCATCAAATGCCGAAGGCAGCGTCATGCTGGCGGAGATCATCGGCAACCACAGCGCCATGATCACGACAGCCCAAATCCCCGCGCCCAGAAAGAACGGACGAAACCCGTAGGTCAGAAGCGCCGGGCCGCGCCAGGCGCGCATTTGCTCTGCTGTGCTGCTCATGCTGGCCTCCTTGAAACTTGAGCGCCCCCTTCAGGTCAGGATCGCGGGCAGACAGGGGATTCAGCGCGCACCGGAATGGTGCGCACAACCGCAGTAAGCCGCCAGCAGGTCAAACGGCATGCGGCATGGCGTCCCTGGCACGACGTTGTTTGCATCATTTTCCCGGAATCGTACGCTGAAACAGCGATTTTCCTCATTATCCCGGGCGGGTTCTGGTTCTATTCGGTTGCGGGCCTATTGTTGATCTGGGCGGGTGTTGATCCGGGCGGGGGCTACTGCTGGCCCGCAGTGAATGAGGCGAATGAACATGTGCAAATGCGCTGAGCGCAAACGGACGATACGGCCATGATGACATTTGTCGTTGTTCTGGCTGTCTCAGGCTCACTGATCTTCGGCGCGGCGTGGGGGCTTTTCGGCAAGCTTCCCAAACCGCTGGAAGGATTTCTGGTGGCCATGGCCGGGGGCGCGTTGATCGTGTCGGTGGTGGCCGAACTGGTGGAGCCTGCTGCAAAGGACGCCCCGCTTTGGGAGGTCATGTTCTTTCTGGGGCTGGGGGCTGTCTGCTTTGTGGTGCTGGACAGGCTCGTCGATCGTTATTTCGGGTCGGACAGCGGCGGGGGGCTGCTTGCGGCGATCACCCTTGACGGGATTCCGGAAAACCTCGCGCTTGGCGTGGCGCTGATCGGGGCGGGATTTGCCGAGGTGGCGGCCCTGGCCGGTTCGATCCTGCTGTCAAACCTGCCCGAGGCCGCAGGCGGCGCGCGCGACATGCGGGCAAGCGGGCAAAGCCGGGGCAGGGCGTTCGGGTTATGGGTGGCGACCGCGGGCATCCTCTCCGCCGCGGCGCTGATCGGGAATTTCGCGCTTTCGGGTGTCTCGGATATGGCACTGGCCTCGATCCGGGCATTCGCGGCCGGGGCGGTGACGGCATCGCTGGCAACGGAGGTTTTCCCCAAGGCGTTCAAGGAAGACAACAAATTTGCCGGGATTGCGGTGGCTCTGGGCCTGATCATCGCGTTTTCGCTGCACCAGATGTGAGCCAGATTTGAGCATGTCAGCACCCCCGCGCGGGGGGTACGTTTTTTCGTCGCGTTTTTCATCGGTGGGAAATCAACTTTCCGGGTCGCATTCGGATGCGTTTGGGGTCTAACCTTATTCTGCACGCGGAGGGGGCAGGGGCTTCGAAGCTCGGGGCTTCGCTTTCGCGTCAGGTTCACCGATCGGATCGCAAGGTCTGATGCAATGAGGTCCGCAAACCGGGCCCGGCAACGAAACGACAGGGAAACGATGATGATGAAACATCTCCTTCTGGCCGCGACGGCCATGACGATGACGATGGGGGCGGCGCAGGCGGAAACCCTGCGATGGGCCCGGTCGAGCGATTCGCTGACACTGGACCCGCAGGCCCAGAACGAAGGGCCGACGCTGGCCATGATGCACCAGATGATGGAGCCGCTGATCCTGCGCAACCCGTCGGGTGAGTTGGAAAGCGCGCTGGCCACCGACTGGGCCGTCAGCACCGAAAACCCCGACGCCTGGAACTTCACCCTGCGTGAGGGCGTCAAGTATCACGACGGCGCGGACTTCACCGCCGAGGATGCCGTCTTCTCGTTCGAGCGCGCGATGAGCGAGAACAGCGACATGAAGGGCTTGCTCACCTCCATCGTGTCGGTCGAGGCGAACGGCGATCATGAGCTGATCATCACCACCGACGGCGCGAACCCGCTGCTGCCCTCATCGCTGACCAACATCTTCATGATGGACAAGGGCTGGGCCGAGGCGAACGGCGCCCAGAACGTGCAGGATTTCGAGAGCGGCGAGGAAACCTTCGCCTCGCAGAACGTCAACGGCACCGGCCCCTACCGGCTGGTCAGCCGTGAGGCCGACGTGAAAACCGAAATGACGCGGTTCGACGGCTATTGGGGCGCGGATGAGTTCCCGCTGGATTATACCGATATCGTCTACACGCCGATCCAGAACCCCTCGACACGCGTTGCGGCGCTGCTGTCGGGTGAGGTGGACTTCATTCAGGACGTGCCGGTGCAGGATCTTCAGCGGATCGAGAGCGATCCCGAACTGAAGATCATGACCTCGCCCCAGAACCGGGTGATCTTCTTTGGCATGAACATCGGTGACGAACTGGTCAACGGCACGCCCGAGGGTGGAAACCCGCTGGCCGATGTGCGCGTGCGTCAGGCGATGAACATGGCGATCAACCGCGATGCGATCCGTCAGGTCGTGATGCGCGGCCAGTCGATCCCGGCGGGGGTCGTCATGCCCCCGTTCGTCAACGGCTGGACCGAGGAGCTGGACACCGTTCCCACCACCGATGTGGAGGCCGCGCGCGCCCTGATGGAAGAGGCCGGCTGGGCGGACGGATTCTCCATCCAGCTTGACTGCCCGAACGACCGCTACGTCAACGACGAGGCGATCTGTCAGGCGGCCGTCGGGATGCTGGCGCAGATCGGAGTGACGGCGAACCTGAACGCGCAGCCCAAGGCGCAGCACTTCCCGCTGATCAACGGGCTGGGGTCGGATTTCTACATGCTGGGATGGGGCGTTCCGACCTATGACAGCGAGTATATCTTCAACTTCCTGTACCACACCAAGGGCGATGAGTTCGGCACCTGGAACAGCACCCGCTATTCCAACCCCAAGATCGACGAGATGACACGCGCCATCGCGGCCGAGGTCGATCTGGAGGCCCGCGACGCCATGATCGCGGAAATGTGGCAGATCGTGAAAGAGGACATGATCTATCTGCCCGTGCATCACCAGACCCTGAACTGGGCGATGCGCAACGAGGTCGGCGCAGCCGTGAATGCGGACGATACGGTCCATGTGAAGTACTTCACACACGACTGATCGTTGCCAAAGGGGTGCGGCGGGCCTGATCGCCCGCCGCACGATCCACCTGCCGGCACCCCTGACCTGACCCGCCCGCCTTTACCTGAACGGCCACGCCCCGTGGCCCCGACCGGAAGTTTGCCCGATGCTCGCCTACATCATCCGCCGCGTGGCGCAATCGATATTGGTCCTGCTGGTCACGGGCTTCGTCGCGTTTTCCATGTTCAGCTTCGTGGGCGATCCCGTCGAAAACATGCTGGGGCAGGAGCGTACGCAGGCCGATGTGGACCGGCTGCGCGGGCAGCTGGGACTGGATCAGCCCTTCGTCGTGCAATACGCCAAGTTCCTGCAACAGGCCGCGCAGGGCAATTTTGGGTTGAGCTATCGTCAGGGCCGCGAGGTTTCCGCCATTCTGGCAGAGCGTCTGCCCGCGACGCTGGAACTGGCCTTCGTCTCAGGCCTTCTGGCGCTGGGGGGCGGCATCGGCTTTGGCATTCTGACCGCGATCCGAAGACGAGGGATCAGCTCGAACGTCATCATGACCTTGTCCCTGGTGGGGGTGTCGCTGCCGACATTCCTGATCGGGATCCTGCTGATCTATGTCTTTTCGGTGGAGCTGGGGTGGCTGCCCTCGTTCGGGCGGGGGGAGGTCGTCGATCTGGGATGGTGGACCACCGGATTCCTGACCCTCAGCGGGCTGAAGGCGCTGGTCCTGCCCGCGATCACGCTGGGCCTGTATCAGATGACGCTCATCATGCGGCTGGTCCGGACCGAGATGATGGAGGTGCTGCGCATGGACTACATCCGCTTCGCCCGCGCGCGCGGACTGCGCGAACGCTCGATCAATTTCCGCCATGCGCTGCGCAACACCCTGGTGCCCGTCATCACGATCACCGGTCTGCAACTGGGCAGCATCATCGCCTTCGCCATCATCACAGAGACGGTTTTCCAGTGGCCGGGGGTCGGATTGCTGTTCATCAATGCGGTGCAATTCGTCGATATTCCGGTAATGGCCGCGTATCTGATGATGATCTCCGTCATGTTCGTCGGCATCAACCTGATCGTCGATCTGCTGTATTTCGCCATTGATCCGCGCCTGCGCGTCGATGGCAAGGCCGGGGGGCACTGAATGTCCGATCATCAGATAGAAATCGAAACCCGCCGCACGCCCGGTCGTCTGGCGCGGGCGTGGAACGGCGATCTGGCCTATTCGTTCCGGCATTCGCCGGTGGCGATGATCTCCGCCTTCATGGTGGCGCTGCTGGTTCTGTCGGCGGTCTTCGCGCCGTGGATCGCGCCGCACAATCCCTTCGACCCCGGATCGCTGAACCTGATGAACGGGTTCACACCCCCGGGAGAGCCGAACGCCTTCACCGGCGAGGTGTTCCTGCTGGGCACCGACGATCAGGGGCGGGACGTGTTCTCGACCATCCTTTACGGGATGCGAATCTCGCTTTTGGTGGGGTTCTCCGCCGTGATGCTGGCCATGGTGATCGGCGTGGTGCTGGGGCTGCTGGCGGGCTATCTGGGCGGCTGGATCGAGAGCGTCATCATGCGCATTGCCGATATCCAGCTGACCTTTCCCGCGATCCTGGTGGCGATGCTGATCTTTGGCGTGGCCAAGGGGATCACCCCGCCGGAATATCGCGATCAGATGGCGATCTACGTGCTGATCCTGGCGATCGGCCTGTCGGACTGGGTGCAATTCGCCCGCGTCGTGCGTGGGGCCACGCTGGTTGAGAAGAACCGCGAATATGTCGAGGCCGCCCGGCTGGTCGGACGCCGTCCGTTTTCGATCATGATCCGGCACATCCTGCCCAACGCGCTGAACGCGGTGCTGGTGATCGCGACGATCAGTCTGGCGCTGGCCATCATCGCGGAGGCGACGCTGTCGTTCCTGGGTGTGGGCGCCCCGCCGACCAAGCCGTCGCTGGGCACGCTGATCCGCATCGGGCAGGGCTACATGTTCTCGGGCGAATGGTGGATCCTGCTGTTCCCGGCGTTGACGCTGCTGGCGCTGGCGCTGTCCATCAATCTGCTGGGTGACTGGCTGCGCGACGCGCTCAACCCCCGACTGCGCTGAGGTATCTGCATGAGCGAGCCTGTTCTGTCCGTCCGCGATCTGGTCGTGGAAATCCCCACCCGCCACGGCGTTCTGCGCCCGGTGGACGGGGTCAGTTATGACATTGCCGCCGGTGAAATCCTGGGCGTGGTGGGGGAATCCGGCGCGGGCAAGTCGATGACCGGCAATGCCGTGATCGGCCTGCTGGACCGGCCGGCGCGCATCGCCTCGGGCGAGGTTCTGTTGCAGGGGCAGCCGATCCACCAGTTGCAGGGCGCGGCCTTGCGCAAGCTGCGGGGCCGGCATATGGGCATGATCTTTCAGGATCCGCTGACCTCGCTGAACCCGCTGCTGACGGTGGGCGACCAGTTGACCGAAACGATACAGGAGCATCTGGACCTGAGCGCCAGTCAGGCGCATGAGCGGGCCATCGCCGCGTTGGATGAGGTCGGCATCCCCGCCGCCCGCCAGCGGATCGACAGCTATCCGCACGAATTTTCCGGTGGTATGCGCCAACGGGTCGTGATCGCGCTGGCGCTGTGCGCGGAACCCGAACTGATCATCGCGGATGAACCGACCACCGCGCTGGACGTGTCGGTGCAGGCGCAGATCATTGCGTTGCTGCGCCGGTTGTGCCGCGAACGCGGTGTGGCGGTGATGCTGGTAACACATGATATGGGCGTGATAGCGGAGGCCGCGGACCGCGTGGCGGTGATGTATGCCGGGCGTCTGGCCGAGCTTGGCCCCGTGCGCGAGGTCGTGACGCAGGCGCGCCACCCCTATACGGCGGGGCTGATGGCCTCCACCCCGGTGGCGTCGCAGGGGCAAAAGCGTCTGCGCCAGATCCCCGGTGCCATGCCGCGTCTGGATGCGGTGCCTGCGGGCTGTGCCTTCCACCCCCGGTGCGAACGGGCGCAGGCGCGCTGCCGTCAGGCGCCGGGTCCGACCTTGCAGGCCTGCGACGGTCGCGCCGCGTGCTGGTTCCCGATCACCCATGAGCAGGAGGCCACCTTATGAGCGCGCTGATCCGGGTCGAAAACCTTGTCCGGGACTTCGATGTCTCGAAACCGTGGCTGAACCGTGTCATCGAACGCTTGCCCAAGGCGAAGCTGCGCGCGGTGGCGGATGTCAGCTTCGAGATCGAGGAACGCTCGGTCTATGCGCTGGTCGGGGAAAGCGGCTCGGGCAAATCCACGATCGGGCGCATCATCGCGGGTCTGATCCCGGCCAGCGCGGGCAGGGTGGTCATCGACGGGGTGGACATCGTCGATCAGGGCGGGCCGGATGCGGTGCGCTCCGAATTGCAGATGATCTTTCAGGATCCCTATGCCTCGCTGAACCCGCGATGGAAGGTGCGCGACATCATCGCGGAACCCGTCGCCGTGCGGGGTGAGCGGACGCAGGGTCTGGCGGAAAAGCTGCTGGAACAGGTCGGTCTGTCAGCCACGGATGCGGGCAAGTTCCCGCACGAGTTTTCCGGTGGCCAGCGGCAGCGGATCTGCATCGCGCGGGCGCTGGCCTCGAACCCGAAGATCATCATTTGTGATGAGCCGACCTCGGCGCTGGATGTCTCGGTCCAGTCACAGGTGCTGAACCTGATGAGCGATCTGAGAGAGGAGATGGGCCTGACCTATCTGTTCATCAGCCACGACCTGACCGTGGTGCGCCACATGGCGGACCGGATCGGGGTGCTCTATCTGGGATCGCTGGTCGAGGAGGCCCCCCGCGACCGGCTGTTCGACGCGCCCAAGCATCCCTATACCCGGATGCTGTTCGACGCCGCCCCGCGCATGGATGCGTTCGGGCGCGAGGTCGATCCGCCCAAGGGCGAGATTCCCGACGCCATCAACCCGCCCCCCGGCTGCCCCTATCACCCGCGCTGCCCGCTGGCGACGCAGATCTGCAAGGAGGAGCATCCCGCCCCCCGCATGATCGGTGAAACCCGCGTGCGCTGTCACCACGCGGAGTAAGCCGCCGGGCCGGGGCGCTGGGGATTTCCAGGGTAGATAACCGTTCTCGTTTGGGTAGAGGTGGTGGGGCTGGCTGTGACCAGCCCCCAAGCCAGCCCCCTTAAGTCAGACCCGCTCAAGCGCGATGGCGATGCCCTGACCGACGCCCACGCACATGGTCGAGAGCGATTTTTGCCCCGGTTCCAGATCCAGCATCGCGGTGCCGGTGATCCGCGCACCCGACATGCCCAGCGGATGCCCCAGCGCGATGGCCCCGCCGTTGCGGTTCACCCGCGCGTCATCATCCGCGACACCCAACTGGCGCAGCGTGGCAAGGCCCTGGCTGGCGAAGGCCTCGTTCAACTCGATCACGCTGAAATCGTCGATGCTCAGACCCAGACGGGCCATCAGGTTTTGCGTGGCGGGCACCGGCCCGATCCCCATGACGCGCGGCGCGACGCCTGCGGTGGCCCCGCCCAGAATGCGGGCGATGGGGGTCAGGCCGTGGCGCTCGGCCATCTCGGCCGTGGCGATGATCAGCGCCGCCGCGCCGTCGTTGACGCCCGATGCGTTGCCTGCGGTGACGCTGCCGCCTTCACGGAACGGGGTGGGCAGGGAGGCGAGTTTTTCCGCTGTCGTGGCGCGGGGATGCTCATCGCGATCGACCACGACCGGATCGCCCTTGCGCTGTGGAATCGAGACCGGCGTAATCTCACGCGCCAGACGGCCCGAGGCCTGCGCCGCCGCCGCCCGTTCCTGACTGGCCAGCGCGAAGGCATCCTGATCCGCCCGCGAAATGCCGAAATCGGCAGCGACGTTTTCCGCCGTCTCAGGCATCGACTCGACGCCGTATTGCGCCTTCATCGCGCGGTTGACGAAGCGCCAGCCGATGGTGGTGTCGTGGATTTCGGCCTTGCGAGAGAACGCCGTATCCGCCTTGGGCATCACCAGGGGCGCGCGCGACATGCTTTCGACGCCACCGGCGATGGCCAGGTCCATCTCTCCGGCGCGAATGGCGCGGGCGGCGGTGATGATCGCATCCATGCCCGACCCGCACAGCCGGTTCATCGTGGTGCCCGGCACGGTTTCAGGCAGGCCCGCCAGCAGGGCGGACATGCGGGCGACGTTGCGGTTGTCCTCTCCGGCCTGATTGGCGCAGCCATAGATCACTTCGCCTATCGCGGCAGGATCCAGCCCGGTACGTTCGATCAGCGCCCGGATCGGGATCGCGCCCAGATCGTCGGTGCGCACAGGGGCCAGCCCCCCGGCGTAACGTCCGATCGGGGTACGGATATAGTCGCAGATATAGGCGTCGGTCATGGCTGTTCCTCAGGGCAATTCAAATTCCCCCGGACAATCGCCATGCTCAGACGCGCCAGTCAAGCCCTGCGAGGCCGCGCGACCAGTCCCAGCGGTTGCTCACCTACCGGTCTCGGTTGCTGTCGCGCGGTTTAGCCTGCGCGACAGCCTGCATTGGGAGTATCAAACGGTGCGATCCGCCCAGCCGGCAAATGTCTTCTCCAACGCGACCACGATGTAGTAGAGGACGATCCCCAGAAACGCGAGCGCGATCAGGACCGCGAACATCAGCGGATAGTCGGAATTCGTCTTGCCGCTGTCGAACAGCGCGCCCAGCCCGCGCCCGTGGGGGGACACGATCTCCATCAGATTGGTGCCGATAAAGGCCAGCGTGACCGCCACCTTCAACGCGCCGAAAAATTCCGGCAAGGTTTTGGGCAACGCGATCTTCCAGAAGATCGTGGCCTGCGACGCGCCGAGCGAACGCAGGATGTCGCGGTATTCCGGCTCCAGCGTGCTCAACCCGATGGAAACGGATACCGCGATGGGAAAGAACGAGATCATGAAGGCGATCAGCACCGTGTTGAAATCGTGCCAGCCCACGAACATCAGCGCCACGATGGGCACCACCGTCGCCTTGGGCACCGCGTTGAACCCCACCAGCAGCGGGTAGAGCGCATCGCGCATCGTGCGCGAGAATCCCATCACCATCCCCAGTGCCACGCCGAAGATCACGGCCAGCACCAACCCCGCCACCGTGCGCCACAGGGTTTGCCAGCCCATGGTCAGGAACAGGCCCCAATACCGCTCATATGCCGGGATCAGATCGCTGGGTGAGGCCATCTTGTAATTCGGCCAGCCCATGATCCAGACCAGCGCCTCCCACGCGATCAGGAACACGATGACCGCGACCAGCGGGACGATGATCTGACGGGCCTTCATGCGGCATCTCCTGCGGGGCTGCGGCCCTGGGCGACCTCAATCTGGTGGCGCAGGATGTTCAGACGCTCCGCGGCCTCGGGGGTATAAAGATCGTCTAGGGTGCGCAGCCCGGTATCGGGAATATCCAGCACGAACTGGGTTCTGGCGGGGCGGCTCGACAGAACCACCACACGGTCGGCCAGAAAGATGGATTCGCGCAGATCATGCGTGATCAGGACGCCGGTAAACGGCTCCTCCGCCTTTACCTTGTGCATCGTTTGCCACAGATCCTCACGGGTGAAGGCATCCAGCGCGCCGAACGGCTCATCCAGGATCAGCACTTCGGGCTGGTGGATCAGCGCGCGGCACAGCGAGGCGCGCTGCTTCATGCCGCCGGACAGTTCCGAGGGGCGCTTGTCCTCGAACCCGTCCAGGCCGACCAGCGCCAGCAAGCGGCGGGCGCGGTCGCGTGCCTCGGCCCGCGACAGCTTGTTTGGCACGATTTCCAGCGGCAGCAGGACGTTTTGCAGAATGGTGCGCCATTCCAGCAGAACCGGGTTCTGAAACGCCATGCCGACATTCGAGCGGGGGGCGGTGATGCGCGTGCCGTGCACCCGCACCTCGCCCTCATCGGGGATCAGCAGGCCCGCGACCAGACGGGTCAGGGTGGACTTGCCACAGCCCGACGGCCCGACGACGGCGACGAAGCCGCCCTCGGGCACGCTGAGCTCGAGCCCATCCAACACGGGCAGCGGGCCGGAGGCGGTGCGATAGGAATGGCGCACCGCCGTGATGTCGATCAACTTGTCGATCATGTCGTCTGGCATCATTCGCTGAGGTCAAACCCGCCCTCGGGCAGATAGGCATCGGTGAAGTAGAGCGATGCGTCAGGCGTCGTCGTGAACTCGTAGGTCGTGGCGATCTGCTCCAGCGCGGCGGCCATGCGGGCGTCGTCGATAATGCCGAAGCCGTTTTCCATCACCCAATCGGTCGCCACGTTGTCCTCGATGGACAATTCCAGACGGCGCTGCTCCAGCTCCGCATCGGCGGCGGGGTTGCGCGCGATCAGCATCGGGATCACGGCGGCGGGGTCTGCGATGGCATCGGCCCAACCCTCGGCCACGCCAGTCAGGAAGTTCTCGATCACCTGCGGGTTTTCCTGCGCGTAATCGGTGTTGACGATGATGACGTTGCCGTAGAGGTCCACGCCGTAATCGGCCATCAGGATCGTGACGAGGTCATCCTCGGGCACGCCCAGACGGGCCGCGTTCAGGTAGGACGTGAACGAAAAGCCGGTGATCGCATCGACGCGCCCCTCGGCCAGCATGGGTTCGCGGGTGGGAAAGCCCACCGGCTCCACCGTGATCGCGTCCATGTCCAGATCGTTTTCGGCGGCGAAGATCGGGAACTGCGCCCAGGCACCATCGGGCGGCGGCGCGCCCAGGATGCGGCCTTCGAGGCTGGCCGGATCGCTGATCCCCTGCGAGGCCCGACCAATGATGGCGAAGGGCGGCTTGTCATAGATCATCATCGCACCGATCACCGGCGCGCCGGGGTTCTGGTCGAGGAATTTCACAAGGCTGTTGATGTCCGCCATCCCGACCGGAAACGCGCCGGTCGCGACCTTCGGGATTGCATCGAGAGAGCCGTTGCCCGCCTCCACCGTCACATCCAGATCCAGCGCCGCGAAATTGCCGTTGTCGATGGCGGCGAAATAGGGCGCGGCAGGCCCCTCGAATTTCCAGTCGAGCGCGAAGGGCATCGCGGTCTGGGCGCTGACGGCGGTCGCGCCCAGCAGCGAGGCGGCGATCAGAATGCGGGTGAACATGGGTGAATCCCTCAATAGCATGCGGTTTCGCACAGTCTGAGAGACGACGCGCCCTGCGCGCCACAAAAATCATGCACCACGCATCCGCCCCGGCACGATTTCCCGCACACCTGCACAATTTTCGCCCAGCCTGCCCACACGAACGGCACGAAACGAAAGCACCGCCGCATATTCAGGCATCGGACGCCACACGCTGTGGTTGAAGCGGCCGATATTTTACATAACCTTCATTATCCCACGCCACCCCAGCGCAAAGCCGCCCCCCATCAGCGGTCACTCAACCAGGAAAAGGGCGATCTGCGGAAACACCGCCAGCAGGCCTATGAACCCCAGTATGCCGACCACGAAGGGCATGCATCCCAGGAAGATCTTGCCCAGCGGCACATCCTGCGCAACGGTCTTGATCACATAGACATTGACGCCCAGCGGTGGCGTCACCAGCCCGATCTCCGCCACGATGATGACGTAGATGCCGAACCAGACCGGGTCTATGCCAAGCGCCATTGCAATCGGATACAGGATCGGCACCGTCAGGATCAGCATGCCGAACACGTCGAGCACGCAGCCCAGCACCAGGTAAAGCAGTGTCACCGCGAAAATGAACTGGAAATAGCCCAGATCCATGGCCAGCATCGCGCCCGTGATCGCTTCGATCAGGCCCGTCTGCACCAGGAACCGCGTGAACAGCGTGCCCCCCACGATGATGACGAACAACATCGTGGACATCAGCGCCGCATCGGTCAGCGAAGCCCGGATCGCGTCGAAGCTGAGGCTGCGTTGGAAAAAGCCCAGGACCAGAACCACAAAGACGCCGATCACGGAGCCTTCGGTCGGAGTAAACACCCCCAGGTAAAGCCCGCCCAGCAGCACGGTGAACAGTCCCAGCACCGGCAGCACGCCAAGCAGCGCCCGAACCCGTTCGGCCAGCGCCGGCGCGGCGACCTTGTGCCCCCCTTGATCCGGGTCGATGCGCACGATCAGAACGATGGTCGTGGCAAAGATCAGGGCAATTATCAGCCCCGGCACGACCCCCGCCACGAAAAGCGCGCCAATCGAGGTCTCCGTCATCAGGCCATAGAAAATCATGATGATGCTCGGCGGGATCAGGATGCCCAGCGTGCCGGAGGCCGAAAGAACGCCGGTGGACAATGGCATGCCATAGCCATAGCGCCGCATCTCGGGGATGATGATGGCCCCCATCGTGCGGGCGGTCGCCGTGCTGGAACCGCTGACCGCGCCAAATCCGGCACAGGCGAAAACCGCCGCGATCGCCAGACCGCCGGGCATCCAGCTCAGCCAATAGGAGGCGGCCCGGAACATGTTTCGGGCAATCCCCGTATGATAGATCAGGTTGCCCATCAGAATGTAGAAGGGGATGGCGATCAGCACGAACTTGGTTCCCTCGGACCAGAACGACAGCGTGATCTGGGTCATGGCCGTGGACAGCGAACCCACGATGGCCAGACCGCCGATCCCCACCGCGATCAGGCTCAACCCGATGGGAACACCGATCACGATCAGCAAAATCAGAAGGACAAAAGCGCCGGTTCCCAGAGCGATCACAACGCGTCCCCCCGCACCGGATCGCCGCTCGGGCGCGGCCACAGCAGCTTCCACCCCGCAAGAACAGCGCAGACCGCCCCCACGACACCCAGCGCCCCGCGGAACCAGTGAAGCGGCAGGCCCAGATCCGTGGACCGCTCGTTGAACAGAATCATCAGCTCGATGTCGCTCCAGCATTGGATGACGATCAGCACGCTGACCCCCAGCAGGATAAGCCAGACCAGCCGCGCCAGCGCATTGTTCAGGCCCGGACGCATCATCGTGGTCAGGAAATCGGCCCGGATATGCACGTCACGACGCCAGCTTTCGGGCAGGGCCAGGATAATCGCCATGAACAGGGTGATGGTCGAGGCCTCCTGCGCCCAGACCAGCGGCGCGTTGAACACATATCGCAGGGTGACATCGACACCGATGAGCACCAGAATCATCGGCAGACAGACATAGGCAGAGAGAAAGAAGAGTCCGCGGGATACTTTGGATATAGGGGTCATGGCCGCCTCTGTTTTGGCTCGAAAACCGGCCCCGCTTGCGCGGGACCGGGCTTGCTACATCTGGACGGGGGGGCGTGTCAGCGCAGACCCTCGACCGGCGGCAGAGCCAGAATTTCCTCGTCGCTCATGCCCTCGTACTTGTCACGCAGCTCGCGCATGTCGTTGACGAAGGCAGCGGCGACGGACCCTTCACCGCCGTTTTCCGCGACGAAACCCTCCCACATCGGGTTCAAAAGCTCCGCGATGCGGGCCTGTTCCTCATCGCTGGCCTGAACGATCGTCACACCTTCGGCAGTCATGCGCTCAATGGCGCTTTGGGTCAGGCCCATATACATGCGCGCATAATCATAGCCCGCCTGATTGCCTGCCTCGGCCACGACCGCCTGCAATTCGGGCGACAATCCGTCATAGAACGCCGCGTTGATCGCATGGGGGATCGCGACGCGGGCCGCATTCATCTGATAGTAATGCTTGCCCACCTCATACATGCGATAGGCGACCATGTCGGCGCTGGCCAGAATGATGCCGTCCACAACCCCCTGCTGGAATGCGGTGTAGGCATCGGTAATCGCCATGGTGACCGGAATGCCGCCCAACCTCTCCACGATCTCGGTTGCGGTGCTGCCGCCCGCCCGGATGCGCAGGCCGTGCAGGTCTTCGAGTGAGTTGATCGGCTGCGATGCCAGAATATCGTAGCTCGGCGTCGAGGCGTTGAAGGCCAGCTTGACCCGCATCCGCTCATATTCATCCCGCAGATAGGTTGCGTAAAGTTCGTCCATCACGCGCACCGTGGCGATGTCGCTGTCGGGCATCGCACCGGGCAGTTGCAGCCCGTGGAACAGCGAGAAACTGCTCGCCTGATAGAGCGGCCATGCCGAGGTTATGTCGGTGATGCCGGTCGCCGCCGCGCGAAAACCGTCCGCGACAGGGTGCAGCACTTCACCGGGGTAGCGTGCGACGTCGAACTCACCCTCGCTCAGGCTTTCGAGTTGTGCGGCGTAAGGCTCCATCACCTCCTGCCAGGCGGCGGATGTGGCGGGCTGGTTGTAGGACAGTATGACCTCTGTCTCCGCCTGCGCCGCCACAGGGGCCATGCCGGCCAATGCCACGGCCAGCGCCATGCCTGCCGTCTTGATTCTGGTTGTTTTCATGATATCCGATCCTCCCTAGATTTATCTGGCAGCTTTCGCGCCAGCGGATTTTTGAGCCTGTCCCGCATGCTGTGTCGGTCCGCGGAACGGGCCTTAGTTCGGGTCTTGCGCTGCGTGCTGACCCGCGATGAAGCCGAACGCCATGCCCGGCCCCAATGTGATACCCCCGCCCGAGTAGTTGCCGCCCAGAACGCTGGCCATGTCATTGCCCACGGCATAAAGCCCGCGGATGACGGCACCGTCCTCATCCAGCGCGCGCGCATGATGGTCGGTTCTGATGCCAGCGAAGGTGCCGATGCTGCCGGGGATCACCCGCAGCGCATAGAACGGGCCGTCGCTGATCGGGGCCATGCAGGGGTTCGGCGTGATCTCCGGATCACCGTGGAAGCGGTTATATGCGGTGCTGCCCCGGCCAAATTCGGTATCGACACCGTTCGGCACCTCGGAATTGAACCGTGCAACCGTTTCCTTGAAAGCGACAGGATCCAGACCGGCATTGCGGGCCAGATCCTCCAGCGTCTTGCCCTCGACGAGATATCCCGACTTGATATTCGGCTTCAGGGGCAGCGGCGCGGGTTTGACATAGCCCAGGCCGTATTTGCGGATCGTGCGGTGGTCGCAGATCAGGAACGCCTCGACGGGTTGGCCCGGCGGGGTTGCGCGCTCCATGCCCTGAACGAAGTCGTGATAGCTGTTGGCCTCGTTGACAAAGCGGCGGCCGTTGCGCTGCACGGCGATGACGCCGGGCTTGCCCCTGTCGACGAAATGCGGAAACGGTCCCTTGGTCCCGTCCGGGCGCGGAACCAGGCTGGTGGGGGCCCAGGCGCCCGCGTTGGGGTAATCCAGCACCGTGGCGGCGCCGATCCTCTCGGCCAGGCTCAGCCCGTCGCCGGTATTGCCCGGACTGGCCGCCGACACATGCTCCCCCTCGGCGGAGGGATGCTTGTAGAGCGTCTTGCGCCGCGCGATATCCTGCGGAAACCCGCCGCAGGCCAGCACAACGCCGCGCGCGGCCATGACGCGTCTCTGCCCTTGCGGTGTCAGGATCGTGGCGCCGGTCACGGCCCCGTCGGCATCCCGCTCCAACGCCTTGACCGGGCTGTCGAGCAGCACCTCCACGCCCAGATCGCGGGCCGTACGGTAGAGCCGCGCCGCCAGCGCATTGCCGTTCGTCAACATTTGCGACCTGCCGGTGAACGCCTTGTCCAGCCCGAACCTGGTCAGGCGCCGCGTCACATACAGGAACGAGGCGAGCGATTTGAACGCACGGTAGAAGTGCCAAAGCTCCTTGCCCGACCCGATGGCGAGGCCGAACAGCGTCAGCTCCTTGCGCGGGGGTCGCAGCTTGTTCAGGTCGCTCCCCAGTATCGAGGCCTTCACGGGCCTGACCAGAATCGAACGCCCGCCCGGCTTTCCGCCCGGCGCGTCCGGGTGATAGTCGGAAAATGCGGCGGAAACCTCGAATTCCACCTCGGTTTGGTCCTGCATGAAGGCGACCATCTCGGGCCCGCCTTCCAGAAAGGCATTCACACGATCCGCATCGAACTGATTGCCGGCCTCGTGCCTCATATATTCATAGGCCGCCTGCTTGCTGTCCTCCACGCCGGCTTCCTGGCTGACAGGGTTGTTCGGAATCCACAGATAGCCGCCCGACAGCGCCGTCGTGCCGCCGAACACCGGTTCCTTTTCGACGACAATAACCTTCAGCCCCTTTTTCGCGGCCACGATGGCAGCGGTCATGCCACTGGCCCCGGAACCGGCGACCAGAAGGTCACATTCAACTATCGGCAGTTCGTCCGTCATGGTTCATTCTTTCCAATCAAAAGGGAGTGTTTCAATTCGCCAGATACCCGCCATCCACCGGCAGCATCGCGCCCGTGACGTAGCTGGACAGCCGCGACGCCAGAAACAGCACGGGGCCGACCAGCTCTTCGGTCTGACCGACGCGGCCCATCGGCGTATGCGCCATGAACCGCTCCATCGCCTCGGGATTGGCGCGGGTGCCCTCGGTCATCGGGGTGGCGATCACGCCGGGCGCGATGCCGTTGACCCGCACCCCCTCGGAGGCCAGATCACAGGCCAGCGCCTTGGTCAGTTGAAGAACCCCGCCCTTGGACGCGGCGTAGCTGGCCGAATTGCGATAGGCCACGAAGGAAGCGATCGAGCCGATGTTGACCACGCGGCCCCCCGTCGCCTTCAGCTGGGACAGCAGCGCCACCACCATATTCGCCGTGCCGTTCAGATTGACGGCGATCTGCGCGTCCAGATGGTCGAGGAAATCGGCCTCATGCGGGGCGGTGCGCCGGGTGATCCCGGCATTGTTCACGAGGATCGACACATTGCCGAACACCTCCTTCGCGCGATCCGCGAAGGACGCGCAGGCCGCCCGATCCGTCACGTCCAGCGCGAAGCCTTCCGCACGTCCGCCCTCGGCCTTGATGCGATCCGCCTCGGCCTTCGCACCTGTTTCATTCATGTCGCACAGCAGCACCGCCGCGCCCGCCGCGGCAAGTCCGCGCGCAATCGCGGCCCCGTTGCCCTGCGCCGCGCCGGTGATCACGGCGACATCCCCGTTCAGCAAATCATCCGAAGCCTCGGCCATCGGTGTCATCCTCCCCGTTCCACACGCTCCGAATTCGGAATAGCGAAATCAAAATGGCGTTCTGATTTCGGAGCATAAGTTACATATTATGTAATCTAGTTCATTACACGTAATCTTGATTACTAATAGAAATTCTGTCAACACCTATTCGCGACTGTCGGGAACGGCTCGGAAAAAGGGTACGAAATGAACATGGACCGGATTGTTAGCGGTGGGGATACAGCGCCCGAGAAAGCAAAGGGCGGCGTTCAATCCGTTGAGATTGCAGGCACAATTCTGGATGTCCTGATTCAGGCCGATGGCCCGTTGAAGCTGGCCGAGATCTCGGCCCAGGTTGGAATGCCGTCGGCCAAGGTGCATCGCTATCTGGTCAGCATGATACGGATCGGCCTCGCCCTTCAGTCAAAGGAAACCTCGAAATACGATCTGGGGCCTGCGGCATTTCAACTCGGCATCAAGGGGTTTGCCCGGTTCCAGCCGTTGAAGGTGGCGGAACAGATGTTGAACGACATGGTCGAAATGGTGGGGGAGACAGCCGCCCTGGCCGTCTGGACCGAAAAGGGCCCGACCATGATCCGGGTGATCGAGGCCCGGCACGATTTCGCCACGACCATCGCGCCCACGCATCACTGCCCGCTGACCTTCTCGGCCACGGGTCTGCTGTTTTCCAGCTTCGAGGACTCCGCCCGCAGCGATCCCCTGATCGAGCGTGAGTTGGAGCAGAACCGCAATTCCGGCCGGTCCAACGCCCCGAAAGACCGCGGATCACTGGCCGAGGCGATTACCGAGACACGCAACCAGGGCTACGCCGTGATGAGCAATGGCGGCGGCGACGGGTTTGGCGCGGTCAGCGCGCCGATCTTCGATGTGTCCGGGCGGCTTTGCATGGCGTTGACATTGTTCGGCCGCACGGATCGCGTGGATGCCCGCCCCGACGGCACCCTGGCCCGCATCGTGTTGCGCACAGCCGAAAAGGTATCGTCCGCATTCGGGTACAAGGTCTAGATTTCCAGGTCCGAAGGCGGGCCCCCTGTCCTAGGGCAGGTTCGCCAACTGGCGCAGGCACCTGCGCAGGATGGCGTTTTCCTCGGGCGTGAACTGCGACATCAACATGCGATCGTAGCTGCCGGCCTTGCCACACAAGGTCTTGTAGGCTTTGTGCCCCTCCGCCGTCAGGCACAGGCTTTCAAAGCGGCGGTCGTCGAGGTTCCTTTGTCGTTTCAGAAAGCGGATATCCTCCAGCGCGCTGACCGCGCGGCTGACCTTGGTCTTGTGGGTACGGGAACGGGTGCAGATGTCGCGGGCCGTCATCTCTCCGTAGCGGCCAAGGTGGAACAGCACGCGCCATTGCGTGCGCGTCATCCCGTATTCCCGCTTGTAATTGTCCGCGAACCCGCTGCTCGTAACCTCGGCGGAGATATTGAGCAGGTAGGGCAGGAAATCCTTGAGGTCGAATTTCGCGTCGGGGTCGTCCTGCCTGGCCCCTCCCGCGCCGTGCGCAGCTTGATCTGACATTCACGCTTTTCCGTTGATAGTTACATTTTCAACCAATACCCAAAGGATAGTTTCATATGCAACGATTCGTTCGAGCCACCATTCGAGCCACCAAAGGGGTCCTTCATGAACAAGCACTCTTCACCTTCGATGAACATCGCGCGGACACCTGTGGGAACGACCGAAGGCTACATGCCGGGATTCGGCAACGACTTTGAGACGGAGGCCCTGCCCGGCGCATTGCCGCAGGGGATGAACAGCCCCCAGAAATGCAATTACGGCCTGTATGGCGAACAATTGTCGGGCACCGCCTTCACCGCGCCCAGCCATCAGAATGAACGCACATGGTGCTACCGGATTCGCCCCTCGGTCAAACATTCGGGCCGCTATACGCGGCTTCAGCCGACGCACTGGAAATCCGCGCCGCATGTCATCGACGATGTGACCAGCCTTGGCCAATATCGCTGGGATCCGCTTCCCCATGCGCAAACGCCGATGACCTGGCTGACCGGAATGCACACGATGACCACCGCCGGTGACGTGAACACACAGGTCGGCATGGCCTCGCATGTCTACCTCGTGACCGAGAGCATGAAGGACGAATATTTCTATTCCGCCGATTCCGAACTGCTGGTCGTGCCGCAGGAGGGCCGCCTTCGCTTCTGCACGGAGCTGGGCATCATCGACCTGGAACCAAAGGAGATCGCCCTGCTGCCCCGTGGTCTGGTCTACCGCGTCGAAGTGATCGAGGGCCCCGCCCGCGGGTTCGTGTGCGAAAATTACGGGCAGAAGTTCGAGCTGCCCGGCCGTGGCCCGATCGGTGCCAACTGCATGGCCAACCGGCGGGATTTCAAAACCCCGGTCGCCGCCTTCGAAGACCGTGAGGTGCCCAGCACCCTGACGATAAAATGGTGTGGCCAGTTCCATCAGACCCAGATCGGCCACAGCCCGCTGGACGTCGTCGCATGGCACGGCAATTACGCGCCGGTCAAATATGATCTGCGCAATTACTGCCCGATCGGCGCGGTCCTGTTCGACCATCCCGACCCGTCGATCTTTACCGTCCTTACCGCCCCGTCAGGCGTGCCGGGCACGGCCAACATTGATTTCGTGCTGTTTCGCGAACGCTGGATGACGCAGGAGGACACCTTCCGCCCGCCCTGGTATCACAAGAACGTCATGTCCGAGATGATGGGCAATATCTACGGCAAATATGATGCAAAGCCCAATGGCTTCGCCCCCGGTTCGGTCAGCCTGCACAACATGATGATACCGCACGGCCCCGATATGGAAGCGTTCGAGAAGGCCTCGAATGCCGAGCTGAAGCCGGAAAAGCTGACCGATACGATGTCCTTCATGTTCGAGACCCGCTTTCCCCAGCACCTGACCGTCTTCGCGGCGAAGGAGGCGCCGTTGCAGGAGGATTACATCGACTGCTGGACCTCGCTGGAAAAGAAGTTCGACGGGACGCCGGGCAGGAAATGAAGCTCTATTCCTACTGGCGATCCACCACATCCTACCGCGTGCGCGCGGCGCTGAACCTCAAGCGGCTGGCATATGAGACGATCCCGGTCGATCTGGTCGCCGGCGATCAGAACGCGCCGGAATATGCCGCGCTGAATGCCGGCAAGGGCGTGCCGACGCTGGTGCTCGACGATGGCGCGGTGCTGACGCAATCGCTGGCCATCATCGAATATATCGACGCGATCTGGCCCGAGCCGCAATTGATCCCCCGCGAGCCGATGGCGCGGGCGCGGGTCATGGCGATTGCGCATGCCGTCGCGCTGGACATTCATCCGGTGAACAACCTGCGGGTCATCGGAAAGCTGAAATCGCGGTTCGGCGCGACGCCGGATCAGGCAGCCGACTGGATGCGCCACTGGATAATCGAAGGCTTCACCGCGATTGAGGCGATGCTGCCCGATGGCGCGCCCCCCGAAACCCCCGACATTGCCGGGATCTGCATCACCACGCAGGCCTACAACGCTCGCCGCTGGGGTGTCGATCTGCGCGCGTTCCCGAAAATCGCACGCATGGAACAGCATTGCCTGCGCATTCCGGCCATCGCCGACGCGCATCCCGACAATCAACCAGACAATCACTCAGGCGCAAGAGTATGACCATGACATTGATGAGAAGCTGGGTGACCGGCGCGAATTCCGCCGAAACCCCATTTCCCCTGAACAACCTGCCCTATGGCGTGTTTTCCACCGAGGGCACCGAGCCGCGCTGCGGCGTGGCGATTGGCGACATGATCCTCGATATGGCCGCCCTCGAAACCGCCGGGCTGATCGCGCTGGCCGAGGGGGGCGTATTCCACGCGCCCTGTTGGAACGGCGTTATGGAACTGGGCCCCGATCTGTGGGCAAGGCTGCGCGTCCGTTTGACCGAGCTGCTGGCCGAGGGGTCCGAACACCGCGCCGCGATCGCGCCTTACCTGGTGCCGCAGGCGGAGGCGACATTGCATATGCCGTTGCGCGTGTCCGAATATACCGACTTCTACGCCGGGCGTCAGCACGCGCAGAACATGGGCGCGATGCTGCGCGGCTCCCCCGATTTGCCGGCCAACTGGCTGCACATCCCGGTGGGGTACAACGGGCGTGCGTCGTCTGTCGTCGTCTCGGGCACGGACATTCGCCGCCCCAACGGCCAAACCAAGGCACCGGATGCCGAGATGCCGGATTTCGGCCCGTGCAAGCGGCTGGATATCGAGCTGGAAATGGGGGCAATCGTCGGAACCCCCTCCGCATTCGGCGCGCCCGTCACCGTCGATCAGGCGGACGCGATGATCTTTGGCTATGTGCTGCTGAATGACTGGTCCGCGCGCGATATTCAAAGCTGGGAATATCAGCCCCTCGGGCCGTTTCAGGGCAAGGCATTCGGCACCTCGATCTCTCCGTGGATCGTCACCACCGCCGCGCTGGAACCCTTCCGCGCGCCCACCCCGGCGCGTGAGCGGACGCTGCTGCCATATCTCGACAGCTCGATTGACGGGCTGTTCGATATCGAACTTGAGGTGTCGATGCAGCCCGCCGGCGCGGACAGGGCCACGACGCTGTCCAGAACCAATTACAACCGGATGTATTATTCCGCGGCCGAGCAGCTGTGCCACCATGCCAGCGGCGGATGCGGCATGAACACCGGCGATCTGCTGGGGTCGGGCACTATTTCAGGCCCTGACAGATCGGAATACGGATCGTTGATGGAGCTTTGCTGGGCGGGGCGTGAACCCTTCACCCTCGACACCGGCGAGGTCCGCACATTCATCGAAGACGGTGACACGCTGACCCTGCGCGGCAGGGCTGTCGGTGACGGTTACCAGATCGGGTTCGGAACGTGCACGGGCACGATCCTTCCCGCAGTGAAACTCCCCTCATAAGGACTGGAACAATGGCAAAAGCATTCGCATCCCAAGGGGATATGTCGGAAAAGAAAATCACGTTCGACGAGGTGGGCGAGGGCCTGTGGGCCTTCACCGCCGAGGGCGACCCGAATTCCGGCGTGATCATCGGCGATGACAGCGTGATGATCGTCGAGGCGCAGGCAACCCCCCGACTGGCCAACAAGGTCATCGAAAAGGTGCGTGAGGTTACGGACAAGCCCATCAGCCACGTCGTTCTGACCCACTATCACGCCGTGCGCGTGCTGGGGGCATCGGCCTATGGTGCCGATCAGATCATCATGTCCGACGCGGCCCGCGCGATGGTGGTGGAGCGCGGACAGGAGGATTGGGACAGTGAATTCCAGCGCTTCCCCCGTCTGTTCGAGGGGCATGAGAGCATCCCCGGCCTGACCTATCCGACGACGACCTTCAGCGACACCATGACGGTGTATCTGGGCAACCGCCGGGTGGATATCAAACATCTCGGCCGGGCGCATACGGCGGGCGATGCCGTCATTCACGTGCCGGATCAGAATGTGATGTTTACCGGCGATATCGTCGAGGACCATTCCGCCTGCTATTGCGGCGACGGCTATTTCGCGAATTGGGGCCAGACGCTCGACAATATCAAGGCCTATGAGGTTGACGCGATCGCGCCGGGGCGCGGTGGGGCGCTGGTGGGCAGGGACGCGGTCGACAGCGCGATCGAGGGCACCCGCGATTTCCTCGACAGCACCTACAAACCGGCGCAGCGCGTCGCGATGAAGGGCGGCACGCTCAAGGACGCATGGGACGCCGTTCGCGCCGAATGCGATCCGAAATTCCAGGATTACGCGATTTACGAACACTGCCTGCCGTTCAATGTCAGCCGCGCATATGACGAGGCGCGCGGCATCTGGCACCCCCGCATCTGGACCGACACCCGTGATCTGGAGATGTGGGCGCAATTGCAGGGATAGGAGCCGGGCAGATGGTAGACGTCCGTTACGACATCGCGTTCAAGATGTACCCTTACCGGAAGGTGCCCGCGATGGGGGCCGCGCCCGTGCGCCATCCCGTCGTCATCGTGGGGGGCGGCCCGGTCGGCATGGCCGCCGCTCTCGATCTGGGGCGCAAGGGAACGCCGGTTCTGGTGCTGGACGATCATGAGGGCATCGGGCGGGGCAGCCGCGCCATCTGCTTTGCCAAGCGGACGCTGGAAATCTGTGACCGTCTCGGGGCGGGAAAGGTCATGCTGGACAAGGGCGTCGTCTGGAATGTCGGCAAGGTCTTTCACGGGGATGAGCGGGTGTTCGAGTTCAACCTTCAGCCCGAGGATGGCCACAAGGCGCCCGCCTTCATCAATCTGCAACAGCCCTATTTCGAGAAATTCCTGGTGGACGAAATCCGCGCCGCGCAGGCCGAGGGCGCGCCGATCGAAATTCGCGGCCAGAACGCGCTTGTCGGGCTGGCCCGGCATGACGATCACGTGCTGCTGGATCTGGACACGCCGGACGGGCCCTATCAGGTTGAGGCCGAATGGCTGATCGCCTGCGACGGTGCCCGCTCCACCACGCGTGAAGTTCTGGGGCTCAGCTTTGACGGTCGCGTGTTCGAGGACAATTTCCTGATCGCGGATGTCAAAATGAAAGCCGACTTCCCCACGGAGCGTTGGTTCTGGTTCGAACCGCCCTTCAAGGACAGCGGCGCCTCCGCCCTGCTGCACAAGCAACCGGACGACATCTGGCGCATTGATTTCCAGCTGGGCTGGGACATCGACCGCGCCACCGAACTTCAACCCGACAAGATCCGCGCCCGCATAGACGCGATGCTGGGCGAAGGCGCGGAATATGAGCTGGACTGGACCTCGATCTACACGTTCCAGTGCCGCCGCATGGAAAAATTCCGCCATGGCCGCGTTCTGTTCGCCGGCGACAGCGCGCACCAGGTCTCGCCCTTCGGGGCGCGCGGCGCGAATTCCGGCGTTCAGGATGCGGACAATCTGGCGTGGAAGCTGGACCTGGTCGTCAAGGGCCTGGCCCCTGACAGCCTGCTCGACACCTATTCCGAGGAACGCGTGCGCGCGGCGGATGAAAACATCCTCAATTCCGTGCGCGCGACCGATTTCCTGACCCCCAAGACCGAGATCAGCAAGACCTTTCGCAACGCGGTCCTGAAACTGGCGCAGCAGCACGCCTTCGCGCGGCCCCTGGTCAATTCCGGCCGTCTTTCGACGCCTTGTGTCTATGACGGGCTGTCGCTGAACGGGCCTGATGAACTGGACGGACCCGCGCGCAGCCGGGTGGGTGCGACCTGCGCCGATGCCCCCATGGCGGAGGGCTTTCTGCTCAACCGCCTTGGGGGCGATTTCACGCTTCTGGCTCTCAACACCGCGCCGCCGGACATGGCGGATACCGACGGTATTGCCCTTCGCACGATCACGTTGGAGACCTCGCGCGACGATCCGACCGGCGCCATTGCCGCGCGCTATCTGGGGGATCAACCCCAAGGCATCTATCTGATCCGCCCCGATCAGCACATCGTTGCGCGGTGGGCGACAGCCAGTGCAGCAGAGATCGAAACCGCCATGCGAAATGCAACAGGACGAGGGACATGACCGAGGAACTCAATCTGACCCCCAACATCCCCGACCCGGACGGGTTTTACGATGAACTGCTCGCCGCGCATGAGGGGTTGAGCAAGCCGGAAAGCGATGCGTTCAACGCGCGGCTGATCCTCGTTCTGGCCAACCATGTGGGCGATCGCGCCCTCCTGCAACAGGCGCTGAAGGCCGCCGGTTAGCAGCACCCCGCCCAGCTGGCAGCATCCGGTCGAAAATCACGCCGCGCTGCGCCCCAGATCGACGCCCCCGCCCGGCAGGTCGCCCGGCAGATCGCCCGGTAGGTCACTCTGGCCGAACGCCACCTCCCCCGCCGGGGCGTCGCGCTGCGCCATCGCGGTGCGGTACAGAGCCACGCAATTTTCCACCATGCGCCGCTTGCCATAGCGTGAGGTCGCCCAGTCGTGCACCGCGCGGCGGTCCAGCCTCAGCGCCTGCCGGATCGCGGTGGCCAAGGCCTCCGCCGTATCTGCCTCGCCCGTCTCTGCTGCCGCCACGACGCCGCCCCGACCGATCACCTCCGCCGTGGCACCATTCGCCAGCGCCGCGACCGGCACGCCGCAGGCCATAGCCTCCGCCGCGACCAGCCCGAACGGCTCCTCCCACAGCGGTGTGAACAACAGGACGGAGGCTTGCGCCATCTCCCGCGCGAGGTGCTGCATGTCGGAATGCCCCTCATACCGGATATCTTCGGTCAGATGCGGGCGCACCTCGTTCTCGAAATAATCCGCATGTTCGATCGTGCCATGGATCGACAGGCCGATCCCCGCCCGTGCCGCCGCTACGACGGCCAGATGCGTGCCCTTGTTCGGCGTGATCCGCCCGGCCCACAGCGCCCGCCCATTGCCCCGCGCCTGAAAGGTAAAGCTGTCCGTGTCGATGCCGTTATACAGCACATGCGCGCTGGACGGTGCACCGGCGGGCCACCAGACATCCCTCTGCCGCTCCGAACAAACGGTAAAGCGGCACCACGGCGCGGCGCTGTCATTCACGGATTGGCGCAAGGCCTGAAAGGGCGGAATGTGCAGGGAGGTAACCATCGGGATGCGGTCCCGCCGGGACAGGCGCGGCGGATAGCGGTGCAGGCTGTTATTGTGCACCACATCGAAATCCGCCAGCCGGGGCAAGGCGCTGGCAAAGGCCGTGTCGAGCAGGTTCGTCAAAACCTCCGTTGCATGGAACCGGTGCCACGGATAGTGCCTGTCGTAATGCTCCTGCATCAGCGGAACCAGCGCGCCGGGCGCATCGCTATCGCCCGAGGCGAACAGCGTCACCTCATGCCCGGCCTGGGTCAGCCAGTGGCACAGTTGAAAGGCATGCGCCTCCATCCCGCCCTGGAACGGCTGGGCGATGGGGTGGCGGACATGGGCGATCAGGGCAATTCTAAGGGGCCGGTCCATCCTATTGCGCCGCGATGGTGGCGGCGTCGCCTTCTGCGGCGCGCCGTTCCAGTTCCTTCAACACCTTGTCCGAGCTGGCAAAGGGCTGATGCTGCTGCTGGCGGCACAGGGCGAAATCGTCCTCATCCGGGGTGCGGGCGACCTCCAGCCCGTCGGCACCCTCGCGGATCAACCCCATCAGGCGAAAGGCCCGCAACCAGTGCTCCATCGTACGGTGGCCCCACTTGTCCGCGAAAACCTGCGTGTTGTGCAGGATCGAGGCGACGTGGTGGATCGGCGGCATGCAATGCGCATGATACTGATGATAGACCCGCGCGCCGCGCTGCCACCAGAGGGGGATGTTCCGTTCGGCCACGCTGCGCCCGAAATCCGTATCCTCACCGCCATAGCCGGTAAAGCGTTCGTCAAAGCCCCCTGCCCGCTGCCAGTCATCGCGGTGCATGGCGAAGTTCAGCGACCAGAAACAGCGATAATCGCGGCAGGGGTCGATCCCCTCCAGTGGCGGGCCGCGACGCTCCGAATGACGGACGGAGAGGCGGTCGAACCGCGCGTCATCCAGCCCGCCATCAGTCGCCCCGGCGGGCAGATATTGCACCTCACCCATGAACAGCCCCGCGCCGGGGTGGACATGCCGTGCGTAATCCGCGACGAAATCGGAATGCGGGATGCAATCCACGTCGAGAAAGATCAGCACCTCGCCCCGCGCGGCATTGCCCACGACATTGCGCGCCCGCGCCAGCGGCAGCGCCTCGGTTTCGCGGGGAACCACGATCTGACGCACGGGAAACGGCGTCTGGGGCAGGTCGTCATAGATTGCATCCTGCATCACCCCGATGACCAGCTCACCGGGCAGGCTGGTTTGCGTGCAAAGCCCGCGGATCAGGTTTTCCAGATGCGACAGACGCCCGGCGCAGATCGTGAGGACGGAAATATCAGGCATGTGTCGGCTCCTGTGACGCAATTTCGGGCTGGATGGGGTCGGTCGGGGTTGTTTCGGGCGGTGTAGGATCGGGTGCGGCGCCGAGCAGGTCTGCGCCCCTGTCCGCCCAGATGCGGGCGATCAGCGCCTCGATCCAGCGGGCCGCGTCCTGCGCCGGGCTCGCGTCGATCAGGGCGCGTTGCAGGTCCGGGCGGTGGTCACGCTGCGCGCTCTCGACCGCCTCAACCCAGCGATGCGCGCTGGAGGGCAGATGCGGCAGATGCGTGCACGCTCCGGCACGGGCGATGGCCTTCGCCTTTTCCACCTGCTCATCGAAATAGCGCCATTCCGGCACCGCGATCCACGGCTTGCCCGCCGCCAGAACCTGCCCGCAAGTCGTGTTCCCGGTCGAGGCGATCACCAGATCGGCGGCAGCGATATAATCGGGCGCATTGTCCACCCAGCCGCGATGCGACAGGTTCGCAGGCTCCGTCGCGTGCCAGTCGCGCTGCACCTCGCCAATGGTGATCCAGTCGTAATCCGGCACGCTGCGCGCCGCGACCCCCAGCGGCGCCTGCGAGATGCCGTTGCCCCCGCCACCCGAAATGACCAGCGCGACCGGGCGCTGCGGGTCCAAGCCGATCCGCGCGCGGGCCGTGGCGCGGTCCGGCAGGCCGGTATCCACGCCCAGACCGCCGAAATTCCCCATTCTGGCCCGCATCGCCTGCGGCCAGTCCGGTTGCGCCAGATCGGCGTGGAACGGGCACAACAGACCGCTCGCCCCGGCATAGGCGGCGCGATGGCCGGGATCGCTGCGATCGCCATGCTGTACCACGACCACCCCCGGCACGGAACAGAGCCGCGCCAGTTGCGCCACCTCGGCGCTGACATCGACGATCATCAGGGCGGGATCGGCGCTGTGGAACCAGCCGGTGATCGTGGCCATCGCCTGCCGTATCGCGGGCCAGCCCAGGGGCGCGCAGTGCATCGTTTCGGGCGGCGCGATGCTGTCGGCGGAGGGCACCTCATCGCCCCGCCGCTCAAACAGTGAGGGGATGCGCTGGATCCGGACATTCGCCCTCAACTCGGGAAAGATATCGTCCCGCGCGCAAAACAGCGTCACCGGCCGCGCGGAGGGCAGCGCGTTGACGATGGCGGCGGCGCGCACCGCGTGGCCGCGCCCCTGATGATGCACGAAATATCCGATGGGGCGCAGATCGCCAGACACATCGCCGGGCAGATCACAGGAGGTGTCGAGATTATCTTTCATGGCTCACTCCGCCGCGATCCGGGCGGACGCTTCCGTGTCGAGGGCGCGCAACCCGTCCACCACGCCACGCGCATAGGGATACGCACTGCGATAGAGGGTGGGATTGCGCAGGGTCGCCAGCTCGGCATAGGCATTTGCGGGCACGATGGCGTTGGCGAAGCCCTCCAGCATGTCGCGATCATTGCCGCTGTCGCCCGCGACGATGCAGTCGCGCTCCTCCAGACCGCTGCGGGCGGCCTCAAACCGGATGGCGGCGGCCTTTCCGGCCCGGTGCGGCAGCACGTCGATGAAGCTCGCGTGCGAGGCGACGACATGCCCCTCCACACCCTCGGCCCGCATCAGATCGCGCAGGGCGGCAGCCTGATCCGCATCGCCCAGGAACGAGACCTTCCACCGCCGACGCTCATATTCCGGCTGGTTGCGGATGTGCAGCCGCGCGGCCAGATCCGAGACCGCCTCCGGCTCCCACCCGGTTGAGATATGCCCGGCATAATCCTGACACAGCACCAGCGCGGTTCCCTGCCGCCGCCAGATTTCGCTCCCGACGGAGGTGATGAACACGTCCGGTTCCGGCAGCTTCCACAGCGACAGCACGCGCTGCGCCTCACCCATCGCGCGGCCCGTGACGCAGGCAAAGCGGGTGTGGGGCCGCAGGCGCAGCCATTGCGCGAAACCGCGCGCACCCTCCGGGCATCCGGTCAACGTGCCGTCGATGTCACTGGCGAAAAGCTGCGATGGCGCGGGGGATGCCGGGCGCGTGGAATGCAGGCCGCGCAGGATTTCCACGCTGCGCGCGGCATAGGCGGTCCAGTCGAATTGCGCTCTCGCCCTCTCCTGCGCATTGGCTGCGCGGTGGCGTGCGGGTTCGTCCAGTTGCGACAGGCAGGCGGCGGCGATCGCCGCATCATCGGTCGGATCGATCAGCACGCCCTGATCCAGATCCTTGAGGATATCGGACGGCCCGCCGACCTGCGTGGCCACCACCGGCACCCCGACCTGCGCCGCCTCGACGATGGTCAGGCCGAACGGTTCGTTGAATGCCGGGTTCACGAACACCCCGCCCTGCGCGGCCAGCGTGTAAAGCGCCCTGACCTGCACCTGATCGTGACGATGGGGCACGGCCACTTTGCCATCCAGACCATGCGAGGAAATCAGGCGCTCAACCTCCGCAATCACGGGGTTGGAGGCGGGACCGACGGGCCGCTGCCCGGCCAGAATGACCAGATTGGCGCGACGTTGCAGCGCCGGCGTGGCGGCATAGGCCCGGACGAGGGCGGCCAGATTCTTTTTCCGCACCGGGCGCGCGATGGCCAGCAGGATCGGCTTTTGCGGATCGTCCAGCAGCGGATCAATCAGCGCGCGCGCCGCCTGCGCGCCGGGGTCCGGCGGCAGCATCACACCGGGATTTACCCGATGACACCGGCCCGCCGCGCCCTGATCATAGGCCAGAACCTGTCGTTCCGCCTCATCCCGAGAGGACACGAGGATCGCATCCGCCCCCGCAATCGCGGCGCGTTCCCGCGCGATGCGCGCCCGCTCATCCGGGCAGGCGGTTCCCAGCGCGGCGACCTTGTCCAGCGCCAGTGAATGCGGTGTGTAGAACCAGGGGATACCGAACCTTTCGGCGGCGGCGGCGGCAATTCCGGCGGCATCCGCGAAATGCGCGTGGATCACGTCGGGGCGCGGACCACGGGCCAGATGCTCCAGAAAGGCCTCCTGATAGGCCGCAACCTCAGCCGCGAGGGCGCTTTTTTCCAGATACGCACGGTTGCGCGTCGTCAGGCGGCGGATGGTGCAGCCCGGCACGATCTGCTCCACCTCGGCCCGATAGCGGCCTTCGAACCCGTCAAAGGCACGGGTGAAAATCTCGACCCGCCCGACACCGGCGCAGGCGATCTGTGCCATCGCGGCCCCCAGGATATAGCCGATATGCCCGCCGGTATCCTCGGTCAGGCCGTAATTCACCGGCGGCGCGGACAGGCATCCGCCCAGGGCCAGATGCACGATATGCAGGCCGCGCTCCGCAGCCGCCACCCTGCCCCTGCCCCTGCCCCGGACCGGGCCGGGCGAGATCCGGCCACGTGCAATCTTCGCGATATCGTTACTGGCGGCAGGAATGTCCTGATGGTAGTTTGACTGAGCGGGGGGCATCGGCGGGTCCTTTCAACAAGGTCACAACGGCGGGCCGCGCAAAAGGATGCGCACCAACCGCCGCGAAATGCCCGATTTCCCGACTTTGTTCGAAAACAATATACTACTGTTCAGCTGCGCGATTTTCGCTTTGACTTGGCCAATTGCCGCGTTACGGCGCGCGCGATCACGTGAACCAGTCCGTATAAAGGCCCTGCTGAACGTCGCGGTAGCCCACGTCACGCTCCATCCCCGCGACATCCAGCAACCGCACGCTGCGCCCGTGGTTTTCCAGCCGTCCCTCCTTGCGCAGGGTCTGGAACATCCGGTTCACGTAAACCGTGGTCACGCCCAGAATATCCGCGATTTCCGCCTGACTGAACGGCAACTCAAACCGCGCCGATTTATGGCCGGACAGCGGCGCCAGCCGGTCGCGCATCTGCAACAGAAAGTGGATCAGCCGCGACGCGCCGTCCATGCGCGTCAGCGCCCCCAGCCATTCGCGCAGCACGATCTGGTCCAGACTGCTCAGCGACACCAGCAGGGCGGCAAGGCGCGGCGCGTCCGCGATCAGCTCCGCGAACAGGACGCGGGGAAAGGTGCTGATACTGCCATCGGTCTGCATCTGTATGCTGTGCACGGCCTCCGCCCGGCCCAGCTCCGCCAGGCCGATAATCTCCCCCGGCAGATAGATCCGCAGGATCGGCGCGCGCCCGTTGACGCAACGCCCGCGCACGATGGCCCAGCCATAGCGCAGGACGTGACCGTCGGCCATCGGCTCCCCCTCGGCATAAAGGGTGGTGCGCGCGGCGACCGGCCGTTCCTCACGTTCCAGCCGGGCGATCCAGTCACGCTCCTCGGCGGTCAGAACGACGGACCGTTCCAGACGGGACATCAATGCACTTTTCATTCCGCCTTTCTCCATCCATGGGGCAGAGCGGCCCGCGTCCTGAAATGTCACGCCATCCGAATGTTACGGATCGACAGCCTCCCGGATCGAGCGGAAGACATGGCGACACGCGAAACCCTCAGCCATCGGGGCGCAAACCCCATCGGGACCGTATCCCAGACGCCCGGCAATTTCCGGCAGCGGCCCCGCCGGCGCGGCGTCCAGATAGCGGGCATTGCCGTCGTGAACATCGTGCACCCCCCGGTGAAACGGCGCCGGGTCGAGCGCGAGAAACGCCGCCACCCGGTCCATCACCTGAGCCGGCGCGGCGCAAAGGTCCTCGTATCGCAGCACCAGCGCGCAATGCAGATACGACAAATCCCGCTCGACGATCTGGTAAGCCACCTGCCAATGTTCAAGAAGTTCGCTCTCGGTTTTCCCCGACCATTTCGCCGTGGCCCGCGACACGGCGAGGGGGTGACGCACCAGAAAAATGAAATGCGCCATGGGGAAAAGCTGTTGATACAGCCGCGCGCGCAGCAGGTTTACCGGCGATTTCTCGATCCGCCAGGGCGTGCCGGGCTGGAACCAACCGTCCCAATCGCGGGTCAGGCGGGTGGCGGTTTCCAGCGTGTTGCAGGGGCTGAGTTCCGTCAGATGCTGATCGGGATCGTGGGCAAAGTCACCGGGCACCCCGTGCCGCGCGGTATGGGCAATCGCGCCTTGCAGATAGACGCCCTCCTGTTCCGGGACCGGCGCGCCCTCGATGGTGCCGATGTCAGGATGCTGCCCGATCAGCCCGGCCAGCAGGCTGGTGCCCGAGCGGTGCAAACCACCGACGAATACATGGGATGGGCGTCTCACCATCTCCCCTCCCCCGCAGCAATGATTGCGTATGCCCGACAACGTCTGCGACAACGCTTCCCACGGTGGCACGGTTCCCCGCCCCGGCCCGCCGGGGGGGTCAGAGCATTTCGCCCACCGCCTGCACCAACTCCTGCGCCTGAAACGGTTTCGCGATCCTGCGCCGGTCGCCCAACCGCTCGGGCAACGAAACCGTCGCGTCGGTATAGCCGGTGAGGAAGACGAACGGGATGCCCCGTTCCTTCAGTTCCTGCGCGACCGGCAGGCTGACCTTGCCCTGCCCCAGATTGAAATCCAGCAGCGCCGCACCCGGCGCCTCCCGCGCGATCTGGTCGAGCGCGGAGGCGGAATTGGTATGCACCCAGACAGTTTCATACCCGGCGTCCACCAGGGTCATCTCGATATCCATCGCGATCAGCGCGTCATCCTCCAGCACGAGGATCGCGGCCTTGCTCATTCATCTTCTCCAATTCATCTGAAGGCTTTGCCCGTCCTCATCCTAATCCACCGCGCCTTCACGCGAAAGATCGCTTTGCTCCGCCCGTTCAGTCACCGGATTGCCAAAGCTGGAATGCCAAAACCGCGTTACCAAACCGGGTTGGACGGCCCGCGCGCGGAGGGGCCGTTTTCGTCCCGCGATGCGCACATGCCGACGCCTTGCGCGCCGCGCAGGGGTCCGCGCGTCTGCGCAGACCTTGGCGATAGGTGTCGCGGGGCCTGCCCACCCGCCAGCCTTGCGCCTCAACAGCGGCGCATTTCAGGGGGCGCGACCTATCGTGACCGCACCCCCGATTGCCATGCCGCTTAGCCGTCGATCAAGGCGTTCAGCGTGGTGGAGGGGCGCATGATCCGCGCCACCTTCGCCGGGTCCGTGCGGTAATAGCCGCCCAGATCGACCGCCTCGCCCCGGCCCTGCTTCAGCTCCTCACGGATCGTGTCGGCCTTGTCCGACAGGGCCTTTGCCAGCGGCGCGAACTTTTCCGCCAGATCGGGCGCATCGGTCTGCGCGGCCAGCGCCTCGGCCCAGTACAGGGCGAAGTGGAAATGGCTGTCGCGGTTGTCGTCCTGCCCCACCTTGCGGCCCGGCGACTTGCCCTCACCCAGCAGTTTGGTGATGGCGTCGTCCGCCGTGTCGCCCAGCACCTTCAGCGCCAGATCGTCACCGCTTTCGCCCGCGAAGCGCAGGGATTCCGCCAGCGCGCAGAACTCACCCAGGCTGTCCCAGCGCAGGTGATTCTGCTCGACCAATTGCTGCACATGCTTGGGGGCGGAGCCTCCGGCCCCCGTCTCGAACAGACCGCCGCCATTCATCAGCTTGACCACCGACAGCATCTTGGCCGAGGTGCCGACCTCCAGGATCGGGTAGAGATCGGTCAAATAGTCGCGCAGCACGTTGCCGGTCACCGCGATGGTGTTCTCACCCTTGAAGATCGTCTCGAACGCATCGGTCGTGGCCTCGGCCGGGGCCATGACGGACACCTTGTCCGACGCGCCTGCCGCCTCGATCTGCGGGCGGATCATCTTGAGCAATTCGGCATCGTGGGCGCGGGTCTCATCCAGCCAGAACACGGTCTTGTAGCCGGTCAGCCGCTGCCGCTCCAACGCCAGTTCGACCCAGTTCACGACGGCCTCGGACCGGGTGGTCGCCATGCGCCAGATATCGCCCGCCGCCACGTCATGCGACATCAGAACCGTGTCGCCGTCGCGCACCTCGACCGTGCCGGACTCCGACATCTCGAAAGTGGTGGGATGCGATCCGTATTCCTCGGCCTTCTTGGCCATCAGCCCGACATTCTGCACCGTGCCGGCGGTCGCCGGGTCCAGCGCGCCATGTTGCTTGAAGAAATCGACGCTGCGCGCATAGACCGCGGCGTAGGAGCTGTCGGGGATCACGCAATTGGTGTCACCCTCGGCCCCGTCCGGGCCCCAGCCCTTGCCGCCCGCACGCAGAACCGCCGGCATCGAGGCGTCGATGATCACGTCCGAGGGCACGTGCAGGTTGCTGATGCCCTTGTCCGAATTGACCATGTACATCGGCGGGCGCTGGCCCAGCACCGCGTCGATCTCGGCCCGGATTTCAGCGCCGTTGTCCATGCCGTCGATCACGTCGAGCATCGAGCCCAGCCCGCCGTTCGGATTCGCACCCGCAGCGGCCAGCGCCTCGCCATACTTCTCGAACACCGGCGCGAGGTACGTGCGCACCGCATGGCCGAAGATGATCGGGTCCGACACCTTCATCATCGTGGCCTTCAGGTGCAGCGAGAACAGCGTGCCATCCTGCGCCGTCTGCGCAATCGCCTCGTCCAGGAAGGACGTCAGCGCGGCGACGCTCATGAACGTCGCATCCACGATGGTGCCTGCGGGCAGCGCGATGCCGTCCTTCAGCACGGTTTCCCCATTCGCGCCCTTGTGCACAATGGACAGGGTCGCGTCGCCGTCCAGCGTCACGCTCTTCTCGTTCGAGCGGAAATCGCCCGCATCCATGGTGGAGACCCGCGTCTTGCTGTCCGCGCTCCACGTGCCCATGGAATGGGGGTTGGACTTGGCATAAGCCTTGACGGCGGCAGGCGCGCGACGGTCCGAATTGCCCTCACGCAGAACCGGGTTCACGGCCGATCCCTTGATGGAATCGTAGCGGGCGCGGGCGTCCTTCTCCGCGTCGGTGGCGGGGGCTTCGGGGTAGTCGGGCACGGCATATCCCGCGGCCTGCAACTCACCGATCGCCGCAACCAGCTGAGGCACGGAGGCGGAGACGTTGGGCAGCTTGATCACATTCGCCTCGGGCTTTGTCACCAGCTCCCCCAGCCACGCCAGATCGTCGGACTGGCGCTGCGCCTCGGTCAGGCTGTCGGGAAACACCGCCAGGATACGCCCCGCCAGCGAGATGTCGCGCTCCACCACATCGACCCCCGCCATCGCGGCGAAGCGGCGCACGATGGGCAGCAGCGAAGCGGACGCCAGCTGCGGCGCCTCGTCGGTGACGGTATAAACGATGGGTGCGGAGGTAGACATGGACGGGCCTCTTCGTTGTACGACTGTTCTGGTATGCACTCATATACAGGTTTCGCGCCATCTTAAATCCTGTATCCGGCCACCCCCCGTATCGGCGCGACACTGGCAGGTCGTGAGGCGATTATTCCCCCTAATCCCCTCATATTTTCTTGATTTATGATGCGAATATTCGCCATAATCCCCTCATGCACATCTGGAACAGTCCCGCCTGGCCGCATTTCCGCCACGACCCCGCCAAGACGGAGCGTCCCCTCGCCCATGTCATGGCCCGTCTGGGCAGCATCGACGGCCTGCATGCGGGGTTGAGCGCAGCGGAGCGGCAGGAGATTTTCCTGCGCGCCATCACGGGTGAGGCTCTGGCCAGCTTCGCGATCGAGGGCGTCCGCCTGCCCGCGCCCGAAATCGAAGCCTCCGTCATCGCCTCGCTGACCCACCGGCAGACCGTGCCGCAACGGCGCAGCGACGCCATCGCCGAGTTGATGCTGGATGCCCGCACCCCGGGCGCTCGCGCGGAAGATTCGCAAGCCGCCACCGCCCCCTTCGACATCCCGACCCTGCACCGCTGGCACGCCCTGCTGTTCCACGGTATGGAGGTCGAGGATCCCGGCTGCTGGCGCAGCTTTCCCATCGACATCGTGCGCGGCCCCAGCGGTCAGCCGCGCGATGTGCTCTATTCCGCCCCCCCGCCCGAGCGGGTGCCGCAGGAGATGCAACGCTTCCTCGACTGGTTGGCACGGGACACGCACCCCCTGCCCGTGCGGGCCGCCCTCGCGCATCTGTGGTTCGAATCCATCCACCCCTTTGCCGATGGCAATGGCCGGATCGGGCGCGCCATAGTCGAGCGTATCTTCGCCACCGAGGGCGCCCTGCCCTTCTCCCTGTCCCGCCAGATCGAGGCGGACAAGCGCGGCTATTACGCCGCCCTACAAACGGGCCGTCGCGACGCGGGCGACCATATCGACGCCACCGGCTTCGTCCTGTGGTTTCTCGACCGTCTGGATGCCGGGATCACCGAAGCGGCGGCGCAGGCCCGCTTTCTGGTGCGTCGCAACGCCTACCTCAGCGCCCATGCCGACCTGCCGCCGCGCCCCCTTTCGGTGCTGCGCCGCCTGTTCGATCAGGGTCAAATCCGCGTGGAACAGGGCCTCTCCGCCGGTCCCTATGCCAAGATGGCCAAAATCTCCGCCGCCACCGCCACCCGCGATCTGACGATGATGGAGTCCGCCGGCGCGCTCATCCGCTCCACCTCCGGCGGTCGCTCCACCCGCTACCTGCTGACATGGTAGCGGTGATGCGGCAGGCCGCGCTTTCGCGCCGCTGCCAAGAAGAAGGATGCCAAGAAGAAAATCATGTGCCCACTTGACCACCCGACACATCCGGTGGCGTGTGGCGACCGCAAATATGAAGGACCGGAAACTGACTTCTGCAAGATTGCGCCGATTAGGGCGCAATCTGCTCTATAGAGAAATCAAGCAATGCAAGCAGCATCTTAAGTACGACCTGCTCTCTAGCCTCTAATGCATCTAGGTCATGTTGACAAACTCCTGACCCAGAGCCGGGCTGCGACGAGCTGAACGA
>OJHM01000028.1_pt1 | contig 57881 bp, 79 predicted proteins | sample 1595241 | NCBI WGS metagenome assembly OJHM01 (sample SAMN05416781, study PRJEB24817) | seawater metagenome | isolation source: Sea water | place: Canada:Atlantic | collected 2013-11
ATCGTTATTTTTACCCCTGCTGATCTTCAGCGTCTTTATGTGCAGAATAGATGACAAGTTCTCTATCCCAAGTTTTAATCCCCACGCGGCCATCTGAAGCCTGCCACTGAAAAGTCCAAGGGTCATGTTTAACAAATTTGTAACCTTCTGGCAGCGTAGTTTGTGTTGCAATCCCCATGATCTTTCCTTCGTACAATTCTTTAACTGGACTTAAGTATACCTATCTATTGCAGCACGTCAATAACGTATTGCAGATTATCTTTAATCCACTTTTTATTATTCGGCCCCCAGCTATTTATCTTGTAATAGCCATGCCTATTCCTAACCCCGTCTTGCTCAAATACGCACTCAATACCAATATCATTGAACGCGGCCATTGCTGTTTGAATGGTGCGCTTGGGCATACCTGTTTCATCCACCAGCGACACAAGACTTTGCTTGGAGCTATCGATCAGGTACGCAAGATATAGCTTTCTCAAATGCGCTTTTTTAGGCTTGCTAATCTCTTCTGTCATACAACCTCTGTATCTAACTCATCTTCATCAATAGTGTAGAGCGCTTCTAACGTGCGCCTAATGCCCGCTACATCGGCATCTATGTATTCATAGGGCATAGTGTCTGATTCATGCCTTAGCAACATACACAGCAACTCATCATTCCCGCCTGATCGCGCCACACGGGTTGCCATGGTTCTACGCCCTGAGTGTAATATACACCTGTAACTGTTACTATATCAGATACAACATAATTCATCCAAAGAGGCTTTCTACTTGTTACTGGTTAATAGCTCAGCTGATCTTACAATTAAGGGTATGCCACACCCTAACATCCCTATCCTTGTTGACTCTGAGATGAAAGTTGTTGTTCCTGTTTTTCAATTCATTATTTATCAATCAATTGAAAATGGAAGGGTCAGTAGTCATAAAACTATTAAAAACTATTCTAATGCTCTGTATGACTACTTTTCATTTCTTGAAGCAAATAGTCTTAATTGGGAGCCCACCAGCGATAGAAGCCAGGTATCTAATATTTCTCTTTATCGGAATTGGTCAGCTTCCTTAGATGGCAAAGCTTCTCTTAAGTCATCAACCATTAATAGCCGCCTTGCCGTTATCAAATCATTCTATGAGTTTTGCCACGATAGAGGAATGATCGACTCCTTGCCCTGGACAAGTGTGCTAAGAACAAGTTCTCACGATAATGGTGGATTTATGCGACATACTCGGACAGAGACAAAAGTTGAGTCTACCGATCTTCGCTTAAAACAATTCAAAGAGCCTCCAAGAATCCTAAACCTAAATCAGGCTAAACAACTTATTCAATCTATTTCAAACAAAACTCTACTTCTGATGGTAAAGCTTTCCATCACTACCGGTTTACGCCGAGATGAAATATCCTCTTTCCAGCGAGATTGCATATTCAAACCTTCAGCTGATCAAATTGGTAAGCGCTTAGCCGTTGATCTCACCCCCTCACGCGGAAAACAAAGAACCAAAGGCAGTCGGCCAAGAACGATTTATATACCTGCTCCCCTTATGCTAGAGCTGCACGAATATACTAGGTGGGGTGAAGGGGTTAAACGGCACTCAAAGAGCCTTGGTAATGATTCCAACAAATTGTTTCTAACAATTGACGGAAATGAATATTCAGAATCTGCACTTAATACCCTCCTTGCCAAACTAACGACTACTGGCAAGATTGAATTTAAAGTTTCTCCGCACATGCTTCGCCATACATTCGCAACTGTGGAGTTGTATGCCGAATCTCAAACAAAAGATATGGCTCACGCCCTTGCCTGGGTTCGTGATCGATTAGGTCACTCTTCCATTCAAACCACTATGGTCTACATACACTGCATTGAGCAATTAGAAGATCATGAAGTTCACCAGTATCAAAAAGAGTTACTTGAGTTGGCGACCTCATGAAAAACAGAAAGAATTATTCAATCGATAGCAGTCTGGTACCAAGCAAATCAATAGATGGCCCTTGCCCTTGGGTATGGCAACTTCCAACCCAGAAGCTTGATTTTCGCCGGTGGCAGCATGAACTAGGTATCACCGAAAACCCGACCAAAGATAGAGGCCTATTACTAAATCAGTTCCGTGATGCTATTTGGCAACTACGCCATGAACAAAGCAGCGCTAGCCTCATAGCCCTATACCACAATGGCTTATCAGAATTTATCCGGTTTATTGACGAGACAGCAGCCAAGATCAATAGCATTAGTGACATTTCTCAGGATGGGCTACTTCACTTTGTCAGGTGGGTTAAGAACCAGAAGGTTGATAATACGCAGCAGAATATTTCCTACGCCACTGCTCGCAGAAGGTATTCATCGGTAAAAAGTATTTTGATGTTTTACAGCAGAAGTGGTCTTTTTAATAAGCGCTTACTTCCAATTAATCCCTTCCCGAATGCGAACCGGCAAAAACAGGGCGTGACACCTTACACCAAGCCTGAAATGACGAAGATCATGAGAGCCTTATCCTCTGAATACCGCCGAATCAAAGTGGATACCAGCGCTCTTAGCCTAAGACAGCAATTAGCAGTATTACAATTACTAATTATTGCAAAAACGGGGATCAACCCAACTCCACTTGGAGAAGCTTCAAGAGATTGCTTAGAGCCGCACCCTCTTCAACCAGATAAATCAATGGTGCTAATAACCAGGAAGCGCCGTGGAATGTCCACGAATAGTATTGGTGAGCGAATACCCGCCGAGGTTGAAAGCCTTAGCAATCTGCCCACCAGCGTAGCAGCCGTTATCCATGAAGGACTCCGCTTAACCGAATCACTCGTTGATAATGCACCCATTGAGCATAAAAACAGGCTATGGATATACAAACCATCAAAACAAGGGAAAGTAACAGCGTTTAAAGGAACCTATCTGAATGGTGCATCTAAGGATGTTTCACGCATTCACGGCCTCACCTCTGATCTAGGCGAACCCTTAATCATTTCGCCGCAACGCCTTCGAAAAACATTTTCTAATCGAATCTGGCAGCTAACAGATGGTGATGTATGGAAAACGGCAAGAATCCTTGGCAACACCCCGCAAGTTACCGATAAGCACTACCTAGATGTAACACCCGACATGGAACGTAATCATAGTTTTGTAGGTAAAGCATTCGAACTAAAAGTAAGAGGGACTGATAATGCTCCAGAAGTGATTGCCGATTTTGCTGAAGCCGCGAGTATTTCAGAGACTCAAGCAAAGCTGGTTCTATCTGGTAACAACAACACTGGAGTAGCTCGTTGTTCTTCGCCCACCAGCGGGAAGTTCGCCCCTAATAATGGTGAACCCTGTACTCGTTTCCTTGATTGCTTTCGATGCCCAAACCAAATTGTTTTGGAAAGTGACCTTTATCGGCTCTATTCGTTCTATTGGCTAATACTGAAGCAGCGTAGCACTATCGGCCGGAAACGGTGGAAGAAGCTATATGGGTGGGTAGTACGTGAAATTGATAACGGTATTGCCAAAAACTTTTCTAAAGATGCTATCGGTGAAGCAAAAGAACAGTCACTCACAAAACCTCACCCTATGTGGGCTAACCGCATAATCTTAGGTGAGGCAGATGAATAGTCCTGTATTGCAAGCTGTTACTGATTACCATTCTATAGACATACCTATTTCATACGCGGATAGCAAACCTGTTTCTATCTTTACTGATGGCCTATGGGATTTCTCCACTCACATTGAAAATAAGAACTGCAAGCGTTCTGATAAAGAGATTAATTTCAACATTGCTCTTAACAAAGGTTGCTTAACATCTCCCGCATATTCAACGCTGCTCCATTCCATCAAAGGTTTTCTATACTCCAGGCTTAGTCGGCAGCACCCTCGCTCTGGTAAAACGATAAAACCTAGAACGCTCGTTGGTATTTGGTTCCGGCTTAGGCCGCTTATAGTATGGATGGCGGCTAATGAGATTCTGACGTTTACAATGCTAACTCCCGTATGGGCTAATAAATATCGGCTCTACGTGGCAAGCCTCGATCGCAAATCGAATACAGTCTTAAAACGGCTATCTGTTATAGAGATGCTATATGACTTCTCTGATTTCTATCCTGACTCACTAAAAGACAATCCTTGGCCAAAAGAAAGCAGTACTTCTATATCCGGTGATCGTAACTTTGCCTCGGGCAATCAAACCAAAGAAATGCCAGAAGATGTTTTTACTAATCTTGGAAAAACAGCCCTCCGCATTTTAGAAACTCATGGCGAAGTGATCGCTGATACGCTAGATGAATGTTTTGAAGTTATTGAAAGCTACCGCGACAGAGCTATCGACAGAATTGATTCAGGAAAATCTAAGCCTATTGGCCGTGAAAGAGAATTCAAAATTGAATACCTTTCTACAAGGTCTATGCGCCGCCAATTGACTCCTATTCTCTCAGCAAATGAACTTGAAAGCTTTGGAGAGTTAAAGGAGCAGGTTAATGAGCTTCAAACGGCCTGCTACATCATCTGTGCGCTGTTTTCGGGAATGAGGGATTCAGAGCTAGCTTCTCTTGAGATAGGCGCATATATAACCCGTACAGAGCTTACCGATCATAAAACTTGCTGGCTAAAAGGCATGACCTACAAACTAGAAGATCAACCAACCAAAGCCGAATGGATGGTACCTCAATGTGTTGGCCAAGCGGTCTACATGTTGGAAAGAATAACCAAATACAACCGAAGGTCTCTCAATCGACAAATCCAACGTATTGAATCCGGTGGAGAGAACTTGGCTGGCTCAAAACTCCATGAGCTAATCGCTTGTAGGAATAGCTTATTTCTTGCTAAAGGTAATCGCGGCTACACATACCGAAGCATTGATAATGAAACAGTAAACAATCGTCTGCGAAAGTTCATAGCCAAACATAATATTTGCAGCGGTACCGGCCAGCTTTGGCCAATTTCTTCACACCAGTTTCGGCGGACATTCGCTGTTTTTGTAGCAAAGAATGTTATGGGCGATCTACGATATTTACGGCATCACTTTAAGCACTGGTCAATGGATATGACTCTGCACTATGCAAGACATAAGCAATCAGACGATTCTTTGCTGTCAGATATAATGACCGAAAGAGACAAACTGAATAGGATCATTGTTTCCGATTGGCTGGATGGAGATACCCCGCTTGCCGGTGGACGAGGCAAGGCCATTACAAAATTTAAAGCCCGTAACGTGGTGAAAACTGAAAAGAGCCTAGTCACAGCAGTCTCTAATCTAGCTGACGGTTTATTTCTTCGTGCAACAGGCCATAGCTGGTGTTTGGCTAATGCTGAATCTTGCGGCGGTCAGGGGCTATATGACAGCATCCAGTGCGCTTCATGCGATAGCTCTGTGATTGACCCCCACCAGCTTGAGGCATGGAAAGGAATAAGAGATCAGCAGCAAGAGTTACTGGCTCTAGATGATCTTGGAGAACCCGTAAAGCATCACGCACATAAAACTATTGCTGTTGCTGTTGCTGAAGATATAATACGAGGATTTAGTGGTGAAAAGTGAAACTGAGAAAAAAATCATTTTATCAATTTCAAGGATCGAAAAAGGTAATCCGAGAACTGTATCAAGCACTAGAAAACTAAGTATCGCCTGTGTAGCTGAAGAAGCTGGAATTCACCGATCTACAATCATTAATCGCTATCCTGAGCTTGCCTTGAAAATTAATAAAAAGTCGGGGCTTTCATCAAAATCAATGAATAACGATAAACAACGAATTATTGAATTAGAACGTAAGCTCTCAGAAGCAAAATTGGAAATTAGTGCCTTAAGTGAGCAGTTATCTAAAGCTATTTCTTTGCAAGCAAAAGAACTCATAAAGTTGCGGAGGTAGAGAATAATGAAGAGGTTTTAGCTCTATTTCGAAATCATTCCCTTAATGAGGAATTGGTGGAGCTTCCTGAGTCTCTATATTCCCCACTACAAAGCAAATAGTTTGCCTTTTATCCCCGTGGCGGGTCTATGACGTGCCACTTTCAATTGTTTTAGGTAATAATAAAAAGCAACCCATAGTGAGCAGGAGATCAAAATGTCAACAAAGGTTTACCCAGCCCAAGACAAAATAAAGATATTAAGGGCTAACAAGGGATGGGATCAGGAATCAGCGTGTGAAATTGCCGGTGTAAGTATACGGACATACCAGCGTGTTGAGAGCGGCGATGGTTGCTCTATAGAATCCTTGAAAGGAATTGCTTCGGCCTTTGGTATTAACTTTAATGAGCTATTAGAGCCACTAGCTAACAATGACCTCCAGGATGAAGAGTACATTCCTTCGTGGAAGGAAGCACTGAAGGCATTCATCATAACAGGATGCATGGCACCCTTTACTTATGCTTCTGTAATTACCCTGGGGATGCTAGGAGGAATGACTATCATATTCGCGTTAGTTGGAGCCGAAAGAGAACTAACTACTCTCGCCATTCATGCAAATGATCCTGCAGTAATGAACCACTTATTTGAAGTCGCGGGTAAATCATTTCAAGAATTACCGAGCTCGCTATTGGAAGTTACACTAGCTCTTACTATTTTTTTCCAATTGTTTTTCATTCTAGTTGAGCTACCGAAAAACAAGGACTACTCGTTATTGGTGTCACAGCCATTGTGGAATAAAATTAAGCTATCGACACGGCCTGCCAGAAACAAGTTTAAAAAAGGGTTAATACAGCTTCATAAGAAATTCCCTATTACTAGTAGCCCTGAGGACTTAGGTATAACTATTGCTCTCTTACTTTTTATCTTATTGCAGCTGTTAAATGTTCTCATTGCCTACTTAACATTTTCCATATTATTATTTTTTCTACTTACAGAGAGGCACGAACAGGACTTTCTGGTTCCACAGAGTAATCTCAAGAAGAAGTAACACTCTTAGTAAGCGACACTTGGGTCGTGCCCAAAAATCTTATAAATCCCATCCAGCTAGCCCGATTATTCATGGCTTGAGTTGAGGCGTACAGCATCCCGCTCCTTTAATAAGAAAATGGAACCCATAAGGGTTCCCTTCTTCCCGCAATCTTACGACCACTGCGCCAGCTCTCAGTAGATTATGCTAATTAAACGTTGGAATATCATATTCTTTATTTTGTATCTTGACTTACTAAGCAGTTACGAGAAAGTGTTAGTCGAAAAGTACGGGGGGAAAGTTGGAATAACAGCTAAAGATGTCGCATTTATTCAAATGCTTGATTTGCTAGCAAAGAGCTATGATTTAAAATCAAATCAGTGGTATTTAGTGAGGATGGTGAAATTAAGCAGCTAAAGGGAAAGTAGCTGGTGAATCGATGTAACTGTTTACAGATGTACATTTTGAGTGTGTGGTGAATCTTTCGATACCTGCTTCTTTACCCCTTATGACTTTCTGAACTTGTCTTTATTCGGCATGAACAGAAAACAACCAATAAAAAGACTGATGGCCGATACCCAAAACCATATCGATAATAGGATTGCATCTGGGTATTTTAAATTGAAACCTAAGCTTACTGAGAACGACATTATTAGACATAAAACAATTGGTAGTTTTATGCCAATACTTAAATGATCCATTTTTGATATAAAACCGCTTACTTTTTCCATAATCATTTATTCCCCTATATTTTTGCATCCTAAACAGTGCGTTTTTTCGGCTTTAGAAAGCCCTTACCATTTCGATTTGCGTAATGATCTAAAGCTATTCCATCATCAGAAATTCGAGACATAACGGTGGCCATTAACCCCAGCATTCCACGATAATTAGCTCGCTTAACAAAGTGGTAATATTCTTCTTCATCGCAATTTACATATTCTTTGGCAGACCAGTTGTAATCAGGGTGCTTCACCTTAATAGCGCCCTTAATAACCTTTACTATGGGTTTTGTTTTTCCATGAACTTCCCAAAGCTGCCACCCATAGGGAACTTCGCTCGGAGATAAAAGGCCTTTGGGGGTCAGGTAAGCTCGATAATGACCACAAGCATTTTCATGCTCTCGCCACGGCTTCTTCTTATCAGATAGGAAGTCCGACCTACTCACTTTAACTTCGACCAGGAATGATTCACCGCAAGACTTAATCCCGATCGCATCAGGCTGCTCTCCGCCAACCCCAGCGGTAACATTAGCCATGGCCGCGATATATATAGCCCATAGAACTAAGCTTGTTAGCTGCTACAATACCTATTTCGTCATGCGTTAAGTCTTCAACCAGTGCCATCACTTTTCCTTACTTTAATTATCTACTTCGCAAACTGGGCATTCAGATCCAAGCTCATCACAACTGCATTCATCATCAAGATTATCTACTGAATCATTAGGATCAGTTTGCGTCATTAAAAGCTGAATTTCACACGCTGCTTGCCAGCTTGATCTTTCGTATGGATGGCGATTTACAGTCTCAGTATGAAACACAAAGTCATCTTCAACTTTATAGCCACGACTAGCATAAATGATTCGTGCTATTGCGTTCGTTTGATTAACTATTTCCTGCTCAGATCTCATTATTGATTTACTACCTTCATTTAATTTTTAATAACTGTAACCCGAGCAATTTATCGGTTTACAATGTAAATCTTTTATATCGCCAGACTTAATGAAATCGCGGAATCATTAACCACTTGATCATTGATATCAATGAAAAGATCATAATTGTTCTCAATATCCCGCTTTTCTGAGCTTGCATCTAGCTTTTTAACTAAAGTTTAATTCTCAAAAAACCCGCCAATCGCTAACCCAAGCTTTGAGACTAATGGGCTTTGCTTAATTTAAGCATTACTCAGTCCAGCTTGTTAATCCATCTGATTAAAGAATTGATCACTATTTAATTCAATTATTAACTCAGGATTGTCTTTGTTATTACCAATAACCTCTAACATCACATCTTCATGAATAGCGTGCTCACCATCCCAATCACGAACAGCTCTATAGGAGGCCGCAACATCAACATACTCGATTACCAGGGTGATCCATTCAGGGGCTTGGTCGCAAGTCGTTGCTGGGGGACGATATTTAACGATATCACCAGAAAAAACCATCTCATTGTTGATATCGCGTACTTCAATCATTGGCTGAATGGTTATTTTACCAGCCGCTTTTACCCACTCCCCATCCTCTAAAACAATGTACGAGCCATCACAAAGCAAGGCGACCTCTGCAGTTATCCAACCCTTATTGATCTCATCCCACACTCTAAAATCACTTTTCATTACTTCTACTCGCATTTTCTTTAATTGCCACAACTCTTTGATGTGGACTACTTGCTCATAATACGGTTAAGAGGCTGAACTAATTGTACGTCAACTAAGAATGGCTATTTGGGATATTGAAGACTCATTTAAACTTGCGGCGACCGCTTAAATACAATGCCCAATAATGGGCATGCCATCCCACCTCGGCTATTAGTCTACAGTTGATGATAAGTAAAACTCTCCTATACTAAGCCCACACTTAATACCTAGAGGCTTGGAGAATGCATACCTTAAGTACTTCCCATTACCGAAATATTTCCACTCATGAGCTGGATCATCTATATATAATCTTTCAGATATAAAAAAGCCAGCCGATCGCAAGGATGGCTGGCTAGTCGTTTTCCTAGTACTATTCAAAGTGCTTGTTTATTGCTTCACATAACACATCCATTGCATGCTTATACCCATCACTATCAACCTTTCCAAAATAAGCAGAAAAGTCATCGATGCAATTAATAACTGTACCAGTCTCAATTACCCCAACATCACAAAAAGCCTCATCAATAATGCGGTTCGCTTTTCTTTATCTACTTATTAGCTCACGCTGAACATCTTCGTCATTATGGTGCAGGTGCTTTGTTTCCACACAACCACAATCATCGTTCTGGCATATCCACTGAATATAGTCATACCCGTCTTCTATGTATTGAGTCTGCCACATATCCATCTTCGAACCGCATTCATCACAAGGTTCTGCATCCCTTACTAGCCTTCTCTTTTGGCCTGACTCACCGCTTTCTAGGTTATCCATATACTTTCCTTCTAGCTATTTTCTTGCGCAACCAAAACACAGGTAGCCACTAGGCCTGAAACATCAAATCATCCGCTACAGACAGATTAAATTCTTCTTCAAAGTAGTGCCAGATCTCATTAGTATCTGCACCTATTTCAAAATGAAGAAATTCTTCTTCTATCTCACCATTATCATTTACCGGTATATCACCAAGCTGTTCCCATAATTCTTTAGCTAGCTGGTGGTTTTTAGAATCATTGCTCATGTTTATCATCCTGTACTTATTTTCTGTAAGGCTGCAGGTGATCCCGCAGCCTATCCCAATTTATGCAGCTAATTTGTTTTCTTGATGAACAATGCAGGCTGAGTAGTCATATATATTATCTCGGCGGTCATACTCATAAGTAACCCCCAAGTGCTCTAAAATTTCATGACCACACGCATAGGTTATACCAGGCCCCCAAATACCGTTGAAAGACCCTATGGCTTGCGTGGCTGGAACCATACAAATCATCACTCCATACTTATTACAAACATAAAGCAATCCACCAACTAGAACCAAGGCTCTACGCTTTGTTTTAGCTACCACTACTGCGCTATCAATGAGTTCATCGGTGTTTTTTAATTGGGTGGCCGCAAACAATCTAGCTCTCTCCCCTTCACCTAAAGTCATTCCATGAGTATTAACAGCGTCTGCGCGATCGCGGGCAGCCGCAAGCATTTCTACGTTAGTTGCTACATATCGATCATGGATTGCTTTCAGTTTCTTAGACATTTTATTCTCGCTTGTTTTAAACAGTAGGAGTTGCTTACATTCTTAATGTTAGGCTAATAGCCTACAATAGTCAACAGGGGATTCCTCATAGCCCCACTTAAAGTAAACGGTTAAACCACTTGCATTAAAGGCTAATAGCCTATATTATTACTGCAACTAAATAAGCAAATCAGGAAAATGAAGATGAAAAATTACACTATGCCTACTCTCCAACAACGAATCGAAAGCATTAAAACTCTTGAAGATATTGATAAGCAGATGCTACTTGCTGGCAACTACGCGAAATATCTTCGCAAAGAAGCTAAGAAGGCTGAAATACTTGATGAGAAGCTGGCGATCAACAAGCTACAGAAAGAGGCTGAACGCATTGTACGTCAGCTAAGAATGGCTATCTGGGATATTGAAGACTCATTAAAACTTGCGGCTACCGCTTAAACACAACGCCCAGCAATGGGCACTATCCCAGAGCTAACCGCGTGAGCGGTAGCGAATCCGAGTTGAGCGAATTGTTATATTTACGGGAGTTAACATGAATAACATTTATTGGAAAACAGACGAGCCACATGCTGACAATAGCACAACAATGTGCGACTACTTAGAGAACATAAATATGCTTGATATAAACATGGTTGATGGCACTTATGCCGAGGGCGTGAATTGCAAAGGTGAGAAGTACGAGATACACGCAAGCGGCAATGGCGACAACTATAATCACATGGTTAGTTTTAAATTGATTAACGAGTAAATATAACCCCGCTATTCAGCGGTTTATCCGCTGGAATGTTTTGTTATGTGGGAATTACGGGAGACAGTGGAATGAATATTGATGATCAGAAAACATTCGCATTAAAGTTTTGTATGGATATAGCACACGACTACTCAGAGGAAGAGGTTAAAAAGTTTACGCCACCTTCTGTGCAAAAGGCATGGAAAGTTGGCAGGGAGGTTATTGATTTTGAATTAGCTGAAAATAGGAAGAAGCTAAAAGACTTTAAACTGTAGAAACATAACAAATACAAGAAGCGTATTTCTTCTTTTGACCTAAATTACCATGTTGAAGAATTGAAAAATATTACAAATAAATCTATTGAAGCTATCAAAAACATAACTCAGGGCGAGGGCTAAACCATGCAATCAACACAATCTCTTAACAGTCAATCTCTTAACAGTAATGATGTAGTAGGTCCTGGAAAATACTTCTACATGCTCTTAGGTCGTTTACAGATGGATCTTGAATACTACTTTGGCAATGGCCACCAAAACGCAAAGCATCTTTACTACGACACGATAGAAGAGCATATGGCAGAAACTAAGGCGCTACTCGCTTCTTTTCCAAAGCCCTACAAGCCGGATTGGTTTAGCGAGAAAGACATCGCGAAGTATGAAGCGCTTCTAGCTTCATAGTTCAATCAACCCAGTACCTGCCCTTCAAATTTGAAGGGCGTTATCCTAAAACCAAATTTGTTGAGTAATAAGCATGATCCCATCACCATTAATCTTTGATAATTCATTTATGAGCCTTCATGTAAAAAGCATGAATAAGTTACACCATGTTAAGCGCCTTGCTTGCAGTAGTAGTGATGATAGTAATGGGCTTGTGTGCGTTTCAGAGTTGCATGGTCGCCCTGCTATGGCTTTGCAATATGCCTCACCAACGATCCCGAGTAGTGCTATTGAAGGAAATTCTAAAACTGGTTTTTTCATTAAGGTTGATGATAAGTATTTTGGGTTGTTATTTATCACTCAGTCTCAAGATGAAGCGAACAAGTTCATGGCCGATAATGAAGACGTTGCTCTTATCGCTACAGACAATGATGACTATCACTACCTAACTACAACGTATGAAATCAAAAAAACATCGCTGGCCAAGAAAGTATTGAAGATGATGGATAGCGTGGAGGGCGGTGAGAGCCGTTACAGTGAATTTGTGGCTAAGGTAGCTAAGCAAGCTGGTATCAGCACCCAAGAACTAGATAAGCAGCTGGTGGACTATATTTAAGCCACCTCCAAACACCACCCCCAAGCCTGCTAGTTAGCGGGCATTTTTTTCGAAAAGATAACAATTCAACGGTTAAACCACTTGCATGATAGGCTAATAGCCTATATTATTATTACCAGTTAATAATTACCCGCAAAAGGCTCCAATATGAATATCGCTACTACTTTCGATCCAGCTAAATCCCTTATCGTTACTGACAAGTATGCAGCTATCCGTGAAAAATCGGAAGTAGTTATTCAGTGTATTTTTGAAATGATCTTATCAGGGAAAAGCCTGAGCTTAGGGTGTAGTTTTGGCAAGGATAGCGTGGCACTTTTAGTTCTTTCAATTGAAGCACTAAAACGCGCTAAAGCTCTTGATATCCCAGTGAAAGGATTCCATGTTACCACTTCAAATACCGGCTTAGAGAGTGCTACTGATTTCTATGTTCAGAGTATGCTCAATTCGCTACGCGACTATTCAGAAATGACCGATTTAGGCATTCAGGTTCACGAAGTTTTTCCTGAGTTAACTTCTAGCTTTATGTACAGCACTGTTGGCCGTGGCAGAGTTCCAGTGTTCCCAGGAGATTCGAGAAAATGCTCGGTTGACTGGAAAGTTCGCCCTCAGCAGAAAGTATTAAAACAAATCCTTAAGGAATCCGGCGGTATTGATAACCACATCACTATGATCGGAACTCGAACTTCTGAGTCAAACAGCAGAAAGGAATCCATGGAAAAGCGTGGGGAAACCTCAACTTCGGTCAATAAAGATGCTGGTGGTTTTTTAGTGGCTGCGCCTATCGCTGATTGGGACACTGTTGATGTTTGGAAGCTTCTAATGTCAATCAATCCAGAGCGCGGCACTCCGACCTACGAAACCTTTGTTCCTAACTTCGAATGGACTTTGGATATCTATAAAGACTCAAACGAGGGTACTTGCGCGATTATTGTTGGAGACCAAGGAAATAAGGCTGCGTGCGGATCTAGACACGGGTGTTCCATGTGTACCGCAATCTCAAAAGATCGCAGTTTAGAGTCAATGATTGAAAACAATCCTGAAGGTTATGGCCATCTAAAAAACGTAAATATCTTAAGAAACTATATCTTCGACACTAAGCGCGACTTATCACTTCGCACCGTTTTTGGCCAGACCGTTTCAGAAGCAGGATATATCAACTGCCGCCCTGATAACTATAACTGGAAAATGCGTAAGCGCCTGCTTTCTTACTTTATCACATTGGATCAAGATGAACGTGAACGCGCAGAAGAACATAACGATAAATGGGAAGCTGGAGAGATAGAACACACTCCTTTGAATGACCGATTACGCGACCCTCAGTTTGAATTTGTATCGTTTGAAATGCTAATGGCGATTGAGTTTATTTGGTCTGTGCAGTGCGTTAGTGATATGGCCTTCCCTGCCCTGTCTGTTTGGTATGATGTAGTTACTCTTGGCCGCAAAAAATACGCACCTATCTTATCTAAGGATGAGATAAAAAATGATAAGATCCCCGCTAAACGCTTCTTGTTTGTTGGCGATGACTCAACAATGGATGGTAATGATGGCTTACGAAACATATATCTAGAAGCCACGAATGGCCGCAGAGGCTTGAAAGCTTATGATTCATACACAGATAAGATTACTGGTAAAGAAACACGCGTAACGCCGTTTGAAGCAGCTAGAAAGATGACCATTGACAAAGAAGAAGCTTGCGCATTCATGACACTAGAATTTGATGAGATTTATCCGTCGGTAATGAACGACACTAACCGAAACAGCCTTTCATACCTACTACACCGTGGAATTATTAAAATTGGAGCTGGCAAAATCAAAACTTATGATTTGATGGCAAAGCGCTATCAGCATCTTCATAGCATGCTGCTCACTTTCAACACCTTTGATAACGAGGGTCAGCTGCAAAAGGAAACCATTTCTAACGCTGAGCATGGTGCTATTATTGATAGCATTAATGGAAGCGAAGAGCTGGTAGATAAGTCTGTAGCTATCAGTGAGACTAAAACAGAAACCGTCACTGAAAAGTTTCTTGATGTTAAAGAGATGAAGAAAGAGAAGACAGGCTTCCAAGTTAAGTTAATGGATACCATTGCGACAATTAGCAAAGCAAAATCATATATTTCTAGAAAAATGCCCGATTCGTTAGCACCGGAGCAGACCGCTTTCGTGTTTTAACCCTTCGGGGATTTAGTACAGTGGCGATCGCTCAATGCAACCACCAAGTTAATTAAAATATTAGGATCGAATAATGTCTACAAGCGAATCAAGAAAAGTTATTTACAAAAGAGCAAGAGCTACCACCGCCCTGAGCAAGCGTGACTGGAGTAAAATCTTCAGCCTGGGTGTAGAGAAGGGAATTGCTGAGGTGGATAAAAAAGAAAAATATACCGAACAGTCGGGGTCAAGAGGTGTGAATATGCCGGAGGCTTTATCTTCCGGCCTAATTGAATTCTTACATAAAGAGGGTTATGACTTATCCCGAATCGAGTTTGATGATTTAGGCAATCTTCTCACCATTCCTAAATTAGAACCAGATATTATTTCAACGATGTCTGATGGCGAAGGTTCTTAATGGATTTGTGCGACACTCAAAATAAATTCCGTTTATGCTGTATCCTGGAAGAAGATGGAGAAATGAGAGTAAAATTTACAGGTGTCGGTATTAACCAATATTACAGCTCACAGAAAAAAGAGGCATAATTAGCTTGGCAATTAGAAAAGTAAAGAAATGCACACGAAAAACTGGTTTTAAGTGCGCCGGAAAAACATTAGCCACCAGCATGATTGGGGCTCACCTAAGCATTAAAGGCCGGATCATTAAAGGGGTTGGCAGGCGTAAAAATGGAACTCCTTTTGACGATCAAGCAATTAAGGCATTCTCTCAATGGAAGTGGCACTGGCAGGCTGATGCTGAAACTGTTCTTGTTAACAGTAAAGGAGAGACTAAAATAGTTTCCGATACATATACTCCCACAGAAGCTATAGGGCTTTTTGACTTAGAAGAGCTTCTGTTTGAACGCCAAACACTAATCGTGCTAAGTGAGGCTGGATATGAGTTCTTCGAGAAGAACTGGAAGGCTACGATAATTTCATCCCCTATTTGATTTTTTGAATTTTGATATTTAATAAAAATGACTAATCCTAATTATCTCTAACCAGAAAGCGCTAGTCACCATTAACGATACACTCAAAAGGCTAAATGTAGGAGATAAGGCTTCTCACTGAGATGGCGTGTGATTTGATGTATTTTTAGTGGGCCTCAAATATCAAGTAGCAGCAGAAAAAGCAGTTTTTGAAACCTCCATTTCGAAAGGTTTGGTAAGGAAGAAACAAACACTTCAACTTTAATTAAATAGTTATTGGTATCCATAGATGAATAAAAATCCCCAGAGACTGGGACTGTTGAAAGAAATTATTGAATACTTAGAAAGCATTGATGATGCTTTTAGCGTTAATGAACATGGTCAATTGATCCATGCATGCGACTCGTTTGAGAGTTTCACTAAATTCACAGCCGCTGCAGCTGAGCGCCTTGAGTGCAACGAAGAGACACTAAAAGAAATACTTACCAAGCCGATTCATGACTTGGCTTTAATTGTTCTATCTGATGTTGAGCACCCATCCGCCAGCTCTGCACAACCTCTATTCAAATCAGGCTAAATAAAAATAAAATAGGCGCTTTACCGATCTTGGGAAGCGCTTTATCTCATCGAACAATGGTCTAAATTCTCTATCATCAAGTCATATACGCCAAATGGCTTTTATCTCGCAGCGCCTCTCGCCCCAAACAGAACGGTTAAACCGTTGACTATTTATGCGATTGCTCTTATAATAAACTTCAATCAGCACTCCTATGCTGGCACTACTAATTTGCGAGAAATCTAATGACAGACAATATTACAGATACGTTCCTCAAATGCGGGCTTTCAGCTGAGCAGCAAGTGGATTTACTTTTGGAATTTGTAACAAACAAAAATCTTATTCAGGAAGCGCAGAATCACACTTTGTCAAAGCATACGCCTATCAGTATGGAAGGAAAAATATTGGTAGAGACTCAGCGTCGAGTTCACACAATTTCGGATGAGTATTCTGTGTATGCTATTCCCGAAGGCGATTACCGCGAAAGATTGGATACACCTGGCTTTAACGAATACACTGCATTTAAGGATATTAAGGATAGCTCCTACAATAATGAATGCATACGCCTATCTTTTTCTGCAGAGCAGGAAAATATCATACAGGTTCACGAGGTTTCTCTCCAAGAAATCTAGAGTGAGCTACGACGGCTTACAGCCCTCTAGCCTGAACAATGATTGGAGGCGAGCATATTGGCCCACTCCAATTCAAAAGTTTTATTCATTCCACCAGCCTCTTTAGTGAGGTTTTTCGGTAGAAACATTAATTCAGCTATTTACTTGAAACTATGAAGTCGAAATGCAGAATTATAAAGATCCAGAATTCGCAAAAGTTTCAGAATAGAAATTTAGGAAAGATTATGTATTTAATAATAAATGAAGATGGCAGCGCCTCAACTTCTAGCGTTCTAACACCGGAAATAATGGAGTGCGTAGAAGCTGGCATAGTCGATATTTATGACACTACCTGCACACCTATTAAGGTATTAAATCCACAGTCCGAATGGGTGGAAGTTGAGAAATTCGTAAGCTATAAAAATAATGAACATTAATTAGCTTGGATGGCCACCAGCATTTTTATCTGGTGGATCTTGACCCTCAATTTAACTAAGTAGTTTCTTGTGAGCTAATAATGAAAAATATTTATAATTTATAGCTTTTGATAAACTAAGAAGGAGTTCTAGTGGAAGACAATATCAATCTTTCAAGATTCACTATCGAAAATATGGAAGACGCCCTACCTCAGATTTATGAGATGGCCGTTGAACTTCGGAAGGCAAATGAGTTAACCGCTATCTCATTTAGCGTGACCTGCAATCTTCTGGTCAGTGGAAATGGATGTTTCTATACCGCTACGATCAACGATGAGCTGGTGGGTTATGCTTGCTTCTCATTTGGTTGTCACAACCCTGATCTTCGCCGGTTATACTATATTGCTGTTCCTGGGCATCTCCAGGGGAAAGGCCTGGGGGCGAAAGTTCTTAAAAGCATTATTAAGAGCGAGTTACCCACCCCTAATGGATCATTGACTGTCGCCTGCCAGTCTTCATTGACTGGGTTTTATGAGAAGCAGGGTTTCACAAATACTGGGTCATGTGTTGATTTTTATGCTCCAAATCAAATAGCGATCAAACTACCCGGTGCCAATCAAGAAAGGGATGAGGTTCTTACTTACTCGAATAATCCTTCAAGAAGTCCCGATTCGATTATTGCAGAACAGGTTTTCTTAATTAATGTTGATATGGACGATCTAATGGCGTGCATCCCGTCAATGGAAGCGAACTTTAACATCGAGCTATCAAGCGACCTGCCGCCTAGCATTGCTCTTAAAATCAAAGCTAAGTGAGTGTAACTTTAACCAGTTTTGAACTGGGCTTCATTATCAATCGGTATCGAAGCCCACTAAACCTCCCCGTAAAATCTTTTTACATATACTGTCTTTTTGTCTTGCAAAAGACAGTTTTACGCGTATAATTATTCTTATCGAAACAAACAACGAAACGGAATACCTTATGCCTACTTTAGAGCAAAGAATGAGTCACGCACGAAAAGCTAAAAAATTGTTAAAGCCTTACGGTTTGGAGCTTTGCTTTCAGGGTTCTGTTCTCGACACTAAGCTACCACTGCACGGCGGCTATGTTGATGGCTTGAAGTTCGAAGACATTGTTATCTGTGATGCAACTGAGTTTCTTGATAAGAACCCAATCATTAGCACTCACCTCAATCAAAAGCGTCATGAGATTATTGAGCTTTTCCAGACAGAGCAACAAGAAGCTCGTGCTTGGAATAATCGACCTATTTTGAAAGCAGTCTAAGCCACTACCAGTTCCCCAGGAACTGCTTTTATGCGGTTCCTGGGTTGAAGCTTAAGTGATGCTTAGCTAATACTTAGTAACCTTTTAACAGCCTGCTACCTGCGGGCTTTTTTGTGCTTTATTCTCAGATAAATAAAAGAAATATATTGTCTTTTTGTATTGCAAAAGACAATAAAGAGCGTATTATGGAGTCTATCGAAACAACACATTCACAGCGAAGAGCACTTATTATGAATACCACTCCTGAACAAGCTTACGAATCGTTAAAAACCGGCAAAGAGCAGGTTGTTTTTATGCTAAGTGGCGGGCCTATCAGCCATGGTTCGGAATTCGGCGAGATTGTCATTCGATTGGCATTCCTTAAGGATTCCAGCCAGCGCTTTAATGACTCATTAGGCTTTTATGATAATCATTATGGAGATAAGAACCACTACAAAGGGCTTACTCTTCAATCAGATATGAATAGTGACAGTTCAAAATGCAGTACTCCAAAATTGAGCTTCCATACTTCCGTTTATCAAAAGTTAGATTTAGATGATTTAGAGTCGATGACTAAAGCTATTCGCCCTATTTTACGCAAGCTGCAGAAAATTTCAGATCAGGAAGGTCGTAGTGAAGACCTTCCTGAGATGGCTGTTCGATTAGGCAGAGTGCTGAAGGTCAAATCATTCTACGTTATGCAAAAAGGCGGCATTCAATGGGAGCGTAACGATGACATGAGTGAGTTCAGAACATCTCTTAATGATCTTATCGCATCTTCTCTATCGGACATTGGCTACATAGAAAAAGAAGCGGCCTAGGCTTGAAGCCTCCCCGGGAGGGGAGGCTTTTAATTACTTTGCGATTATTAATCGCCTACTTCCTAAATATTCAAGAAAAGTGTCACCCTGCGAGTTTCTAATGAATGATAAAAATATGAGTATTGCACTCAAAGCTATTGGATTTTTCGGCGCTATCATCTTGGCCGCTATCATAATTTCAATGGTCTCAAACCAACCTAAAATACAAGTTTCTGGATATGAGCCTTTATCACTTCACTATTCTAAAGCTCTTCTAGCTCAAGGGCTGGTGGATGCCAAGATGCAGGGAGCCGATTTATCGAATATTTCAATAGAATACCGCCAGCCAGCTGGCTTGGATACGACATCATTTTACAGAGACATTAAAGAAAGCTTTGCTGTGTCTGGGTATATGGCAGAAGAGCTGAGAGCGCTCGCCGGTTACTATGGCTGCACTATTAATTCAATGGATAGTGGTTCTATGTCAGCAGGTATTTATTTTACACTTAACTTGAGCTGCGATGCTTAACCTATCTGTCTTTAATTATTGTAAATGACAGGTATGGGCGTATTATGCCACTTAACAAAGACACTCTAGGGTAAACACACTTTTTTAAGTTTAGCCCGACCCCAAGCCGCTTAATTGCGGTTTTGTCGGTAGTAAATACAACATTCCATATTATTAAGTAATACATTAAAGGCTATTGAAGCTATGACTAACGATCCAAACAAAGTGACATCAGGGAAACTCTCTAAGCAAGGTAACATCAAGTTATCTGATTTATCAGAGAGAACCGGTAAGACTCGACAAATGTTGAATTGGTTATTCGTTCAAGACCGCCCGGCTTTTGAAGATCTTTTGATCTCTGAGATGGAAAAAGATCTCGCGATCGAGATTGAGGCTGAGATTGCAGCGATAAGAACAGCTAAGCAAATTCGCGCTGATAAAAAGCTAGAATTCAAAGAGAAGATTAAGGCGATACGCTCGATCCCTTAACAACCAGTGATGGTCTCTCTTGTTTATCCAGGCAATGGGTTCGATATTGTAAGGACGCAGAATGGAAGTTTCACAGTCAATAATGATCAAGTCTGCTAATGGCTGGCTATTTGTATAAATTGAACCAAGCAGGCCGAGAGGTTAACCGGTAAATGATGAATTCTAAAATGGCGCTGATTGTGCTTTTACTGTCGCCAACCCCTATCGGTTTAATTTCTGAATTAACCGGGAGTGCTTCATCTTTATTCCCGCTGGGTTTATCGACATTAGGGCTTTTGATACTGGCACTGAAGATATTAACGCCGCAGCTACTCCGATCATTATTAACACTGGTAAAGATATTTGTCATGGCTCTGCTATTGCTACTCGCTAACTATGCCTGTGAGTTTCTAGGTCTCGATACACAAGACGTGCTGACTCAGGTAGCGGATAAAATAATGCCTGTTCGTTGGATTGATTTCTTGGGGCCATATTCAGGCTTGGCAGTCATTGCATTGCTGGTGGCTGTTATCTATCCACTACTATCTCCATTTTGGCTATTGGCACCATTACAGCGCTCTCAGTATTAAAAACATAGACACTCACGGCTAATCGCCGTGGAATTTAAGGACAGTTTGGCTATGAATTACGATGAATACTCTATTAATCATATGTTGATGAACAAGAAAATAGAAAGCGTAGAGGCCGCGCTTAAATCTAATGATCTATCTGTTACACATACTGATGCCGGTGACTATGCTTATACGTCGGTCACACTTGCGGATCGTAAGTTATTCAGCTTCTCTAACTTTGGCAAGCCTGGAGATGATCCGTTAACGGTTAGCCGATTGTTTTTCTATGACAAAAATGCGTCTCACATTGGGTTTATGGTACTTAATGCCGCAGGTTACACACCGCCAAAGAAAACCCGTTTTTGGTTCAAGGCAATGATTAAGTGGGAAATCATACTTGCTGTACTGGCCCTTCCCTTTGCCGCAGTCTACCAATCAATAGCGGCCGCATTCTATTAACGATCGAAACCTAGACCACTGACTTTTAACAGCCTGCTACCGCGGGCTTTTTTATGCTTAAAGGTAAATCTAAGAGGAGGTGTTTACTTTGACTTAAGTTGTCTTTATTATTTGCGAAAGACAAAGATACACGTATAATTAACTCATCGAAACAAACAACGAAAGAGTCCTTAATTATGAAAGCATCTACAGTCGCAGCCAATCAAGATTTCTTAGCAATCGCTACTATTGATGCGATCAAATTATTAGCTGACAAGAGCGGTATTGATTCCTTAGAACTTATGACTCAACTCTTGAGTGGTTTAAATAAAGAGCTAAGTCGAAATGTCGCTGAAATGGTGGCTTATGCTGCGATAGTGGTGGCTGATAGCCTGAGAGCGAACTTTGTTTATTCTCACAATGAAATTGAAGAAAGTGCGGCCCAGTGTCATTCGCGTCGTTGCTCCGCTCGTGTGATTTCGAAAGAACTGTTTATCAACACGATTAGTGAAGGTTTATGGAATGAGTTTTCTAAGCAATGTATTGATGTCTCTAATCCGCTAGGCCAGTTTTATGAGAGCAATATTGACGGCAAGCCTATTGTCTTTGTTGAGATCGGAAATATCGACAGAATCTTCAAATCAGCTATGTAGTAACTCTCCATACTGTCATAAGTGGCTGGTGGCCTAGGGCAGCCAGCATAGTGATATAAAGAAAGAAAATTCAAATCAGTTGTTCGCATGCTTATTAAAAACGATATCAAGGTGAGTGTGCTTTAGTTTTGAGGTGTGGGCGAGAGGAATTATTTACGCCCTAGTTGTCTTTTGTGATTGAAAAAGACAATGCTATGCGTATAATTAAACTCATCGAAACAAAGCATCCAAACTTAATTTAGGAAATAAGAACATGTCAAAATATAACGGTATTCACCGCACGGTAATCGATTCTGAAAATGGTTTGTTCGAGTTGATATTAGTCACGGTTATTAACAATGCTCCGCAATCTCCAACCTATGACGAGTCAGTTAATATGCGTTCTGGGTCTTTCTTTGAGCTGGTAGTGCATCAAGGTGAGTTTTATGGAACTCAAAAGGTGCGCTCATCGGATTGTGTAGAAGAATACATTGAAAAGATCCGCGCTGAAGCAGCAGAGATTGCTAAGTCGGCAACACGCTTCAATGGGGTATTTCGTAGCGGGCTCACTAAAGAAACCGGATTGTATGCTGTGTCGGTTGTTACCTGTACTGGCAACAAAGAAGGTGCTGGGTTTTATGATCAGTATGTTGAAATTGAAGATGGGTCTTTTTTCGAAGTAGAAGTTAGTTATGGTAAGCGAGCCGGAAAGACATTAAAACTTGATTCTTCAGCTGATGTGCATCGCGTGGTGACGTCTCTAGAGACAGAGAAATCAGAGAATGAAGCTAAGGCACTTGCTGAAGCTTAAGTACTTGCTAAGGCTTAAGTAATACAGACCACCAGCCTGCTAACGCGGGCTTTTTTATGCCTAAAGGTAAATCTAAGAGGAGTTATTTACCTTGCCTTAAGTTGTCTTTTTATCTTGCAAAAGACAACTATGCGCGTATAATTAAACTTATCGAAACAACACGCAATTACAGAAGGTTCCAAGCCATGAGCACAGCAAGCTATAGCGATACAGTTAAAATTGAGAACATTGAATATGAAGCGGAATTCGAAGTTGAACCTGCTCAGCGTGGCGGAATGACTGATCCAAGCTACGATGCCCATGTCTATGATTTAGCTGTAATGTTGGATGGTAAGTTAATCAAGCCTGAAGACATTGATAGCGATGGTTTCGACCATACAGAACTCTACAGTGATGTAGAGAAGGCTTTGAATGCGAATATGAACCGAAGGTAGTTTCAACAGCTAACCCCCACCAGCCCGCTTATGCGGGCTTTGTCGGTAACGACAATTCAAATACTCAATTTTAGGATTACAAAATGTCAAATTCAACAACGATCATGTCACTAGAAATTCAAGACTATATTCGCACTCTTGAAGACGCTCTCACGGATGTTATTGATGGTCAGCGAGCTCATGACTTAGTACCTTCGATTGGTTGCACGGAAAAGCGAGCTGATGAGCTTGTTGAGCTTTGTTCTTCGATCCTTCAACGCGGTATCGGCAAGTCTTTTCCTGATGCAGTTGTGCCGCCTGCCCCCGCAGATTTGAGCACTGTACTTGAGCAGCTAGATGCTGGTGGTATTGACAGTTCGGATCTTGATTCTGCTGTAGATGAGGCTGCTGCGCGCGAGGCCACTGATATTAACGGTAGCGGCATTGAAGGCCAAGTTCGCTACCTAAGCGGTACAGGGATGAAAGATGCTGCAATTCTGGATTCTGTTGGCCTAGATTAGCCACCAGTCATTTTAAAACTCAGCCTCCATTATGGGGGCTTTATGGGTGCAAGCCACCAGCAAGAGTAATCAATATGAAAAGTAAAACAATAGCAATGCCTATCACGGTTCCGGTGGGTAAGTACTGCTACGATATGGGAATGGTTATCTGTGAGCATTTAGATAGTAATGGTTATGGCACTGGTTGCTCTTTAAGGCTTGATGGGGGTTGTCAAAATAAAGATCGCAAAGAACGTGTGCTGAAGCCAAAAGCTTGCATTCAATTATTAGAAATTAAATAGGAGTTAGTTTCATGGGTATGAGAGCAATGACAGTCACGGTACTTGACCTTCACGCGTATAAGCCAAAAACCAATCGATATAAGCGCAATAAGATAGCTAAAGGTTGCGGTAGAAGAAAATCCAAATCAGCTGTTCGCATGCTTATTAAAAATGAGATCAAAGTGGGTGTCCTTTAGTTTTTAGGTGTAGTCGAGTTAATATTTATTTACTCTATAGTTGTCATTTATTCTTTAAAAAGACAGCTGATGATGCTATTATTACCTTACTGAAATGAATAACTAAAGGTCTTAAATTATGTCTAATGACTCACTTACAATACTCGAAAATAAATGCGATCTTTATGCTGTTGTTGAAGAATGCGAAGAGACTGGAGAGACGTCTGTTGTTAATCAGTGCCTTTCACAAGAGCAGGCAGAGATATTATTAACTCGATGCCTCAATGGCGGTGGTGATGCGTATATCCAGCCTCAAGAAGAGCTTTATCCTGAACAGGTTACGGCATTAACCAAGCTTTCTTTATTTGTTGTTGTTGGCCGTATTGCTGGAACAGATGATGATTCGGCAATGTGTGTCGAAGCAGTTGATGAGTACGAAGCTCGACAGCTTGCAACCAAGGAGCTTCAATCAATGCTTAGTCAAGACGATATCGATCAATGGGGAGAGCCAGAAGAGGCAACCATTATTTCAGGTGTTGAAACCATGGAATCATTTATTCTATCTCCGATTCGTAAAGCTGCGGCATAATGTGTGTAAATTAATTCCCAACGCTGGTGGCTTTTTCCTACCAGCAGTTTGGGGAACAATATTTTTTATTATATTAGGCAACAAATCATGAAATTATTAGCTCTTGTAAGCTTAGTCTTTTCCGTCTTATTTTCTTCTGGCGTGATGGCTACAACTAAGCCCTCTCCAGTAGAGATGGCGCAGTATTCAACTCTTATCGTAGTGGCGCAGATCGATTCTATTGAAAAGCCATACGTCAATCAGAGCGTGGTTACACTAAAAGTTAAAGATGTGTTGCATGGCCACCAGCCTCAGTTACCGATTGTTTTAACGGTTCTCGATAACTCAATGATAGTGAAGGGATCTCTTGATTTTTCTGCAATACAGGAAGCAGGAAAAGATCACATTTTTTACCTGCAGTACAAGTTAGGTGAGTATCAGTTATCAGATAGCTGGTTTGGTGTTACCCCAGTCACAGCAGATCTTATATCGATTATTTCTGGGCTGTAGGATTAGCCAGCCCACATTATCAGGAGTTTGTTACCTCTGTTGAAAAGGAAGCTGGTATTACAATATATCAGTAAAACTGATGAGCTTTCCCCCTCTATTGATTTGGGTATTTAATTCAATTTCAAGCCGTTTATATAGCGGCTTTTTTGTGCCTGATAATAAGCCTAAAAAGAATAGAATTACCTTTCATTATTTGTCTTTTCCTATTGAAAAAGACAGTGGTGCGCGTATAATTAAATTATTGAAACAAAGCAGTCACCGCTGATTGTTTTTGTAACCGCCTCGCTACTATCAGGAATTAAATTATGAGCCAGAAAGGTTTTTCTTCACCCGTTTATTATCAATCGTCTGTGCGCTTGATCATAGCTTATGAATCCACTGAAACCGCAGTACACCCCGACGATTTGAAAACTATTGTGTATGCCGTAATGCCAGAGATCGGCACGTACCTGCTAAGTAAATGTGGAAAGATGGCATACAAGGTTCTCAGCTACGCTAAAGCAACAGCTTGTGCTGATAGACTAACGGTGGTTTTTGTTGCAGAGCCAACACCGATCCTGCATGAAAACCCTCATGGTACAAAGGGTGTTGAGATTGAAGTTCATACGGGTAATGGCAGCAGCCATGATGTCAAGCAATATTATCTTGCCAGAAATCGTGGATTTAAAATCAACGCGACTCTTATATAAAAATATAACTCATGAAATGGGTGCTGGGTATAAGGCACCTCTTTCGATTTGCAGCTAGGGATACTAATTATGACCATTAACATGCAAAAGCTCAAAACCACGAGTATTGAGAAAATCCATTCAGCGAACTCTATTGAGATCTTCCAAGACTGGATAGAAGTAAGAGAAACCGACTTGGAGCATGAAGAATGGAAAGACTTAACCATAAACCAAGAGAATTTGAAGTTTCAAAATACTGATTATCAGAAGCTAACCATTACTCCAGCGGCAGAAAGCGAGTTGGTGGCCTTGTTTCGAATGGCCTCCGAGAAAACTGGCACTGAGTTTAAAATCAGCGAATTGATCATCTGCAATAATAAAACCTTTAGTATTTTGGTAGGTGGTGAGTTGATAGATGTACAAATCACCGAGGACGGAGATTTTATTATTAAAGATGTAACGTATGATTTCGCAGACTTTACCGCAACAAAATCGTTAAGCATGGTTTTTAGCAACGTTTAAGAACCACGCCCTGACTAACGGGAAGAGGAATTTACTTTGACTCAACCTGTCTTTTTGCATTGAAAAAGACAGAGCAGAGTGTATAATTAACTTATTGAAACAAAGCAACCAAAGTTAATAGCGAGTAATAAATCATGACTGGAATCGAAAATAAATCAAGCCAAGAACGCTACCCTAATATGTACAAGTTTCTGCCTGAGCTGGCAGAGATGGCATGTGATGCAATGGACTTAGAATGGGGCTTGCCAGAACAGGTTGCAGCTGAAAAAGCAGTTTTTGAAATTGGAATCAAAGGCAATCTGTTTACTGACCGTGATGCTCATATATATACCTTGAAAGCTTCAACATCTGAAATGATAGATTGGGTAGAATTAGCGGCCTCTAAGATAAGCGTAACGATCTACGCAATGGTTAAAACGACAGTTGATATCGACGAGAATGAAACGCGAGACGCTGTATCAGACCGGATGGTTGATGTTTATCTACACGGGTCTAGTTGTGATTCAGATGCCTCAACTAACAAAGAGGACCTTGGGGCTGACAACTTTGTTATTGCCACCAATCCAGAAGATGAGCTTTGCCTTGTCAACAAAGGTTTCTTACGAGCGCTTATCGACACAGCTAAGCGCACCACCGACCTAGAGTCCGTTTATAATGATGAGACTGGAATGAGCTTTGATTGGGCCGACATGAAAGATCTTGTTATCGGGCTTGATGATTAAGATCCCCAGTAATTGAAAATGCCTGCCCATTCTTAGAATCGGGCGGGTTTTCTGGGTAGAGGATCATCAAAATTTAATACAGGGAAAAAAGACTATGGCTGTAAACTTAACTGTTGAATACAAGGCTCAGCTTATAATCGAGCTAACGCCTGAAGGGAATGATTTACCAAAGGTAGAAAAGAATAAGATTTTTGATGATCTTGATGCGTTTGTTAAAAAGCACCTTGCGGATGAATTCTACAAAGGCGTGGAGATTGATCCGCAATACGCACGCTACGCCCTAGATACTGGGCTCGTGAGCGAGTCAAAAGATAAACTAAGTGATGCTTGTTATGACATAGCTAATTACACTCAAGGAGTGCCACACTTGGAAGACATATTTTTTGAATGTTTCGAAAATTAATACAGTGGAATTGCATTCTTTAACTTGCCTGCCCATCGTTTCGATCGGTGGGCTTTTCCAGTATCAGTATTCAGAAATCTTAAGAGATAGGTGTATGTCAATAATCTTAATCGATTGGTCTTCCGTTGTCGCGATAGCAGGTGTTTTCGCTGTGGCTATTATGGGGTGGCAGGTTCGAGAAACCCGCGCCATTGCCCAGCTGCCTTCGAAGAAAATTTTAACAAACAGTACCGGAAACTAGCAAGAGCAATACCCGTTGATGTATTGCTAGGAAAACCTGTAAAAGATCACCTTAAATTATCGACTCGCGAGGAGAATTTTTGTTATTTAGACTTCAGCTCTGAGCAGGCCCTGTACCGTTCTAATGGCCGTATTCGTAAAAATACGTGGCTTAGTTGGGCGACTGGGATAAAAGCTCATATTGAGAAGGAAGAATTTGGCAAGGTTTGGGATGAAGTCTATTCCCATTCACCAGATACATTTTCTTATTTGGCTCGATTAAAAGATGAATATTTTAAAATCGACCCAAAATGCTGGGGCTCCATGGTGGCCTATGAAAAAAGCACTACGAGCACGCTTGACCAAATTGAACATGCCGAAAAGGTGTTGGATTATCACTCTATATAGGATAGGTTTTTATAAATTTTACCTGTAGCCTTTGGTTAATGCTGCATTAATAAAGATGGAGCAGATAAGAGATCTCGATGCCATCTTCTTTTTTATTGATTGGATGAATTATGGAAAATGAAGATTTTTTAAAACACGTTAAAATACTAGCATGGGTTACTCTTGCCAGTCTTATTCTTACGATAATACTCCCTATTTACAACCAGCCTTTCTGGCCTATTAGTATGCTGTATTCTTGTTTTATTGCTGAATTAACATTGCGATCTCAAGCAAAAATTCGGCCTGAAATAGACGTGTCTTGGAGGGCCATTTATCAGTTTGTCTATGAGTCGAATGAGAAACGCTTAGGAATGGCAAGTCCGGCCACTATACTCGAACGCTATTTTAATAAACTAAGAACAGAAGTTCCAACTGTCTACTATGCCGAAGCAATCCCCAGATTTCTAGATATCTTCCCCGAAAGTTTACAATCCGAAATAGAGCGGGCTCAGTTACGTTACGCAGCTATTATAGGTATTGAAAAAACCGGACTCACCGCGGTTGATATTATGAAAGATCGTTCTGATTACCCTGAATTTGTTCGTCCCAATGAAGCGGGGAAAAGCCAGTTTAGTGAAGAGTGTATTAAGTTCAGTATTAAAGCAACTGGCATACCAGACCTCTTGGTTAGAATTGTTATTATTGGGTCTTTTTTGAAGAAAAGAAGCGTACCTTACCTGATGGGGGATACATCGCGACTTGAGGTTGTGAGAAATTTACGAAACCATGGCAGCATTACTAACACCGCTTTGGCAAAAGATTATCTTATTAAACTGAAGGATTAAACGTTCGATATGTCTGAATTAACCGTAGTTATCACCATTAACGATGATGATTTATTTAAAAAAGATCGCGATCGGATTTTTGATTCACTCAAAAACTTCGACCATGAGAACCCATCTAAAAATTGGGTGGCTGCAATCAGTAATGACAACGAAATTTACCGGATGCATCTAATTAGGGAAGCTTTGGAGCTTGATGATTCAGAATGGGCCAGAGAGTGTGCTAACTTTATTCTCAATCATAACGACATATCGTCTATTAAAAACTTCAATGAAGTCCTTCGAATAATGGAATCATAATTGAATGAACAGCCACCAGCCTATTTAGCTGGTGGCTGTTGTTCATCTATGGATGATAACAACACGTACCATCATTAACCTGATTTTTTAGCCATGTGGGTTTAAATCCACCTTCTGAAGTATTTTGTTCATCACCATCACAGCAAACACACGTTGCATACCCTTCTTTGCTTGCATGCTTTTCACATAAAAATACTTCGGGCTCCGCTACAACGCCTAGATCTTCGATAAGAACATGAGTTGCGTGATTATCACATTGAGTGTTAGCACAATGAGGCATTTTATAATTCCTGTTTGTTTTTTTGATAAGTTAATCGTAAACCGTATCAGCGCTAATGCCTAGATCAAAAATTGAAATATGCGATATCTCACTAAATATGTAATTTCAAGCTGGTGGCCTCTTCGGCCCCTACTACAAGGCCCTTAGATATGGGATGGCGAAATAATACACCCATTTTATTCAAAGTGTTTTTGGCTGAAAGTTGTCACTTATACCCAATATCGTATAAACTGAGTTAATCCCTAATCCTAACATCCAAGGATGCTGCCTCGTGCCGCGTAATTACACAACCCAAAAGAAAATCGATATTGATTTCGGCTGGCTTAAAGATGTCAAAAAAAATAAAGAGCACTATGCAAATATCTGCCAGTTTGAGTTAGAAGATGTTGGCGCGAAGGCTCTGTTGATGCTCCCTCCTGGCTATCGTTTAGTGAAATGGAGTAAGGAAGATGTCGACAATAGCTTTTTCTTGGCATTGCTATGCGATACCTCAGGTGAAGTAACCTATTATATCGATTGCGCTGTTTGGGAAGACATTAGCTTAGATTGCAAGCCTGTTACTCAGGTTTTGTTGTGGCGTACAACGCTGGTGGCTCACCAAGTAGTGACTTCAGGCTTAGCGCTTCACATCTTCCGCAACTATTTGCTTGAGCATTACAATGTTATTGCAAGTGATAGTAGTCACACAACTCAAGGTCGAGATTTCTGGGAACGACAGCTAGGCTACGCACTTGCTTATAAAGAATACGTTTATCGTTACAATCGTATGACTGGTAGCTTAACCCAAATTACAGATCCAGAGGTTATCGTTAATAACAGCTGTGATTTGTGGGGTGATGACGAAACCTATGAAAATATTCTAGCGATCATATCTAAAGAGCCTTTAAAGCTTCCCAAGTCATAATCTATTGAGCTCAGCCCCGTGTTGAGCTCAATAATCCACTAGCACTTCTCCCGTTAATTTCACCCTTATAAATACAGCATTAAACGGCTCAGACAACATGGCGCATCTTTGTTTAAAAGCATTCATTCTGTGCTAAAGGCTGGTGGTGGTCTTGATCCATGGCCCGCTTCTCGGTACCCAAAAGATGTCTTGCGAAAAGATTTTGCTATTCGCATGTAACCTAGGTTCCCTACAGCATCTTTAGTTAAAGAGGCTTCCTGTTCCATTTTGTCAACACAAAAAAGATTACTTAAAATGATATTAGCCGTCGATCAGCAATTCAAAAACACAGAAACTGGCATCACGTTAACTGTTGCAGATATGCGCGGTGACACAATAAAGACCATTGCCGCTGATGGCGCCAAGTCGATTCGTAAAAACGCTACCTTTCTGGAAGCAATCGAAAATGGGCAATACAAACAGGTCGGCAACCTAAGAATGCACGGCCGTCAGGTTGTTCCAGTTGATGCAACCCATTGCTATGAGTTCAAAACTTACAAAACCTTTCTCTTCTATATCATCAAGAATGGCCAAGCGATGGTTTACATCAAAGCTGCAGGGATGAAGGAGAAGGCTTGGAAGGCTTCTAGTACGGCAAGCAGTGAACTAAAAGCGTTTCCTGCTGCCTATCTCGCATTGCTGAATAGTGATAGAATCCCTAGGGAACTTAGATACTCTAGCAAATTTAAAGGAATTGCTGAATGATAGCATTAACGAATAAAGTTTATAGCTGGCTCATGAATATACCCAGCTTTGAAAAGATCTCTTCTGCTGGTCAGGCTTCTAGTCGAAGCGCTAAGACGATGCTAGCTGTTCCTAATCCTAAGCGTGATGAGCGAATAAAGAATGCGACAAGCAGAGACAAAGAATTCCGAAACATTCCCAAAGGCCAAGCGATCGTCGAAGAAGTACTGATTCTAAATCTGTCATCAAACTGGGAAGAGAAGATGGCGGATTCCGATATTGTTTTCAAGATTTCAAGTGGTCCAAAGCCTTTAGATATTTTTGACCTCAAGATGGGACCGGGTATGAGTCTTGCTCCTTGTTCTGAAGTACTTATTATGGAAGAGGCGAGATGTCTATCATTAATACTTGCAAACGTTGGCATCAATAAAGACTACAGCTTAGTTAAAGGCCTGTTAACTGGTGAGATGCCAGCAAAGGTTGCGATCGTTATGGTAGGTGCTAGTTCCGATGAAGAGTACCAAGACCAGATAGATTCCCTAAAGAACTTTATTTTGTCTTCCAAGGCATAGTATAGGTAGGAGCAATTGTGATTGTAGCGATCCTATAAACATTGTTATAGCAATTGCCATAAGAATTAAAATAATTAGATGGATTGAAAAAATGATAAAACCGCTCAAAATAATAGCTATCGGCGTATTCGTTATAATTGGTGTATTGATTTATTCAGGGGTAGTGTCAGGCCCTCAGTTAGGTCATGCAATTGGGAGCAGTCTCCGATCTGCAATCCATAACTAATAGCGGCATCATGGAAAGTTAAGTTATGAAAATCAATACCATTCCAAAGAAAACGGTAAAACTACCAACCTACCCCGCACGCAAAGCACGTATTTTAGATACTGAAAACCACTACCCTTGCGATGAACCAGCCGCCTTCTATTTAGGGCCAGAACGTACCGACATTCAGCTAGAAGGGGTGAACTGCACGATTGAAGAGTTCTATGAATGGTTTTTAGAAACAAAGGCTGGTGAAAACTTTTGCACTTCGGATAGCTCCCTTATTGATATTGGCGGTAGTAACATTGATCTTTCACCGGGCAATGTCATAAGCGTCTTATTTGAAGATGTTCTTAATAAACAAATAGATGAAAATGCTCACTATGCAAAGTCAATTATTAGGGATATGAGTGCTGCTGCATTAGCCTCGCTACACAACGATTTTCACTAGATGGGCTGGTGCATAAATACTATTCAATCCTTCTTGATAATCACAACGCAAAATCCAGATTTCCTTCTAATTGCAATAATCGCCACCACTATATGTAGTGTTGGCATCGTTTTTTTCCTGTTAAAACCCCGCGTTTTTTGACACCAAGCCAGAATAAGACACTACATGTAGTATTTTCATTATATTCCCGTGTACTGTATTACCTTCGCAACCTAAAACGGTTAAACCGTTGACTTAATGCCTCAAGCTGTTACACTTACCCTACTAAATCAAAGAGAGATGATTTCATTCTATATGATTTGAAGTTAACTAATTCGCACCCTAGCGAATGGTGGGCGTAACTAGATTGTTACGGCCCACCACCCTATTTAAAGGAAATTAACAATACTATGTTCCAGAACATCAACTGCACGACTGTCGATACATCTCGGCTAACAACAAATTGGGAGTTATGCCTTGAATCAGAAGGCACTTTTAATTTCTCTGTTTTCGGGCAATTTGATCAAATGTCGAACTCAGCTAATTATGGTGGGGAGTACAAAACGGTGATTTATTCTTCATAGTTAGGCTTACCACCACGCAAGTTTTATAGGTGATTTTTTTATGAATCGCCTAATGCCGGATCACTTAACATGGTAATCGGCTTTTATAAATTTTAAATTATTAATGAGGTTAGAATGACAATGAATATTTCCTTCCCTGTTGTGTGCCGCAACTCTGCCATTGAGCGCCTTAAGTATCTATCAAAGAAGATAGGTAATAAATCACCCGATGGCCGTATAGAGTTTGCTTCTCTTATTTATAAATACAATCTTCATCAAGAAGTAAGCAGCCACCAGCTGCATGACATTGGCATTAAGGATCGTGATATGGATGCTTGTTTTGAGATGAATGACGGTGGATTTGTTGTGCATGGCATTATGAAGCAAGCCATCAAGGACGAAGGCATGGAAGCAGCCATTCGATCGGATGGAGTCTGGGATAGCTGGATGCAAACATATAAGGCCCAGGATACTCTACTCAATCAACCTTCCTTGGCTCTCTAGTCAATAACCAATTAAGGAGTCCATTATGGGTGATAGAGTTACAGTAAAAATAATCATACCTACCCTTTTCCAGTCTGAGTTCGAAGCGGCTATTGGCGACTGCTTAGAAGACGAAAAAGATTTTGGTAATCAAATTTCTGAGTGCGGTGTACCTCTAGAATGCTATGTTTTTCATGAGATTGATGAGGGCATCCTAGAATTTGAATCCGATCTAAAAACACTTAAAATCCCTCATTCAATATTTTGGGATGGAGGCAGTGGGTTTGAGGCTGGAGAATCCCACTTCCGTATCAATTCAAACAATGAAGTTCAATGGCGGAAGTTTGGGGCTGGCAAGGCTGGGGTTATTGACTTCATTGAAGTGGTGAAGGCTAATGCGGATGGCAGCTTACAAAAACTTTTGAACGACCATGAAGAGTCTTATGGAGTAATATCTTGGTTTGACCAAGTGAATTTTTTAAAGGGCTAGCGCCTGTTTAGTTGCCCATTAGTGTAAACGCGCCTTGTATCTCACTAAGGCGCATTCATTTAAAGTAGTTGTGCATGCTCTAGGTTATTGTTAGTTAGCAAGAAGGCTGATCCCATACTGCAAGAGTGTGTAAGTAACGACTACTTTCATTTTATATCTATCATAGGTAATTCACCCCCTCAAATATAAACGGTTAAACCGTTGCTTTTCTGCATTCTCTTTGCTAATATTTAGGTCTGGTTCAACAAAGACCTTGTCGGCAAAAAACATTAGGAATCATCATGAATACCTTACCTCATTTAGACCTTTTTACTGGTATTGCAGGTTTTAGTCTAGAAGCTGAAAAGACTGGCCGCTTCAAAACAATAATGACATCCGAAATTGATGGCTACTGCAATAAGTTGATCGATCAAAAATGGGGGCTAGAGAATGCTGGTAGTGTAGAAGGCATTGCTGTCCGATCTGATATTCACCCTGATAAATATCTTGTGGATGAGGATCTTGTACCTTGTGAAGAAACAGGCTTCTCATCCATTTGCCTTGAAGATTTTTATGATGGCGCTATAGAATTTCCATTCGTTGTTACGGGCGGCTTCCCGTGCCAGTCAATTTCATCATCTAATACAAATGCCGAGGGTATTGATGGTGAGTTTTCAAATCTTGTCAAAGAGCAAATGCGGATTATTTCTGCTCTTGAGCCCAAGTTCTGTATTTTCGAAAATTCTGCCTTGCTGGTGGGCCGTGGTTTAGATTACATCCTTAAAGAATTATCTGATCTTGGTTATATTGTAGAGTGGGAAACTCTTACCGCTGCTGCATTTGGCTATCCACACTACCGCCATCGCTGCTACATAGTTGCTTACCTACCGGAAGCTAATGTTGCAAAGATGAATACCCGTATTTTTGATTACGTTCGCTGTCTTGTACCGCAAAGCCCCGAATGGAAGCTACCGCTTAATCAACCAGAGCATGCAGCCGAGGTTTTGGACTTTGCAGTTGTTGAGAATCCCCGTTCAGTGAAATTAAGAACAAAGCGGATTAACGCATTGGGAAATTCAATCATACCAGACATAGCAGCTGCTCTATTTAATGCAATCATTGCCATTATTGATAACAAGTTTTGGCATATCCCACCAGCTACCAATACCTACGCCTCACTGAAAGGCCAAGAGTGGGTTTTAGCCTCGACTGGAGGTACTACGAGGGATCATTATTTTAAATTCCCTGCTAGTGGTTATATGAAGGATGGCATTTGTGTTTCACCATTAGATATTTGTCGCAAGCTGAATCCTACCAAGACTCAGTACCCTAACCTTTTTTCCACACTCATAAAAAAAGATGGGAATAATAATTTCACTTCGAAAAGCAGAACATCTCGGCCAGGCAAGCTAGGCGGGCTCATAGGTGACCTTATTTCATTAGGCACTGATACTGGTGGTCTAAACCCTGAGTTTGCAGAGGCATTTATGGGGTATTCTATTGGGTATACCGAATTACCATTAAATCACTAAGATACGTTAAATTAACCACGAAGATTTTATTAAATAGAGATAATGATTATGAAAATACAAACAACCGCAAATTTACTTTTAATCACACTAACACTCCTATTTACTCACGCTACTCGCGCTGCAGATTGTGACCATCACCTTCCCTATGGCATCCCTACTGGTGGAACTGGTGACAAGATAATCTGTTATTCAGGGTTTGTGCTTTCCTATGACTACGAAATGAAGGTTTCTTCATGGGTTTCTTACACAATCACTAAAAATAGTGTCCACGGGGCTAATGTGAAGCGAGCATCCAGCTTTAAAATCGATAAAAACATTCCACGCCAATATTCGTCCAGTGGTTCAGACTATTCCCGTTCCGGCTACGATCGTGGACACTTAGCCCCTTCTGCCCAGATTGATTATAGTCGACAAGCGAACAATGAAACCTTTTTATATTCCAATATGACTCCGCAACTACCAGGTTTCAATAGAGACATGATGGGTCACTCCGGAGCTTGGGGGAATGTTGAGGGCCTTGTTCGGAAATGGATATACAAGCACGAAGAGTTAAATATCATTGCAGGAACCTACTTTAACAGTGAGGCAGAGTTTATTGGTAACGGTGTAGGGATTCCTGCAGCGTTCTATAAGATTATATTAAATACTGTAACGGGAGATAGCATATCGTTTTGGTTTCCCCACGTAGAAAATACAGCGAGCCAGCTAGCCTCTTATGTTGTCCCTATTGATGAGATCGAGCTTAGAACAGGTATTGATTTCTTTTCTAAAATCCCCGATTCGGCCGAGGATTATATTGAGCGGAAATCCTCTGAAGTTACTCGGTTTTAATAAGAGGGGTCAACCTTATTTCTGCGGGTATAATTAAGGTCCAGTGCAAAATAATCACTTGTCATTTATGTAGTTCAAATAACAAGTGGAGCCTAATAATATACTTGCTTAAACAAACAACTTAGACTTCTACCTTGAATGTAGTAAGTTACAATTCCAAACACCCACCAATAAGCCCAAGCACTTAATTTAGGCTTATATTTTAACTATCGAGATCAACAACAATGAGTAATATATTTATAATTCTAGGCTTTCTTATACTGGTTATTTTTATTTTATTGTCCTCACGGCTAATATTAATAGAGCAATTACGAGCAAGACATTTCTATTTAGTTAGTTTTATTTTTCTACTCGCAGTATTTTCCTTTTTTATGGCCTCACCTATTTCGCTAGGGATAACTGCCGATTCTAACCCGCTTTCCATTTTATTAAAGGCTGCAATTATTGGCCTTATTTGGGGGCTACCCGCTGAATCGTTAATCTATATGCATAAAATAAGGTTTCTAGCGAGACCTAATAAGTAAGTTAATGGATGTTCCTAGCCGCTGCATTGCAGGTAAAAGCTACTTTTGATTCGAAGGTAAACATTATGAATACTAAAACAAGACTAACCCCTAATATTCAGTTTATTACCGATCAGCAAGGTGGTGAGCCGGACATTCTTGAGCAGGTTAAATATAAGTCGCTTAGAGTTTTTAGTGACAACCAGGATGGTAAATCAGAGTTAATTAAAGAAATTGAAGCCCCGACTGGGGGCTGGACACATGAATTATTAATCCACTTGGATCAAGCAAGCTTTGCCATTGAATGGATTGGTGAGGCTTATTTAGGTAATCAGTGGGTAGGAAGCACAGAGGTCTAGTTGGGCAAGAGCAATACACCTTCAGCATCGGTTAAACCGTTGCGCCACCCCTTAACTCTTGCTATACTTAAAATCCAATATCGGCAGATCCTACCTGCCCTATCGCGAGGATAATGATTATGGTTTTTAATGCTAAGGTAAGTTTCTTAGAAGACATTCAACAGATTGAAGTGAATAATTTAGATGCAGCCTTTAAGCGTGTTTGCAGCATTTTGATTGATGATGGTGATAATGCTCATATCTGGTCGGAAAGCGGCAAGTATGTTCACGTTGTCACACGAAAGAGGGGTGAGTCAAACCCTATTTCCCCAGGGTTTAGCTTCAATAATTACTCTACAGAGCAACTGCAGCATTAATTAATAATAAGAATAGGTTCTAAGTTGTCAGTGAGTAAATATTGGCCAGCTTAGAACTTAACACCAACCAACAATGAAGTACTGGTTACATCTATAGTGTAGTCATCTTCTGGGTCGCTTTCAGGCCCGCCGCCAGCATTCATTATAGTTTTCGTAAATTCAAGACCAGTATAAACATTGGCATTAATGTTAATCTCGGCTCCAATACCAAAATATACACCAAGGCCATCATCCGTAACAGAATCGCCCGATGAGTAGTTACCGCTTGCCTTTTTATCGAGGGTTGATGACCAGGAAGACAAGCCCGTTCGTGCATTGAATGAAAAACTATCATTAGCCGGGAGTATCAACTTCAATCCAAGGTTAATAGATGTTGTCTTCAGGCCCAAGCTTAATGAGTCATTGCTATACGGATCACTGACTTTTAAAATTTCAGTTCTTGGGTAGTAGTTATAAGAACCTTCAAAGCCTATGTTTTTATTTACTTGAAGCGTTCCGCGAAAACCAATATGCGAAGTATTACCATCGAAGTCATCCCCTGTTTCTTCAAGGGTGAGTTTTTTACTTTTTACTGGCAGATCCTGCTAGTAGTGTTACTGCAAATCGTTTTTCTTCTTTCTCTACATGCTTGTAAGCTGGTGGGTTTCCTGCGATCGCACTGAGACTGGCACTCAGTAATAGAGTCCCTACTATTGTTTTATTAAACATTCCTATCCTTTTAACGTATTTAAAAACCGATAACTATAATTACGCATCTCGTTTTGTCAATGAAAATTGGAGCCTAATTACTGTATATGTCAATTTATCCGTAATGATATTCCAATATAATCCAGCCTACATTGGTTGTCATAAGTAATTGCTTAAGACAAGTCTGGCGTGATACAATCAGCTTTGTTAATTAAAAAAGGAAGGGGGTTATTTATGAATAAGAAAGCTACACCCGCCCAGCTCTCAAAGAAGGGGAATATCAATCTCGTTGAGCTGGCCGAAAGAACTGGCTACACCCGACAGTGGCTGCTTCAGCTGTTTAATCAAAATAGAAAAGCGTTTCAAGATCTTTTATTTCAGGAAATGGAAAAGGATCTTGAGGTTAATATAAACAATGAAGTGGCTGCAATTCGTACAGCCAGTCAGATAAAAAAAGAAATGAAGAGTGAATTCGAAGCGATCAAAGCTGAGATTTCTTCGATGTGATAAATTTTCTGTAAGGATTAGTGGGATGAAGGAATCGGTTTTGGACCTACTTTATCGAGGCAAAGAACGTACAGCTCTTCGATTATCGAGCTGCGTTGCAGCAGATCAGGTAACCGTGGAGGTTGAAATTGAAGTCGTGTATGCAATTGATAATGGTGAGTCATTACAAAATGGGGCATTTGGCTTTTATGATAATTATTTTGACCAAAAAAACAAATTCAAAGGCCTTAAGGCTGTAATCACATTTGATTGTTCTGGTGAGGTATCTTGGGAGCTGGTGGTTGAGAATAATGGAAATATAACCCTGGAGTCGGCTAATGCCGCTATTAATACGCTAGAACCAATTCACAAATTCTTAAATAAGAAAAAAGCAAAGCATGTCGGTGAGTTAAAATACCAAGATTTTATTGTTCACTTCTCTAAATCGGTAAAGGCGCGATCATTCTTCACCCGTGATGGTGAATATACGGCATGGGATCGAAACGACGATATAAGGTCGATTGTTCATTATGTAGAAAAGTTAGTACCAAGAAATAGCACAACTAAAACACTTAAACGAAACAACTAAAAGGGTAGTAAATTGTACAATAAAATCTTGATTACAGCAGTATTGGCAGCTGTTCTGTATTACTCAAATTCTGACGATACACCGCGAGATACTATTGATGCGATTGCTGATCACTCGCGGAATATAATTATTAAGCTTCGTGAGGATAAGGAATCTCGTTAATTTCCGGCTTACTAGCCTTTAATAATTAATGACCTCAATCTACATTGGCTTCTTAAGTAGAAGCCATCTTCAATGGTATCTGTTTAAAATCACTAGGATTTAATAATGAGAACAAAAAAGAAAACGGGCTCTCAGCCTGCAACAATTGATGGAGGGAGCGGGACTGTCGTAAATGATCAAATAAAAGATTTGGGCACTTCGGTGCAAATGAGTATCTTTGGCGGACTCATGGATATTCAAGATAAGAGTGAAATCAAAGAAATCTCTAATATTCTTCATATCTACTCACTGATTCCAAAAATGGTGAATCGGCAAGCATCCGTCAACGGCATTGTTTCAAGAATTTTCCCGCTGGACTTCGGCAATATGGATGCATCTTCGATTGAAGTAGAAATTCGCGAAGCCAAGATCAAGGTTTATGCTAAAGATGGAAGCTATAAGGTAAAGTCTGCTTTCCCGGGGATCAGGGAGGAGCGCATTGAAGAGGCGCTTATCTATATTGCAAGTTTGGGCGGTAATAACGTAAGTGTTGATCCTAGCACTGGAACTGTTGGTGTCTATTTTGTAATAAACCATCTCAAAGATGTTATTTACGATTTATTCAAAAAAGATGAGAAATGGATTGATGTTAAAGCTGGATTAGAGTTATTGAACTTATCCAACCTTGCTATAAAGCCCGCTAAGGGTAGTAATGTCGATAGTCGATTCAACATATCATCTACACGGCTTAAGTCCCTTATATGGGCTAAAACAGGCTCTGACGGTAGTAATGATGGTGCGACTCGTTGTTGGGTAGAATTTCACCCTTTGTTGGCTGTTGATATTCAAAACAAAGCTTTCCATTTGTATGCGATAGCGGAAAAACGTAATTTAAAGAAACCATTATCTCATGTGCTGTTTGATCGACTTAGTGTTTATTATCGTCATGCAAGTGTTGAAAATACATATCATTTTGATGGTCGAAAATTCATGGAGTCCTCTTATCTTGGATTTAATGAAAAACACCCAAGAAAAAGCTGGTCAACTTTGCGTCAGACAATTGATGAAATGAAAGAACAGAAAATATTAGGTGAAGTAAACGAGACCTTAGTTTTCTGTCCGCTTTCTACGAGAAATAAAATCGTCAATATTATTTTTGTTATCTCTGTTACCGAAGCATTCCAAAAAAGAGTGATGGCAGTGAACGGAATAAACAAAAAGCTTTCTCAGAAGATTATGAACAAGCGAAGCTAGTTATTTATCTATTATCTTTTTGGTTAAAGAAGGGCTAAAGAAGGGTTAGTTCAGGGATAGAACAAGGTTAGTATCCCAAAAGCAGCTCTAAGCCCTTGATTTAATTACAATAGTCACCTCACTCCTGTCCGCTAAACCCCCGATAAGCCGTCCGCTAAACCCCCGATAAGCCGTCCGCTAAACCCCTGATAAGCCGTCCGCTAAACCCCCGATAAGCCGTCCGCTAAATCCCTGATATATCCATATTTATCAACAGGTTACGCTTAAGTTACCAACAACGTGTACCCTACCTCCCCTACTTTAGCCGCCATCTAAGCTATTGATTTTATTGATGTTTTTATCTTAGCTCTCTCAGCGCTGTGTAAGTCATTGTTTTATATAGGTTTTTTTATCAACAATTGCTGGTGGATAATAATTAGTACTTAAATAGTGTTTTTCGTCGTCATTTCTAAAATCATATCTGCTAGCTGTACCTCATTTTCCCCCACCTCGTGACCGGTATTGTCAAAAATATTCGTAAGCTACTGTTACGATTAAATACCCGCCAGATTTCCTATTATTCTCCAAAGTAGCCGGAATATTTAGCATAAGAACCCCCCACATCCTATTTTAACGCCAAAAACCTCGACTTCTGTACCCTATTTCCCCATAAATTTTCTTTCCGTACCCGCTTTCCCCCATTAAAACCGTTCCCCGATCCCTACTTCCCCCATAAATTTGCCTTCCGTACCCTTCTTCCCTTATCAATTTCGTACTCCGTACCCTGCTTCCCCTGTTATTTTGCCCCGGTGTACCCCTATTTCCCCTATTTTTTACTTGGTGTACCCTACTTCCCCTCATCATTTACTGGATTGACACCCCTTATTCTATGTAATCAATTGCCACAACAAGCTCAACCACCAGCCTATCTTCGCCACATATCAAATTATTTCAGGCAAAAAAAAGCCAAGAACGATGTCTTGGCTACTTAGTTACCTGTTAATTATTTATGAAATACCCTTTTGCTTATCGAAGAACCTTCCAAGAATCAATTGCCTTGTCAGCTATCACGGTAAGCACGTCACTAGCATCACTACCAACTTGAGTCATTTTATTCCGCTCGCGTTTAATCTCTTCGCCTGCTGATCCGCCTGGGTATCTCATTGTCAGGATGTTTCTAGCAATTAGAGTGTTGCCAACTTTTGATTCGACACGCTCTCTCAGCGACATATCATCCGGCGTTGTACTTGCGGCCCATAGTTCAGGGCCGGACTTCGCAAGCTTTACGATCTGCCCCCCCCAACCTGATCCTTTCAAACGGTATTTAAGCAGCATTGAAGAGCCGCCTTTCTTGGGACCATGAGTAGTACCATCTGATAGCGCACTCATCTCCGATGCTGTAAGGGATATCAATTCGGAAAGATCGCTTACTTGTGTTCTTGTCCATGCACCAAGTATGCATAAGACGGATGCATGCCTAATCATTTCGATATCAAGGTGTGAAGGTTGTTGCGCAACAATACGAATGCTCACATTCCACTTACGGCCTTCTGCCATCCATCGGTTGATCATCGCTCTTAAGTTTGGCTGGCCCTTTGTGCGTCGGAATTCCTCAAATGTGACGCCTCTTTCTTGTTCGTTAAGCCTATTCATATTCTCTAGCGTATGCTCACGATATTCTTTTTCGAATGTACCAATGTAGTCAGGCCCGAGCCAAAAGTCCCGTGTTCCTACATGCGCGGCTAGAGCATACATCACAGAGGTTTGTTTACTCCCCTCCTCCTGCGTAACATCGTTCAAATCAAGCACAATGTATTTCGCATCATCGTAATCTACGCGAGTAGGAGTTGTAAGCAGTTCATACTCACGAGAAGCGGCAGATATTAATTGTGTAAATTCACCAAGAATACTCATTTCGCCAGTAGATGATTCTTTATCGTACTGGCTCTTAATGGTCATATCCTGTTGCGCGAAAAGAGGCAGTTCAGGGATTAAAGGAACTGAGTAGCGCCCCGCTATTTTTGCTTCCCGGATGTGGCCTTTTTTGAACAAGAAATCTTTAACTTTATTCCAAGTCTTTCTTCTACCCCACATTGTCTTATCATTAGTTTCTGGATACATCGAGAGTACATCGTCAACCAATGAGTTCGTATTTTTCTTATACAACTTAGCCGTTTCAGGGTCCGCGCACTGTGCGTATGCCGTTTCTATGACCATCCCTATCATCTCAGGCATGATACGTCTAATTACATGCTCTTTAGGCGTTACCAGCATCGTAACGAATTGATTAACGAATACGCGATCAGGTGGGGTTGGACGTAAACAACCCAAGTGAAGATCTAGTGGGTTAATTGCGTAATTAACATCCATCAAAACTTTTTCATAGACAGCTTGGTGCTTCATAGACTCAGGTAGAGAGTCTTGAATCCCTTTCACCGTCCCTTTTCCCGATACGCCGATATCGAGAGTAGTATGGCGGACAAGTTCTTTCATACCTGGCTTAAGATTTGAATCTCTATTTACCGCCCCCTGAAATACAGACTTACCTGATCCCGACGGCGCCAAGTCGAGTTCAATGTTTGATTCAAGCTTTTTAGATGTAGGTGAGTAAGGGAATGCTTTGCCACTCGGATGATAGAGCATCGTATGACCATCATCAAAAGGACTTGCCGGCCGCGCAAAAGGCGTTAGTTTCGCAATGTTCCCACACGTCTCTAATGTTGAAGCTGCAATATTAAGGTTTGAGAAACCACCGATTGAAGAAATGTATGCTTCTTTAGCATTCCCGCGTTCAATGGAGCATGTCGCTTTCTCCCAGCTAGATATTTTGGAAATCAACTCTTGTCGAAGCTGTTTAACATGAGGAATGCTGGTGGACCAAGTTGAAATAATAATCTGGACGTTAGGTGTATTGGTGCCAGACCGCGCAAGGGCCTCCATCTTTTCAAAACCTTTTGAAATGTTAAGGTTATGACTAAGGTATTTTGCCGAGAAAGATAAGAAAGGCGCCAAGGTTGCGGCTATGGCCTGAGACTGAGTACCCTTCTTTCGAATGGAGCACTTGTATTTAAAAGGCATGTAGGACGGTATGGTTGCCAATAGATCAAGAAAGTTAGCACTTTGTTTGTCAGGTATGGTTTCAATTAATATCGGTGCAATATAAAGGTCATCAACCTTAACGATCCCAAATTCTCTAGTTTGCTCAATGTCGTATGGGAGTATCTGGATACCCATAGCAGTTGCACCAAAGTTGAATAGGCTTGGTGATTTAGGATCATCTTCAAGTGTGACTTTAATGTTTGGTTTATCACCCCAAAGTTTTGGTTGAGATGTCGTATCAATTTTGCTGGTGGCGCTTGATTTCATCGACTGGAATGTTTCTGAAAGGTCATTAATTTCAACGGTGAAGCCCTTTGACTCCATAATTGATTTTATGGTTTTAACTGCCGCATCGTGAATTGTTAAAAGATCTTCTGAGTACAGCCACGCTTTTTGGCTTTCTTTAATGCGAAAAGAATTGATAATTTCTTTTGACGCTGCCATTACCTTTTTCTGGTATCCACTAGGATTACTTAGGGCTGTAGGTAGTGTCTTGATATAAAGAGTATTTATCTCAGGGAATATGTACCCCTCCAGCACTTTTTTGCTCTCTACTAGCTGGTCATCCATGTCCATGCCGATACGGTTGGCTGTGTTCCTTTGGGGTTCAAAATAATCCGCTAGGTATTTTTTTGCTTCAAGTGGATTTTTAATGTATTCGAAGTCAATTTCGTGAGCACCATGCTCAGTCATAAGGTCGATGAGCTTCCCCATCATTTCTAGTGCATCATGAACTTCTTCTGAATCAATAACTTTGTTGATTCCGCCGATCGCAATAGATGACATGTACCCGCCATCAGCGCAAGAGTATGAATGATCATTATCCCCACTAGCCCTTGTTTCTATTTGGCAATATTCATAGGTATGAATCGGGCTCATGAGCGAGACGGCATCTAATGCACCGTTAACTATTCTATCTAAAAACTTCATCTAGTCTTCCACCACAATATGATTATATTCAACGCGATATACTTTTAATCCGCTCTCAGCCATCGCAAGAGCCGTTTTAAAGGACTTTAACCATCTTTGAGACCTAAGCATCACGCTAATAGGATTTAGTGTCCCCTGCTTTATTCCAGGCATGCTGAATAAGTACTCCTCAACAAGGCATTGCGCTATTTTGTGGGATTGGTACCCACGGCCAAAAATCGCTGAAAATGATTTATGATCCTTCAATGAAACATCTTTCTGTTTGGCTTGGTGGAATGTGTATGATTCTTTAATTGCTATATCGTAGTAATTAGATAGAGATGCTATTTGGATGTGTGTGAGCCAGTAGTCACCCGGGGGAAGTATCGTCCCAGCCAATCCTTTCGGTTTTAAGAGTGTACAGAAATATATGCCTATTTTTGTACCTGCTCTATGAGTTGATACTTTAAAATTCCCAAATACAGACGGAATGCGATAAGAATTTAATGTACATGGCGTTTCTATGCGCTGCGTTCCACCAGCCGGCAACCCGCACTTAACACCGGTAAGCATCTTTGATTTTATGTGTTCAGGAGGAATAGAGAGAGTTCTAGCCTCGACACCAATTTTCTTTTTCACGAAAGAAAAAAGAGACGTATCATTGGTAACCGAAAAAGGTTTAACAAACTGTTTATCGAGTGCGTTTATCATTAGTCGATAATTTTTGATATCGCTGAGCGCACCACCAAAAGGCTTATCACCAATATAGTGTGTACCTAAACTCTGATCGCAGGTCACATTTGTAAACCAAACAACTTCTGGCGGGAGCGTAACATCAGGCGTAATTATTTTCACCTCATGCTTAGTTATACCAATAACCCTTCCTTGAAACTCAGTAATGAGGCCTGTGGTCATAATTAGTCTGTTAGCTCCGCTAAGAATGCATCATCTAAGAAAGATCCGCCAAGGTTATACGCCTGGAGAGTATCTTTGAATATTTCGTTATTCCAATTTGGTAGCCATCTAAACCCACCCAAAGCCGCTTCTCTATTTTCATAGGCCGATTCTTTAAAGCTTTTAAGGAGGCTCGCAAAATACATAGGGTTGTCTGTACCGTTAAGGCGGACAACTGCGGCAGAAAGGCTAGAAAGCTCATTCAGGTATGAATTTGCATGCGATTTCTTGAGCCCACTATCAAAGTACCGATAGTAGGCTGCCACATACCAAAATCTAATAAGCTCAACCTGTGTCAATTGAGGGAGCAATATCATGCTGCCTATGCGCTCACCATCGATACTCATTCCTCCATTGTGAAGAGCAAAACAAGCTGGGCAAACTGCTATGATATTATCCTTAGAAGGCTTGGTATTACGCTCTCGAGTAATAAGTCTTATTTTTTTTTTGGCTTTTATCGAGCAGCATCCACACTGATGCTTCTGCCGCTCAATAGTGAATTCTGTTAACTTCGCAAGAGCGTCAGGGCTTATTCTTCCGTCATTCAATAGCGAATGATCAACAGAAAAGGTTCCGATCATTACACTGTCGCCGTATGAGCTACTGGCTGGTGGCTTTGTTCAATATTAATCACTGAGCTGGTCTTATCGATGCCAAGCTCAGATGCAGAACCCTTAATCATAAATGCAGCATACATAAGAACGATACCTACAATAACACTCACTGCAGCCATGCCTTTTGTTGTTTGTGATTGCTGATTACCTTTAAAGGCCATAATACCCCCGATAAACATAACCAAGCCCAGCAACCCACTCACTGCTAACGCCGCAGTTTGCCCCAGACCAGCCCATTCCGTGATTTTCGTTAATATTCCCGAGATTATGCCATTTGCAGCGAAAGCGCTTGATGATGCCAGCAGTAGTGCTACTGCAACAGTAGATTTATTAATAGATTTTCTCATTTTTACCTCGTTAAAGTGTCATTACAGAAGTACCAGGAATAAACAACGCCAATGGGTTGAATCCCGTATACAAGCTAAACTCTTTGCTTACAGCTTCTATGTACATTGCAAGCAATCCAAAAAAGGTTGATAAGAAGAATTTCTTAATCGACCCACCTTCTTTATCTGTTAAAGCTAATACTCCCTTAAACATAAGGAGTACGCCAAACAGTTTGATCAGTTTCAATACGAAACTTCCAAAACCATACAACCCGCTAGCCGCCTCAGCTTCATTATTCCACTCAAACTGAGCTTGGAATAAGTCTTCACCAACCAACGAAATGTAACTTGCAAAATAGATCATTATTATACCGGCAAATATATGGATAGATGCTTCGCTATAAAACGATCTTGTGCCCATTGAGTTCATGCCACCAAGTTGCGCGGCATATTTTATTAGTATCGTGCCTCTCACAAAATTAATCACTCCAATCAAACCTGCAATGGCAATGATTGCCAGATACATGTCATCGATAAGAGCTGTTATCCCAGCGACATTAAATCCCATTATAATTAAACCCTTGGCTTAGTTTTAACCAAACCATTTTCAGTTTTAATTATGAAACCCGGTAATATTTTTAGAATCTTTCCGTAGCCAATTAAACGGCTACCTTCCTCAAGTCTTACAAGCTTTCCAGTTCTATTGGAAACCACATAACCAACGCCTGGGCGCGTACTAATTACTTGGTAGGCAATTTTGCTGGTGGTTTTATTACTGGCGGCTTTTTCTTTTGCTCTAGAAACAGAGCGAGTGGCCGCGATAGTTTTTTTCTTCTGCTGATCTTTTAGTTTGGTAAGATTTCTTTTAACGGAACTAATTTCTTTTCCATGGGCATCCACATCTTTTCTAAGAAGCTCAACGGTGGTTTTAATAGACCTAAGAGCGGATAAAATCTCACCCCTTTGCAAGCGATCATTTTCACGCATAGCTGCATCTGATAGATCTTTTTCCTTCATCTTCTCAAGAATTAGATATACAGCCTCTTTGTTTTTAACCACCATCTCAGGATCAGCCACAACGCTCTCTAATTGCTCAGTTGTTGTTGGGTAGCCATATTCAGTATTATTGCTACTTATCACCCCCTGTTGTTCATTAAAATCGAGTCTTGGCAACTGGCCCACATCCAATTCAGGTAGTGTTGAATTTATCGTAATTGCTTCGGATTGAATTGTCGGCATTTGTTCACTGACAACCAATTCTTTTCCGCTCTCTACCGATACTGAAGCGGTAGTTTTGGCTTCTATAGAAAATACTTCTTGAGGAGCTTCCATTCTTACTTTTGCAGCAGGTATTGAAACCACCTCATGTTCAGGCTCAGGCGAGGCTCCAATCGGATTTATAGCCGTATCCTGAACGTCTTGTGGTGGCTTTTCTGCCAAATCAACCTGACTCTTTTTTATAATGAGAGGTTCATTTTCAACAGTATAGTTTTGATCTTCCCAGTCCATATCTGCGACAAATTCAACATCTGAATCGTTGCTGTATTTATATGAATCATCACCTTGAGGCCAAAAAAGAGATGTTAAAAAGAAAATCGCGAAAGAACCAAGACCTACATTTAAAAGATTCTTTTTAACAATATCAGTTACCTGCTCTACAATAGTAGGTGATTCATCAAAACCATCTTGACTACCACCGCCCGAGTCAGCATTCACCTCTTCAGCATCTTCTTCCTCTAGCTCCAATTCACCAGCGAAATCCTCAGCGCTATATTCTTGATTTTTTTCATGCAGCTCAAAATCAAACGCGTCAGGATCACGATCGTCTCGATCAATTTCTTCATGATCGCTTGTCTCTATTGCCTGATCTTCCTCTGAATCATCACCCCCAAGAAGATCATCGAATTCTTTCATCAATTCATCATCAGAAATGTCGTCTTCTTTATATACATCGATTTCAGATGTATCGATATCGGCAAGGATATCCGACATTTCAGGGTCGTCGCTCGGTCGGGATTTTGATTGACCACTACTTATAAGATCTTCATTCTCTAGTAATGAATCATCGTCTTTATTGCTCATAAATAATCCACTCCATTTACCAGTGGCTTTTTCATAATCCACGGTGCTTCAATTGGTTTAAGTAATGTAATAATCATAGATTCGTACGGCTCTATATTAATAATGTCTTCTGACAAAAAGTATCTCATTGCCTCAGCATTTAGCGTTCCAATAACGGTTGTTGCCGCACCAGCCACCAGCTCTGAATCGGTAAGGTTTGATTCCTGCACAACAGTCGAATCTTTTGTGCTAACGGTTGTACCTTGAGCAAATTTGTTTTCACCGTATACTGCGGCTGTACCGGCAACCAATAAGGATAGTGTCTTAAGTAGTGTTTCCGAGTCTTTCGACTGATTTATAATCGCTCCCATCGTATCGGGATTTAGAACAGCTGCAGTAACACTTACAGTTTGCCCTTGGTATGTAATATCTGAGCAAGCAGGAATTAGGTAGTCGTTTGATCTTTTGTATCGACAACTTAGTGTTGCGCCTTCTAGTTGCCCCATATCTATAGTAAGGACAAAGCTAGTATCAAATCTTGAATCAATCGGACGACCACTGTATGAGCTAAGCTTTGATCCTTGTGGGATAATAGTGTTGATCACAACCTCTGAGCCATCATTATTGCCCTTACTATCTCCATTACTTCTATAACTCGATTTTGCCGATCCATTATCTACAGGATCAATCTTTTGTGAGGGGTCGCTAATTAACTTAAAACCGCCACTTGTCCCGCCTTCTATATTTCCTCGGCTTCTTGAAAGAGCCATCATTTTACTTTTAGCATCAGTTTTGTATTTATTCATGAGTTCAGCAAGCTGCTCAGGGGGGATGTTCTTCAACAAGTTTTTCCTGCGCTGCTCATCACTAATAACTTCCACCACCTTTTCGCCCTCGTTCCTTATTACTACATTTGGTTTAGCACCATTAATCCAAGATGTGTCACGAGGCTGAATTTTGATTTCATTTTTTTTCTTTAGTGACGCCAGCGCATCTTTCAGGCTGGCCTTCATATCTATAGCCGCGGGCTTCTCATCCTCAAATTCTTCAGCTTCCTTGGTGAAAGCGGCAATAGCGGACTTGCCTTGTCGTTGCTGATTTTTAACACGCTCTTCGTCAGCTTTTTTAGCCATGCGCCCTTGTGGCGAGTTTGGGTTTTCAATTACTGAATAGTTTGTTTTATCCGATTTTAGATTAAAGCTTCCGACTTGTGCCTTCGCTTTCGTATCTTGATAATCTTCTGTATCTGCTTGCTTGCTTTTAATTGATGATGGCCATAAGTACCAAGCAATAGATAAAACAACACAGATGAATAGCAACCCAATAATTTTCTGCCCAGGTGAGGCAGCTTTAAATGTTCGACTTAAGTTTTTAGCATATGCCCTTTTCATAAGCAGCCTCCCACAACACGAATACTCTTAATCTCACCAGATACTTCATCAAAAACGGCGATCGCACCAGGCAGAGAACTGAATACATATATTTTATTCGCTGCGTCAGCCTGAGATTGAATATCAATGGGCTTTTGTGGATTAGTTATTTGGAAGGGTGTTTTTACATAGCACTTCTGCTTCCAAGACCATACTTGAGTGGCTTTATCTCCGATAACGCGAATACGTTCAGCATCATCAGGCGGTGAAACCAGAAAAGAATTTGCGGCGCTATTATTTAGTGTTGGAATGCTATAAGTGTCGGTAACCGCTGTACTGGTATTGAGTCTTGATTTACCAATAACCTTCACACGAACATCACCATTAAGCTTGTGACCATTACTACGGAGTTGGAATTGAATTGGCTGAACTCGATCAAACAATGTAACAGCCATGTTTGTAGGAACATATCTAGCAGTGGTCTCAATTGTCACAACACCAGGTATATTCTCATCGTAGTATATTTTGTAGAACGCCGGAGCTCCAACAATAGGCTTAGACTTAAGGGGCCATGCTTGCCCCATAGAATCAGTAAAAGTAAAAACGGTTATCTGATTGGGATACACGTTAATAACCGGCGGCCTTTTAAGTTGATTGCCAAGTGTGTCAATCGTTATTCTTTTTATGGGCTCAAGCTTTGGTGGCGTTAAGATGAAACTATTGGCCCGATCGATATTATCAAGTTTCTGATTATTATCTATTGCAGCACCTGGATCGAGGTTGTTTTCATTAATTGCATCATACTCTGCCTGCTCCTTAATGATTTGAATTTGCTCAGCGGTTAACTGAACTCTCGGCTCCTGCTTATTAGCTGCTAGAACAGCGAATGACGCCAGAAGCATTATTAAAAATCTCAACATTTTATTCAGCATCCTTTAGAACTATCTGGTTAACAGCCAGCCCTTTTTCATTTTCCCACTCATCAACTTGCGAAACTAAAAGCTCTACAATTCTTTTTTGGCTAAGCGGCTTGCTGTTTGTTCGATGGAGAGTTAATCGGATAGGTACTTTTATTTTCCATACCTTTCCACCCGTCTTTGTCTTTGATGAATTAAAATATTGTGTCTGACCTTCGACTTCTGGGTATAGAATTCCTTGGCTACTTAATATTTCACCACGGAGATCTTTAATTGCTTCACCAAAACGAACACCACCTTGTTCGGTATACCGATCTTGCGTAACTCGTTCAATTTTTCTATCGATATTCTTGAAGTTTAAATCAAATGATTCAAACACAGTGTCGTTTGCCCAGTTAATAACTTGGCTACGAGAAAATCTAACCTTATCAGAAGTACTTACATGCTGGACTGTACCGCGGCCATCAATATTGTAGAATTCCTTGTTGCTTGAATTGAGAACTCCCTGAGCAACAAATGCTAATACCAGCACAATTATGAGTAGGACAAGAAATTTAGAGAGGGTTGTAAGACCAGCTATTCTATTCTTTTGGAATAACCGATGTATTAGTGATTGTCGTTCAGGATCAAGGTCATTAACAAGCGCAAGAACTATGTCCTCCATCTTGACCTTCTGGATATTGACCGGCTCCTTCTTTACCTTCTTATTATCTTTGGAAGGTTTTTTCTTTTCTGGTGAAGTCATACAGATCAAATACCCATGTCTATTATTGAATAATACGCATTATACGCAAATAAGACCAATCTCCAATATCTTTTTTCACTGGTTAGCTGCGGTGGGGAATAAGAGCACCAACCTGTCTCAGTTAGTGCATTCAACCCCACGATTACTATTCAATGTATAGGTCTAGGTCTAGATCGATTGAAAGTGATCTACTTATGCCAAGAACACGCTTAGCTCTGGTGATAGCCACATAGGCAAGATTAACCTCCTCAATATCAACCTCTGCGCCTCTCATGCTTTCCCCTGCCCTTCTTACCACCCCTTCCTCTATCTCACCCTGAAGGCTAGGGAAATCCCCTCCAAGCTTAACCGTATCCGCCTCAAGGCCTTTCGACTTATGAGCATTGGTTAGCATTACTGTTGCCTTCTTTGGTGATGCGCAGGACGCGTCCTTTATCTTATTCACAAATACTGGAATGCGCCCCTTGTACCGCTCAACTGTTTTCTTGGTTGACATCATTTCATGGTCTTGAGTCGTCTCAGCTAGTTTCTCATAATCTGACCAGCTCTTATAACCCTCATAGACACCATAACCAACATCGTCCTTAAACAGCTTGTACGCAGATATCAGTCTATCGAAGTTGTATCCTGGCAGGCCACCAACAAAGTATATGTTTTTGGTGGGCAATCCTTGGTCTGGGTTAGGGTCCACCAATTCAACAGCTCTTTGGAACAGACCCCCATTCGTGCGAAATATCTCTAAACCTTGGTTACCTACAGTCTTGGTTTCAAAAGCACCTTGGATAATACCCTTTGCCTTACCCATCCCCACTAGAGGCTTGTTAACATCTTTATACAGCCTTAGTAAGTTACTAGCCGTGTCTGCATGTAACTTACCAAACCTATAAGACTCGTTAAGGTAGAGGGTATTATCAATATGATCACCCTCAAGGGAGTTTATTGACCCCCTAAATGAGTAGATTGACTGGTGGGGATCTCCTACCATCACTCTCGGGACCTTTTGCCGTTTAAGGATGTCCATTACAACCGGGTTAAGGTCTTGCGCCTCATCCACCAAGATATAGTCGTAATCTAGAATAGGTTCTGATAACTGGTATAGCTTCATGTATACAGAGTGAGTGACCGGGCAATTGGAGTTCTGGATCATGTTTGTGAAAAGATTACGCGCCGCATTTAACACCATGCGCTCTGATATCTTCATCTCAAAACATTTCTCTAGTGGTAAGTGCTCTATGCTCATAGACTTATCTGCCGTATTGCAGAAATTTTCTACTGCCGCTATTGCTAGCATCGCTACCGCTCGTTTCTTTAAATCACCTAATCCCGCGATCGCTATAAAAGGCTCAACCATTGCCGGCTGCAGCCCCGCCACCAATCTCTCCTTAAACACTACTCCAAACTCTGAATAAGCCAGGGAGTGCATGGTTTTGCACTCTGTATTCTTCGGAAAGCTCTTCTGTGCTTCTGTAGCAACTGACTTATTAAACGATAAGTAGAGAATTCGGTACTTCATTCGTGCAAGAGCATACCCAATCAGTGTGGTGGATTTACCACACCCCGCGTAGGCCAGCACACCTGTAAATGGCTTGTCTGGACACTCAATAATTGCTTTCTGATCGTCTGAGTAGCGTCTTACCTCATCCATCATTGAAAGCCTGGACTATTTGTATTACTAGGCAACATGCTCTCTTCGTGCCTGGCTATCTCCAAGAGCTTGTCACCATTCCAATTTTTTGTGGGAATACTATCAATCGTCCACTTCTCATCCGCCATACCTATTGCATCCAATCCCTTTCCAAAATGGTAACTGCTATTTGTTGGCGACACACCAATTGTCAAATGGCACGGGCTAAAGGTATCAACTCCTCCATCTGAGAATGTTCGGAAGTGCCAATCTGCTATCCCGTACTCTCCTCCCTGACTTTTTTTCATTAGCTTCTTATCTATCAGTGCGCTGGTGGATATAGCAGACATATTTAGATGAACCGCAGGGATTATCTCTACAGCCACACCTCTACCTTTCATCTCATTTGTTAGAAGCCCATTTAACATCTCATTCCTTGCTATTTGATTCATTGTCGCATTAACATCTATACCTTCTATATTCCCTCTGGATCTTACAAACAGTATTTCAGACGCTACAGAGTCTCCAGTACTAATATTTAGCCCCCTCACAATCATTTTTGGGGTGTAAGATGCTGATTTTATTCTATTTATCATATCTTTTGCCATACTCTGAGCATCTGAAATACTGGTTACAATTCCTGACTTGTCGGGTCTGATGGCAGTGATGAATGCCTGAATGTTACTCCGACACTGTAGAGCACTCAAAAGCATTTGAGTATTTTTGATATCGTCGTACATCTTCTTACCATGCCGCATCGTACTGGCAACCAATTTTACGTTGGCGGTCGGTATAAACATGTCTATATCCGTTTTTTGTGTTTTTAAGCAGGTGGCCCAACCCGCTTCATAACTTGGAACATCAGTATTATCAATAATCTTTTGCGCCCTATCAAACCTGATCGTATTGGGAAAGCCTGGTTTAATTAAACTCTCAATTCTCTGTTTGTTTTCTTTGAGTCGGATAATCATTGCTTGATTATTTCTAATATTAAGCCCCGCAAATCCTGTGCCCCCGTATTTTTGGACATTTTTTAGAATTATGTCTTTTGTATACTGCATATTCGAATAGGCCTATTGCTGTTTTTCTCTTGATTCAATATAATAATTTAAGTTTGTGCAATTGAGTAGTTATTATGTCCCCAAAACAGCAGGTTATCAACTTTATGGCGAGCGAGCGGGTATTTAGATCTGGCTCTATTGTTGATGCTCACCCCTCTATATCTAAACGATCTATCGATTATTACATCAAGGAACTGGTTGAAGAAGGGAGAATAGCACCAGTTCATAAAGGGCTTTATTTTATTCAGCATCCCGACAAACCCGTTTCTCGATCAGAAATAGGTAGAGCGTTATCACCATCTTCTGTTGTTTCCTTGGATACTGCATTTTTAAGTGATAGGTCAGATAGGCATCATGTTTTTCACATGGTGGCAGATAGCGGCCGCATTGGTTCCTTTGATTCACCTATTGGCCCCATTGCAATTCACGGAGTTCCAAGAAAGCTATTGAGTGAGCTGACTAAATCGCCAGATAGATCTACAATGTTTGATGGTTTTGATGGTTTCGGAGGGGTTCAGGTGGTGTCAAAAGAACTGGCAAGCCTGCATATTTCGTACTTAAATAACGAGCGGAAAAGAGGTCAAACTTATGGTCATGATATTCCAAAGAATGCTATGGGGGGAATTAATTTAGATGAGTTAAAGGATCTTTCATATAGACTGGATATTAATACTGATTCTTTTTTTCGTAGTAGTAAGGAAATTAATAGTAAAGACAGTTCGCCATCACCTTCATTCTCATAGTAATTTTACCTACTTAATTAAACATTTTATTTGATGCAACCCGCCCTCATTATCCGCTTCAAACAATCGGAATCCATTTGAATAGTTTATTCATTAAATGAAGGGTATATTTGCATTAAATTTCGTCTAGTCAACTCACGAATGACCCTCTCAAGGGCCTCAAAATATTCCAAATTTAACCAAGCATTCCCATAATGGCCACGCCAGACTCTTTTAGGTTTGCCCAGATAGGTCGGATTGATAATTCCATCCTACTTTCAATACAAGAGACCTCTCTTCAGTTGTATACCAACATTATTATTGATTATTATATTAAAAATATTAAATCGGTATTTTCGCTTTGTATTTTTATTATCCCCGAAGAATATTCCATTAAATTTCTGTATTTATCGGATGATTATAAGTGAAGAGTAATTTAGATGGTAAAAAAGAGCCTTTCGACTCTTAAGTTTTTTAAGAAAAGCTCATAGGAGTTAGGCTTGATGTAATATACTCTTCTTCCTTGTCTTCCTTGTCTTCCTTGTCTAGATCTTTATTATTGAGCGCTGCTTCCGAGATAGCCGACTCACTCATACCTATAATTACTTTTTCTGAACCTACTAGAGCTGACACAATACCTTGTACTAGGTGTATTTTTGCTTCATCTTTAGTAACGTCCTTAAAAAAAGCATCTAGCATTTGTAGTATTCCTTGATCACCCATACGATCCAAAGACTCGGGTGAAATCTCCCATCTACTAACTTTGTGCCCCATCTCAACTAGTTCACAAAGCCGCCGCGATTTTTCTTTTTTCCCAAGAGGCTCACTATTGTCATACCACAAGTCCTTGGCATAGCTACTAAGCGTCAGCCCAACCCTCTCGTTTCTTTGCTCTGGAACTTCACCCATTACAATCACCAATAAATATAGGGGGCTATTAACCCCGCAATGTAAGAATCATTTAGCCTAAATCGTTAACTACTTTCTTTGATGCTAAATATACTAGCCATTTCAAATAGCCACGCGAATTTGCATACTGAGGGTCTTTTGGAATTACTACGTTATCTGCCAATCCTTCTTTCTCAAAATAGCTCTTTAGTAACTCAGCACCGCCACCGGTTATTATAATAGCATCCAAACTATCAATTTCGTCTTTTAGCTTTATTTTGATCTTGTTAATGATGCTCGATATTTCACGTTTAAGAACAGTCTCGCAGCAACCTGAAATATCAAGCACCTTTTTTCCAGCGAGTCGTAGTTCTTTTTTAGGGTTCTTAATGGCTTCTTCCAGCGCCTCTTTTCTTGGGGGTGACAAATCAGAATGCTTACGAACCACTTCTTCTGCCAACTTATCATAAATATTAAAGAACCCCATATTTTCATAAGTTTCAATGAATTCTTTTCTTATCTGACCACCCTTACCCACCATTGCTATATCAGTAGTGAATGAACCAATATCAACAATCAGTACATCACGACTAATCTCATCAGCAAGCGCTGTTGGTTTCCCTTTATCAGTTACAGTTACATCTATGTACGCCCCAATAGCTTCTGGTAATACATTATTCTCCAAAATTGTAACTAGCTCATCTTTATTAATTTCACTTGGATCTCCGTGAGAGTCAAGTTGGTTGAAAATCTCGGCCTCAACAAACGCTCTTTCTTTTTTCGCGATCAATTCTTTGTTGGCACCATTTTGACCGGAATAATATGGGCGGATTGGCAACCCTGTAGCCATGATTACGGATTTTCCGCCGAACCCTGCAGACTGAAGCGCCATTTGATTTATGGCAACCAATCCGTTTGAATACTGGTGATCTTGGTTTATACGAACATCATATCCAGGCGTATTTTCATCACAGGTGAAGATTTCGCCATTTACAGCAAAAATCCCTCCAAAATGATGTGGTTGAAATCCAACAACTTCATTTACCTTCCCTTTTGCAATATTTGTTTTTATAAGAACTGATTTGATGATTCTTCCTTCAACTTCATCATTCGCGAAAAAAGAAACTTTTTGGTATGAGCTTCCTTCATCGTTTGCCACGACTTCTGATAGGTTGACTTTTCTTTGGTCTTCGGTCATTTAAAAATCCTTCATGATGTTATTTTGAGTTTTAGATAAATGGAGTCTCTCGAGACTCCTTTGGGTACTTTATATAATCGAAACCATGCATAGTCAACAAAAAAGAGCCTCAAGAGACTCTTTAAGTAAGATGTTCCGTCAAAATCATCTTGCTGGGCTCTTTATCAATCTTCAAGATCGCAGATCAATGGCTTCTCCAGGCTCACATTGCGACCCTGGCAAGCACGCAAAAGAGATACAAGAGACTCCTTTGGATCTTTTTAGACGAAGCCCCACTTCAATAGAGTCTTGCGAGATACTAAAAAGTAGAAATTCAAGGCTGCAAGAAAGAGACTCAAGAGACTCCTTTTGAGCTTTTAGACGAAGCCCCACTTCAATAGAGTCTTGCGAGATACTAAAAAGTAGGAATTCAAGGCTGTAAGAAAGAGACTCAAGAGACTCCTTTTGAGCTTTTAGGCGAAGCCCCACTTCAATAGAGCCTTGCGAGATACTAAAAAGTAGGAATTCAAGGCTGCAAGAAAGAGACTCAAGAGACTCCTTTTGAGCTTTTAGACGAAGCCCCACTTCAATAGAGTCTTGCGAGATACTAAAAAGTAGGAATTCAAGGCTGTAAGAAAGAGACTCAAGAGACTCCTTTTGAGCTTTTAGGCGAAGCCCCACTTCAATAGAG
>OJHM01000037.1_pt1 | contig 49887 bp, 32 predicted proteins | sample 1595241 | NCBI WGS metagenome assembly OJHM01 (sample SAMN05416781, study PRJEB24817) | seawater metagenome | isolation source: Sea water | place: Canada:Atlantic | collected 2013-11
CGATCCGGGTCGGACTCGCCGCATCCTGGAGACCTGGGACAGTGGCTGCATCGAGCTGATCATCGCGTCCTGTGAATACCTGGACCCGCTCTGGCAAACGGTCTCCCACATCTGGTATCAGCCCCGTGGCCGCCCCGGCATCTTCGAGTACGAAGTGGTCAGCGAGCTAGGCGAGTGGCTGGGTGAGCAACTGCTCACTACCGGGCAGCTGCCCAGCAACAAGCAGGCTGAGCGTTATATCGAAGCGCTGGTGAATGACTTCTTCGAGATGGGCGGTGAGTCGTCCTCGTCGTCGGGACGCACCGCGTGATGCCATTTGGCCATCACCACCCATTACCTGCTTCCCCTTACCATTAGCCCCGACCACTGTGCCGGGGCTTTTCTTTGTCAGGAGAATTCTCATGGCACAACCGAAAAGCACCACACCTGGCCAGCGCCCTGCGCTGCGCCTGGTCTCTACCAAACGCATGAACCGGGAGGACTGGCTGAAGATCCGCAAGCAAGGCATTGGCGCCAGTGATGCCGCTGCGGCAGTAGGCATCAGCCCATACCAGTCCCCACTAGAGCTGTGGATGATCAAGACCGGGCGCGACGGCCTGCTATCTGCCCCCGATCCCGATGACATTCAGTCACCGATGTACTGGGGCACCCTGCTGGAACCTAAGGTGGCCGAGGCCTATGCCAAGATCAGCGGCAACAAGGTACGGCGAGTGAATGCCGTGCTGCAGCACCCGGATGACGACAAGCCCTGGATGCTCGCCAACCTGGATTACGCCGTGGTCGGTAACGACGACGTACAGATACTCGAATGCAAGACCACGGGACAGTACGGCGCCAAGCTGTGGGCGGACGGGGTTCCCGAGTACATCCAGTGCCAAGTACAGCATCAGTTGGCAGTCACCGGCAAGCAGGCGGCCGATGTGGCCGTGCTGATCTGCGGGCAAGAGCTGCAGATTCACCGCATCAAGCGGGATGAGGCGTTGATCGCTCACCTGTACGAGCTGGAGCGGGAGTTCTGGCAACTGGTAGAAGCGGACACTCCACCGGACCCGGATGGCTCCGACTCTGCCGGTCAGGCCCTGCAGGCGCTCTACCCTCGCGATCAGGGTGAGTGCGTTAACCTGGCAGGCAACCCTGCACTGGAAGGCGACTTCAATGAGCTGCTGGATTTACGTGACACCCTGGGCCGGCTGACCGAGCGGGAATCCACCCTAAAGCAGCGCATCCAGCAGACCATGGGGCTGGCCAGCAAGGCTACCTTCACCGAGGGCTCCGTGACCTGGAAGCGCAGCAAGGACTCCACCAGCCTGGACAGCAAAGCTCTACTTCAGGATCAGCCTGATCTGATCAAGCACTACCCCAAGCACAAGGCGGGCAGCCGCCGGTTCCTAGTGCGCCCCAACCCCTAACCCAAACCTCAAGCGGCATAACAGCCGGGCCAAGCCCGGCGGTGTGTCTGTGCCTGCTATCAGGAGAAATTCATGATCAAAGGACTCGCGATTACCCCACCCGTGATCGGCCGCATCAGTATTGGCCGTGTAGTGGAGAAGAACGGCAAGCGTCTGCCGGAGAAAGACGATCAATTCACCATCACCACCCAGATCCAGACTAAAGAAGGCTGGCTACCTCACCCGCTCGATGAGGCCCTGCGCAAGAAAACCCAGAGCAGCAAGCTGCGTAGCATTCCCATCACCCTGCCCTTCAATGACCCAGACCTGAACCTGCGGGCCGAGTACACCTTCTTCGAGCGCAAGAGCGGCAGACCGCTGTGTGCCGGTGATGGGGAAGCTTGCCGACGTCATACCGACAAGGGCCTGGAATCCTTGCCCTGCCCGTCACCGGATTTGTGTGACTATGGCAGCCATGGGCTGTGCAAACCCTATGGTCGGCTGTATGTGCGGATTGGAGAGGAGGATGAGCTGGGCTGCTTTGTGTTCCGGACCACCGGCTACAACAGTATCCGCACCCTGGCCGCACGGCTGCGCTACTTCCACGCCATCAGTGGCGGCAACCTGGCCACCCTGCCTCTGGAGCTGAAGCTGCGCGGCAAAAGCACCACCCAGAGTCACCGGGCACCGATCTACTACGTGGATCTGACCCTACGTGCAGAGCAATCCATGAAAGAGGCTGTCACCCATGCCAGGGAAGAAGCCCAAGCCCAGGTGAATCTGGGTATCAATCAAGCAGAGCTGGACAATGTTGCTCAAGCAGGCCTGCTGAATGCCCGGTTCGAGTATTCAGAGGATGAGGGGCTTCAGGTTACGGAAGAGTTTTATCGCAATGAGGCCAACCAAGACACCAGTGCCTCAAAGCAGTCACACGGCCTGAAAGAGGCACTTTCGGCAAAAGCGAGCGGGGGCGAATAACCCCCGCCTCAACTACCGATAGCGCAGCACCGCCGCATCCAGCTCAGCCCCTATCTCGTCACGAAGTGATGCCGGTGCAAGCACGGCGACCTTGGCACCAAAGCCGAGAATCCACCATTTAAGTTCTTCCGTATGCTCAACATCTACCGTCATTTTAATAACCCCCTCGTCATACTGAGCCAGCTTTTGGCTCTGATTGAGTGGGGTTTCGTAAAGGTGGTCCCCCGCCTGATCGTAAAATAGAAGCTCAAGAGAAATACGCTCTCCGTAAGGGAGATTCATATTGCCATTACGCAGGTAGCTATTGAGATCAAATGCCCGCATGCCCTGCACGGGGTCATCCAAAATTTCAACGCGACTCAAGCGGTGGAGAGCAAGATGACGATAGTTATCATAACCCTCGAAACGGGCGATCAAATAACGAACAGCGCCTCGATCCACTAAAGCCAAAGGGTGAACGCGTTTGGGGCTTTTCCTGTCCTTGTACCAGATATCCATCTGCCGGTTGCGATAAAGCGCGCCATAGACAGCATCCACAATCCCTGCAGGAACCGATGCTTGCTGCAGGGAGAAGCCACGAGGCACATAGGCAACCTTGTCTTTCCAGCTACGCCCGCCTGTCGGTTTGTGCTTTTTGAACCAAGCGTCCACCGCATCGAATATAGGAGTGAGTTTCTGCAAGGCATCACGAGGCATCAACGGTTGTAAATAGCGCTCAACCAGAAACCAGGTCGCCGCCATTTTCTCGTCCATGGCGGGGATGGACAAATATTGATCCGAGCAAATACTCCAGCCATAAGGACGCGCTCTATCATCACACTCAATCAAGTAACCGAACTGCGATTCCAGCAGGAGGTTTAAATCCCTTTCCACCGTGCGCTTATCACACACATACCCCTCGCTTTGTAGCACCTGCTGAAGTTCTTTGGCTTCCATCCTTCTTGGCGCTACCGGAAGCGCATGCAGCAATGCCAGCAAGCGAAATGACTTGTTATCAACAGCAGCGTCAGCGGCCATACATTTCTATCCCCTTTCTCATTCTTATTACCAGTCTCAGCAACCCTGCGACACCCAATGTCGCGCAACACTTCTAACCTTTAACTCTCTAGCACTCATGCCAAGTCGATAAATCCAAAAGGAGAATGCCGTGAAATACCTTCTCACTCTGTTTACATCAGCCACCCTGCTAACCGCCTGTGCAGGGGAGGAGAAACCCGCACACCTTCTACTCTGCGTAGACGGAGACTGCTATCACGCCGATGGCGGCTATATCGGCGATCAACAAACCGTCGTCAGCAAAATCCAGAAACGCAACGGGAAAGGTGTGGAAACCCTTTTCCAGTGCGGCTTCCCCAATCAACCTGAATGCAACTGATACCCCTCAATTCACAGCGTTACCCGGCGTACTTGGGGGCGCCGGCATCACTTTGCCAACAATAAGGAATAGACCATGACAGAAGAAACCATGAACTGGTACTACGCTAACAGCGGCAAACAAATCGGCCCTGTCAGCTTTGACGAAATCGCCGCTCTGGTTAGTAAAGGCTCAGTCAAACCTGACACCAAGGTCTGGAGTGGCCAGGGTGACTGGCAAGCCGCAGAAAACACCGCCCTATCCAGCCTGTTCGCCCAACAGCAGGCAGACAGCAATACGCCACCGCCTCTGGCCGGGACAGATGTCGACAACAAATACATCTGGGCTGTCGTCGCTGTCCCTATTATCGGCTGTCTCATCGAGATCATGGTTGGCACCGAGCTGATCTGGCTCTACATACTGGCCAACATTGCATTTTGCTCCCTGGATGAACGGAGGTTGAAAGCCGCCGGCCACCAATCACCAACCTCCTGGATGATCTTCATTGTTCCTGTTTATCTGTGGAAACGTGCCAGCCTGTTGAAACAGAAGAATTACTATTTCTGGGGCTGGATTGCAGCATTCATTCTGTCAATTGGAATCAGCGTAGGGGCCAATGAAGTTGTTGTTACTGATACGGCCTGTGCCATCGTTACCGACATCATCCGTGAGCAATACTACAGCGACGAAGAGTGCAAAGCGGTGACCATCAACGAAGAAGTCCGCACCGGCTTTTACACCGCCAACGCTATTCTTGATACGGGTGAGCAGATATTCATCACTATTGAGGAAGTGGGGACCGATGAGATATCGGTTGTGATTCCCGAGCAGTGAAGCAAAAGCATCGGGCAGCTTCGAGCTGCCCGATTATCATAGAAATTATCAATCACCTTCTATTGCATCATAAAGTCGTTGACAAACATCATCGAGGGATGAATTTGGCATTGAAGCCATATCCGCAGAAACCAGCTTATCCTCAACGAATTGTTTTTCGTCAGGGGAAAGACCTCCCTCCGCGAACCTAACCAAACTGCCAGCGTCAACGGTATTTAGATACTTTTCAATTCTATCTGCATTAAAAAAATCAGGCGCCATAGCAGATATATTTAATACCCCGCCAACCGTTGATGGCTCCACATCCCACTTTTCTGCCAAGCCAGCAACCCCAAATGCTGAACCCGCAATTTGCTTTTCCAGATTTGACGTTGATTCTGTGAACTCATCGTTCAATTCAATGTTACGCAAGTCTTCTCGGTATGCATCAAAAGAGTCATATTTCTCTCTGACTATACCAATTTCTGCGCCTTGAAGAACCCTATCTCCCATGTCTTGGACATTTTCCCCCTGGTTAAAAACACCAAAAATTTTACCCACCGACTCTACCGCATTGACAATTGCCCCAATACCATTAGGCATTTTATTTAACACATCTACCGTTGCTGAAAACGCCTTCCCGATCATGGGGCCAACTTTCCCAACCGCAGTAGAGAAAGCACTAGAAACACTGCCAGCAATACTGCCAACAGTACTTACAACACTTGAAGCAAGTGACGCAATTGCACCCCAAACCATTTAACACCTCTTCATCAGTGGTTATCAGAAAAAACTTTAACAGCTTCTTTTACTGCTGCCTTAATAGGTCCATTGCTCAAAACTTTATAAAAATCATCAATATCACCCTCTAGCAATGGATGAATAGCATCTTTTATCCTATGTCTAGCGGACCCACTCTTGGCTACCAAACCATAATCCTCCATAAGAGAGATCACACTCAAAAGCGCCCCACCACTATAAATTTCATTGATCTCACACCCTCTTTTTGAAATATAATTACTCAGCAGAGGGAGTTGATTTTCTTTTTGGTAATCCCCGCCGTTCAAGGCAACATCGAAGGCACGAGAAACCGCCCCAATCGTTTTATCTGATATCCTATAAACTCCCATTAGGTCTTCTTTTTTTACATCCTGAGTTGCTTTGAAAAAACGGGGATACAAACTCCTCACATCACGATTAAACTGCCTAACACCACACTGCCTTATCTCATCTTCACTAATTTCAGCAGAATCTGTCTCAACCATTCTATCCACTAAAGCCCAGACAGCATTGTGCCATCCGCCTTTGTATATCACTGTCTCACCAGGTTGTAATTTTGGAAGAAAGTCACTCTGCTCATCACACAGCCCCATGGCATCGCCCATCGCTTTACGGTCATCAGCAGCAAAAAGGCGATGAACGATTTTCGTGTTCGTGTTTTTTATCACGTCAGGAATTAGCTTGGCGGGAATCTGATCTGCAATAACCAAACCTGCCCCATACTTTCTAACTTCAGCAAGAAGATTGGCAAACATTTCAACTCCGTGCCGTCTTGCTTCAGTATCTGACGAAGCAGGATTACTCAGAAGCCTGTGAGCCTCCTCTATGAGTGTCAAATGCTGAAAGCCAGGATCTTTCTTGTGACGCAAACGCACACAATCCGAGAGACGTGTCAACATCAGCCCCATCAATAGAGCTTTATCTTTCTCATCCTTGAGATCATCCAGCTCAAGAACCACCTTCTTGTCCAGAAAGGCTTCAATATCGATTGATTTTTGGCAATTAAGCATCTTTCCTTTAGTGCCCTTTGTGAGATTACTCAATCGAGAAACCAGAGACCCTTCATACTTTTCTTCAAATTCCTTTCCAAGGCCTTTGGATTTAATAACCTTTCGAAGGCTTTCGATCATTGTAGAAAATGTAGGCCAGGGAGAAGAATCCTCCCCCCATGGATCAGAGACCAAATAGTTTTCTCCGCTATGAACATCCCAGCCTTTCTCTTCATACGCTGCAATAATCGCCTCTTCAACCATATAAGGCATAGATGCCTCCATAGGGAATACAGCTGTCAACGTACTGTTGAGAATTTGAATATGAGAAGACAGGCTTAATGTTGGAGATATCACCTCAAACGGGTTAAATCTAAATATTGACAGATCCTCCCGATTAAGCGAATAGTACTCAATAGGATCCCCACCCTTGGTTGAATAAGCGCTTAAAGCCCGATATTCAGTTTTGGCAGGCTCGATAACAAGAAAATTCAAACCAGATTCAAGAAGAATCTTCATGCATGTTGTTGTTTTTCCCGAGCCAGTCACGCCAGTTACAAAAACATGTGAGCTCAGCACTTTCTTTGGTATAGAAACACTCGAAGACAGACTTCTGCCGTGCTGCTTTATTTTCCCTACTGAAACTCTTCCCTCAAAATCATTACCCCCCTGATCACAGTTCAAACCAAACTCAACCGTCTTTCTGACGGGAATACCGGGCAACTCCTTACTAGGAAACCCAGCCATCAAAGCCATCTCATGGCTATTCATCCAACTTCCAAAAGCGTACTGCTGTTGCGGAAGCAGCGGGATACTGTTAGCCACGAAAAATGGCTTCGGAAGAACATTTCGAGGACTTCGACTCAAAGCAGCAAAGTTTTCCAGCGTTAAATCTGAATTCCCTAAACGCCCTCCAGACAAATGATGGTCTTTTAGCGGCGTCATTGTCGAAACATCACCTTGAAAAATGGAAATCACACCACTCGCCAGGCGCGTATAAACCGCTTTACTCTCTGCGCCAATATACATTGTGGACCGAAACAGTCCCTTTGATGCCCCCAATCGAAAACGCTCCAGAACTGTTTCTGAAAGGTATTTATGCCACTCCGAAACACGCTGATCGGTTTTTTCGTAACTCCTTGACTTACTACTTCCTATACTACTCCCGAAAGTTTCGGTTCGACTTTCATCTTCACTTTTCCCTATTGATTCACTAGTATTATTTGAACTCGATAGAGTTGACCCTGACCTAGTTATATTCTCACCTCTAGTTGTATTCTCGCTTTTTGACTTACTAGAGCTTTTTGACCTACCTTTATCTTCTGATGCATTCTCCCCGAGCTGAAGCGTCTCATTTTTATAAATGGAAAGAGTTGTTGAAAGGTCATAAATTTCTTCGATGATTTCATTGACCTCGTCCGGACTGGCCGCATGCGCACTAATCACAACCTGCCAGTTTTCTCCTGACAAACTATTGGCTAACCTCTCCACCCCCTGATATTCGTTTTCATCCGACGAACTTTCTTTATTAAGCGTAGGGACACCTGTGAACGCACCGAAGAAATGACTTTTTGAGATAGCATCATTTAAACCTGAAAGCTCCCTTTCCGATTCCTCAATGCCCGACAGCTTTGTTCCCATCAAATTGCCTAGAATGGAAGATCTTAGCCTCTCAGCCTTGTCATAAGCTCCATCTTTATGGATAGACTCTACTTTATCTTTTGACCTTGCGCTCTGCTGTACACGCCCTATCGGATGGCCAACAAAGCCACTGAGAGAATCACCCACCCTACTGGATGCCTCGTCCTCTTCGTGGGCAATACCAATATGCAGAGAAAAATGATCCTCATTACCACTAAGAATATAAAGAAAGGTTGTATTGCTGTGAGCGACGCCAGAAAAAACATTCACCATTGCTGAACGATACTCACTTGCCGATGCCTCACTCAGTTCTTTAACCTTGAACAGCACCAGCTTCGTTTTTCGACCACTATCTTCATCAAGAGAAAGCACGAGATCTTTATCGATGGTAGGGTCTCGCCAATCCAATGTCTCAACAAGACTCTCAATGTCAGTCTTCATATCTCCCCTTGTTTGCGAAAATTCCAAACTTTCCTCAGATAGTCTCTCACCAACAGATTTTTCACTAATCCTAGCTTCCTTCGCATTTTTAATGGCACGACGAGCCGGCCTCTTCTTTGCTGGAACCTTTTTCGATGTGCTCATGAGCACCCCCATATCTTTACTGGCAAGTAGAGCCAACTGAGCAACAAAAATCTGTCTCAAATATTTAACATCAGCTATTTGGCTCACCTTCCCACTCCCAATAACGGCGACCACCAACGTCACATACATTAAACGGCTGGCATTTATTTGGCGGTTTCAAGTAATAACTCTCAATAAAGCCGAATTTTCATTTTCCTAACAACTGCATTGAGGACATTAACCCATTCAACCTCTCACTCTTCACTTACTTCCTTAGCTAGCCAAACCAGCCCTGCAGTAACAAGGATGCCAATAGCTTCTTTTGCTAATTTCTTTGCTTCTTCAGACGAGAACAGGGAATCTTTTCCTGAAAATTCATCTATCAACCCCGGAAGGTCATCAACCATTTCCTGCATCGTGTCTGCTGACGCCGTTCCGAATAAACGCCTTACAGACATAACCACCTCAGGATATCTTATTTAAAAATCTCGCGATCACCCCAGCTCTCCTGATTTCAATCTCCTCGCAACCACAGCGCGGGCATTCATCCACCCATTCGCCTGGTGTCAGCACATCGCTTTTTGGACTTACGTCTTTCTTCCAGCCGCATCGCGGGCAATTCAAGACAAAAGGCTCTGGTCGAATCGGCATGTCACTCCCCTTTAGCCTCACCAACTAACCTCGAAATTTACTGCCGGGGTTACTACTGTGGTTCACTCTTCATACACCCCGGCAGGACTGCATTCTGGCCAGAGGGGCCACAAGCCCGCTATTTTGATGCGACACCCTATGCCCGCTATCTATCAAAGTTTTTTAGTTCCGATCTTATTTTTTGATCGACTCCCTATAAGTGCCCCTAGACGACTACCGGTCCAAGGACCGAGTACCGCCATAACTTCACTATTAACATCCTGGATGCTTCGCATGTTATCGGACGGCTTAATGGAATCATCCAACCGACCTCTGTTCTCCGGCTCGTGCTTCACTTGGGCCTGAAGATCTTCACAGCTGAGCTTCTTTTCAGTATTCATGACCAACATTCCTTTCTTGGTATTCCTATCAATGCGACAGCCCGGTTTTGGAAACGTGACTTTCTCGCCGTTCACCTATGAAAATCTACAGCCATACTGCGACAGCATACGTCGCAGCGAACACCTCACCCTTTACCCCGCCTTCACCACCGGAAAACTCGCCTGCCCACACATGGCTCGCGGGCGGCTGCCCCCCTGAGAGCTGACAGATCCCTGTGGAAATTGTCGGATTAACAATCTTCCATAAGGTGTCTGCCAGGCCAATCCTTACCAACCGTTAGGGCAAACAAGCCCCTTCAAGCATCAAATGAAGGGAAAATCACTCCACCTCTTCAGCTCCCTCATAATCTTCCTTGATCTCCTGGTAGCCTGAAAACCTTTCCAAAGACCACCGAAACTCCGCAAATTTCTTGAACGATGCTTCACGAATATTGTTTAACTGATGATGAATATTCAAATAATAGTTCTTAGACTTCCTCTGAAAAACTTTATCAACTTTATTTTTCGCCAAAGAGTAGTCTTTCTTCACGTCTCTAATTTGCTGAAGGTCAGAAGGAGGCTCATTACCCACACCATCAATATAGCGAGGCAGCTTATTCTCTAAATCATTTTTATTTCCCTGAATATTTGTCCTCAGCTCCAGAAGAGCAAAATTCCCAATCCTTTTCTTCTCTTTCTTTGCTTCACGTCCACCACCGATGCCTGATTGATCATTTTCTACTGCCCAGAGATGCTCCACGGAGTAAAAGTCACCAGACTTCCCCTCGCTACGCTTCATTAGGATTTTATCAATGGGTATCGTTTTGTTGGGGCGCAGATAAGCCTCATAATTCATAAGAAAATATCGTAACCCTCCCCATTGGAAGAAATCTTTATTGCCATCGGCATCCATTTCAAAACTCTCAAGAAACCGGGAATCGGCCGCAACATCATAAGCGAACCAAACAAGAAGATACTCCAGAATCGATTCGTCAGAATCAAATTGATCAACATCTAAATCATAATTTTCTTTAGCAAAGGCAGCCAATGTCCCATCATAATAATGTTTGGCATAGGCATATATCTCAGCTTGATTAGAATCATTACGGCTAATCATTCCCCAAGCCATGTACACACGAAAATTAACCACCTCAATCAATTCCAGAAGACGGACAAGCCTGGAAAAATTATGCTCAAGCTTACTTACCAACGCCAGAAACAGCGGCATTATGGATGCATGCCGAACTTGAGCTCGCAATTGATCGAAAACAGGAATTAAATCCTGATTAATTTCACTATGATCACGCCCATAAAGCCGCGCATACCAAACCGAGGATTGGTGAATGAATTCAAGAATATCATCAACCATCTTCACTGAATTATCCCGCTGCTTTTTGTCGCCCAATGCAGCATCGACATCAACTCTTCTCTTTATCATCTCATAGCCTTTTTGGCTATCAGACTTGCTTAGCCCCAACTTCGCAATCAATGCGTAGCGTAAAAACGCCCCCTCATCACCTGACGATGTCTTTGCCGCTTTGTTAAGATTCTTAATAATACCTGCCCACTTAGAATCAATTTTCTTCCTAAGGGTTTTAGCTCCAAGCTTCGAAGAGCAATAAATCAAGTAATTTTTAACCTTCTCTAGCTCACTGAGAGACTTCCCCCTATTATTGATCACCTCAAACATAATCCCGGTCTCCGCATCCTCCTTTGGCGCATACACTAGGAATCCAAGCTTTTTCTCAATAACATCGAGAACATCAGCAGCCGAAATACCATTAGCGCCACTTTCTGACAACCAACGCCTGCAAGCCTGTCGTGCCTCGATAATCCTTTGATCCGCCTCGAGATATAACTTCTTATCCTTGGCGGGTCTGCCATTGATGACATGCTCAACGTAGAGATCATTGCTTTGAGAATTTAGCGAAAGGACCTGAATCTCACTTCCATAATCACCTCTAGAGAAGTAAAGCCCCCTTATTCTCTCTCTTTCATTTTTATCGACATCCTCCATAACAACGGAAATAAGAATCGACAACGTCGTCAATCTCTGTTGACCATCTACTACATGGTAGACCACAGAATCATCCGGCCGGCTTAAAACCAAAGTCCCAGTGAAATGTGTCACGGATTTCCCATCTTTTATCAAATGGCCAATATCCTCTAGGAGATCGCTCACTTGTTTTTTTTGCCATGAGTATCCCCTCTGATAATCTGGGACTCTAAATAAGTTTTCATTGAAAATAGTCGGCAAATCAACCAGCTCAAATCCAATCCCGCTCACAACAAACTCCTTTTCGAATAATTTTATATTTTTAAGGAAAAACAAAATCCGTCACAAATCAGAACTAAACCACCCACTCATCACCCCATACCCAAACACATACGCTAGCTTCCTCGCCCGAGTAAGACTCACATAAACCAGCGCCCGCTCTTCGTTTTCAAGCTGTCTGCGAGTAACTGCATCAGCAGCGGAGTTGACGACAAAGTCCAGGGGAACCACTCCCTTGTTGGCAGACGCAAGGAATACGGCGTCGAATTCCAGCCCCTTCACGCGGTGCATTGTGGCGATATTAATCGCGTTTTCTGGTGTGTTGGCACTACGTCCGTCCAAGGTATGGCAGATCTGGTTTCGGCTCTCCAAGGCAGCACGAATTGCCAAAACTTCTTTACGCGTTCTGGCAATCACACAACAGGCTTCAGGATTAAGACCATGTTCCTTGATGGCAGCAAGCACAGCATCAGCTTGTTGGTCACTGGATTCAAAACACTGCACCACAGGTTCAGGGCCATGCATCAGGGAATGATAGAATTTATGGGTATCCTCACCGCCGTCAAGGTCATCCACCTCTACATTTTCCAGGATACTGACAGCGAGTTTTCGGGTTTCATCTGTTGTCCGGTAATTCACCTTTAGCCTGGCGCTGCGGCCACGAATATCAATGCCGCACTGGCCCAGCACCACCTTGTTCTTGCCATAAATCCGCTGGTGGCCATCACCGACAATAAACAGGTCATTGGGGCCTTTGGGCACCAGCGCTCTTAGTAGAAGAAACGCCTGGGTGCCCATATCCTGGGCTTCATCCACCACAATCGAACAGATATCCGGACGAATCTCCGGGTTAGCTTCCAACAGCTCGCGCGCATCACGATAAGCGTCATCCGTTTCCTTCAGGTGATTGCTTGCCAGGAGGTGCCGAAAGCGCTCAAAAACGGGCCATATTTCGATACGCTGCTTTCGATTCAGACGGGTACCCCGCCCGATACGCGATGCTTTCTTGTACTCATCCACAGAGGAAATAGATTGGGGTTGCACCACACGCGCCCATTCTTCCTGAAAGAAAGCCATGCTCAGGTCGATGCCCGCAGGCTTGTCTGAATACGCCTGGGTCCAGAGATCTCTCTCCTGACGACTGTCCATCAGCAGGCCGTAGTCGTAGCCCCGTTTTTTTAAAAACGCCATGACCCAGGCGTCAAGATTCATAACCTCAATGCTTTCCAGCTCATCCGGCGTGCAGATCTTGTTCAGGTTCTGCTGAATATCCGTGGCCAGATTACGGGTAAAGGTAGTGAAGAGTATTCTGGATCCACCAGTCGCCACGTTTTCAGCCAGCCACTTCGCCCTGTGCATGGCCACCACGGTTTTACCCGTACCCGCACCACCAAGCACACGTACCGCACCATTTTTCTTCCCCATCGCCAATCGGCGCTGAGCTGGATGCAGGAACACCCGCCACTTTTCAATGGACTGATTCAGCACATCTTTGAGCGCTTCTTCATTCTCGGCAACGGCAAAGTGCGCCTGCGTTTCCGGTCGTGACAATGCGGCCGTGAAATCACTGGTATCGACTGTCTCAGGTGCAGCAGGCACTACTTCGTTATAAGCCTCTTCATAGGTAGCACCTGCCATCAGGAGAAAGAGCCCTTCATAGGCGTCTTCAGGTAACTGTTCGTTCACCCTGGCTGTTTCCAGATCCGCCTCGATCTTCATGCTACGAACCAGCTCCAGAGCCTCCTCGGGGACGCCAAGCTGTTCAAGCTGCCTGTCACGAATCTGGTCGAACAGGCCGGGTTGATTAACCGCCCTGGCTTCTGCTGATTTTTTCTCAACAGTACTTTCTTCTACGGTAAACACCTGCACGCTGCCGGTATTGGGGTTGATCTCCACCTTTCGATTCGACGCCCAGTTGTAAGCATCGTCATGGTGACCCACATACAGCATCAGGTAGAGATCTTCCTTCTCTGCTGCCGCCAAAATGATGCGGACATCCTGATTAGCACGGATGGACCGGAGCTTGTCATCCTTGAACGCTGTGAGCTTTTCATAATGCAGGCCACCATGCTGTGGATCCTGCTGAAACAGCATTACCGCCTTGTTCGCCTGGCTCTGCTCATTCGGCGTGAGCTTGAGAAGACTGCTAAAGTATTTTTCAGAAAAGGCAACGCTGGCCATCTCAAACTCCTGTTTTTAACTGGTTGATGGCAGCCACCAACGCATTTATTTCGCTAAATACGGTCCACCCAGCCGCTTCCAGAGCAGGGGCAACCTCAATCTGGTCATCAAGTAGGTAAGCGAGCTTGCTCTGTTCGAAAACCAACTCCGCATTGCCAATAACCGCGCCATCAGCATTCAGTACATCATCGCCGACCAGAGGCATTTCAGGCCATTCCACTGCCATTTCTGCCAGCTGGTCGGCCAGCTCTTCATCCAGTTCTTCATACCACTCGGGTATGGCGGGATCCTCGACGGCGGGACTTTCCTCTCCTGGCCACAGCAACCCGGCAGCGGAGCCGTCATTTTTCGATTGCGGTGTCCATACATAGGCCACAGGCAAAAACTGGATAAAGTTCACCAGCATCCACAATCTTTGCCACTGGTAACGCACCAGTTCATCGCTGAATGAACCTCGATCGTAGCAGACTGTCACCATAGCCTGACGCATATCCACCTGCGTCAGCAGATCCTTTCGAGCCAGGAAGTCCACCTGCAAGGTAGCGTCGCTATTGTCATCACGGATAGTGGTTGCACCTGCCAGCGCAACCGGGTCAGGCTTCAGATCGGTAAATGATGCCGGCAGCCCATGCAGCCGCTCAATGATTTGCTCACGGATTGCCGCATTGGTCATGGACACACCCGGCAGACACTGCAACACAAAGAACAAGGCCTGCTTGGCAAGGAATCCCGCATCCTGATGGGTCAAAAACACCATCAGCAGCTCGAACGTGGTTTTGCCGATATATTCCGCGACATGTTCCACCTTGGCCGCCCTGGCAAGAGCAGTAATCGCAGCATGGTTGCACTCTGGCGACGTCATTCCGCCTGCCAGGGGCACATCGCAGGCCTTGTCTCCCATCACCTGATTCACGTCATACCAGTTCAGCGTCCACACCACGAAGCCCGCACGCATCAGGCTTTGCCGTTTCAGCAAATCTTCCTGAGCCTTGTTGGCATGGTACTGGTAGCCATCCAGGAAAATCGCGACCGGCGTCTTGCCGCCAGCAGACGGCCACAGCACAAAATCCGGTCGACTGGAGAACTGAACGCCCTGCGCCATCCCCAAGTCCACCTGAGGCTCAATCTCGTAAGCCACATCGCCAATCGTCAGTCGATAGCCATGCTTGCCACGCACCACGTCCTGGTACACGCGCACCTTCTGGCTACCCACACAGGACTGCCCGGAAAATCGCGCAAGGGCTTCAGGAAAGCGAGCTTCAAGCTCGCTATCCATCCAGGGATTTCCTGCCAAAGCGCTCAGCGATTCCCCTTCGATCCACTGATGCTCTCCCTCCACAATATCCTTGAGCATTTCCAGGGCCAGCGCCTTGCTGGTGCTTTCCATGCCATAGGCATTGCGATACTCGAGCAAGCAACGGTAACAGCCATCCATGGTATTGCCGTAACAGTCACAACCCTGCATCACTTCATAGGCGATCCTGAAGACCGACTGCATGTTCTCTGCCTTGCTCAACAGCTCATGCAGGTAGCCGGTACCGCCGGGAACCGAATCATAGAGCACCACAAAATAGCGGCGCTCATCGGTTTCACCAATGGGCTCACTCTGCTGAGCAACGCGAAGGTGATCAACCTTGCCACCAAAACGGCGTTTGAGGCCCAGCTGCAAAGCCGCCACAAATGAATTCACCTGCTCCTCAGTGCCCCCGGTAGACAGGCGTGGCAACAGAATGCGAAGGGCTTCCGATGAAAAGTGACGGTAAAGATACAGGCAGTTCTCGATCCCGGAGTCCTCCTTGCCTCCCGGCAAGGATTTGGGGCCTTTTGAGAAACTGCAGCTTTTCAGGTGGACTGTTTCTGCCTTGCCCGACGCCGACTTTCGCGTCTGTACCGAACCACACTCCCGACAGACAGGGAAACCTGCGCGCTGAAGCTGCTGGCCGGCCACATCGAAGTGCATTTCCTCACCCTGTCGACGACCAAAGTTCACCTCCAGAAAATTGGCAGAACGGATGAACTCAAAACCAAACGGTCGATCGTCATCATCAAGCACCCAGGTAATCCCGATATCGGCGGGCTTGAAATCAATCAACATTTGCTTATTGAAGAAAGCCGGCTCACGATCATCGGAGGTATCATCCAGCTGTGCATCCTTGGCACTGGTAAAGGCGTACACCTGGGTCATCTTGAGCATCTTGGTGCGAGCACTCTCATCGCCCCACTGAGTGGTATGGCAACGAGGGCAGGTCTTGTCGTTATAGCCTGATCCGGGAATATCCCCCGGTGCGGAATAATGACAACGGGGGCAGAAACGCCAGTCCTGGATGTTCCGTCCCTTCGCCGTTTCAACCCGGGAGATTTTCACCTTCCGGTTACCGGCATAAAAAACGGATTCCGGGGCCAATTCACTCAACGCCGCCTGGGCCGGGCGCTGGTATTCGTATTCCCGTTTGATGAATTCTCGTTCAACACCGTCACCCGCAGCCCCTTTTTCCGCACGAAAAATCACGGAGTGCAGAGTTGCGCCCTCTTCGGGGAAGGCATAGTTCGGCAGCAGCCCTTCATCGGTAAGAAAATTCAGGGTCTCACGCCGATTCAGGCGAATTCGCATACTGCGATAGCCCGCAGCCTCGCGCTCCAGCTCGGCAATCTCGGCCTTGGTGCTCTCGTCCTGTGGCTGTTTCTTCAGCTTCTCCAGCAGCTTTTCCAGCTCCTTGATGGTCGCGGTCATCTGCTGGCGTTCGTCGGTGACCAGCTTGAGCTGGCTTACTACATACAGCTGGAGATGATCATCCTGATACTCCGGCCCACCAAACAGATACTGGCGCAGCAGCTCCAGATCATGCCCATCAAGCTCTGAAGCCACATGCACACTGAAGCCATCCCAGATCTCTTGCATGTTGTGCTTGAGATAATTCAGCAGAGTGTAGGGAAAACGATCCTCCTGGGTCTTTTCAACCGCATCCAGTACTGGCTGCATAGTCTTTGGCACCAGGTTGTCGCCACTGGATTGATGCGTCCAGCAATCCATGGTGTAGGCCAGCAACTGGCGACGGAGCACATGGCGCGCCTTGAGGAATACCGCGGGTGGCTCTACAGGCGTATCCAGCATGCGGCCCGGATCAGCGTAGAACACCAGGTCATGGGGGCGACCATTGGCCACGGTAAGCACAAAGGAGTTGCCATCACGGCGCCCACCCCGGCCGACCCGCTGCAGGTAATTGGCTTGCGCAGGCGGCACCGAACACAGCAACACGCTGGACAGATCACCGATATCAATACCCATTTCCAGCGTTGGTGTGGCCGAGAGCAGGTTATATTCCCAGGGCTTTTCCCCCTTGATAAAACTCTTCTCAACCCGGTCACGCTCGGTAGGTGCCAGCAGGCCGGTATGCTCATGGGCAATAACTCGGTGTATAGCCCCATGGCGGTACAGGTTGCGATACAGTGATTCCCGTACCGGCACTGAATGTTCGTAGGTCAGCGTCGGGCTGGCCGCGCTGATCATCGGCAACCCAATCCAGGCCTGCACCTGCTCCGCTGGCACATGCATCGGGCGATAGCCCGGGCACTCTACACCGTGGACATCGGTCGTCAGCGACAGGGTTCCAGGATTGAGCATCCACACCCGAACACCACGCTCATTCAGCTCCTCGGCCAGCAACCCTGAAGCACAAAGGGTTTCAAGGGCTTCAACCAGCACATGCTCAAGTTGCTTCTTGTCCACCAACGTATCCGGGTTCAGACAATTCAGCCAGCGCTCATACCAGCTCTGACTCCCTGAACTCTGGCCTATTGGCTCATAGCCCTCTCCGCTTTTACTGGCAGGAAATTTGGGTCGAGGCGATCCCGGCCCATATTTTGGCAGGAACCCCAAGAGATTCAGCATATAGGCCTTGCCCGCCGTTTCACGGTACACCCGCAAATAATCCAGCCCGAATGCCCCCAGCGACACCATATGCTGAACCAGACCATGCATGAACTTGCCTGCCACCTCGGCAGAGACACGGTAGCCCAGGGTATTGTCCACGGTTTCGGCCCACCTGCTGGCAGCGTCCGTCACCTTGTCCTGCGGCCACTGAATCGCGGCGATACCGAGCCGATTCAATGAGCGGCCCACCTGGGAGCGCCAACCCAGATCTTCCAGCAGTTGCCACTGCATCCGTTTACGGATCAAATCCAGCATCGGGGCAGGGTTACGCACTTCCCCGGTCAGTTCAAAGTGCTCGAAGTCTTTTGTGAAACGAAGATCCGGCGGCATGAACTCACGCAGGTATTTATCCAGCGACAGCCGCCCCTTGCGGCCTTCATGATCGAGCCAGAAGGCCTCGAAACGCTCCGGCAATGACAGCAAAGGCAGACTGCCAGCCTCTTCTCCCAGCAGCTGCGACAGCGCCATACGCACGTTGTTGTGCCAGGTACGTGCGGCGAAGAACCCGGCCCGGTGGGTGGCATCCTGCACCGAATCACTGAAAGTAAGCAGCTTGCGGTCATCGTTATCACGACTGCTGAACAACTGATGAATCGCTACCGCACTCAGGCTGGCAGCACGGGCACCGAATACCACCAGCGAAGAGCGCGCCGAACACCAGGGGCAGTGCCGCTCGTGGACCATCTTTCTGACATTGGCCTGCTGGGTCTCCCGCAGCATGTGCGGCTTGCTGACACGGACCAGTGAATCATTGCCTGCCTGGCAGCTCTTGCAATCCCCCATATAGTCCCGCGCAGCCGTCTTGCCACATTCACGGCAAACCTTGAAATGCTCCATGGGGAAACCACTCTGCGACGTACCCTCTTTCCCCTGCCAGGGCATCAATAGGGACGTTTCGTGATGATTGCTGAAAAATGCCGGGTAGATCTTGCCCAGATCCGTCTCAATCATCTGGTCCGCCGAGTGTCCGGACTCCATACGAGTCAGCCAGGCCGTGCCATGGCATTCCCGGCACTGCACCAGCGGCAACCGGATATGCTGTTGATCCTTGGCAGGGTGATCATCGCCAAAGGATAGTAGCGGCAGTGACGCTTTCTCTGTCGTCCCTGCCGTCTCATCGTCAATACTGTCGAGGGCCTCAGGCTCCTTCAGCGCCCCCACAATACGGCGCAGCTCACGGGACCAAAGCTGCAAACGCAGCTGCACAAAAGGCTGGCCGGTTTCGGCACGGGCATGGGCCATGAGGGACAACAGGGCAATCAGTGCCTGCTCGGGTTGCCTCGCAAAGCGAGGTGGGATTTGCCCGGCCAGGCGCTCGACCAGATCGGAAAAGGTGGGGGTAGCGCCGGTCTTGAGCTGGCGTAACAAATTGGCCAGTTGACCATGCTGTTTCAGTTCCCGGCCAAGGGCGACTCGCCCCGCCTTCTCCATCAACGGCACTTCCGGCTCTTTACTGAAATACAGCTCGTAGGCTTTCGCCAGATACTCAGCAAGCCCCTGCTGCTGGGCCTCGATCAACGACTCCGGACCCACCTCCCGGTTCAATACCAGAAAGCCGATATTATCGAGAAAATCGGAATCCACCTTCCGCTGCTCCGCCACCACCGAGTCACGGTTAAAACGGCTGGAAAAGATATCCGAGGCATAACCCAGCAACGCGTTGAGGCTCTCTTCGCCGCCCAGGGTGGCCGAGGTACCCACACAGAGTAGCTTCTCCTGTGCCATACCCAGGCGGGCACGCAGGCGACGAATCAACAGGGAGAGATCCGTCCCCTGAGCACCATCAAAGGTGTGCAGCTCATCCACCACCAGATAGCGCAGGGTATCCGGCCCATTGTGTGCCCACAGGGCCTGATCCTGCGGACGCATCAACAGGTAATCAAGCATCTTGTAGTTGGTGAGCAGCACATCAGGCGGGTTGTTGCGCAGGGTTTCCTTATCGGTAATCACCTGCTCTTTGCTCATGGCCTTGGCGCCCTGGCCATCACCCCCCACAAAAAGCCCAACCCGCAGACCTTTCAAGGCCGCTTGCTCATGAATCACCTCAGCAAACCGCTTGGCCTGATCCGAGGCCAGCGCATTCATGGGGTAAATGACAATGGCCTTGACACCCTTGCCAGCTTCGCGCTGGCAGTGATCAAGAATAGGGTAGAGGAAACATTCGGTCTTACCAGAACCGGTGCCCGTGGCAACAAGCGTATTGGCCGCCTTGCGGTCCGACGCCAGCCGCTTCCAGGCCTGCTCCTGATGCGCATAAGGAGGAAAGTCAGTATTGAAGCCGGTGAAGAAATCCCGGCCACTGGTCCCGGAAAGGAACGGCAGCCCCACCTTCACATAAGGGCCTTTGATAAACGCCTCACCGCCCTGCTGCTCTTCCACCAGCCGGCGGAACTCACCCTTGAACGGCGCCGTTTCGGTTTCATAACCGGTAACGATAAACTCTTTCAGCGCCGCAGCGACTTCACTGGCCAACAAGCCGGGAATCATATTTCACCTTTATTATCATTACGTTCCACTCTGGCTCACACTTGCGTCGCAAACCTATGGTTATTCCTTTGAATCCCGTAGAGCACACTATTGCTTCAGCACACTCTCAACAGTCTCACCGCGCCACCCCACAGAAGCCAGAATCTGAAGTTCTTTTTCATCATCGACGATGGCGTATTTTTTTCCAGGCCAAGAAAGATGTGGGGTAATGACAATCTCCCCTTTGGCATTCTGAATATCACCATCAACTTCAGGCAAAGCCCGGGCAGTGCGCATGATTTTTCGGGTAACACCGTCGTAAGCAGTATCAATCAACGCCAGAACCTCACCCCAATCTGAAAGATCATCAAGCAACCCTTGATTTCCCCTTAGCTTGAGAATCGTTTCCATGTCGCCGCGGGAAACTTCCATGGAATCGTGCATGGCCTGCTTGCGATGGCAATCAATACATAGTGCCACCAGATTGCTGGGTACATTGTTATGCTTGTTGCCATCATCATGGTGCGTATGGAGCAAATTCCTGGCGTCGCTCAGATCAACCCGACACTCCTCGCAAGTCCAGTTCTTGCTGGCGCGGAAGTTTTTGGACACCTCCGCCCAATCATCCGAATACGCGCCCTTGCGGTTAGTATTGCGCTTAGGTAGATAGCGGAATTTCGTGCTATAGGTTTTGAAGAAGGAGTCTAGAGTAAAGCCTTTGTAGATTCCCACACGAGAGCCAGGCTCGGTCTGGTATCCCTGATAGTTGAGGTAACTGAGGCAGTTTTTGCATACCCTTAACTGAGATTCGCCCTCAACATAACCTGAATATGGGTCCTGACCAGAGACCTTGAATATCCCGCTCAACTCATTGGTGATCACATAGCGCTCAAACCGCCCCTTCCCACGCATATCATTCAGGGTTCGACAATCAGCCACGTGAAATTTTCTGCCCTTCTCAGGATCGGCAAGTACATCAGAGATCGATCTGCCCTGATCCGGTATGTAGAGCAGAATTTGCCTGCCCTTGTAGGAAAGCAGTCCGCCAGTGGTTTCCAGATCATCGAGTTTGATCTCGATGCCTCGCTCCAACTGGTCATCAATCTCGAGATCCTGGGAGTTTACGATATCAAAAGTGAAGTCCCGCTCTTTGGCACCCATCTGTTTCACAGACTGCCAGAGTGAAACAAAATCCGTGCGGATCTTCATTGCACGGTCTCCAGGATCGTCTTGATCTTGATTTCCGCATTGGTAATCACCCGGAAGGTAACGCGCCGGCTGGCACGTCCATCTTCTTTGCCCTTATCATTTTCAATCGGCCGTGAGGAAGAAAACCCGACTGCTGCCACATGCCCCTTGAGCCATTTCTGGTACGGCGCCACCGCGTCAAGGCCATAGACATATTCAAGTACATTCCGGGTTCGGCCCTGCGAGAGCTGCATATTCAGGAAATACGCTTCAGACGGACTAACATGACGATTCCATACGCTGCTGGTATGCCCCTCAATCCGCATTTCATTGATATCTTCGGTATAACCATCCAGCACCTGAATATAGCGCGGGAAGAAATCCGAGAGCAGTTTTCTGTAACGCCAGTTAATCGCTTCCTTACCCTGCTCGAAGAGAATGTCAGGGGAATTAAAAGTAAACGTCAGCGTGTCACGGTCAATATGCGCATTCCAGGGATCAAGGTCCTTTTCGAATTCCTCCATCAAGGCCTCATAGATAGCCACCTGCGTTTCCTGGTAGGCCACAGCTATGTCTTTTACCTTGCGCTGCTCTTCCAGGGTGTTCCTCATCAGAGCAATGGCAATAAACAGGAACACCACCATCAGACCCGCCATCAAGTCAGAAACCGACAGCCAGTGGTGCTCTTCCTGTTCTGCAGCCCGGGCATTGAACAAATCAGACATGGTTCATACCTCAAGCATTGGTGATCGCGCGCATTTCACGAACCAGCTTCTGGTAGTCCGCTGTGAACTGACCAGAAATCTGCCCCAATGCACGACCCATTTCCGACATCACGGTGCTGAGTTCTTTCTCCAATGATGAGTCGATCATGCCGACCTGTTTGGTTACCGCATCCTTGGTATCTGACAAGGCATCCTCTACCGACTTACGCAAGCCGGTAAAGACCCGTTGCGCCTCGTCACTCTGTTTCTCTGCCATCCGCTCAAGACTTGCCTGGAACTCCCTTTGGACATTACCCAGCTCACTGGTCAGCTTCTGTCCCGCATCCTTGAACTGCTTGCCTAGTTCACCATTCTGTGAAGATATCTCAGCCATCAAGTTACGGAAGTTACTGTTCAGCTCGGAAACAAGGTCAGAGAACTGTTGTTTCACCTCTTCGCTGTTCTTGGCGATCACATCAGAACTGCCCTGCAGCGACTGGTTCACTCGTGCACTGTTATCCACGAATTCCTGAGCTCCCTGCACAATGGCCGTCTGCAGCTTCTCGCCAGCTTCCTGCATACCGCTGGAGATCTGAGTGGAGGCATCCGTCACGCCCTTCAGGGTGGCATCGATCTGCTCCTGAATCTGCGGCACCGCCTCAACCGCCCTATCGCGGACCTGGGCAAACGCCTCAAGATGACGATCCAGCTCTTCCACCTGGTGCTGGTTTACCTTGAGTACAGTACGCAACATTGCCATGGATTCCGGAATCTTCTGGGCATCTTCGCTGATTGAGGTAACGGCGGATTCAGTCTGACCTATTGCCGTCACTCCCAAGGCGTACTGTTCCACCATGTGCGCGATCTGTTCCTTGTACTTCTCCTGCCACTCCACCAGCTTGAACACGGCTTCATTCAGCTGCTTGAAGTTCTCGCCAAACTGCTCGGTCAGGTTATTGTTGAAATCCACAATGACCTGCTTTAAAGCCTCAATCACCTGCTCCGTGGCAGACTTGGACAGCATGTCGGCGAAGTCCTGCAGCTTGATCCACAAACGGGACTCGAATTCGTCAAAGGATTTCTGGTGTAGCTTGAAATTGTCGTTGGTGTCAGAGCGAAGCAGTTTCATTTGCCCGGTGAGCGATGACTCGTCACCACTACCAATGGCTTCTTTCAGGGACACAATACCGTCACGCTGATCCTTCATGACGCCATACAGCTCAGCGATACCGATACTGTCTTCATCAATGACAGAATCATCCTTGACGCTTAGCCAACCGATAGTAATGAGCACCTTGTAAACCAGCGCCAGCAGCATCCCTACCAGGCTGGTCAGGAAGGCCGTCTTCATGCCGGCAAGTAGAGACTCAATGCTGCCATCGATGTTTTTGACATCGAAATCCAGCAGCCCGGCAACAATGCCGGTGAAAGTGCCCAGAATACCCAGCGTTGTCAGTAGCGTGGGCGCATACTGGGTAAACCCGTGATGCTGGTTACCTCGCTTCCACACAACGGCCATGCCAAAGACAACCACCAATACAGCGATGAAAATTTCGGTAAGCAACCCAGCCCCGATGGACGTAATTGCAAACTCAATTGGAGAAGAAAACATGAAGCCCCATCCTCATAGAACAAGATAAATCACTAGCACCAACAAACCAGCGACCCAAATTTTGATATGCATCCAGACTAAATATTGAAAATAATTTATCTTATGCCCATTTCTGCCCATTCTTTATTGGAACACCTGAGCCGATCATTGTCAGGGTCGGCCTCAATGAACATCAGATATAAATTCATGACAAACCCACCAATTTCTCTGACAAATCCTTCCGGAAGTTCGCTTTTCCTGGCCGCCTCCACGCCTGTTACTGATGCATATAAGGCCCTTGAAAAAGTCTTCACACTCCTGCCGTTCTTCCACAAAGAGACGGAACTCGCCCTTAAAGGGGGCAGTTTTCGTCTCGTAGCCGGCGGCTATAAAATCACAAAGAGCTGCAGCGACTTCACTGGCGGGCAATCCAGGCATCATTTCTCAATCTTCGGCAATTCCAATGCATCGAGCTTGCCCTTTATAAGAACAATGGCTTTCTGATTATCTCGAATTGCCTTGGCCTGCTCATCAAGATCAGTAACCACAATCTCAAATTGCTTCAACTGAGGAGCCAAAAAGTCGAGTGTCTTTTCATCATCAGAAAGAATATCGTAGATATCCTTAAAGGCATTGGCGATGATCGGAGAAATCTCACCTTTTACATTAGCCAGCTCCTTTTCCAACTCACTAGCCTTATATAACCTGTATATGTCTGCACCAAGTTGAAATGCCGCGCCAGCCGGACCCGCCCATTTCGCTATGCCTGCAGCTAATTTTGACGCCTGCCAAGGTTTGAACTTGTAAACATATCCGCCCACTTTCGCCACCATGTCTCGGGCTGCGAAAATTCCGGCTTTGATAACGTCAGGGTTAACTTTCCCTAATCCTTTTAACGCACCACTCACATAGTTCAATGCGCCAGGATCTAGCGAGTCAAAAAAGGTCTGACTACTGTCTAGTTGCGCTGATATTTTTTTCGCCAAACCCTCAGTGACAGCCGAAGACTGGTCGAAATAACTGCCGACAACGAGCTTTATTCGCGTATATAGCTTATGACCAATTCCATCCTCGGTGTAACCCATTTCTTCATCCAGGAATGGGCGCAAGTCCTCAAGGGAGCATGACCTTAACTTGCTGGAAAGCTGATTTTCCATGCTGTTGAGCTCATTAAATAGCTCTAATGCCAGCTTCCTGACCTCCCGTCTCGCATTTGAGATATCTTCATGAAGACGATCAGATTCCTGCTCACGTTGCTCGGCAAAGACTTCAAGTGAGTCTAACTGTTCCTGAACTTGACTTATTCGAGTCCTAACCAAGTCAGCCGCCACATCCATACCCGTCTTGGCCACAAGCGTACCGGGCAGCGTCTCACCAAGAATATCTCTCGTAACCTCCTTTAAGGATCCAACTCTCGAACGTCGCAGATAATCATCTGCCCGAGAAAACCAGAAATCCAAGCCTCTTCCATTTGGCTCTGCCGCCATACAGACAATATTCAACTTTTCGACGTCTGCATCACTTAATCCAGCCATCCTCTCCAATTTTCCGATCAAGTTCTTTTTCTTAATATTGGCCTGTTCGTTAAAAAGCGATTCTTCAGTTAAATCAGTGACCTCATCCATTTTATTGATCACAAAAACAACGGAATCCAGCTTATTAAGATCACGCAATACCCATCTGACAATCTCCGCATGGCTATCCTTCAGAGGGTTAGTAGCGTCAACTACGTAAACGATCAAATGCGCCTCAGAAATATACCGCTTGGTAAGATCCTCATACATCACCTGGGCATTTCCTTCTGACTTTTCCTTATCACCGAAAAGCCCCGGTGTATCGATAATTTGGCACTTTTCTGGAAGTCCGTCGGGCCGATATATAGCCAGCCGATCTGACGATTCATCCATATCAATCTTCATATCCGCCATAACCTGACCCAGCCAACCTGCGATAACGCTGGTTTTGCCGTCCGAATATGCTCCTAAAAGTGCAATTTTCAATTCCTCGTCATTAATGGAATTGACGGCTGACGCAATTTTTTCTACATCCGCCTTTACATCCACCTCGATATCACCGAGATCATTTAGGATAGACCCGAGATCATTCAACGCTGAGATTGCGATTTCCTTTTCAAGACTAAACTTAGCAAACTGATCCATACGCCATAGACTCCATTTTTTTCCTAATATTTCCCAGCATTGATATTTGCCGATCCAGAAGCGCCAAAGGAGAATTCAACGCATCATAAAGAACTGATATCTTTGCAAGGACATCATCATTTACTTCAGATCTAACCTGCGAAATAAATTCATCCACTTCGGACTTAATTCCGCCAATTCTTTTTTGTCTTTCTTTCGAAATTATTTTATCCGCTTCTTTTTGAGCCTTACGCACCTTCCGTTCCCGACTCATAAATATCGACAACAGCTCCATAACAATTCCCATCGCCGCACCGATTGCTGCTCCGATGGGCGCGCCGATTCCTGCGAAAGGAGCACCGGCAACGGCCCCCGCAATCGCATAGGAACCAACAGTAAAAACTGCAGACCCGAGATCCTTAATACCGAGTCCATCACCCAGACTGTCTGACAGAGAAATCTTGACGTCTACGCCTCCATTAAGTGCGGCACTGCTAGCCAAATCGACTCGGCTAATATCCTCCAGCAATCTGGATATTGCAGAAACCAGTCTATCCTGATACTCCCTGCTGCTCGTCTCTGAAACCGCCTGTATATCTCCCCGTGCTTTTTTTGATAGTTTCGTTGAAGCCTCGCTAATTTCCCTTCTAATTTTGGAGTTATCACCAAAATCTTTGTCTATGATATCGTTAGCCTTCAACGCGATATCATCGAACATCTTTTCAAGTATATTTTTTCGTTCTGCGAGGCAAATCCGGCGATATGCCTCCAACGCGCTCTTTAATGCGTCCCGACACTTTTTGAACTCTGGCTCAACCTTATCCATAAACTTCAAGTGACGCTGCCTCTCCCCCTCCAACACAGCGACATTGTTCGCCAGAAGCTTAATCAATTTTTGCTTATTGCTTTCAACTATGTCTTCTTTATAGGTTTCCTGCTTTCTCTCAAGAACACTGGCAACCTGACCGATCTGGCAAAACCCGAACATCTCTTCGGAATCAGAGAAATATTTGAAATAGTTCCTTTGTTGAACCCCCAAATCACGTTCACGATCAGGATGTATTGTTGACTCACGATCCTTTCCTGAAATCGCCAACGAGGAAAACCCGAGGAGCCCCTGAACACACACGCCATCCAGCAACCGATCTTGGCCCAAAACAGGCTCTAGCACGGAGACTGTCTGTTCAAGTGCATTGATCGCCCTCGAATTCATGAGAGTGACGCGATCTTCCTCGAACTCGTAAGAATCCGCACTCCCCCTGAGATTAATAATTGGGCAAACCCTGGCTCCCAAGTTTAAATATTCACCAATCTTATCTGCCGTATGTCTTTCCGGCTTTTTATTGGTGCCATTAACATAGAAAACAAGATGCGCCTTCGCCACTGCTTCCCGGACAAATGCAGAGTACTTGCCTTCATCGCCCTCAATGCCAGGAACATCAAGAAGCTGGAACGGCTTTCCATTACATTTCAGTCGGTACTCTACATTCCCCTTGGTAAAGTCGGCCTCACCGGTACCAATGATTTGTCCATCCCCCCTTCCGACCAGAGGCTTTGCCAACTCATACTGAGAAATGACTGCTGCAAGCCCATCGAGAGACGCCCCAAACTCACGGACCGCTCCAGCCTCCGGCTTATCAGCATGCTTCCCTGATGATCGGCCCGCAGCAGAGGCCACGCCCACCACCTTTTCCAGCATATTCGATTCCAGCACCTCATCCTCCCGCCTGGGTTGCCAGCAAGAATGCTGCTCCGGCACCAGCCGCGATTCCCAGCAATAGCATCAGAACCATGTTTCGCTTGACTTGAAACGACGTTTTAATTTCTTCCAGGCGGACACGCTCGCGAGATTCATCCTCCAGGATCTCCGACAATTTCTTGATTTCATTATTGGCATACAGAGCCCTGTTCTTTTGACGCAGATATGCATCTGAAAATCCGGCTTTCACTCTGTCCGCGTGCACCTTGATTTGGTCAGAAATCGCCTCAAGCTCTACTTCGCTTTCTACTATGAACTTGCGACGAGACTCCTCGTCAAACAGGATTCTCAATGATTCCAGAATGGTACTTTTCCCTGCATTGGTTTCACCAAAGAAGGCGACCGTGAAAACGTCCCACTCTGAATTCTTCTCCAAAAGGTCAAGTTGCTCGCTGAACTGATCTTGTATAACGCCCAGCTGCTTCACAACGTTAGCGATGTGTTCCTGACCATCCTTGTTCGCCACCGAAATCGAAGCGAGCTCATCTCTCGATGACGATATACTGGCGGCGACCTCACTATAGATCTTTTCAAACTCCATTTTTGCGGTCACTTTTAGCTCTCCATGTGTACAGCTTTAGCCGTAGGTATTGATCTAATGTCCAACTGGTTCAATGAGAATTGAACGGTTAATTCGCAGCAAATATCTCCCACGCCACCCGGTAATCTTCTTCCCGATCCGGTTTGAAGAAGGGGGCCTGGTATTGGATGGTGCGTTCTGTTGGGCCGCCGGGAGAGCCTTCAGCCGGTGGAAGGGTGTCATCCATGAAGGTTTTGCTGACGGTGCCTTTGGTGAGGTGCTGGATGTCTTCCCAGCCGAGCGCGATGCCGGTTTCCTCGCGGTCGGGGGTGTGGAGGGCGTAGTGGGTGCCTTCCTTGAGTTCTTTTTTGCTGGCCTTGCGGGGCAGGCCGACGCCGACCAGGCCCTTGCTGGGGGTGAAGACGATGCGACCGCTCTGGTCGTAGTAGGTTTCCGCTTCGTACTGGCGCATAACGGGGAACTGCACGCGGTAAATGGTGAGCAGCTCTTCCAGCGTGAGGCCGAGGGCTTGGGCGACGAGGACGTCGATTTCTACCAGAGCCTGACGGCGGGCGTAGTCGCTACGCAGGGCGTTGTTGCGTTGCCAGTCTGGAGTGAGATTGGCGAAGAAATCCTGTGGCAGCGCGGCGATAGGTTCGCGGGTGGCCCAGTGTTGTTGGTGGAAGGTGTCTTGCCAGTTGGATTGCCAGAGGTCGGCGTAGTGGTTGGTTAGGCAGTACAGAGCTAATAATCGAGCCACAAGGCCGGGGGTTAAGTTTATCAGTGGCATCGACTTCCAGGTCATCATCAGGTTACTTCTACCCGTTGATTTTAGGTGAAAATCTCCAATTAGAGAGACTGATATGGCTACTTGCCGTAACAGAACTGCCTTAGAGTGAAATGCTGTGCTCTGGACTCCATTAATGTGAGCAACCCCCGGCGGTAGTATTGTTGTAATCAAAGTTCGCTCTCCCGATTGTGACAACATCGCCCTGTAGGCCAATCGATAAAAGTCAGTTACCAGCCGCTCCCGACACTCACCTTCTTCCACCCAAGGCACGCGCGGGGTGCGGTCACGATAAGTGGCATAATCGCAGGCAGGGATGTAGTTGGTACGTGGAAGATAGTCATTCGGCAGAGTTTCAAGGTCCAGCTTTTCGTAATCTTTGTTGCTTTTGCATCCCGAGCGTGGGTTTTTGAAGAACGGGCTGCCAACAAAGAAATGGGGCCCAGAAATTATCGTTGTCTCAATTGAAGTCGGGAACTGGGTCGAACGTTTTATCGTTCCATCTTTTTGCGCAGCAGTTTCATCAAACAAATAAGACAGTAAATATTGGTCATCTGGAACTAACTCAACTCTTCGCGATTCCGCAGCGAACTTATCCAGCACCGCCATCAACTGCCGGGCGTGCAGGGCTGGCAGGCGGGCTTCCAGTGCAGCGGTACCTGCTTCGTCGTAGAGCTGGGCAAACAGAGCCAGTTCGTGCTGGCTAACTTCGATAATGCGATCTCGGTGGCCATCGAAGTTCCACTTCACTTTCACACGACCATCTGGCAGCTCCAATTCCTCCTTGATGCCGGGCACCTGCCCTTTTCCATCATGTGCGAACGATAGATCAATGGTGCTCGGAACAAAAAGGTTTGAGACATGCTTGAATTCAGGCTCACCGAGCGGGCCATGGATGTTGATGCTAAATAGCGTCTGGTTATGCACCTCGGCAAACAACTTTGTTTCGTTTATAAACTGGAAATGCGCACGTAACCGCGAATAAACCTCTCGCCGAAACGCCCCACCCTTGGGGTCGTCATAAATCCCTTCCGGGTGTAAAAATCCGCTCACGCCCTGCTCGTTCCCGTTGGCCCAAGCCACTGGCAAAAAGCACTTATATAGGTTGGCCTTCTGACCAGCCAACTGAGGGTAGTTCTGGGTGGCATTCAAAAATGCCTGTGAGCCTTCCGCTTCAGCCAGCTCGGAAAACCAAGCATCTTCCAACTGGGGGCTGCGCTCAAAGGCAGCTTCCCGCTCATCTGTCAGTTGCTTGGCACTAAGCTTGTGCAACACAAACGCCGGATTGTAATCGCCCATTACGCCACCTTCCTGCCATTCCACCTTGCGCCAGGGCGGGTTCCCCAGGGTGATATCGAAGCCGCCGCGTTTGGCGAACAGGTCAGCGAAAGCCAGTTCCCAGTGGAAGAACCGGAAGTGTTCGCCCAGCTGATTGGCCATTTTCAGGGTGGCGAAGACCGGGTTTTTGAACAGCTTTTCCAGATTGAGTTCGCCCCGAGGGGTGCTGACGGCCTGGGCGGCGCGAGTTTCTTCGCGCAGGGTTTGTTGGGGTTCGTCAGCGGCGAACAGGTCTTCTACGGGTTTTTCAAACAACCCCTCTCCCTCAATCCCTCTCCCCTGAGGGGAGAGGGAGGCTTTCTCTTCACCCTCTGGTAATAAACTTTCCTGTTCGGCGGCGAACTGGAAGGTGCCGGCGCTGTTGAGGATGGTGTTGAGGTCGAACAGCCATTTCTGACGATCTGGCAGTGCATGCACCTTGTCCAGTGGCCAGAACCAGAGGGCGCACCAGTAGTCCATGGCCAGCTTGAGGCGGCGGTAGGGGGAGGCAATGCGGGCGTTGGTGTTGAAGATGCCGGTGGTGCGGATGTCGTCTTTTTCGCGGGTGCTGGTGTGGTGTGCCTGCACCTGTTCCTGGCCCCAGAGGGGGTAGCTGTCTTCGGTGCGTTTTCTGTCCTGGGTGAGCATCTGGGTGTGCTCGCGCCAGAGGCGATCGACGGCGGTGCTGAGGCCCTGGAGGATGCGGATTTCGCTGTCGTCCAGGGGGGCACAGAAGTCCTTTTTCCAGGCTTTGATTTTCTTGAAGGCCTCGGGGCGCAGCTGTTTGGCGACCTTGTCGTTATAGCCAACCATGCCGGGATCGGGGAGGAGGAAGTGGTAGATTTCGTTTTCTTTTCTTGGGCCCGTGTCTTCTTTATTCGGCTCGCCTTCGGCATTGCCGGGTTTCGCTTGCAGGCAAGCTCCCACAGATAAATCCGCCTTCAGGGATTCAGGGGGAAGCCTGCGGGGGGCGTTGTTGTACCAGAGGCCTTCCTTGGGTTGTTTCTTGAGGGCGATGGCGGAATACACTTCGCGGCGGGCGCCGATGAGGCTGTTGCCGGTGAACAGCTGGTAGCCGAACCAGGGCACGGTGTGGCCGCCGCTGAGGGCGTTGAGCCAGAGGGAGACTTCGGCCAGCTCCACGGCGATGGGGTTGAGGTCGACGCCGTAGACGTTGTGGTCGGCGATGTGCATTTTCACCCGCTGGAGTTCCTGCTGGTAGTCCTCGTGGGGGATGCGCTGGCCGAGCTCCTGCTGTTTGCGGGTGAGGTAGGCTTCGCTGAGCTGGTTGACGGCTTCGTTCAAGAAGGCGGCGCTGCCCATGGCCGGTTCGCAGACGGTGAGGTTAAGAATGTCGTCGGCTTTTATGTCGTCGGTGAGGCGTTCCTTGAGGGTGTATTTCACCAGGCTCTTGGTGAGCACCTCCGGGGTGTAGTAACTGGCAGACTTTTCCCGGTCGCGCCCGGCCATGCGGTAGATGAATTTGCCTTTGGGGTGCAGGCGCAGGCTTTTGCGGCCTTCGCTGTCTTTGTCGTAGACCCGTTCCTGGTCGTCGAATTCGTCCAGTTGTTCGCGGGTGACGAAGTAGCCGGTGTCCAGTTCGTCCGGGTTGATGTTGTTGCCCTTGGCGGCGACTTCGTAGAGGTCTTCGGTGGCGAAGAAACCCCGGTAGCTGAGCAGGGCTTCGTAGACGGCGCCGAGTTGGTTAATGCCCAGCTGGGTGTAGCTGACGCGGCCTCTTCTCTTCTTCCCCTTTTGCGGGCGGGTGAGCGACATGGCGCGCACCACGCCTTGCAGGGTGGCGTTGCTGAATACCACCTTGTTGAGCAGGGGCGTTTTGGCCGGGTCGAACAGGTGGCTGTCGAGGCCTTGCAGGGTGAAGGCGTTGCCTGTGCTTTCGTGGTACTGGTCGGCCTGGCGGCTGATTTGATGGCCGTGATAGATCAGGCCGAACATGCGCTGCAGGCTGTCGTGGAAGTAGCGGCCCTGCTGGCTGGCTTCGGTGGTGAGGCGCACCATTTCCAGGTCGCGCAGGCTGTCGAGGCTGTAGCCCTGGCGCCAGGTGTCGTCATCGGGCAGGTAGCCCAGCTCCGGGCGGGCTTCGATGTAGAACAGGAACAGGATGCGGTACATGTAGCGCAGGCATTCCCGGGAGAGCTGGCTGGCATCCAGGGCGTTGCTGCCGGTGTAGATGCCTTCTTTGCGGTCGCGGGCCTGTTCGATGAGCTGGGTGGCGGCTTCATTGCCGAGCAGTTCGATGGCCTGGCGCAGGGCGTATTTCAGGTCGTCGGAAACGGCGAAGGCATGCTTGTGGCTGTTTTCATCGAGGCTGTCGAGGCGGCTCTGGCCTTCGGCCGGGGCGAGGCTATCGCGGTGCAGGAGCACGGCGGTGGCCTTGATGGTCTTGTCATCACGGCGGCCGAGGATTTCCTCCCAGTCGAAACGCAGCATGCGGTTCTGGGACCATTTGTAGCGGTCGATAAGGATGCCCTGACGATCGCTGATGAGCAGCACCCAGCGGGGCGGGTTTTCGTTGTGCGGGTTCTGCCGGAAGACCGCCTCATTGAGGATGCTGTACCAGTCGCTACCCTTGAGTTTGTCGTGGTGAGGGCCGGGACCGACAAACTGATCCTTGTGCAGGGTGAGGGAGAGCGGGTCTTCGCCTTCGTTGTTCTGATCCAGGGCGCCGAGCACCCAGAGCTGGTCGCCCAGGGCGGCGAGCACCGGCAGTTCGGTGTTGGGGGCCAGTTCGCGGTTTTCCGGGTGGTAGCTGATGCCGAGGACGGTGAGCAGCTCTTGGAAGAAATCCCGCTGCAGCAGGATACGCTGTTCGGCACTGCGCTCGGTTTTGAGTTTGTGCCGCAGGGCGAAGTAGCTCTGGTTCAGGTTGCGCAGGGCACGGTGGGGGCTGCTGAAAGCAAAGCCGCCGGCGGCCTCGTTGAGGGTTTTGCCCTGGGCGTCGGCTTTTTCCCGTTGGGCCTGGCGGGCGGCGTCTTCTTCGCTGTCCCAGGCCTTGATGGTGTCGGCAAAGTCACCCTGGAAAACTTCAGCGAGATAATGGGCGCTGAAGAATTCGTTGTCGTTGGTCAGGCCGATGAAGGTGGCGGCGCTGTCTTGTACTGCCATGGGGCGTTTCCTGTTTAACCTGTTCGTTAACCGTGCGCGCGGGTGAAGGCGGCAATGATCTGGATGTAGGGCACCGGCTCGATGGTGAGAGTGTCGCTGACCCAGGCCTGGTACTCATTGAAGACGCGGTCGATGCGGCTGATGCGTTCTTCGCGTTTGGCGGCCTTGAAGTGCTCTGCCTGCTGGGAGCCTTGCAGGTGCAGGTCCAGCTGGGTGACCTGGCGCGCCTTGAGGGCGGCCAGCTCTGCCAGCTTTTCATCCAGCGTGGGCTGGGTGGCTTCGGTAAAGGCCTGCTGGCGCTGCTGCATTTCGCTGCGGGCGGCATTGATGACCGGCTGACGCAGGGTTTCCAGTTCGGTGAGGCTCACCGGCTGGGCGCGGTTGGGCAGTTTGCTGTCCAGTTGCAGAGGCTGTAGCCAGTCCCGGGCGGGCAGCACTTCTGTGACGGCATCGCCCTGGCAGCGAACGGCGAACCATTCCCAGATGACCGGGTGGGCCTTGCGGTTGGGGATCAGGCCGCTGACCAGGAAGACGCTTTCCTCCGGCTGGAGCTGTTGCTTCACGGCGTCGGTGTCTGGCAGGGCCAGCACCGGGGCGCTGTGGCGGGCCACCTGGGCGAGCAGTTTGTCCTGCAACCATTGGATAGCCGGGTGTTGGGGCCAGAGGTAGTGAAGCTTGGGCCAGGCGTTTTCGTCCTGGCGGCTGCGGCGGATTTCCTGCTCGAAGCGGGCCTTGTCGGCGGTGAGCTCCAGGAGGCCGTTGTCCGGGCTGATTTCCGGGGGCAGGAAACGGAAGCGGTATTTGAGGTCGTCCGGCGGGGTAATGGTAAGGGTCTGGCGCTCGTTGTTGGCGCTGACGCTGACCTGGTTGCGCTCGCGGTTGATGGCATCGAGGGCCTGGCGGGCGAACTCGTAATCGTTGGCGAACAGGCTGTAGTCGTCGACGGTGTGCTGTTCGGCCTGTTCCGGGGTGTTGGGTTGGCTGGCCTCGGGGTTGAGGAACAGGGCCAGCAGATCGTCGCCTTCGTTGCTGTCGTCGGGCTGGTATTGCTGGTCGAAGGCGGTGGCTTCCATGCCGTGGGCCATGGCGTCTTCGGTGAGCTTTTCTTCCTGCTCGCTGTCGTGAACCTTCATGAAGGTAGCCGGGTCGCCAATGTTCTTGTAAGCCTGCTCGTCTTTTTCCTTGAGGATTTCCAGAATGCGCTGATCCCCTTTGACGGTGGGGTTGTCACTCTGGTTGATCAGGTAGGTGATGATGGGCGACTTTTCCTGACCATAGCGGTCCACCCGGCCGTTGCGCTGCTGGAAGACCATGAGTGACCAGGGCAGATCAAAGTGGACCAGGCGGTGGGACAGGTAATGCAGGTTGATGCCTTCGGAGGCCACGTCGGAGCAGAGCAGCACGCGCAGTTTGGATTCGGGCTTGCCGAACTCTTCCACGATGCTTTGCTGCTCCACGTCGCTCATGCCGCCATGGAGGATCTGCACGGCGTCGGCTTTCAGTTTCATGTCGCCGGCAAGCTGGTCGTTGAGCCACTTGAGGGTTTCGATACGCTCACTGAAGATCACCAGGCGATCTTCGCTGTCGGTTTTCTTCCAGCCGAAGTCGCTGCTTTTGAGCAGCTTGAGCAGGGACTGGTATTTGTTGAAGGCGGCCGGGGTGACGTTACGCAGGGCCAGTGCCAGGGACTTGAGGCTCTGGATTTCCCGTTGTTCGTCTTCAGTGACCTGGGTTTTCTTTTCCAGCTTGGCAATGCGCTGTTGTACGGACACGTCTGCCGCTGCCGGCGAGCTGAAGATGGCCTTTTGCAGGCCGATGCGGACCAGCTGGCCGTTCTTTGTCTGACTGTGTTCGCCCCGGTAGGTGAAGGGCACATCCAGCAGGGCCTGGTAGGCGGCTTCCTCTTCCGGGGAGGCATCCATGTAGATGTCCTTGACCACGCGCTCCTTGAATTCCTGCTGGACCTGGTCGCGGATGTCTTTCTTGAAGCGGCGGATCACCAGCCCCTTGTCGCTGAAGTCATCCTTGGCGTAGTCGTCCGGATCGCTGATGGCAGTAGGGTCGAGCATGTTCATCAGGCTGGCGAAGGAGCGCGCCTTGCCGTCGTGGGGGGTGGCGGACAGCATGATGAGGGTGTCCGACCGTCCCGCCAGTAGCTGGGCCAGTTTGGCACGCTGGGAGCTGCTGCCCCGCTCGGCCACGTTGTGGCATTCGTCGATGACGATGATGTCCCAGTAGGCCTGTTCCAGGTGGCGGCGGTATTCGTTGTCCTGCTTGAGGGTGTCGATGGAGATGATCGACTTGTCGTAATAGTAGAAGGGGTTGTGGTTGCCGGGGATGTTGTTGCGCACCCGCTGCAGGCCCTGGGAGTCCAGGCGGGTGAGCGGGATGGTAAAGCGGTTCCACATTTCCTTCTGGAACTGGGTCATCATGCTTTTTAGAGTAAGCACGAGGATGCGCTTGCCCCGGCCCCGACGCATGAGTTCGGTCATGAGAATGCCGGCTTCCAGGGTTTTCCCCAGGCCGACGGCATCGGCGATGAGAATGCGCTGGCGATGCTGGTTGAGCGCCTGCAGGGCGGGATCGAGCTGGTAGGGCACCGGGTCCATGGCGGCTTTGTGGCCAAGATGGATGCGCTGGTCTGCCGGGGTGATCTGGCGCAATTGGGCTTCGATGAACAGGCGGCTCTTTTCAAAACCCGGGCTCATGTCCTGCTCGAAGCGGGTTTCCGCCGGGTCCAGCACCTGAATGGCATCCGCTTCTTCTTCAAGGCAGGTCAGAAAGCGCGCACTCTTGCCGTTGACCAGTTCGGACAGGCCATCCACGGTGAGGATGTAACCGCCATCGTCACTGGGATCTGCCCGGCGGACAATCCATTCGCAATCGCGGATGACGACGCGGGCGCCGGGGGCGTAGAGGGTACTGCTCATTCGTTGTTGTCCTTTGCTATAGCGCGCGGTGCGATTCTCTGTTGTTTACTGGCATCAAACGTCTGCACGTTCATTTCATTCCGTCCCTTGCGGTTTACCCTTCCAGCCTGCCGTGATCCATTGCATCTGGTCCGGCAGCAGGGTCTGAGAGCATTGCTCAACAAGGTATTTTTCGACGCAGGTGTTGGCCAGCTTGAGCGCAGCCTTACGCTGTTCCTTGTCCGTGTCGACCAGCTGTGACGGTGAGCATGGCTGCATTAGCCAATGGCTGATCCAGGGGGGATTGAGGGTAGCTGTGCCGTTATCCAGTGCCACCATGGCCAGCTCCTGACGGGCACGCCGGCCACGATCATTCTGCCAGCGGGCCACGGCAACAATGATGGATTCTGACTGGTAGCCCGCGCCCATTACTGAAGTGCCGCCAAAATCATACTTGCGTGCCTGCTTGATGAGACTTTTGAAGAACCAGTTGTCCATGTTCATGGGTAGCAGGTCAGGCTTTTTGGCAGCCAGCTTTCGATCAAAGCTCAGGCCGAAGCGGCTGCGTGAAACGCCCATGGACTGCATGGCAGCTTCGCTAAGCCTGATTTGCCAGATGAGCCCGTTGTGGGTTTTTTCCAGAATCTCAAATCCGGCAATACTTGCCATACCCTCTATGAAGGCCTGCAGGTGATCCAGGGTGATGGCCAGCTCTCCAGATACTTCCTTGCTATCCAGATTCACGGCATGCTTGAAAAGATCATGCTGTTCTGCAGCGGCATTCTTTGCACGATCAAGGGCTTCGTTGATTCGCTCACTAGTGCGTTCCATCTTGTCACTGGCGGCTTGTGCCAGCACTTCTTCTATGTCGACCAGGTCCGCCAGCTCACCGAGAACATCCTCCTTGATAGCATCGTTGAATTCATGCTTCTGGACACTTGCCATATCCTGGGCCACGGCTTCCAGCCTGTCATAGAGGATGCTGAGCACCTGCTCGTCCGCACTGTCTGACTGATGAACATTGAAGACCACGACCCGCTTCTTCTGGCCGTAGCGATAAAGGCGCCCCACACGCTGCACCAACCGCATTGGGTTCCAGGGCAGATCGTAGTTCACCATGATGTGGCAACGGTGCTGAAGGTTGATGCCTTCGCCGCCCGCTTCGGTGGAAACAAGGAACTGGGCACCGCCCTCTTCTTCAAAGGTGGCAATAGCATCCCGCCGCTCCTGCATGTCCATGCCGCCATGGATAAGAACACAGCTGCCGGGACCAAAGCGATCATCCAGTGCCGCCTTGATCCACTGCTGGGTACTCCGATACTCAGTAAAAACGAGGATTTTTTCCTGGGGATTTTCCTTGATAACGGTTTCCACCAAACCATCCATAAAGGCTCGACGCTTGGCGTCATTGGCTTCCAGGTCCGCAGCTTTCTCGATTAGCTCTGCAAGGATTTTCTCTTCCCCAGGAAAGAAAGGTGATGCCTCCGTCTTGCGGGTCGCCGCTTCTTCCTGCTCACCCTGATAACGCTCGTCATCATAGGGACGATCCATACTCGCCTCTTCACCTTTCAGACGCTCAAGTCGTCTCACCAAAGCGGTGTGAATCGCCGCCACGCTGGACGCGGCCAGTTTTCGGTAGACCGTCATGACAAAGCCGATGGCGCGACTCTTGGGTTTACCCTCCTTCTCCTGAGCGGCATAGCCTTTGCGAAGGTAGGTGCGCAACTGTTTGTCAAATTCGACCGCGTCTTCAGACAGAGGAACATCAATCTGGCGAACCGTTTTGCCATGAAAGAGAAAATTCCCATCCATATCGGTTACATCCGCCTTGTAATTGCGGATGATCATTTCACCGATGAGTTCCGGGTTAATCTTAAGGGTTCGGATCTCGCTTTTTCTTTCCGGGGCAAGAAGTTCCAGCAAGGCTCCAAAGCTGTCCTGCTTTCCCTGATGGGGTGTGGCTGTCAACAGCAATACATTCTTGGAGCGTTGCCGCAATTTCTGGAGCATGCTGTAGCGCTGACTGGCATCAAGCTTGTTACCAAACTCTCTCCTGCTCAATCTGTGCGCTTCATCAACGATGATCAGATCCCAGTTATCCGCTTGCAGAAGCGTATTCAGATGTTGATCCTGCTTGAGACGGTCCATGGATCCGATAACGTGATCTTCCTTTTTCCAGTCTCGCGGGTCGTGAATCTGAAATTCATCGCCGTAAATTCTGAAACGCTCGAAACCGAACTTTCCATACAGCTCTTCTTTCCACTGTCGTGTTAGGCCCGCCGGGGTGATGATGAGGATGCGTTCAGCTTCCCCTTTTGCCATGGCCGCATGAAGCAGAAGCCCTACTTCAATGGTCTTACCCAGCCCTACATCATCTGCGATTAACCAATTGTAGTGACCCGAAATCATGATGTGCTGAACCAAATGGATCTGATGAGGAAGCGGATCTACATCGAACGTTGCCAGCGCCCCGGTATTTTCATTCCACAGCTGGATAGCCCAGGAGAGCAAGCGAAGACGCTGGCGCTCTTCATCACCGGTTACGTTGAACTTCCCCAGCGTGAAACCATGCAGGGCGCCACGGACTTGCCTTAATCGCTGCCAGGGCAGCCAGATACGGTGGTTGTTTTCCTGAAATTCGACCAGCACTTGAGTATGGCCGGCAACCTTTCGGGTTGTACGAACGATGCCGATTCCCAGAGAATCCTGGGCAACTCTCACAGGGCGATGCTCTACCTCGGTTCCACGCAGTAGTCCGGATACAAGATCGCTTTCCGGGTGCATGACATCTGTCTTGCGCTGGACCCAGAACACCTTGACCCTTGCTGGAATGTCGGCGGACACTTTCTTGACTATGCCAATGTCTCTTTCGTCCTGGCTTTCCTTGTGCCGGACAACTGCCCCCTCCACTATCGGGATTACCATTGACTGTCCTCTGACTCTCGATAGATGTTGAAATTAAAGGGCTCAGGCCTGTGCCATTGCTCCCATCCATCATCATCTTTCTCAAAAAAATCGTATTCGATGTAGGCCGGCGGGGCCTGACCACAGCGCAGGGCCATTTCTTCCATGTGGTCGAGAATGTGTTGCAGGTAGTACGAGAAGATCGGGAATGCAGCGATTTTTTCAGCGGATGCATTCCAATCCTGGAAGCAGTCTTCGACAAACAGTAACACCTCGACTGCGTCATCGGCCTTGACGGCTCTAGTTAAATCCAGAGCCAGGCGCCAGGAAACATTGGGCCAACCATCTTCCGCCTGCTGCTTCCTGTAGGTTCGATTATACCCTCCCGAACCCCATATCTTTCTCAGTTCATGCAGTACATGCAGCTCTGAGGGGGTTACCTGTTTTTTAATCAGCAGTTCTCGCAGGGCTGACTGGGTCTTGCCATGGCTGCGATGATGGGCAAGGACATCAACCAGTATGCCCATGTCTTTTTTTAACCACTCGCCCTCAACAGCAAGCCCTGCAGCGATCCCTTCGGCTTTTTCCCGATGAGTCAGCCGTTCTGGCAGCTCCTCCGGTTCATCGTCCTGGCCCAGTTCTTCCGGGTCCAATTCGATATAGAAGCTGTCGAGGTCGTCATCGACTTCTTCGTCCGCCTCTTCAAACAGATCGAGGATACCCTGGCCAAGCTCCTCATCGTCCTCCATTGCGATGACCTCTTCATCTTCCAGGTCACCCATAAATACAGTGTCAGTGGGCTCTTCGGCTTCAAGCTCCGGAGTGTCCGCCAGCTCACCGGCGGCGTCCAGCTCCTCATCATCTTCAATACTCTCGATGAGATCCTCAGCAGGCTGACCACTTTCTACTGCTTTGAAAAGTTTACGTTCTTCTGCAGCCCCTTCCGGCTCTGTCAATGTCGCTTCTGGCAACTCACTGTCGATACAGGATGAAATATCTTCCAGAATGTCGGCAGCTTCTGACCCCTCTGTAGATTCACCAATAAATGCGTGTGAGCTCTGCCCTTGATGCCGCGATTCGTCATCATTGGCAGCGCGCGAATGAACGGCCGGGACCCCATACTCGTAATCCAGCTCCAGAGCGGGCTCTTCTTCAGCGGAATCCGCCAGGTAAACCGCATCCTCTTCATCAAAATCCGGTGAGACTTCGCGGTGTTGTAAGGAGTAACGCAACCAATAGGCGGCTTTTTCAGGCTGTTTAAGGCCCCGGTAAATACGGCCAAGGGCTGCCGCAACCTTCATGTCTCGTGGCTGGCCAGCCATATGGGCTTCCAGCAACTCTGCCGCCTGTTCAAGACTGCCACCCCTGAACAGGGTTTGGGCACGCAGCAGCACTTCCATCACTAACTCCGCACCACCGGATAACTTGCTTCCCCCCAGAGGGTAGTCGGGCTATCCATCATGATCTCGATTACCGCCGGTACCAATTCGCCCATGAGGTTCACACAATCGCGGATCTGGTCACGGTTGATGCTGCTGTTCCAAGTGGCGCCACCGTGGACGAGCTGGTTGCGCAGGGTGTAGATGCGGCTGAGGACGATGGCCAGCAGGCGCGGGGTGTCCTGCTGGGCCAGGGCATGGTTGGCGGCTTTCTTGGCGGATTCGAAGCTTTGTTTCCACTGATCTTCGGCTTTCTGGCCTTTCTGGTGCTCCCAGAAGCAGGAAAAGACGTAGGGGTTATCCAGCAGTACGCGGATGGCGTTGGGGTAAGCGTTCCACACCAGCTTGTTCAGGCGGTGGTTGCTGTCCAGTGACTGGAGCTTTTCCAGGAAGGTATTGAAGGTGCGCTGTTCGCTGAGGCCCTCGCGGTCATCGATGTCGGTGGCGTAGGCGGCGTTGAAGGCGATCCACAGGAAGATGAAGCGGCTGTCCGAGTCGGCTTCCTGTTCGGCGCGGTGGAGCCAGCTGAGGGCGCGGTGGACGCGCAGGCCGAGGTTATCCGGGTAGCTGTCGCGTTCCTGGCGTTGCCGGGCTTTGAGTGTGCTGTAGTTTATCCCCATGTTTCTTCCTTTCCCCTGATGGACATCATTTTGATGTCAATTCGGCCATCCTGGCACACTGTGAAGCTTGTTCATTTTTGTTGTGAACACTATCACATTCTGCCGAGGGGTCTAGTGCCTTTTGGTACTTTTTCATGAGCAAGTACGTCCGGTTGCAGGATCGCCTGCAGGCATACCCTAAAGGGCACGGAGGGCTCCTACGGGTGCTTCGCGGCTAACCAAGCGAAGCGCAGGAACGTCGAAGACGGCCCCGAAGGGGTGAGCCCAGCGAATAACCGCCGCTCCTACAAGTCAGCATTCAGCCTCAAACTGGCGAGCATCCTGTTCCAGGGGAGCCTGGTGGTAGCCAAACTTCATCACCTGTTCGAGATACACTTCCATGAAGGCGCCGATGGAACCGAGCATTTCGTATTGGTGGATGTGGCGGAATTCATGGCTGTAGAGCCGGGTGGATTCATAGCCTTTGACGATGTAGAGGGCATGGCCAAGGGTGAGCCCCATGACCTGGCCACTTAGCATGCCGACGCTTTTCGCCAAGCTGAAGACTACCGGATCTTCCTGGAAGGGAATGTTGTCCACCAGCATGACGCGGATACGCTCAGGCTCTGCCACACCGACGCTTCTGGCCAGTTCCATGCCCTCTTCATTGAGCTCGGAGCCCTGCTCCTGAATCAGGTCGTGATGTTTCTTTGCCCACAGAACAACCAGGGGGAGATAGGCGTTTAGATCTTTCATACTCTCTCCTCACTGCCGGCCGATGTGGTTCATCAACGTCTGCGCTTCGCGCACCAGGTCTGGTTTAACACTGCCAAAGACCAGCTCGCATGCAGTGAAAGGGTCAGATGTGGTTTTACCGGTACGGTACAGGTCAAGAAATACCCCCGGGCTGACTTTTCCCAGCGGGATGGTTTCGCCAAGTTGCCCAGCCATGCTCAGCTGACAGGTACGGCAGTACACCAATATTCGCCCTGCACTCGCAGCTTCCTGATAGGGGATGGTCACCAGACTCAGGCCTTCGCGGTTTCCGCAGCGGGAACAGTTCACCATTTGGAATCATCCTTGTTGGTTAAGGCCGGCAGTGCGTTATGGCTACCTTTGCGTTTCCTGTGTCTCATTACGGTGTCAAACGGCATCAATGAAAACAGGGTAAACGTCCAATGAGTAAGGCGTTGCCTGGCTCTGTGTCAGAGCGAGTTGATTCGCCAGTCTTCGCCTCAGATTCTGCAGCAAACGCTGACAGGCAGGCAGGTCTCGTTCGTCATGCCCGGTCTTGAGCGAGGCATCGTAGAGAACACGGTTAATGCTGGCCTGCATGGATTCCGGCAATGCCGCCGCCTCAAGGCATTCAAATGCCTCGGGAAAACTTCGCCGCGCCTCGGCGACCAAATCCTCGGCAATGCACTCCTGAAGGTAGCTGACTTCGTGGAGCAGGCTAGTCAGTGCGTAGACATTCAGAGCCATGACCGGCTGCTGCTCATCCATTGCAATAGAGGCAACCGTAATCATGCCATTGTCCCGACTTTCAATATCCTCACGCGTGTCAGGGTCCAACCCGCCTGCCGGATGAAAGCTATTACTAGACCAGAACTCAAAACTGGTGCCATCTTCAAAACAGAGAATCAATTGATGCTGGGGGCCGCCCGTTCCAGCACTATCACGAAGGAGCACATCCTCGATACGTTTCCCTTTTAGCTTTGCCGGAATGGGTTTCATGGACGGCCTCCTCCATTAGCTGATTTCTAACCTGGCGCAGATAACCTCGTCAGGAGCACACTCAGATTATTCAACCGGTATTGTCATGTCGATACTGACTACATGAACATGTCGCCTTTCCGCATGTGTCGCTTTTTCGCTCACGTTTTTTATGAGTCAGGCGCTATCTGTGTCCCGCCCATGCTCCCTCAGTAACCACGGGGTCCGGATCATTGGCCAGTGATGGTGCCCAGTCCACGCCCCTCCACTTTTCTGCACTGGGATCAAAGGGGTTTGCGGAGTCCTGCCGTGGCCTCTTCCTGTTGTACATGAAGAAAGTGGTTTTCGTACTCATGAGACGAACGTAAAGCGACGAGGCTTCAGCAGTGTTCATCCGGTACTGCTCGTTAAATATCAACATTTCTCCATCCACGGGAGCCCCCTCCCAGAATATCCACCAGTCGTACTTGTAGTGTGCAGGCACCGGGTGAATATTGTTGCCATACATCCACCAGCACAACGCCACATTTTTCATCTGCTTATACCGCTCAATGTCAGAAAACCTGACGACCCAGCGCGGCAAACTGTCGCGACCTAACATGTCCCATCTCCATTACCCTTCCCTCCTTGCGAGGGACGGACCGGACCACTTAGGCCCGTAACGGTCTTAAAGCCATTGACCAGCTTATTAGGGCAAGTTGATTCAGGGTCATTGCCGGACAAACAGGATCGACAGGTTGTCCGGCACCCCCGCCTCAATCACCGCCTGCCGCCACCGGCCCACCTGATCCGCTGCTGACAGGCCTGCTTGATACAGTTCGCGGATCTTCCCATCGCCGATGGCATCATGCAGGCCATCGCTGCAGAGCAGCAGGCCAGCGCCTTTATCAAATGCTGACTCCTGAAAATGCAGCGCAAAGCCGTACTCTTCGGCATCGGCCGTCAGGCAATGTGCCAGCCCCTGATACATCTGGGCGTATTCGACGCCTTCTTCGGGAATGACTTCTCCGCTGGAAATCAGGGCATTGAGGATGGTGTGATCCTCGCTTAGCTGGCGGCATTCACCCTCGGGGCTAAAGAGATAGGCGCGGCTATCGCCCACGTTGACGATCTCGCAGCGGTTCTCCGTGACTCTGGCGGCCACCAGGGTTGAGGACGAGCCATGGGTGTCACCACCAGCATATTTGTCTGCCAACTTAGCCTGGATTTCACGAACCTGCTTGCCAATAAGGCGTTCGTGGCATGCATAGCGTGACAGGGCCTCGACCACAAAGCGGCTGGCCCGGGCGGGTCGAGTGCTGGCCGCCACCCCATCGGCCACGGCCAGCAGCACAGGGGCTTCGCCAGTGTGGCTGCGAACCTGGACATTACGGGTTTGCAGGATGGACTGCCCGGTCCAGATGGCGTCTTGCTGCTGCCGGGACGCTCCGCCGCTATGCTGGGTGTAGGCGATATCTAACATGGACTCTCCATCACAGTGAATCAGAGGAATGCAAGGCGACAGCGTCACTGCAGTTAATGCAGCGACGCCATGAATCCAATGGGCTGCGAAGGCTGCTTCTTGTAGCGCAGGCAATCGCGCAGCATATCCACTAGCCCCGCCGCATCTGGCGGCTCCCTGAGTACCCGGATGCGGCGATAGATGGCTGCGAAGTCCCCCGGGGTGAGCTGCTCCATGCCTTCCAACATTTCCCGCTGAGCTTTTTGACTTGGCAGTTTGATGCCGTAGGCTTCCGCCAGATCCTTGAGCAACAACAGAACGCCATCCCCATCCAGACAGTCAAAGCGCACGACAAAATCGAAGCGGCGCATTGCGGCTTCATCCACCCGCTCCAGCAGGTTGGTGGTGGCGACAAAGATGCCATTGAACTGCTCCAGGGACGCCAGGAACTGGTTGACGTGAGAGACTTCCCAGCTGTGCTGCGCGTTATGGCGGCTACCGATGAAGCTGTCGGCCTCATCGATTAGTAGTACCGCGCCTTCCCGCTCGGCCTGTTCGAAGGCCCTGGCAATCCGCTTTTCCGTTTGCCCCAAATACATATCCAGCAGGTCTGATGCCTGGCGAACGATCAGCGGGCGCTGGATACGCTCGGCCAGCTCCCGACCCCAGGCTGTCTTGCCGGTACCCGGTGCGCCATGCAGACAAAACCGCACCGGGACTTCCGGGTTGATCTGGTCGATGAGGCTTGCCACATCTTCAGAGGCGCGCAGGCACTCCCCTCGCCAGGGCAGCCCCTTGTGCTTTTCCACTTTTAAACGCTCAGACACACCCATGGCCTGGAAGCGGGCATTGAGGTTATGGGTGACCAGGCTTTCTGTATCCCGCTTTTCGTCGGCGGCAAGACGGGAGAAGTGCAGGCTGCTATGCAGTACTGCGGGGGACAGCGATTCCAGTTTGATCGCTTGTTCCAGGAAACCTTCAGAGACATGCTCACCGGCCATTGCCGCGCGGACTAGCCGTTCGCGCTGGGACGGCCCCGGGTTATCCATGTGCACCACATGGGTGAAGCGTCGCAGGAAGGCAGGGTCCATATCCACCCGGTTGGAGATCCAGATGGTGGGACGTGGATTGTTCTCCAGCATACGGGTCATGCTGGATTTTTCCGTCTGTCGGTGGGTGGGGATGAAAAAGAAGGATTGATTATCACAAAGACAATCCTCTGCCTCATCAAACACCACCAGGGTGCGGGGATCGTGTGCGATGGCTCTCTGGCAGCCGTTATAGCGCCCCATACGCCCTTTAACTGAGAGCGCGTCACCGTCACGATCTTCTTCCGGCACAAACGCCATACTCATCTGCAGTGATTCACCGATCACTTTCGCCAGCTCGCTTTTCCCGGTTCCCGGTGGGCCATAGAAAAGCACATTGATGCCCTTTACCCCCTCCTGTACGGAGCGGGTAAGAAGGCGGGAGAGCATCGCGACTTCGTCCTTCAGCTCCGCATAGTCCTGCAGACCAAGGTTGGCCTTGTCCGCTTCCCGATAAAACAAACTAATCAGGTGCGCGTCGGACGCATCCGGAACGTGCAGACTCTCGTGAAGTTCGTCCTCCACATCGATCATGCCCGACAGGTCCTTGCCGCTAAATCCTGACGTCATATTGACTCTAAGTAGCTGGGTGGTCCTTAGCACGCCACCCGGCTTCAGAGCGGCCTGGACATCCTGCTCCGGGATATCAACGATACGCGCCAGCAGACCGGCGAGCTGCCTCATGGAGCCGCCCTTCACCAGGCAACAAGCATTGTTGAGCAGCTCGCTCGAATCCTTGTAGCAAACAAACACCAGTAGCCGGCGCTCCGCTTCTGTCAACGACAGTCGCTGCCCCAGCTTGACCACGTTCCGATAGAGGTCGTCATCCGCCAGTAGTGCTTCCAGCGGCTGCTCAGCAATTACCCTTTCCAGAGCCTGAGGCGGTCGACGCAAGCGAGCCTCCCGGGATGGAAGAAAGCCGAGCAGTTCAAGAATCTCATCGTTCTCAAATCGCTTCTCATGCCGACACCGGCCAGCACGCCATGCTGAGGAATACAAGAGAATCCGGGCAACCCAGTGACGAATCAGCGAGGTGTTTTCCATGGCCCCGGTCTGCGTTGCGGAACCGTTATCCCGTTTGAAATCCATCCTCTTCCTCCTGACTCTGCGAATTTCACTATCTCTATAATAACCGCCAGTCACGTCAGTTTTTGTCGCACCATAAACAACAATGGAAGAAAGCATATGGACCGGGACAGTCATGGACACCGAAAAAGCGATACAGGCCCTTCAACGGGGCACGAGCCTGACAGACAGTATCTGTAACAACGCGATCATGGCCGCTTGCGCACTGGAACAGCGTTATTCCGGCCATACCCCACCGTGGCAGACAGACTATCCGCCCTTTGAGTTCTGCATGGATATGGATGCCCTGAGAGAGACGGTACTCATCCATAGCGAACGGTTTATTGACGTTTCACGCTGGTCAACCACTCATGACTTCAGGCCGTTGGATGAGATTGCCGCTATCAGGCATGAAGAGGAAGATATGCCAGAGCACAAGCAAAGCAGTCCGCTTTATCTCCTTGCCATTGAGATGCGAAATCCCTGGGTGGTTGTTGACGATGCTCAGCTAGATATTGAAAAAAACCTGGCGGCAAACATGCTGTCTTTCCTCCGGAATCTGCTCTATCAATGGCCTTCGATCTTCCCGTTTCAGGATCGGCTATTGGATAACACTCTTTTATCCATCAGAGGCAGTATTGAGGAACTCCTGTCTCTATCCGGGCACCCATTTACCGCGCTTACTCTTGGCTTCAAATCAATATCTGTTAGCAATTCCAGTACAGATGAATAGCTGGGCGCATCTTGAATACAGCTCTAAGGCTAAACTCAGGAACTACCAAGGCTCTGCAAAACAACCTTGACCATCACGATTATGGATGCCCCGAAGAAATCGATGAGACAGAAAAACTTCCGGAGCCAACACCCAGGAGAAACAGCCACCATCCATCAAACAGTGCCCTTCTAGCCTATAAGGAATGTCGTTACGGGTAATGATTGACTGCCCGCTTTAACTCCAGAGAGATATCTTTTCTAATTTTGGCAGGCTTTAGCACTTCCACATTAGCCCCAAGCCCCAAAATCCACCATTTCAGCTCTTCGGTATTCTGTACCTGCACACGCAACTCGGTTATGCCAGGCTCGATTTCCTTCAAGATCTGGGTTTCATTGACCGGGGTTTCGTAGAGGTGATCGGCAGCCCGCCCGTAGAGTCGCATCACCAGATTGATGCTATCCCCATAGGGAAGATTCATATTCCCTTCCTGTAGGTAGGCATCCAGATCGAATGTCGAAGCGCCTTCAACCTCATCATCGAGAACATGCACTTTGCGTAACCGGTGCAGCGCAAGGTGACGGTAATCCTTGTAGTTCCAGAAGCGTACCACCAGGTAGCGCACGGCGCCTCGGTCCACCAGGGCATAGGGATGCACCAAATGAGGCTCATCCTTATCCTTGTACCAGATATTCATCTGCCGATTACGGTACAGGGCGTCATAGACTTGATCCGCAATGCCTGCTGACACTCGGGCCGGCTCCAAATGAAAACCTCGGGGGACATACGCCACCTTGTCCGACCAATAGCGCTTGCCCATGGGGCGATGGCGCTCAAACCATTTCCTTGCCTCGTTGAATACTGGCTCCAGCTTGTCCAGCACGTCCTTGGCCATAAGTGGCGTCAGGTAGCGCGCCACCAGATCCCAGGTGGCGGCCATCTGCGCATCCATCCCCGGGATGGATAGGTTCTGTCTCTGCGCGACTGACCAGCCATAGGGTGTCGCCGTGTCATCACACTGAATCAGGGCGCCAAAGGTCTGGGACTCAGACAGCTCCTTGAGGTAACGCTCCACCGAGCGTCGCGTAATATCATGCCCCTCACTGACCAACCGCTGGTGAAGTTCATTACTGGTGACCCTTTGCGGGGACCTTGGCAAGGCCTGCAACAAGGCAATGATCCGATAGGTTTTATTATCAATACTGGCGCCTGCTGCCATGACTACTTCCCTCTGTCTGTTTTTATTCTGCCGCTCATTACGACAGAAACTGACGCCCCCATCAAGATAATGCATATACCCGGCAGGAACCCGGGCATCAAATGAATAAACAGGAGTGAGCATTATGGGGAACAAGTTTTTCCGCATTGTGGGGGTGGCAAGCTACATCCTTGCCGCGATAGCTCTGGCTGTCGCCATCTTTGCGACGATTGCCAGCGGTAGTGCCTGGCTGACCGGAGTTGATGAGAACATTAGCCAACCCGAAATTAGCATGGATGATTACCGGGAATCCCTGAATCCCGAATCAGAGACTGAGGAATCACTGCCAGTTGGTGACCTTGCTCCGGAAGACTACGAGGAGCAAAAAAGTGAGATCCAGGAACGGATCAACAATCTGACAGTGCTGATCAATAAGTATGGCCGCCTGACAAGCCAACCAGGCGCCAACAAGGAAGGGCTCGGCAACTGGCTGCGTTCGCAGACAGACCGCCTGTCACACCAGGATTACGTGCGTTTCCTGGATAGCCTGATTGACACCTTTGAGCATGAATTGGTCGAGCCTGCTGAAAGTGAAGATCCATCTCTGCTGGTCACCAATATCCCTGGCCTCGAAAACGCCGACACCACCCATGTCAACTGGGAAAAGTACTTGGGATGGTTTGCCTGGGAGTACATGTCACGTTACCAGAGCGAATTGGCCCGCATTGAGCAGGAGAAGATGGAACAGGCCCAAGCCAAGGCGGGATCTATTGCCACCTTGATCATCGCCGGCAGCGCTTTCGCGATCTTCGTGTTTGCAACGGTGATTCTGCTTCTGGTACGGATTGAGAGCAATACGCGGAATCAATAATCATATTCGCCCCGCCCACTGCGGGCGGGGCTAATTCAGTGATTCATCCGCACTGCCGGAGTAATAGCTATGGCCCACGATATCCTTACAGAAAATTCTGTCTTCTCAATACACTTACACACCCATTGCCTATCGCCAGTGATTCATCGCCTTGAATTACTGTCCGAAACCAGAACCATCTTCCTATATAGCAACGGGAACCATGAATCTGCTCTGGAAAAATCAATTCATCTCATTTCCAATCCAGACGTTAGATTCAGCATTAACAGTAATGACCAAATCATTGCTTCAAGTCAGCACCTCGCAATCGGGAGATCAAAGCAAATCTCTCAATCCATCGCCAATATTGCACAACTCACTACCGACACGAACTGCTGGTTCAGCTTTGATTATTGGGTAAGCGGATTAAATGGTTGATCTTACCTTTGCATGAGAGTGAGACAGACCG
>OJHM01000040.1_pt1 | contig 49397 bp, 53 predicted proteins | sample 1595241 | NCBI WGS metagenome assembly OJHM01 (sample SAMN05416781, study PRJEB24817) | seawater metagenome | isolation source: Sea water | place: Canada:Atlantic | collected 2013-11
GTCCGAGGATCCCGAATTGTGGAACGATCCGGCCAAAGCGCAGAAGCTGATGCGAGAGCGTCAGTTGCTCTCCGATTCCATCGACACCCGTGACGGGCTGGCGCAGGAGCTTGCCGACAACCTCGAACTGATCGAAATGGGTGAGGCAGAGGGCGACGCAGACGTCGTGACCGAGGCCGAGACCGCCATCCGCAAACTGCGCGACATCGCCGCCGAGAAGGAGCTGGAGGCGCTGCTCGACGGTGAGGCGGACGGCAACGATACCTTTATCGAGATCAACTCCGGCGCGGGCGGCACGGAAAGCTGCGACTGGGCGTCCATGCTGGCGCGCATGTATGTCCGCTGGGCGGAGAAGCGCGGCTACAAGGTCGAGCTGCAATCCGAAAGCGCGGGCGAGGAAGCGGGCATCAAATCCGCCTCCTACAAGATCAGCGGCCCCAATGCCTATGGCTGGCTCAAGGGGGAAAGCGGCGTGCACCGTCTGGTCCGCATCTCACCCTATGACAGCGCGGCGCGGCGGCACACCTCCTTCAGCTCGGTCTGGGTCTATCCGGTGGTGGACGACGCGATCGAGATCGAGGTGAACCCCTCCGACATCCGCATCGACACCTACCGGTCCTCCGGCGCGGGCGGGCAGCACGTCAACACGACCGATTCCGCGGTGCGCATCACCCACATACCGACCAATATCGTGGTGACGAGTTCCGAGAAATCCCAGCACCAGAACCGCGACATCGCCATGAAGGCGCTGAAATCGCGTCTGTACCAGATGGAGCTGGACCGCCGGAACGCCGCCATCAACGAGGCGCATGAGGCGAAGGGCGATGCAGGCTGGGGCAACCAAATCCGCAGCTACGTCCTGCAACCCTATCAGATGGTCAAGGATTTGCGCACGGGGGTCGAAACCTCCGACAGCCAGGGCGTGCTGGACGGCAACCTGGACGCCTTCATGGCCGCCACCCTGGCGCAGGGCGCAACCGGCAAGAGCCGCGCGGAGGCGAACGCCGAGGACTGACAGCCGCTGTAACAAGCGGGGCCTGGTTCGCCCAACTGGCGTGGCGCACCGGAACCCGCATCAGGTTGCAGCGCGCCAGCTAACCCCGGCTCCATCAGCATCGCCACGTGTATGAAGTCGGACCGAGCATCTAAATCGGCCCTGCACGTGCGAACGAAAAAGCCCCGGAGGTTCACCCTCCGAGGCTTTTTGAATACGCGCTATTTGCGTGGATCAGTTGCCGTCCATCATCGGGGGCAGTTGCGGCGGGGCGGAGTTGCCGGTGCTCAGCGGATCGTCATTGCGCTGGACGGAGCCTTCGAAATGCGCGCCGCTCTCGATCGCGATGGTCTTGTGGATGATGTCGCCCTCGACACGGGCGGTGGATGTCAGGCGGACCTTCAGGCCACGGACCCGGCCCACGACGCGGCCGTTCACGACCAGGTCGTCTGCGATGACCTCACCGCGCACGGTGGCGCCCTCACCTACGGTCAGCAGGTGCGCGCGGATGTCGCCCTCAACCGTGCCTTCGATCTGGATGTCGCCTGTCGTTTCCAGGTTGCCCTTGATCGTCAGATCCGAAGCCAGAACCGAGGGGGAGGGCTTCGGCTTGGGTGCCGCTGCGGGAGCAGAGCTTTTCGGCGCTGCGGGGACGGTCGGTTTCACGTCGTCCGTCTTGGGCGCATCAATGGGGTCGTTGATCTTGCTCTTAGAGAACATCTTCGGCTGCCTTCAAATAAGTCATCGGGTCCACGGGCCGTCCGTCGCGGTGAACTTCGTAATGCAGGTGGGAACCCGTGGAGCGGCCTGTTGAGCCCATATCCCCGATCCGATCCCCAGCTTCGACACGATCACCAACCGCAACGCGAATCCGGCTCATGTGAGCATAAAGCGTTTCGTAGCCGAACGCATGCCGGATTCTGACCAGATTGCCGAAAGCACCGCTGCGCCCCGCCGTCACGACCTCACCCGCGCCGGTGGCGTAGAGCGGCGTGCCCACCGGGGCGGCGAAATCCAGCCCGTTATGGTTGCGCGTGCGGCCGTTGATCGGATCGCGCCGGGTGCCGAAGCTGCTGGTCTGGCGATAGGCGGCGTGAACCGGACCGGCGAAGGGCATCTGCTCCAACGCGTTGCGCCGTGCATTCAGGTCGGCGATGCGGTTGAGCAGCAGACCCACCCGGTCCAGCGAGGGGTCGCCATATGCGTCGTGGTCGTGGATCAGGACATCGGGGCCACCCTGACCGGTATATCCCGCGCCCGTCGGGAACATGGACTGAATGTTCGCGCCCGCCGCGGTGAAGACCAGTTCCAGTTCGGCAATGGACCCTTCGACGGCACGTTCCAGACGATCAACCACACGTTCCTGCCGCTGTTCGGCCAGTGTGGCGCGGGCCTCCAGAGCGGCGCGTTCCGAGGCGAAGCCCGCCAGTTCCGCCGCCATGCCGTTGCGATCCTGTGCCGTGCGGCTCAACCCGTCGAGCAGGACGTTCACGGTACGGCCCAGATCCTCCGCCTGATCGGAGCGCAGCGTCAGATCCTCGGCCAGGGTTTCGACCTGACCCAATGCGACCTTCAGCGCATCCTCACGTGCGATCAGCGCCATCTGGCGACGGTCCAGCGTGTCACGCTGCTCCATCGTGATGCGGGTCGCCTCGGCAATATCGGTTTGCAGGCCCACGATCTGCGCCTGCTGGGCGGACATGATCTGCGCCGCGCGTTCGTAGCGGACGCGCGCGGCCTCGGCCTGCGCGGCATAGTTCGCGCGTTCCTCCAGCAGATTGTCGATGCGGTTTTGCTGTACGCCCTGCACCAGGATCGCGGAATCGGCGGTTCGCGGGGTCATCGCGTCCGTCGCGACCAGAATTGTCGCGAAAGCCGTCCATCCGACCAGAGCGGTACACAGAAGTCCCAGTCCGATCTGGCGTGTGGGGGTCAGGCGGGCATGTGCCGTCTGATCGCCTGTGGCAACGTAGATGCGTCGCTCTGATACGATCCGCCCCAGAATATCGTTCAAACCCATATACCAGTCCCTTGTCCTTGGTGTGTGCGTCCGACCGGGTCGGCTGGCACCGATCCCGAGCGCCCCCGCACCGGATCGTGGGCATGTGATTACCCCAAGGACGGGTCACACATCAACTTTTACTGGAACCTCTCATGGGCTCCGCGCGTTTAGGGGGGCAGATTAGCGGGATTTGAGGGGAAATTCGGCGGAAACCTGCCGATTCCCTGTTTGGGAAATTTATTTCTCGAAAAATCAATCCGCATATGTGGCTTTACGCTGCAAAAAGATCTTCGAATCCTCAAGCGATCAAGACTCCGCAAGTGGCCAGTAAAAATCGAGCGGCAGGCCCGCCTCCGCCCGCTTCTCATCGTTGAACGGTGGCTTCAGCGGCCCGTGGAAATAGCGTGTCACCAGATCATGAAAGGCATCGCGCGGATCGCGTTCATGCCGACCGCACAGATAGTGAAACCATTTCGAGCCGTAGGCGACATGCCCGACTTCCTCGGCATAGATGGTGTTGAGCGCGGCGACCGTGTCCGCGTCCTTGGCCTTTTCGAACAGGGCAATCATGCCGGGGGTTACGTCCAGGCCCCGGGCCTCCAGCACCATGGGAACCACGGCGAGCCGGGCCTCCAGATCCTGGGCCGTATCCTCCGCCGCGCGCCACATGCCGGCATGGGCGGGCAGGGCGCCGTAATGGCTGCCCATCGCCTCCAGCCGGTCGGCCAGCAGGTTGAAGTGTTTCGATTCCTCGTCCGCCGCGCGCACCCAGTCATCGTAGAAGCCGGGCGGCATCTTCACATGCGTGAACCGCGCGATGATGTCCCAATGCAGATCGACCGCGTTCAGTTCGATATGGGCGATGGCGTGCAGGATGGCGATGCGCCCCTCGGGCGTGCCGGGGCGGCGGCGCGGCACGTCGCGGGGGCTGAGCAATTCCGGCCTGTCCGGTCGGGCGGGCTGCATCGGCGGCGATGCGCTGCCGACGGGCATCCGGTCGCCCTCCCAGCGCCGCTGCCATTCGGCGGCGCAGGCGCGCGAAAACGCGGTCTTGCCGCGCGCATCGGGCATGCGCAGTACCGCATCCGCACATTCGGCCAGGGTCGCGGGAATATCCATCACGCGCCCAACTGCCTGACCGCGTCCAGAACCGTATCGACATGGCCTGGCACCTTTACCTTGCGCCAGACCTGCGCGATGCGGCCCTCGGCGTCGATCAGGAAAGTTGTGCGCACGATCCCCATATGGGTCTTGCCGTACATCTGCTTTTCCGCCCAGACGCCGTAATCCTCACATGTGCTGCCGTCCGCGTCGGACAGCAGGGTCACGCGCAGGTCGTGCTTTGCCACGAACTTGTCATGCTTGGCGACGGTATCCTTCGAGCAGCCCAGCACCATGACGCCCGCCGCCTCGAATTCCGGCAAAGCGGTGGTGAAGCCGACCGCCTCCTTCGTGCAGCCCGACGTGTCGTCCCTGGGATAGAAGAACAGCACCACCGGCACGCCCTTCAGGCCGGACAGGGATACGGTCTGACCGCCCGAGGCCGGCAGGTTGAATTCAGGGGCGGTGTCGCCGACGGATAGAGTTGCGGCCTTGTTTGCAGGCACGGTCATGGAATGCTCCTCGCTGTGTTTGCGCCTTCTTACAGGGTGGCCGCGCGGCCCGCACCCCTTTACATCGTCGCACGGCGCTGGCACCCGTCGCCCCAACCTACGCGAGGACGCCATGAAACTGAGCGATTTCGATTTTGACCTGCCCGAAGAGTTGATCGCGCTACGCCCCCTGCGCCCGCGCCCGGCCTCACGCCTGCTGCTGGCGCAAGGGCCCGCGACCGAGGATCGGCATGTGCGCGATCTGCCCGACATCCTGCGCCCCGGCGATCTGATGGTTTTCAACGACACCAAGGTGATTCCGGCCCGCCTGTTCGGCACCCGCGCGCGCGCGACCACCCACGGCTCCGGTCTGGCCAAGGTCGAGGCCACGTTGCTGGAGCGCCTGTCCCCCGACACATGGTCCGCACTGGCCCGCCCGGGCCGCAAGTTGGCGGTCGGTGACGTCATGCAGTTCGACGGCCTGGCGGCGGAGCTGCTGGCGAAGGGCGCGGATGGGCGCGTCACCCTGCGGTTCGACCGCGCAGGCGCGGATCTGGACGCGGGCATCGCGCTGGCGGGGCAAATGCCCTTGCCCCCCTACATCGCCGCGCGCCGCCCGGCGGATGAGGCCGACCGCGAGGATTACCAGACCGTGTTCGCCAAAACGCTGGGCGCGGTGGCGGCCCCGACGGCCTCGCTGCATTTCGACGATGATTTGCTGGCGCGGTTGGATGCAAAGGGGATCGAGAACGCCCGCGTGACCCTGCATGTGGGGGCCGGAACCTTCCTGCCGGTCACCGTGGACGATGTATCGGAGCATAAGATGCACGCCGAATGGGGTGAGGTCAGCAGCCAGGCCGCCGAAACCATCGCCCGCGCGAAATCCGAAGGCCGCCGCGTGATCCCCGTCGGCACCACCGCGCTTCGCCTGATCGAGGCGGCCAGCGCCAGCGGCACCATCGCGCCGTGGACCGGCGACACGGACATCTTCATTACGCCGGGTTATCGTTTCCGCACCGCCGACGGCCTGATGACCAATTTCCATCTGCCCCGCTCGACGTTGATGATGCTGGTCTCCGCCATGATGGGGGTGGAGCGGATGCGGCAGGTCTATGCCCACGCCATTGCCAACAAGTACCGGTTCTACTCCTACGGGGACAGCTCGCTGCTGCTGCCCTAAGCCTGCGAAGGACGACAATTCCCCCTGCCTCCCACACTGCCGCCCATACTGCCGCCCGCCTGCCGCGACGACAGATGGTGATTTGGGCTTAGACAGGGGCCAGCATCACTGGTACGGGCGGTTCACGATTTATCGTGGAGGCTGGCAGTAGGAGCGGCGCATCATGATCAAGGTCTTTACAAGCTCGTGGGCACTGTTTCTGGGTCTGCTGCTGTTGATGATCGGCAATGGCCTGCAAGGGACGTTGCTGGGCCTGCGTGGCGCGTTGGAGGGATTCGACGCCGCCGTCATGGCTTGGGTCATGTCCGCCTATTTCGCGGGCTTCATGTTCGGATCGCGCATGGCGCCGGGCATGATCCAGCGCGTGGGGCATGTGCGGGTCTTCGCGGCGCTGGCCTCGATGATCTCCGCCGGGTTCATTCTGTATGCCGCGGTGCCCGATCCCATCGCCTGGGCCGCGATGCGCTTCGTCGTGGGGTTCTGCTTCTCGGGCGTGTATGTGGTCTGCGAAAGCTGGCTGAACGACACCTCGACGAACGAGACGCGGGGCAAGACCCTCTCGCTTTACATGATCGTGCAGATGGTGGGCATCGTCTCCGCGCAGGGGATCGTGAACTTCGCGGATGCGGGCAGCTATATCCTGTTCGTGGTCATGTCGGTTCTGGTTTCGGTCAGCTTCGCCCCGATCCTGTTGAGCGCGACCCCCGCGCCGGTGTTTCAGGGGGCCAAGCCCATGACCCTGCGCCGGTTGTACGAAACCTCGCCCCTGGGCTGCATCGGCATGTTCTTCATCGGGGCGGTGTTTGCGGGCATGTTCGGCATGGCGGCGGTCTACGGCTCGGAAAAGGGGCTGAGCGTCGCGGACATCACGACCTTCGTGGCGATGATCTATATCGGGGGAATGGTGGCGCAATACCCCATCGGCTGGCTGAGCGACCGCATGGATCGCCGCCGCCTGATCACCTTCATCTGCCTTGCGGCGGCTGCGGCGATGATCCCCTCGGCCCTGTTTGCGGACAGCTACGTCATACTGCTGATCGGGGCGCTGGCGCTGGGCGGGTTGAGCAATCCGCTCTACTCCCTGCTGATCGCCTATACCGCGGATTATCTACAGCCCGAGGACATGGCCGCCGCATCAGGCGGACTGATGTTCATCAATGGTGCTGGCGCGGTTCTGGGCCCGTTCATCGTGGGTACGATGATGACGGCGCTGGGGGCTGATTTCTATTTTGTGTTCATGGGCGTGAATTTCGCTATCATTGCCGGATATGGCTTCTACCGGATGACCCGCCGTGCGGCACCGTCGGTCGAGGATACCTCGGCCTACGCCTATGTCGCCCCGCAGGCCTCGCCCGTCGCGGTCGAGGTTGCGCAGGAATACGCGATCGACCTTGCGGAACATGAGGAGCAGGAAAAGGAATCCGCGTCCACCTGACACGGATTACAACTGGGCGGAGGTTGAGAATGGAGCAACGCATATCGCTGATCACCTTGGCCGTGGCGGATCTGGGGCGGGCACAGGCCTTTTACGAGGCGCTGGGTTGGCAACCCGTGGAAACGCCGCCGGGCATCCTGGCGTTCGATCTGATCGGTCAGACGCTGGGCCTGTTCCCGGTCTCCAGCTTGCCCGAGGAGATCGGAATGGCTCCGGCCCCGCTGAATGAGAAGCAGTTCTCCGGAATTATCCTCAGCCACAACCTGCGTGAACGGGTCGAGGTTTCCCAGCTGATGGAAAGGGCGAAATGCGCCGGGGCGCGGATCGTGAAGCCCCCTCAGGACACGGCATGGGGCGGCTATCACGGACATTTCGCCGATCTTGACGGGCATGTGTGGGAGGTGGCGGTGAATCCGGCCTCCCCCCTCGGGCCTGACGGTGCATTTCAGTGGAACGGCGTCCAATGATATTACCCACGACCCCGAGCTTCCGTCTGGATGGCAGGCAGGCGCTGGTGACCGGCGCGTCCTCGGGCATCGGTCTGGCCTGCGCCGTGGCATTGGCCGAAGCCGGCGCGATGGTCACGCTGGCCGCCCGGCGTGAGGGCCCCTTGCAACAGGCCGTCGCGGCCCTGCACGAACGCGGCCTGATGGCCGAGGCCGCGGTGCTGGACGTGACAGACATCGCGGCGGTTCAGACCCTGTGCGACCGGGACGCGCCGTTCGAGATCCTGCTCAACTCCGCCGGACTGGCCCGCAACATGCCCGCCACGCAGACCACCGAACAGGATTTCGACGCCGTGGCCGATCTGAACATCAGGGCGGCATATTTTCTGGCACAGGCGGTCGCGCGTCCGCTGATTGCGGCGGAAAAACCCGGCGTGATCCTGCAAATCTCCAGCCAGATGGGGCATGTCGGCGGCATCGACCGGGCGGTCTATGCCGCGACCAAGCACGCGGTGGAGGGGATGACCAAGGCGATGGCGATCGAATGGGGGCCGCACGGCATCAGGGTCAACACGATCTGCCCGACCTTTATCCGCACACCGCTGACGCAGCCGACCTTTGCCGATCCGCAACGGCGCGCCTGGATCGACCGCATGATCAAGCTGCCGCGCGTCGGTGAGGTCGAGGATATCATGGGCGCCGCAACCTTCCTCGCATCCGACGCGGCGGCGATGATCACGGGCACCAGTCTGCTGATCGACGGGGGCTGGACCGCCGATTGAGGGGGTCAGCCCTTGCCCCCGGCCCGCCCCCGGCGTCATGATGGCAAAAAGAGGAGCGAGCGCCCGATGCCCCACGACCACGACCACCACGACCACGACCAGCACGACCACGACCATCACGATAATGATCTGGATGAGATGACCGCCCTGACCCGCGCGCTGGAAACGGTTCTGGTGGAAAAGGGTCTGGTCGATCCCGCCGCCGTCGATGCAATCATCGAGACCTATTCGAGCGATGTCGGGCCGCGCAACGGGGCCTCGGTCGTAGCGCGGGCCTGGACCGATCCGGTCTTCGCGGATTTTCTGGCCACCGATGCCACGGCCGCCATCGCCTCGATGGGATTCACCGGGCGGCAGGGGGAACATGTGCGCGCCTTGTTCAACGGGGCAGGCGTGCATAACCTCGTCGTGTGCACCTTGTGCTCGTGCTATCCATGGACCGTTCTGGGCCTGCCGCCGGTCTGGTACAAGTCGCCGCCCTACCGCTCCCGCTCGGTCCGCGATCCGCGCGGTGTGCTGGCGGAGTTCGGCACCATCCTGCCGGATGATACGGAAATCCGCGTCTGGGATTCCACGGCGGAGCTGCGCTATCTGGTGATCCCCGAACGCCCTGCCGGAACCGAAGGATGGGACGCCGAACGGCTTGCCGCCCTCGTCAGCCGTGACGCGATGATCGGCACCGCGCTGGCGGATGCGCCATGAACGGGCCGCATGATCTGGGCGGGCGCATGGGCTTCGGCCCCATCGCGCCGGAGGCGGACGAACCGCTGTTTCATGCGGAGTGGGAGGCCCGCGCCCTGGGCATCGTGCTGTGTTGCGGCGCGCTGGGATACTGGACCATCGACGAAAGCCGCCATGCGCGCGAGAGTATCGCCCCCGCCGACTACCTGCGGTTTCCCTATTATCGCATCTGGCTGACCGCTCTGATCGAGTTGTTGCAACGATACGAGGAACTGACCGCGCGCGAACTGGTGGACGGCCACGCCCTGACCCCCGGCAAGCGGCCCGAGAAGTGCCTGCACGCGCAGGGTGTCGCGGGCGTTCTGTCCAGAGGCTCCCCCACCCGCCGCACAATCGAGGTCGCGCCCCGCCTCGGCATCGGCGCCCGTGTCCGGGTGCGCAATCTGCAACCGACCGGGCATATCCGGGTGCCGGGTTATCTGCGCGGCCATGTCGGCGTGATCGAGAGCCTGTGCGGCGCCCATGTCTTTCCCGACAGCAACGCCGTGCACCAGGGTGAGCAGCCGCAGCATCTCTATACCGTGGCCTTTGACGGCGCGCAGGTCTGGGGGCAGGGGGAGGGCGTCAGCATCCGCGCCGATTTGTGGGAGAGCTACCTTGAAGCTGTCTGACCTGAACGCCCCCGCTTTTAGCGAACCCTGGCAGGCGCAGCTGTTCGCCCTGACCGTGGCCCTGAACGAGGCGGGACATCTGCCTTGGACGGACTGGTCGCAAGCCTTCGGCGCGCGGCGGGTCGGGGGTGTCGAGGACGCCTCGGATTACTGGCTGCACTGGGCGCGAACCCTGGCTGATGAGGTCAGCCGCCGCAACATCGCCGGGGCGGAGGAGATCGCCGCCCTTGCGCTGGCCTGGCAACGGGCCGCACACGCAACACCGCATGGTCAGGCGGTGAGGCTGCAGAACGATCCGATGGCCTGAACGATCCCGCCCGACCACTTTTGGTGTCGGACGGGATGCCTGACTTGCAAAACTTGGAGTGCAAGCAACCCTACTTTGCCAGCGCCGCCATCACCCGGACCCAGGACCGCGTGCCGCCGGTGAAGCTGTTCAGGTCGTATTTCTCGTTCGGTGAATGGATTGCGTCGTCATCCTGCCCAAACCCGATCAGCATCGAATCGAGGCCGAGCACCTGCTTGAAATGCCCCGCGATGGGGATCGAGCCGCCGCCGCCGGTATAGACCGCCTCCTTGGGCCATTCGTCGGCCAGCGCCTGACGTGCGGCCTCGAATGCGGGATTGTCGATGGCCATGACGCTGGCACGATCCGCGCCGTGGGGGATGAACTCAACCTCGCAATCGGCGGGCAGCAAATGGTGGACGCGGGCGCGGAGCGCCTCGCGGATGGCCAGCGGATCCTGATCCCAGACCAGCCGGCATGAGATCTTCGCCCTCGCCTCCGCCGGCAACACCGTCTTGAACCCGTCGCCGGTATAGCCGCCGAGGATGCCGTTGAACTCACAGGTCGGGCGCGCCCAGATCTGGTGCAGCGCCGGAATGCCCTGTTCGCCTGCGGGTATGCTTAGGCCGACCTTGCCCAGGAATTCCTCCGCATCGAAGCCGAGGCTCTCCCATTGTTGGGCAAGCTCGCCCGGAACCTCGCGCACGCCGTCATAGAACCCGTCGAGGGTCACGCGCCCCTGATCGTCGTGCAGACTGGCGAGGATATGGCTGAGCACCCGGATCGGGTTTGCCGCAGGTCCGCCGTAACCACCCGAGTGCAGATCGCGGTCGGCGGCGCGGATGATGATCTCCTCCGCCACCATGCCGCGCAGCATCGTGCAGATCGATGGCGTTTGCGTGTCCCACATGCCGGTATCGCAGATCAGGGCGATATCCGTGGTCAACTCCTCCGCATTTTCCTTAAGGAACGGGACGAGCGACGGGGAATGGCTCTCCTCCTCACCCTCAAACAGGATGGTGACGCGCAGGGGCAGGGCACCCGAGGTCTCGATCCAGGCGCGGCAGGCCTCGACGAAGGTCATCAACTGCCCCTTGTCGTCCGCCGCACCGCGGGCGCGGATCACCTTGGCCCCGTCGCGTTCCTCGATCTGGGGGTCGAAGGGGTCGGATTTCCACAGGTTCAGTGGATCGGCGGGCTGAACGTCGTAATGGCCGTAGAACAGCACATGCGGCCCGTCCTGCGGCCCGCCATGCGCCACCACCATCGGCTTGCCCGGCGTATCGCGGCGCGAGGCATCGAAGCCGAGGCTCGACAGTTCCGCCACCAACCAGTCCGCGGTCGCCACGCAATCGGAGTGATAGGCCGGATCGGTCGAGATGGAGGGCATCCGCAGCAGCGCGAACAGCCGCTCCAACGCGGCATCGGTGTTGCTATCGGCGGTTTCAAGGACGGATTCGATCGAACTCATGGTTGCCTCGCTTGCGCGGATTGCGCGTTTGGTCAAAATTCATTCACTTTTGTTTATTACATAATTCGAAAGTGCGTACTTTCTGGTACGCCTACGATACGTGTGATGTAATAGGACGATATTGTAACGCAAACTGGAATGGGGGCGCGCATGGCGATTTCTATCAGTTCAGGCATCAGGGGTTTGGGTCTTTGCATGACTGCAATCACCCTGACGGCCTGTAATCAGGGGGATTTTTCCTCCGCTGCCAGCCGGACGGAGGGTGAGGCCTTCGCCGTTGTCAGGTCTGCAACCTGGGTCGATCCCGACGGATGTGAACATTGGGTCTTCGACACGGGCGCGGAAGGGTACATGACCCCCAAGCTTCAGCCCGACGGCCGCCCGATCTGCGGGCGCAGCAGCGCGGCAACGCAATAGGGGGATGAGTATATGAGCATTCTGTACAAGGGCCTGTTCCTCGCCGTTCTGATTCCGCTCGCGGCATGTCAGTCGGGCGGTTCCGTCGGCGTCGGCGGTTCGACCGCCACCCGTTTCGACGCCAACGATCCCGACGTGGATCGCGGTCTGGATGCGCACCGTCTGTCGGACATGCGCGCCACCATCTGGGTCGATCCACTGGGCTGTCAGCATTGGCTGATCGACGATGGCCTTGAGGGCTATCTGTCAAACCGCCTGAATCCTGATGGAACACCGCGCTGCGACGGGCCCAACGTCACCGCAGGTGAACAAATCGGCAGCTCGCAACGCCTGATCCGCAACGCAAACTGAGCGGGGGCGAACTGAGCGGGTATTGAGTGGGAGGGGCCGGGGCAACGCTTCGGCCCCTCCATGCTGCGAAGGGGCCATGCCCTGACGGTTGGGGGGGGCCATGCCCTGACGGTTGGGGGCTCGTCAAACGGCGGCCGCTAAATTGGAGCTTTCCACATCCGCCAAATGCGCCCCGTCGTAGACAGCGCAGGTCAAGCGGTGGCGATCCAGCCGCCGCCCAATACACGGGACCCTTCGGTCGCGTAGAACACGCAGGCCTGCCCCGGTGCGATGCCCTCCTCGGCCAGCGCCAGTTCAACCTCGGCCCGCCCGTCGGGCAGGGGGCGCAGGACCGCCTCACGCGGGGGGCGGGTGGAGCGGACCTTGACCAGAACCTCGATCCCTTCCTCAGGCAGATCCGAGATCGCGCCCTCACCGATCCAGTTCGTTTCCTTCAGGGGGACACGGCGCACGGCCAGCGCCTTCTTGGGACCGACCACGACCTTGTGCGCATCGGCGTCCAGCTTGACAACGTAGAGCGGCTCACCCCCCCCGATGCCGAGGCCACGGCGCTGTCCGATGGTGTAGTGGATCACACCGCGATGCGTTCCCAGAACGCGCCCGTCCAGATGCACGATCTCACCCGGCTCGACCGAACCGGGGCGCAGTTTTTCGATCACCGCAGCGTAGGAGCCGTTGGGCACGAAACAGATGTCCTGACTGTCCGGCTTGTCCGCGACGCTCAGCCCGTGCTTGACCGCCAACGCCCGTGTCTCGGCCTTCGATTTCAGATGGCCGAGGGGGAAGCGCAGATAGTCCAGTTGATCCTGGGTCGTCGAAAACAGAAAATAGCTTTGGTCGCGATCCGGGTCGGCGGCGCGGTGCAGTTCGGCCTTGTCGCCCTGCTTGCGCTGGATGTAATGGCCGGTGGCCATGCAATCGGCGTCCAGATCCTTGGCGGTTTCCAGCAGATCGCGGAACTTCACCCGCTCATTGCAGCGGATGCACGGGATCGGAGTGGCCCCGGCCAGATAGGCGTCCGCGAACTCGTCGATCACGCTTTCCTTAAACTTGTTCTCATAATCGAGGACATAATGCGGAAATCCCATGACCTCCGCCACGCGGCGCGCGTCATGAATGTCGCGGCCTGCACAGCACGCGCCCTTCTTGGCCAGCGCCGCGCCGTGATCGTATAGCTGCAAGGTGACGCCGACGACGTCATATCCCTCGGCTGCAAGCTCCGCCGCGACGACGGCGCTGTCCACACCGCCGGACATGGCCACCACAACGCGGGTGTCCTTGGGGGCTTTCGCGAAGCCGAGGCTGTTGAGTGCGGTCATGTCATTGCCTGCCAGAACATTACGGAAGTCGCGCGGTATATAATCAAATTGCGCGTTTAGACAACCTGCGGCTTAACCCCCAGTTCATCCGGTGCGTCGAATGTCTCTGCACAAAAAGCAACTGAGGCGGACCAATGTACCTAAAACGGACTGACAGGCCAATCTTCGTGAAGGATCATCTGGGGCGAAGCATCGCCCGCACCGATCTGCCCCCCCCCGATATCAAGCGCTGGGTCGCCCGGCGCAAGGCTGTGGTGGTGGCGGCGGTCGATGGCGGAATGTTGACACATGAGGAGGCATACGAGATGTACGACCTGACTGAGGAGGAGTTGGACCAGTGGCGCGATGCGCTGGGAAAGCACGGTCTGAACGCGTTGCGCGTGACCTCCATTCAGCGATACCGCAAGTGAGCTTCGGGATGGGCATCAGATTCCACGCCATGAAAACTGGAACTGCGAAAATTCCGCACCGTGAAAAATTCCGGTGTTCCTAATATCTTCTGGTAAGTTTACCCGAAATTAACCTTTATGACCTGATGGTGGATCATGAGTTGAGCAGAACGCTCGACGTGACCCGGAGGTCCTGTAATGCGCATACTTCTCGTCGAGGACGATCCGGCGACAGCCCGGAACATTGAACTGATGCTGGCGAACGCCAATTTCAACGTCTACGCGACGGATTTGGGGGAGGAGGGCGTCGATCTCGCCCGGCTCTACGACTACGACCTCATCATCCTCGACCTCAATCTGCCGGACATGCACGGGCATGAGGTGCTCAAGCAACTGCGCCTGGCAAAGATCGACACACCGATCCTGATCCTCTCGGGGATGGATGACGCGGACACGAAAATCCGCGGCTTCGGATATGGCGCCGATGATTACCTGACCAAGCCTTTCCATCGGGAGGAACTGGTCGCGCGCATCCACGCGATTGTGCGCCGGTCCAAGGGGCACGCGCAGTCGATCATCGAAACCGGGCTCGTCTGCGTCAATCTGGATGCCAAAACGGTGGAGGTTGAGGGCAAGACGGTGCATCTGACCGGCAAGGAATACCAGATGCTCGAACTGCTCAGCCTGCGAAAGGGCACCACCCTGACGAAGGAAATGTTCCTCAACCATCTGTATGGCGGCATGGATGAGCCGGAGCTGAAGATCATCGACGTCTTCATCTGCAAGCTGCGCAAGAAGCTCAGCCAGGCAACCGGGGGTGAGACCTATATCGAAACCGTCTGGGGCCGGGGCTATGTCCTGCGCGATCCCGTTCCGCAAACCATCGAACAACCGGCCCGCCGCGCCTGAAAAACCTGCTGGACCAGCAGGCATAGCGGGCCTAACTCTCCTGCTATCGGGTGCAGGGGACGATGATGGACGACTTGAACATTGATGTGACCGCACTGGACGGTGCGCAGGCCGCCGAACTTCTCGAACGGCTCGCGGATCGGCTGGGGGCCGCCGATACGGCCTATCATCAGGCCGACGACCCGATCATGTCCGACGCGGAGTACGACCGGATCAAGGCGCTTGCGCTGGCGGTGGAGGAACGGTTCCCCGAACTGATCCGCGAGGACAGCCCCTCACGCAAGGTCGGCGCGCCCGCGGCGGAGGGATTCGGCAAGGTTGCACATACGGTCGCGATGCTATCGCTTTCCAACGTCTTCTCGGATGAGGACGTGACGGAATTCGATGCCCGTGTGCGGCGGTTTCTCGGCGTCGAACATGCGATCGACTATACTGCGGAACCCAAGATCGACGGGCTGTCGCTGTCCTTGCGATATGAGGGCGGCGTTCTGGTTCAGGCCGCCACGCGCGGCGACGGCGAAACGGGTGAGAACGTGACCGCCAACGCCCGCACGATCGACGATATCCCCGAAACCCTCACAGATGCACCCGATGTGCTGGAGGTCCGGGGTGAGGTCTATATGGACCACGCCGATTTCCAGTCCCTGAACGCCCGTCAGATCGAAGCGGGTGCCAAGCCTTTCGCGAATCCGCGCAATGCCGCCGCCGGATCGTTGCGCCAACTGGATGCGGAGATCACCAGATCCCGGCCCTTGCGCTTTTTCGCCTATGCCTGGGGCGCACTTTCCGCCCCTCTGGCTGAAACGCAAGCGGACGCCATCGCGAAGCTGGCGGAGCTGGGATTTCGCACCAACCCCCTGACGAAACTGTGTCATTCGGCCGAGGAGATGATCGCGCATTATCACCGGATCGGCATCGCGCGGCCTGATTTGGGCTACGATATCGACGGTGTGGTCTACAAGGTCGATGATCTGGCCCTGCAAAAACGGCTCGGGTTTCGGTCGAACAATCCACGCTGGGCCACCGCCCATAAATTTCCGGCCGAAATCGCGGCGACCCGTCTGCGCGACATCGAAATTCAGGTGGGACGCACCGGCGCGCTCAGCCCCGTCGCTCGGCTGGAGCCTGTGACCGTGGGCGGCGTCGTCGTTTCAAACGCAACGTTGCACAACGCCGATTATATTGCCGGGCGCGATTCCAAGGGGGCGGAAATTCGGGACGGCATCGACATCCGTATCGGTGACATGGTCGAGATCTACCGCGCCGGCGATGTGATTCCCAAGGTGCGCGGCGTGCTGCTGGACCGCCGGCCCGATGACGCGGAACCCTATGTTTTTCCCACGCATTGTCCGGTTTGCGGCAGCCCGGCCCTGCGCGAACCCGGTGAGGCGGTGCACCGGTGCACCGGTGCTTTGACATGCCCGGCGCAGGCTGTCGAAAAGCTCAAGCATTTCGTGTCGCGCATGGCATTCGATATCGACGGTCTGGGCGCCAAGCAGGTGGAGGCTTTCCACGCGGACGGCTGGATCGCCTCTCCGGCCGATATCTTCGCGTTGGAGGACCGCTACGGTTCCGGCCTCAAGCAACTGAAAAATCGTGAGGGGTGGGGCCAGAAATCGGCCGATGCGCTGTTCGCGGCGATCCGCGACCGCCGCACGATCCCACTCAACCGGCTGATCTTCGGGCTGGGCATTCGCCATGTCGGGGAAAGCTCCGCCATGCTGCTGGCCCGTCATTACAACAGTTGGCAAACGTTCCGCCGCGCGATGGAGGCTGCGACCCCCGACAGCACCGAACGGGCCGAACTGGTCGCGATCAATGGCATCGGGGATGTGATGGCCGAGGCGATCGCCGATTTCTTTGCCTCCGACACCGCCCGCGCGCAACTGGATGCCCTGACCGAGTGGCTGACCATCGAGGATGTCGCCGCCCCCGCCACCGACGGATCGCCCGTCGCGGGCAAGACCGTGGTGTTCACCGGCACGTTGGAGCAGATGACCCGCGCCGAAGCAAAGGCCCGGGCGGAGGAAATGGGCGCGAAGGTCTCCGGCTCCGTCTCCGCCAGGACCGATATTGTCATTGCGGGTCCCGGCGCCGGATCGAAGGAGAAGAAGGCCCGCGATCTGGGCCTGACCGTGCTGAGCGAGGCGGAATGGCTGGAGTTGATCGGCTGACGCACCCAACCCGCATAAGTCCGCCTTGCACCGCGTTCCATACTTGCGCCAGATAGGGCATGGCCGGTCGTCCCGAAGTGTTGTTTCCCCTGTTCGCCGATTTGACCGGTTTGCCCGGCATCGGCCCGAAAACCGCGCCGTTATTCGCCCGGATCGGGGTGGAGAGCCCGCGCGACCTGCTGATGACCTTGCCGACCGGCGGAACCGACCGACGGTTGAAGCCCTCGATCCTCGACGTGCCGCTGCCCGCGACCGTAACGGTGGAGGTCGAGATTGGGCGTCACGCACCGGCCCAGGCCAAGGGCCGCCCCTATCGCGTCAGCGTGCGCGACGCGAAGACCGACTTCCAGATCGTCTATTTCCACGCCCGCGACGACTGGATGGAGCGTCACCTTCCCCCCGGTGAGCGGCGGGTCGTTTCGGGCCGGGTGGAGCTTTTCGATGGTGTCGCGCAGATGGTGCACCCGGATCATGTTCTGCATCGGGCGCAGGCCGAGGCGCTGCCACCGTTCGAGCCGACCTATCCCCTGACGGCTGGCCTCACGTTGAAAACGGTGGTCAAGGCGCAGCGCGGTGCGCTCGACCGGGTGATGGACCTGCCGGAATGGATCGCGCCGCAGATCGTTGCGGATCGCGGCTGGCCGGGATGGAGCGCGGCGCTCAAATCCGCGCACGCGCCCGATTCCAGTGCCGATCTGGCGGATACGACACCGGCGCGTCAACGGCTGGCCTATGACGAGTTGTTCGCGCATCAGGTCACGCTGACCCTGGCGCGGGCACGGGCGCGTCGCAAGCCGGGTCGCGCGTCATCGGGGGATGGTCATCTACGCGCACAGGCGCTCGCGGCCCTGCCGTATCGGCCGACGGGCGCGCAAACCCGCGCGGTGCAGCAGATCGTCGAGGATCTCGCCGCCCCTCTCCGCATGAACCGGTTGTTGCAGGGCGATGTCGGCTCGGGCAAGACGCTGGTCGCCCTGCTTGCCATGCTGGCTGTGGTTGAGGCCGGGGGGCAGGCGGCACTGATGGCCCCGACGGAAATCCTCGCACGGCAGCATATGGAGGCGCTCGCCCCCCTGATCGCGCCACTTGGCCTGCGGATCGATCTTTTGACCGGGCGCGACAAGGGGACCACCCGGCAGGAGAAGCTGTCAGCCCTCGCCAATGGTCAGATCCACATCCTGCTGGGAACGCACGCGCTGTTCCAATCGGATGTGGATTTTGCCGATCTGCGCCTCGCCATCATAGATGAGCAGCACCGCTTCGGCGTGCGGGAGCGGATGACCTTGGGGGCGAAGGGGCGGGCGGTGGACATCCTCGTGATGACGGCGACACCGATTCCCCGCTCGCTCAGCCTTGCGCAATACGGGGATATGGACCTCAGCGTGCTGGACGAAAAGCCGCCCGGTCGCCAGCCGATCGAGACGGCGCTTGTCTCGGCCGAGCGGATGGATCAGGTGGTCGCGCGCTTGCGATCCGCGCTGGATGCCGGGCGGCAGGCCTATTGGGTCTGCCCACTGGTCGAGGAAAGCGAGGTGGTCGAGGCGACAGCGGCGGAGGAACGCCACCGCGCCCTGCGTGTCGCCTTGGGGGAGCAGAATGTCGGGCTGGTCCACGGGCGACTGCCCCCGGCAGAGAAAGACGCCGCAATGGCTGATTTCATCGCCGGGCGCACCCGCGTGCTGGTCGCCACGACAGTGATCGAAGTCGGCGTGAACGTGCCCGCCGCGACGATCATGGTGATCGAACAGGCGGAACGTTTCGGGCTGGCGCAGCTGCACCAGCTGCGCGGGCGTGTCGGACGCGGCTCCGAAAAATCCACCTGCCTGCTGATGTATCAACCGCCCCTGGGTGAGGCCGCCCGCGCCCGGATGGAGATCATGCGAGAAACCGAGGACGGCTTTCGCATCGCGGATGAGGATTTGCGCCTGCGCGGGGCGGGGGATGTTCTGGGAACGGCGCAATCCGGGCTGCCGAGGTTCCGAATCGCGGATTTGGAGCGTCAGACCGCCCTTCTGGCCCTTGCGCACAAGGATGCGCGCCTGTTGCTGGACCGGGATCCTGACCTGACATCGGATCGGGGCAGGGCAGCGCGAACGCTTCTGTACCTGATGGAGCAGGACCGCGCGATCCGTTTGCTATCAGTAGGTTAACGCAGTTATCCCCAAAAGTTCGCAAATGTTCTCATTTTGTCTTGACCTGAGAGCGGAGTTAACGGAACATTAAGGCAACACGGAACAGGAGGTTGCCACGATGATCCCGCATATGCTGAACACCGCCCGCCACCACGGATCGGAAATGCTGGGGGATGCCATCGGCCTCGCCGCGATCTGCGTGATGATCGTCGGCGCGTTGGTGATCTGAGCCCGTAACGAAGTTTCTGCCGCAATCGGGATGCCGCGCGGTCCAGTTGTCCCTCACGATGCGGATTTCCGTGTCATTCTGGCCGCGACCCGATGCAACCCAACTCGCCGCACGTCTCAGGACGTTGCGGCGATTTTTTTGTCTGCGATGGATTCGAATGCCGCGACCGTCGCGTCCGGCACCAGCAGGATCGAGGCGTGGCGGTTGCGATAGGCGCGGGCCGGTTCCAGCGCCGCGTAGCCGTCGAAGGGGGCATCCGGCACCGGGCCGTCCTCCCGCAGCATGGCGCGCAGGGCGTCGCGGCCGGCTCGGGCCTCCTCCAGGCTCAGCCCGACGGCCTGTTCCCCGAACACCGCAGCCGAGGCTTGGCCCAACGCGCAGGCTTTCACATCCTGACCGAACCGGACGATCCGCCCGTCGGCAATGTCCAGATCGACCGTCACCGTCGATCCGCACAGCGGCGAGCGCTTGGTGATCGTCGCATCCGGGCTGTCCAGCCGCTCCTGATGCGGAATGGCGGAGGCCAGCGCGAGGATCCGCTGGGAATAGAGCTTCATCATCTCATCGTCGCGCTCGCTCATGCTCTCGCCTTTCGCTGTTCTGCCCCTTAGATAGGTCCGGACACCGCTTACGGAAAGACCCGACATGACCGTGATATTCGACCCCGCCACCCTGCGCTATACCGCCGAAGGTCTCATCCCCGCCATCGCTCAGGATACCGGGGGTGCCGTTTTGATGATGGCGTGGATGACCCGCGAAACGGTGGAAGAAACGCTGGCCACCGGGCAGGTCACCTATTGGTCCCGCTCCCGACAGGCGATCTGGCGCAAGGGCGAAAGCTCGGGCCACGTTCAGACCCTGATCGAGATGCGCGTGGATTGTGACCGCGATTGCCTGCTGATGGTCGTCGATCAGGCGGGCCCGGCCTGTCACACCAACCGCCGCTCGTGTTTCTACACCGCGATTCGGGACGGGGCGGAGGTGGAGTTGATGGCCCCCGAGGTCTGACCCTCACCCGGCTTGAAAGCCGATCGCGCGCAGCACGTCGTCGCGGCTCCACCCTACGGCGCGCAGCGTGGCCAGAGCGCGCGCATCGTCCCGCTTGGCCAGGCGCTTGCCGTTTTCGTCGCGGATCAGACGGTGATGGCGATATATCGGTTCGGGCAGATCCAGCAGCACCTGCAACAGTCGGTGCAGGGGCGTGGCAGGGAACAGGTCGCGCCCGCGTGTCACATGCGTAACGCCCTGGGCGGCATCGTCGATCACCACGGCGATATGATACGACGTGCCGATATCCCGACGGGCCAGAACGATATCGCCCACATTATGCAACAGCGCCTCGGCATCCAGCGCGTGCCGCCCCGGCTCAAAGTCGAGTTCCGTGAAACCGATCCGCGAAACGTCGCCAATGGCGGCGATTGCGGCGGCCATGTTCAGCCGGATCGCGGCATCCGTTGCCACATGTCCGGCGTTCCGGCAAGTGCCGGGATAGATCAGACCGTCCGGCCCATGCATCGGGGCCCCCTCCTGCGGGGCGCTCAACGCGGCCTTGATATCGGCGCGGGTGCAAGTGCAGCGATAGGTCAGGCCCGCCTCGGTCAACCGCCCGACCGCATCGCGATACAGATGCAGACGCTCCGACTGCCGCAGCACCGGCTCCTGCCAGGTCATACCCAGCCAGCGCAGATCGTCGAGGATCGCAGCCTCCCATTCAGGTCGGCAGCGGGCAGTGTCGATATCCTCCATTCGCAGCAGGAACCGGTCGGCATGCCGTGCGGCGGTCAGCGCGGAAAAGGCATGTCCCAGATGCAACGGCCCGGTCGGAGAGGGCGCGAACCGCTCAACTTTTTTGCAGGACATAGATCGTGGCCCCGACATTCTGCCCCGGCATATGCTCACCATGCTCGCGCAGCAGACAGCGCGCCGCGCCGGCATCGACCCAGGCCATGATGCGGCCGATATAACTCTTGTCCGCAAGCGCATGATCGTTCAGGGAAAAAACGAACAGGCCATCGTGGGGTAACGCTTGCAAAACCGTATCAATCAGGCTGGCAGGCGCATGACCGGGGCTGAACAATCCGATGGCTGACACGCTGTGATAGCTCTGTCCCTGCATCGCATCGTCCGCATCCCCGACGCTCAAGTTGCGATAGATGTCGCGTTCACGCGCCTGATCCACCATTTGCGGTGTCAGATCGACGCCGTCCACAGTCTCGAACCCGGCCAGTTTCAGCGCCAGCCCGCCCAGCCCGGTGCCGCAGCCCAGATCAAGAACCGGTTGCGCCGGGTCCGCCCCGGCCTCACGCAGGGCCACCGCGCAACGTTCCGGTGTGACATAGCCGTTCTGCGTCACTTCCTCGTCATAGCTGGTCGCCCATTGCGCGTACAAATCCCGCGCGTCGCCTTCCAGCGTGTAGACCTCTTCGAAAAACTTCTTGGCCATCGTCACCTCCTTCCCCCATCCTAGCGAGGTTCGACGGCGAGGGCTATTGTGCAGCGATCTCAGATGGAAGGCTGTTCAACCATTCCGCCCAGGCGACCTTGGCGCGGTCGGTATAGGCGATCTTGCGGTCCTTCTTGCCGCGACGGCCCTTCCTTGGCGCGTCGAGCGGTGGGAACAGGCCGAAATTGACGTTCATCGGCTGAAAGGTCTCAGCCTCCGCGCCGCCGGTAATGTGGCCGAGCAGGGCGCCGATGGCGGTGGTCTGGGGCGGTGTCGGCACATCGACGCCCAGTTTTTCATAAGCGGCCAGACGCCCGGCCAGCAGGCCCATCGCGGCGGATTCGACATAGCCCTCGACCCCGGTGACCTGCCCGGCAAAACGCAGATCGGGTCGGGATTTCAACCGCATCTGGCCGTCGAGCAACCGAGGGGAGTTCAGGAACGTATTGCGATGAATGCCGCCCAGCCGCGCGAACTCAGCATTCTCCAACCCCGGAATGCTTTTGAAAACATCCGTTTGCGCGCCGTACTTCATCTTGGTTTGAAAGCCGACAATGTTATAGAGCGTGCCGAGCGCGTTTTCCCGGCGCAACTGGACGATGGCATGGGCCTTGATATCCGGCTGGTGCGGATTGGTCAGGCCGACCGGCTTCATCGGGCCCCAGCGCAGGGTTTCGCGCCCGCGTTCCGCCATCACCTCGATGGGCAGGCAGGCGTCGAAATAGGGGGTGTCGCGCTCCCAATCCTTGAATTCGGTCTTGTCGGCGGCCAACAGCGCGTCGATGAAGGCCTCGTACTGGTCGCGGTCCATCGGGCAGTTGAGGTAGGCGGTGCGCTCCTCCTCCGTCTCGCCCTTGTCATAGCGGGACTGGAACCACGCCTTGCTCAGATCGATGCTGTCGGCGTGGACAATGGGCGCAATCGCGTCGAAGAAGGCGAGGCTTTCCTCACCCGTCTGCGCGCGCAACGCCTCCGCCATGGCGGGGGAGGTCAACGGCCCGGTGGCGATGATCGTGCTGCCCCAATCCTTGGGCGGCAGGCCGGCGACTTCACCGCGCGCGATCTCGATCAGCGGATGCGCCTCGATCTTCGCCGTGACCTCATCCGAGAACGCATCGCGGTCCACGGCCAGTGCGCCACCTGCGGGCAGCTTGTGCCGGTCGCCGGTGGAGATGATCAGCCCGCCCGCCTGACGCATTTCCCAATGCAGCAGGCCGACGGCGTTGCTCTCATCATCGTCCGAGCGGAAGGAGTTGGAACAGACCAGCTCCGCCAGGCCCTGCGTCTGGTGGGCGAACGTCTCGACCATGGGTCGCATTTCGTGCAGCACGACCGGCACGCCAAGGGTCGCGGCCTGCCAGGCAGCCTCGCAACCGGCCATGCCGCCGCCGATGATATGGATGGGTGTTTTCATGTGCGCCATGTACGCCCCCCGATGCGAATTGAAAAGCGGCGCATGTGAATTTTACGCGCCGGGCGCTTTCACCGATGCAGCGCGAACCGTCCCGGCCCCTGCGCGGTGAGGATCAGCAGCCCGCCCGCAATGGCCCAGTTCTTGACGAAGATGCTCATCTGCCAAGGGTCGGACGGGATCAGGTGAAAGATGCTGGTCATCATGCAGTACGCCGCCAGTGCAAGCGCCATTGGGCGTGTCCACAGGCCCAGAAACAGGCATAGGGCGCCAAGTGCGTTGAACACCAAAGCAGGCCAGACCAGCGCACCGGGCAGGCCGCGCCCAGTCAGCAGGTCGGCGGCGGGCGCGGGGTCCAGCCCCTTTTGCACCGCCCCGGCCAGAAACAGCAGGCCGAGCAGAACCCGGCCCGCCAGCATCAAGGCATCATTCGGCATCCGGCGTATCGGGGCCGGTGTCCTGCGTCGTGTCGGGTCCGACATCGGGCAGGATGTCTGCCTCCTCGGCCTCGGCGATCCAGGCGACGCTGACGACCTTTTCCCCCTCGCGGGTGTTGAACACGCGCACACCCCCGGCGGAGCGGGACCGGAACGAGATGTCCGCGACCGGGGTGCGGATCGACTGCCCCGCATCGGTTGCCAGCATGATCTGATCGTGGATATCCACCGGGAAGCTGGCGACCAGACGCCCGCCGCGCAGCGACTTGTCCATCGCCATCACGCCCTGGCCCCCCCGCCCGCGCACCGGATAATCGTGCGAGGAGCTGAGCTTGCCCGCGCCATTTTCCGTCAGGGTCAGGATCAGATCCTCGGATGCCGACATCTCGGCATAGCGTTCCGAGGTGATCGCGCCCGGCGCGACGTCATCCTCGTCCTGCTCATCGTCCACGGCACCCGCGACGGCGCGACGCATTTTGAGGTAGGCCGCGCGCTCCGCCGGATCAGCCTCGAAGTGGCGGATCACCGACATGGACACGACCGCGTCCCCCTCGGCCAGACGGATGCCGCGGACCCCGGTCGAGGTGCGGGAGTTGAAGACACGCACCGCCGTTGACGGGAAGCGGATCGCCCGGCCCATCGCGGTGACCAGCATCACGTCGTCATCCTCACCACAGATGCGGGCATTGACCAGACGGGTGCCGTCATCGGCCAGACGCATGGCGATCTTGCCGTTGCGCATGATGTTGGTGAAATCGCTGAGCCGGTTGCGCCGCACGTCACCCGCCGAAGTGGCGAAGACGACCTGCAAGTCGCCCCAATCGGACTCATCCCGGTCAACGGGCATGGTTGCGGCAATGCCTGTACCGGGTTGAATCGGTAGGATATTCACCAGCGCCTTGCCCCGTGCATTGCGACCGCCCTGCGGCAGGCGCCAGGTCTTGAGCTGATAGACCATCCCGGTCGTCGTAAAGAACAGGATCGCGGTATGCGTGTTGGCGACGAACAGCGTGGTGACGAAATCCTCGTCCTTCATGTTCATGCCGCCGATCCCCTTGCCACCGCGCCGTTGCGCGCGGAATTCGTCGAGGGGGGTGCGCTTGATATAGCCGCCATTGGTGATGGTCACGACCATCTCCGCCGGTTCGATCAGATCCTCGTCGTCCATATCACCGGCGTAATCGACGATTTCGGAGCGGCGCGGCGTCGCGTATTTTTCGCGCACTTCCGCAATCTCATCGCGGATGATCGTCATGATCCGATCGCGGGAGCGCAGGATATCGAGGTAATCCGCGATCTTGACCGCCAGCACCTCCAATTCATCGGTGATTTCCTTGACACCCAGCGCGGTCAGGCGTTGCAGACGCAATTCGAGGATCGCGTTCGCCTGCTCCAGCGACAGGTTATAGGTGCCGTCCTCGTTCATCGTGTGGCTGGGATCGTCGATCAACTGGATGTATTCGGCGATCTTCTCCGCCGGCCAGCGGCGGGTCATCAGTTTCTCACGCGCCTCGCCCCGATCGGCGGAGGATCGGATGGTCGCGACCACTTCATCGACGTTTTCAACGGCGACGGCCAGACCGGACAGGATGTGAGCGCGTTCGCGGGCCTTGTTCAACTCGAACGCGGTGCGGCGCGCGACGACCTCCTCACGGAATGCGACGAAGGCGGTGAGGAAGCCGCGCAGGGTCAACTGCTCGGGCCGACCATTGTTCAGGGCCAGCATGTTCGCGGCGAAGCTGGTTTGCAGCGGCGTGAAACGATAAAGCTGGTTCAGCACCACATCCGCCGTCGCGTCGCGCTTCAGCTCGATCACCACCCGCACGCCGAAGCGGTCGGATTCGTCCTGAACGTGGGCGATGCCCTCGATCTTCTTGTCACGGGCAAGTTCAGCGATCCGCTCGATCATGGTGGACTTGTTCACCTGATAGGGGATTTCGCGCACGACGATGGCATAGCGATCCTTGCGGATTTCCTCGACCTCGGTCTTGGCCCGGATCACGACGGAGCCGCGCCCCTCGGTATACGCCTTGCGCGCGCCCTGACGCCCGATGATGATGCCGCCGGTCGGAAAATCCGGGGCAGGGACGTATTCGATCAGATCCTCGGAGGTCAGATCGGGGTTGTCGATCAAGGCGGATGCGGCGTCCAGCACCTCACCCAGATTGTGTGGTGGAATGCGCGTGGCCATGCCGACGGCAATCCCCTCCGCCCCGTTGACCAGCAGGTTGGGATAGCGGGCGGGCAGGACCGTGGGTTCGATGTCCTTGCCATCATAGTTGGCCTGAAAATCGACGGTATCCTTGTCGATATCGGCCAGCATCGCATCGGCGGGGGGCGCCCTGCGCACCTCGGTATATCGCATCGCGGCGGGGCTGTCGCCGTCCATCGAGCCGAAATTGCCCTGACCGTCCAGCAGCGGCAACCGCATGGAGAAGTCCTGCGCCATCCGCACCAGTGCATCATAGATCGCGGTATCGCCGTGCGGGTGATATTTACCGATCACATCGCCGACGGGTCGCGCGGATTTGCGATAGCCCTTGTCGGCGGTGTTTCCCGTCTCATGCATCGCATAGAGGATGCGCCGGTGCACCGGCTTCAGGCCGTCGCGCACATCCGGGATCGCGCGGGAGATGATGACGCTCATGGAGTAATCGAGGAAGGAGCGTTTCATCTCCTCCTCGATCGTGATGCTGGGCCCGTCATAGACGGGGCGTTGCGGATGATCGTCGTTGTTTTCGGGTGTGTCTGGCGTATCGCTCACTCGTGGTCCTGCCTATCCCGTGCCGCTATATATTGTGTGTCTCTTATGCGACAACGGGGCGGGGAAGGCAATCTGTCTGGGGCAAAAACACCCTGTAAATAAACGCCCGGCACCCCGGTTTCACAAACAGGAGGCGCTGCGCGCGATTTCGGGCTACCGCGTGTCGGGGGAGGGGGGGACAGCGGCAGGCGCGTCCTGCCTATCGTCAGCGTGCGCGCCATCCGTCTCCGACGCCAGAAAGCGCCCCAACTTCGACAGGACCGGCATATGTTCGCTGAACACCCGGATCACCACCAGCATGGGCACGGCGACGACCATTCCCACGACTGACCACAGCCAGGCCCAGAATGCGACTGATAGGAACACCACCACCGGGTTCAGCTTCAACGATCGACCGACAAAATAGGGCGTCACGAGCTGTCCCTCCACCGAGGTGCAGCCGAAATAGACAGCAGCGGTCAGGGCCGCCATCCAGATGTCGGGCAGCGCGATTAGCCCGATGATCAGCGCCCCGGCCGTGCCGATGATCGCGCCGACATAGGGCATGTAATTCAGGATGAAGGCCGACACCCCGAACAACAGCGGATCCGGCATGCCCAGTGCCCACATGGCAAGGCCGACCACAACGCCAAGTCCGGCGTTGATAACCGTGATCGTGAACAGATAGCGGCCCAGACGCCGTTCTATATCGTCTGCAATTGCCATCGCGCGCTTCTTGTCGCGCAGCTTCGGGATGACCTCGACCACGCGTTTGCGAAACAGGTCGCCCGATGCCAGAATGAAGAACAGCAACACGAGGGTAAAGACGATCTGGCCCAGCACCAGCGGGGCGGTGGCGGCGATCTGTGCGGCGATGTTGCCGTCACGTTCACTGACCTCGACCTGCACGGATTGCATCCCGTCGGGGTCCTGGGACGCGACTTCGGTGCTGGCGCTGGCGCCGCCTGTCTCCGCCAATTCGTCGATCTTCTGGGCGGCCTCGTTCACGGCCTCGACGGTTCCTTGCAGGCTCGCCAGCTTACGTTCGATGCGAAAGGCGATGTTGGGGGCGTCGTCGATCCAGTCGCTGGCGGGCTGGGCGAGCGCGGTGACCAGAGCGGCCAGACCGCTGACCAGCGTCAGCGTGATTACCAAGGCAGCGATCCCATCGGAAAGCCCGATCCGGTTCATGCCCCTGCGAACCGGGCGAAAGACCAGCGCCAACAGAATCGCGGCCAGCACCGGCATCAGGAAATCACGTGCCGAGGCAAGGGCGCCCGTAAGCATGATGATCGCGATAATGGTGACGGCCCAGGCGATCACCCGTCCTTCGATCCCTCGATCCAACTGCGTCATGTGGTTCCGCCCCCTGTGCCTGAGGGTGAACCTAGACGCATTGTCGCACCCTTCAATGGCACATTTTCCTGTGTGGCGTGTGCAGGGGGCGGGATCGGACCGCATAACATTAGGGTTTGCGAAGCCCGACTGAACTGCGCCGTCAGGAACCTGACCTGCGTACCGGCACCCTGCGGCTGCCGGCAGGCTCTTCTAAACAAAGGAATCTTGCGTCCCTTGTATGATGTGGTGAGGCCCGCCGCGTTCGCCGCAGCAGGTACTCCGGGCGAGCCGAACCCCCCTTGCCACCGCGGTGGCAAAAGGTTCAGGCCCGCCGGATTTCGGTATCAGAACGGAATGTCGTCATCCATGTCGGAGCCGTAATTGCCGCCCGACGCACCCCCGCCCGAGGAAGACCCGCCGCCATAGGAGCCGCCACCGCCGCTGCGCCCCCCGCCACCGCCGTAATCACCGCCGCCACCGCCGGACCCGCCGCCGTCGCGCCCGTCCAGCATGGTCAGGGTGCCGTCGAAACCTTGCAGAACAACCTCGGTCGAATACCTGTCCGCGCCGGATTGATCCTGATACTTGCGGGTTTGCAGCTTGCCCTCGATATAGACCTTCGAGCCCTTCTTGAGGTATTGCTCCGCGATGCGGACCAGTCCCTCCTGAAAGATTGCGACGGAATGCCACTCCGTCTTTTCACGCCGCTCGCCCGACTGCTTGTCGCGCCAGGTTTCGGATGTGGCGATGCGCAGGTTGCACACCTTGCCGCCATTGGCGAAGGACCGGACCTCGGGGTCGCGGCCCAGATTGCCGATCAGGATGACCTTGTTGACGCTGCCTGCCATGGGGCTTCTCCGCTCATGATTCTGTTTGAGGACCGACGATATGGCCGCCTGCGGCCCGATGCACCCCGCAATTTGGCGTTTTGCCCAGATTCCATGTCGCCATCAAGACCGCCACAAGTTAACGGAACGTTATGACGCGCTTCCAAGTGTTCCATTTTTGTTCTATGGTAAACGCGGCTGCGGACCCTACATGAAGCGGCTGGACATAAACGGAGTGTGGCATGGCCGAGCTGAAGACGATTTCGATCCGGGGTGCGCGGGAGCATAACCTGAAATCCATTGATGTGGATTTGCCGCGCGACACGCTGATCGTCATCACGGGTCTGTCGGGATCGGGCAAGTCCTCGCTTGCCTTCGACACCATCTATGCCGAGGGGCAGCGACGCTACGTGGAATCGCTCAGCGCCTATGCGCGGCAGTTCCTCGACATGATGCAAAAGCCGGATGTGGATCACATCACCGGCCTCAGCCCCGCGATCTCCATCGAGCAGAAGACGACCTCGAAGAATCCGCGCTCCACTGTCGGCACGGTGACGGAGATCTACGATTACCTGCGCCTGCTGTTCGCCCGCGTCGGTGTGCCCTATTCCCCCGCCACTGGCCTGCCCATCGAGGCGCAGCAAGTGTCCGAGATGGTGGACAGAGTGATGGCGATGGAGGAGGGCACCCGCGCCTATCTGCTCGCCCCGATCATCCGCGATCGCAAGGGGGAATACCGCAAGGAATTCGCCGAGCTGAAAAAGCAGGGCTTCCAACGGGTGAAGGTAAACGGCGCGTTCTACGAGCTGGATGAACCGCCCGTGTTGGACAAGAAGTTCCGCCACAATATCGACGTGGTGGTCGATCGCTTGGTGGTGAAGGAGGGGTTGGAGACGCGGCTGGCCGACAGCTTCCGCACCGCGCTCGACCTTGCGGATGGCATCGCCGTTCTGGAAACCGCCGTCACCGGGGATGAGGAGCCGCAGCGCACGACCTTCTCCGAAAACTTCGCCTGTCCCGTCAGCGGCTTCACGATCCCCGAGATCGAGCCGCGCCTGTTCTCGTTCAACGCCCCGTTCGGCGCGTGCCCGGTCTGTGACGGGCTGGGGGTGGAGCTGTTCTTTGACGAGCGCCTGATCGTGCCGGACGAATCGCTGAGCCTGTACAAAGGCGCAATCGCGCCATGGTCGAAATCCAAATCCCCCTATTTCCGCCAGACCATCGACGCGCTGGCCAATCATTACGAGTTCGACAAGAACGCGCCGTGGCACAGCCTGCCGCCGCATGTGAAACAGTTGATCCTGCACGGCACGGGCACGGAAAAGATCAAGTTCCGCTATGATGAGGGTGGGCGCGTCTATGAAATCTCACGCGTGTTCGAAGGGGTCGTGCCCAACCTCGAACGCCGCTACCGCGAGACGGATTCGTCGTGGAGCCGTGAGGAAATGGAGCGCTATCAGAACAACCGCGCCTGCGGGGCCTGCGATGGCTACCGGCTCAAGCCCGAGGCGCTGGCGGTCAAGATCGACGGCGTGCACGCGGGGCAGGTGGTGCAATTGTCCATCCGCGACGCGCTCGACTGGATCGAGAAGGCCCCCGAAACCCTGACGAAACAGCGACAGGAAATCGCCCGCGCGATCTTCAAGGAAATCCGCGAACGGCTTGGCTTTCTGGTGAATGTGGGTCTGGATTACCTGACGCTCAGCCGCAATTCGGGCACCCTGTCTGGGGGGGAAAGCCAGCGGATCAGGCTCGCCTCGCAGATCGGCAGCGGCCTGACCGGCGTGCTCTACGTTCTGGATGAGCCGTCCATCGGTCTGCACCAGCGCGACAACGATCGCCTGCTGACCACACTCAAGAACCTGCGCGACGCGGGCAATACCGTGATCGTGGTCGAACATGACGAGGAGGCGATCCGCGAGGCGGATTACGTGCTCGACATCGGACCAGGCGCGGGTGTGCATGGTGGCCAGATCATCGCCTCCGGCACGCCGGAGGAAATCGCCGCGACGCCTGAGTCCATTACCGGGCAATACCTGACCGGCGTGCGCGAAATCGCCGTCCCGGCCAAGCGGCGCAAGGGCTCCGGCAAGAAGGTCAAGGTGGTCAAGGCGACCGGCAACAACCTCAAGACCGTGACCGCGGAATTCCCCCTCGGCCTGCTCTGCTGCGTCACCGGCGTATCGGGCGGCGGCAAGTCCACGCTGACCATCGAGACGTTGTTCAAGACAGCCTCCATGCGCCTGAACGGTGCCCGCCAAACCCCCGCGCCCTGTGAGCAGATCAAGGGTTTGGAGCATCTGGACAAGGTCATCGACATTGACCAATCGCCCATCGGCCGCACCCCACGCTCCAACCCCGCCACCTATACCGGCGCCTTCACCCCGATCCGCGACTGGTTCGCCGGAATGCCCGAGGCAAAGACCCGTGGTTACAAGGCGGGCCGGTTCAGCTTCAACGTCAAGGGCGGTCGCTGCGAGGCGTGCCAGGGCGATGGCCTCATCAAGATCGAGATGCATTTCCTGCCCGACGTCTATGTCACCTGCGAAACCTGCGACGGCAAACGCTATAACCGCGAAACGCTGGAGGTGAAGTTCAAGGGCAACTCCATCGCCGACGTGCTCGACATGACGATCGAGGATGCGGCGGACCTGTTTCAGGCCGTCCCAGCGATCCGCGACAAGATGGAGACGCTCAAGCGGGTCGGTCTGGGCTATATCAAGGTGGGCCAATCCTCGACCACGCTGTCAGGTGGTGAGGCGCAGCGCGTCAAGCTGGCCAAGGAGCTGAGCAAGCGCGCAACGGGCCGCACGCTCTATATCCTCGATGAACCGACGACGGGTCTGCATTTCGAGGACACGAAAAAGCTGCTCGAAGTGATTCAGGAACTGGTGGATCAGGGCAATTCCGTGGTGATCATCGAACACAATCTCGACGTCATCAAATGCGCGGACTGGATCATCGACATCGGGCCGGAGGGCGGCGATGGCGGCGGTGAACTGGTTGCCGTCGGTACGCCGGAGAAGGTCGCCAGAACCGAGGGCAGCTATACCGGCCACTACCTGCGTGAGGTGCTGTCAAAGCGAAAGATTGCAGCGGAATGAGCGCCTGACCGGACGGGATCAGCGGGGGGATTGGTCAGCGGGAGATGTAGAACATGTCCCGCACCACCAGATTCTCCCCTTCGAGGGCCAGAACCAGGCTTGAATCCCCCACGCGGTAATAGGTGAATTCCTCCTCGTATTTCGGTCCGACAAGATCGGCCGACAGCACGGTGAGGATAGCCGCCCCCCGCAGGGGCTGCCCCAGAATGACCGCCAGGCCCAACTGCTCGGGCCAGATGCATCCTCTCTGCGTGTCCAGCTGCGGCGGGATGCAATCCACCTGCGCCACGGCAGGCGTCAGCGGCAGCAGGATCGCCGTGGCAAGCAGAGCAGACATCAGTGGGCGAATACGTTTCATGCGTATGCAACGTTCACCATGTTGCATCCGATCCGTAAAGCATCAAATTTCACGAGGACGTGACGGCTTGCTTGACGGCTCCGTGACACCTGCGTCACAGTTGAGCAAAGCAGGAGGAACCATGATGCTCGTACAGCACATTTTGACGTCCAAGGCGGCTGGGGTCCAGACCATCTCTGCGAGTGCGTCTGTTTCCGATGCAACGCAGCAGCTTTCCACGCAGAAAATCGGCGCGCTGATCGTCTCCGACGACAATGGGGCCACGATCCGGGGAATCCTGTCTGAACGCGATATCGTGCGTGAGGTTGGGGCACGCGGGGCCGCGGCCCTGTCCGATTCTGTGATGGATATCATGACGGCCAAGGTCCAGTTCTGCACCCCCTCGGATGAGGCCGTCGCCGTGCTGACCCGCATGACAGGCGGACGGTTCCGCCACATGCCTGTGCGTGGAAATGACGGCGCGGTCGTCGGAATCATCTCGATCGGGGATGTGGTCAAGGCGCGCTTGGGTGAGGTCGAGAACGAGAATTCCGCCCTGTCCGACATGATCCGCGGTTATTGAAAGCCGCCCGGCGCGATCTCCGTTTCAACCGTCGTTACCAGATCACGAAATGCGGGACTGACTGGACTTCGCGCAGCAATTCCACGAATTCCGCAAACGGGATCAGCATCAGAAAACCGACGGCGTCGAGCATGGTGCTGTGAAATGCGCTAAGGTTCACCGTCACTTCGCGAGGTGAGACATAGGCGAAGGGGCTGGGGAGGATCCGCGGCACGCGCGAGGCATATTCGTCATAGGCGGCCCCGAATTTCGTGCGCAGGTGCTTTTCCTCACGACGCGCGGTTGCGCTCAAAACAGCGAAGACCGTACCCGTCAGCAGCACTGTCAACACGATGCTACCCAGCATCATGCCCAGACCCAGCATCGCGATTGTCGAAAACAGGTAAAGCGGGTGGCGGCAGATCGAATATGGTCCGATCTGCACGATCATCTCGTTCTTGCGCCCACCGGCATAGAGGATCGACCACAACCGTCCGATCACCCCACCGATCAGCAGCAGGATGCCGATATTCTCGAAGATTTCCAGCGTCAGCGTCTCATTTCCCCAGGCGGGCGTGCTGAAAATGATGAGCGGAACCGCCATCAGCAGCGCGATCCGCAAGGTTATGATCCGCACACGTTGTCTTGCCGGGGGGGAGTAGGTGTCGCTCATCACGATCCCTTTCTTATTCATGCGAGGATGCTTCGCTCCACGCGGAAATGTTGTAAAAAGGTGTCTGTTCCCAAAATAGTGCTGCGTCAACCGGAATTCCCTTGTGCGACATTTCGGGCTTCCCCGCTTGACCTGCGCTACGCAATATTGTTGCGTCACGAAAACAAGCCCGATGGGAGCCGACATGCGTATTGCCCTTTACCCCGGAACTTTCGATCCGGTCACCCTTGGACACCTCGATGTGATCCGTCGCGCGATGAAGCTGACGGACAGGCTGGTGATCGGCGTCGCGATCAACCGCGACAAGGGGCCGCTGTTCACGCTGGAGGAACGCGTCGCGATGATCGAGGCCGAAGTCACCCCCCTGGCCAAGGCCGCGGGATGCGAACTGGTCGTGCATCCGTTCGAAAACCTGCTGATCCATTGCGCGCAGGATGTCAGCGCCAACATGATCATACGCGGGCTGCGCGCGGTTTCCGATTTCGAGTACGAGTTCCAGATGGTCGGCATGAACCGGGCGATGGACAACGACATCGAAACGGTTTTCCTGATGGCGGATGCGCAGCATCAGGCGATCGCGTCGCGTCTGGTCAAGGAAATCTGCCGTCTGGGCGGCGATATCAGCTCCTTCGTTCCGCAGGCGGTCGAGGATGCGCTGCGCGAACGGCTCGGATAGCACCGCCCACCCGCTCTGCACCAGATCTCCGCCGCGCAAGGGTGGCCTAACCGCGTCCGCGCCCCTACATAAGGCGCGAACCGAAAACGCGAGGAGACCCGCATGGCCGACGCTACGCCCGAAAACACCATGATCATCACGCTGCCCGCAGGCGAGGTGCATATCGCACTGATGCCGGATGTTGCGCCCAAGCATGTCGAGCGGATGAAGACCCTCGTCGCGCAAAAGGCCTATGACGGTGTTGCGTTCCACCGCGTCATCGACGGCTTCATGGCCCAGACCGGCGATGTGGAGCATGGCAAGGAAGGCGGCGATCCCCGCCGTGCGGGCACCGGCGGGTCCGATCTGCCCGATCTGCCTGCCGAATTCTCCAAGGTGCCGTTCGAGCGTGGAACCGCCGGAATGGCGCGCTCGCAGAACCCTGATTCCGCGAACTCGCAATTTTTCATCATGTTCGATCAGGGTGCCTTCCTGAACGGTCAGTACACTGTGTTTGGCCAGGTCATCAAAGGCATGGAGCATGTGGACAAGATCAAGCGCGGGGCAGGCGGCTCCGGTGCCGTGACCGATCCCGACCGCATGATCACCGTGCGCATGGGGGATACGGTATGATCGCGCGCCTCACACTTCTGGCGGCTGTGCTGGCCACGCCGCTGGCGGCTCAGGATCTGGTCCTCGAAATGGAAAGCGGCGAGATCACCATCGCTCTCGACGCCGAGGCGGCACCCCAGCATGTCGAACGCATTGTCGAGCTGACGCAAAGCGGGGCCTATGACGGCGTCGCGTTCCACCGGGTGATTGAGGGCTTTATGGCCCAGACCGGCGATGTGGAATGCGGTGTCGAGGGCGCATCCTGCCCCGCGGGCACCGGCGGCTCCGGCATGGACGATCTGCCGGCGGAGTTTTCCGACCGCAGTTTCGAGCCGGGCGTCGTGGGCATGGCGCGCTCGCAGAATCCTGATTCCGCGAACTCGCAGTTCTTCATCATGTTCGCCCCCGCGCCGCACCTGAACGGCCAGTACACCGTCGTGGGTGAAGTGACCGAAGGTATGGATGTGGTGAACGGCATCACGCGCGGCTCGGGCCGTGGTGGTTCGGTGGCCGATCCCGACCGGATCATTTCGGCGCGCATCGCTGAATGATACCTCGCAGCGCGCCGACCGACGGCGCGCTGCCATGCCCCTGCCGGGGCTTGCGTATGATCGCGTTCCTGTCACTGTGTGCTGAACTTCAGCCTGGACAGGATATCCCATGACAGACAACGCCCTGAACGCCGTGGCGCTCTATGCCGCATTCAACACGTTCATCCTCCTGTGGCTTGCCGTGAACGTCGGCAAGAAACGCAGCGAGGGGAAGATCTCCATCGGGGATGGGGGCTATATGCCGCTTATCCGGGCGCAGCGTGGTCAGTCGAACTTCGTCGAATATGTGCCGATGGCGCTGATAATGCTGACGATCATGGCTTTGCAAGGTGCGCCTGTGGTGGCTGTGCACATCGCAGGAATCGTGCTGACGCTGGGCCGTCTGATCCACGCGATGCACTTCATTTCCGAGGATGCGCCGGGTTGGCAGCGGATGTACGGCACCCTCGCGACCCTGGCGGTCCTGGTGCTCAGCGCGCTGGGGCTGATCGGCCACGCCTTGTTCTGAGGGGCGAACGCCCTGCGCGCGCGGTTTGAACGGTATCAGTACTGTGTCAGCCGCGCGCGCGTCCCCCACAACACAGGGCTGTCAGTTTGCAACCAGCGCCCGCTCGACATCCTCGTTCCAGCCCAGATACAGGGAATCGCCATCGCGGATGACCGGGCGCAGCATCAGCTTCGGCTTCGCGGCCAGCTGATCCTCCACCTCGGAATGCTTGAGCCAGTCGCTGAGCATTCGCCAGTCGTTCGACTTTCGATCCACCAGCGCATCACCGAATTCAGCGATCAGTTCCGCCCATTCGGCCTCGCTCATCGGTTCCTCTCGGATATCGCGAAAGGTCACGTCATGCCCTGCGGCCTCCAGCGTCTTGCGCGCGCGCTGGCTTACCGTACAGGTGTTCAGTCCATAGATGATCACGGCGAAAATCTCCCGTCAGGCCATGCGGCAATCTCGTTCATCGACGGGGTGAAGGCAAGCGGCGGGGGAAACCGCTTTGCACCCTTCGCCCCTGTCGGCTAGTGTCGCGCGGAAAACAGAGTGAGGCTTCCGGTGAGCAATACCGATTCATTTATCGACGAAGTGAGCGAAGAGGTCCGCCGCGACCAGCTCTATACCTACGGGCGCCGTTACGGCTGGATCGCGGTCGTGGTGGTTCTGGGGATCGTCGGGGGGGCCGCGTATAACGAGTATCGCGAAGCCACCACCCGGAGGGGCGCGGAATCCTTCGGTCTGGCGCTGGATCAGGCGCGTCTGCAATCCGATCCGCAACAGCGGGCCGAGGCGTTCGAAACCATCGAGGCCGATGGCGATGCTGCGGCGCTGGTGGCCTTCGCCCGCGCGCAGGCTCTTGTCGAGGCGGGTGAGCCTGCCCAGGCGTCGGCCCTGCTGGACGATTTGCGCAACGCCCCTGATCTGCCGCCGCTCTATACCGCGCTGGCCACGTTGAAATGGGCCGCGGTTCCCGGCGCGCTGCCCCCGGTGGAGGCGCGAATCGATGCGTTGACCGCCGTGATCGACGAGGGCAGCCAGATGAGCCTGCTTGCACTGGAACAACGTGGGCTGGCCCATGTCGAGGCCGGTAACATAAAATCCGCGCATGACGATTTCCGGTTCATTCTGGGCGATCCGCTCGCCACGGCGGCGCTGCGCGACCGGGTGACGCAGATGATTATCGCGACGGGTGGCACCCCCGGTGCAGCCGAACTGACCACGCCGCAAGGCCAGATTGACGGGAACTGAACCATGATCCTTCGTGCATCGCTTCTTGCGCTCGGCGCGCTGCTTCTGACCGCCTGCGGCGATGACGAGGAGATCCTGCAAGGTGAACGCATCGCCGTGCGCCCTCACGATGTCGTCAGCACTGGCGCGACGCCCGGCGCGCTGCCACCCGCGTCACCCAATGCAGCCTGGACGCATGAGGGCGGCAGTGAGAGCCATCTCGTGCCCCACCCCGCCCTGGGAACTGCGCCGAGCCGCGTCTTCGCCGTATCCGTGGGTCAGGGCGGCGGAACCGATGCCCGCATCACGTCCGGTCCCGTAGGAAACGCCACGGCGATCTACACCTTGGATGCGAGGGCGCAGATCACCGCGACCTCACCCAGCGGTGCACGATTGTGGAGCCGTTCGCTGGTCGCGCAGGGACAGCCCGAATCCGATGGTTTCGGCGGGGGCGTGTCGTTGGGGCAAGGGTCCGTTTTCGTCACCACCGGGTTTGGCGAGATCTATGCCCTCGACGCTACGACCGGTGCCGTGCAGTGGCAACAGCAGGCCGACGCCCCGTTCCGCGCGCCCCCGACCGTTACCGGTCGCCGGGTCATCGCGGTTGCGCGCAACGACGTCGCCACCGCCTATGACGTGCAGACCGGGCAAATCCTGTGGCGCTTGACAGGTGCGCGCGGCGACGCGGGTGTGCTGGGTGGCGCACAGGCGGCCAGCAACGGTGCGCTGGTGGTATTGCCTTTCTCCTCAGGTGAGCTGGTCGCGGCCTTCGCGCGGAACGGGCGGCGGGCATGGGCCGCCGCGATCACGGCGGGGCGTCGCGGGCTTGCCCGGTCGTCCATCGGGGATGTTACCGGCGATCCGGTGTTCGGTGACGTGGATGTCATCGCCGGCAACCAGTCCGGCAGCCTTGTATCCATTGACGCGCGCACCGGCCGCCGCAACTGGACGCACCCGGACGGGGCGCAGGATGCCGCCGCCGTGGTCGGGCAGGGCGTCTTCTTCGTGACCGATCAGGCGGAGCTGATCCGACTCGATCGCTCGACCGGCGCGGTGGTGTGGCGCACGCAGCTGGACCTGCTCAACCCGCGCGATGACGACCTCGCCGCACGCTATCGCGGGCCGGTCGTTGCAGGCGGGCAGGTCTATGTTGCGAATGGTCACAACGGAGTACAGGTTTTCTCGCCCACCGATGGCAGCTCCCTTGGCCGCCTGGACGTGGCAGATGGTGTTGCGGGTGCGCCTGCTGTGATCAACAACACGCTTTACGTGCTGTCGAACAGCGGCACGCTGCACGCCTTTCGTTAGAGACCCGGCACAATGAAGCAGGTCCGCCCCGGCGGACCTGTGCCGATCCGGTGCGCCAAGGCAACCTGAGCCATCGGGGACGCGCGGCTTTCCTGCCCCGGACCGCACAATCCGGCGGCAAGATCGCCGCGCACGGGCCTGTCGGACGGCAACGGTACATATCCGCCCGTCACAACCGAGTTTGCTGCAATCGCGATTGCCAGATAGATCAGCATGGCGTTCTCCTTCGTCACGACCATCTGCCCGATTCCCTACCACCCCGTTAACGCCGCCCCCTTTCCATCGGGTCGCAAAGGCGTTAAAGCCCACGCTTCGCATCATTCGAGTGAGCTCATGTCCTTTACCCTCGCCATCGTCGGTCGTCCGAATGTCGGCAAATCCACGCTGTTCAACCGGCTCGTGGGCAAACGCCTCGCGCTGGTGGACGACCAGCCCGGCGTGACCCGTGACCTGAGAGAGGGTGCGGCGCGGCTCGGCAACCTCCGCTTTACCGCGATGGATACCGCCGGGTTGGAGGAAGCGGATGATGAGAGCCTTCCCGGCCGGATGCGCGCGCTGACCGAACGCGCCGTATCCGAGGCTGACCTGTGCCTGTTCATTGTCGATGCCCGCACCGGAATCACCCGCCAGGACCTCGTCTTTGCCGACATCCTGCGCAAGCGCGCCAATGGCCGCGTCATCCTCGCCGCGAACAAGGCTGAGGGCAGCGCGGGCGATGCCGGTTTTTACGAGGCCTACACCCTGGGATTGGGAGAGCCGATCGCCATCTCCGCCGAACATGGGGAGGGGATGGACGAACTGCGCTCCATGCTGGAGCCATGGGCCAAGAAGTTCGAGAAAGAAGTCGCCGAAACCGATCTGGAGGAGGGTGAGGATCCCAGCGACCGCCCCCTGCAAATCGCCGTTGTCGGGCGCCCGAATGCCGGAAAATCGACGCTGATCAACAAGATCCTGGGCCAGGATCGCCTGCTGACCGGTCCCGAGGCCGGGATCACCCGCGATTCTATCGCCGTATCCACCACCTGGGGCCAGCGCGAATTTCGCATCTTCGATACCGCCGGAATGCGGCGCAAAGCGAAGGTGCAGGAGAAGCTCGAAAAACTCTCCGTCTCCGACGGTTTGCGCGCGGTCAAGTTCGCGGAGGTCGTGGTGGTCGTGCTCGATACCTCCATTCCGTTCGAGAGCCAGGACCTGCGCATCGCGGATCTGGCCGAGCGTGAGGGCCGCGCCGTCGTCTTTGCCGCGAACAAGTGGGACGCCGAGGACAACCGCTCCGAAAAGCTGGCCAGCATGAAGGAACAGCTCGACCGCTTGCTGCCACAACTGTCCGGCACGCCGCTGATTACCGTCTCCGCCCTGACGGGACGCGGGCTCGACCGCTTGCGTGAGGCGATCGAGAAGCAGCATGAGATCTGGAACAAGCGGATTTCGACCGGCAAGCTGAACCAATGGCTGATCGACATGGTCGCCAGCCATCCGCCCCCCGCACCGGGCGGTCGCCGCATCCGCTTGCGCTACATGACGCAGGCCAAATCGCGCCCGCCGACTTTCATCGCGTTCTGTTCGTTGCCAGAGGACCTGCCAACGGCCTATAAACGCTTTCTGGTCAACGGCTTGCGTCGCGACTTTGACATGCAGGGCGTGCCGATCCGACTGGAATTGCGCAAGCGCGACAACCCCTATGCCGATCGCAAGGTGCACCGCGCCACGAAACTGCGCAAACGCTCCGGGTTCAAGGATAACGAGTACTGATCGCGGCTACAAAAGCGCGACCAGCTTCTCCCCCTCGGCACGAACATCCGCCAGAACGTCCCGGTTTTCGCCGGGATGAAACCGGGCCCGTACCGCAGTGGCCATCGGTGCGGGCACGTGCAGCGTGACCTTCGGCCCCAGCTTCTGCGTCTCGGCCTGCCAGCTTTGCCACAGTGCGCGCTGTGCCGCCTTCGACGCGCCATAGCCGCCATGATAGGCCGCTCCCACCATAGGGTCATCGGCAAGGATCGCGTGCCCGGTATCGGAGGCCTTCAGCAGAGGTTCCACCATCGTTACAAGACGGTGCGCGGCGCGCACGTTGGTTGCGATGGACTTGTCCAGTTCCTTGACCGCGACATGCGCGGCAGGCGACAGCGGCGCGGCATAGATCGCGGTATGAACCCAGGCATCGACCCGGCCCCAACGCTCATGCAGGGCGAGGCACATGCGCTGCAAACCCGCATCGTCCGTAATGTCGAGCGGAACCAGCGTCACGCCGCCGGGTAGGGCGTCGATCTCATCTGCCAGTTCCTCAAGCGCGCCGACGGTGCGTGCCAGCGCCACGACATGCGCCCCGCCTGCGGCGGCGGCGACCGCGACACCGCGCCCCAACCCGCGTGAGGCCCCGGTGACCAGCACGATGCGCCCGGCCAGATTCTGTGTGGTTTCCTGTGTCATGGGCGGCTTTCTGCCCCGCTTCTTCGACAGGCGCAAGTCACCCTGCACGTTGACATTGTGCCGCAGGAACGGCAGACCTGTGGCAACATAATTCAGCCGAGGATTTTCTCTATGACCCGTCAAACCCCTATGGCCGCAACGCTGTGGCAGTCGAACTCCATGCTGCGTGACGCTGCACTGATCGTCGGCGGCTCGATGATCGTGGCGATGGCCGCGCAAATCTCCGTGCCGATGTTCCCGGTGCCGATGACATTGCAAACGCTGGCGATCCTGTTCGTGGGCTTGAGCTTGGGCGCATGGCGCGGTGCGGCCGCTCTGGCGCTGTACCTGGCCGAGGGCGCGATGGGCCTGCCGGTCTTCGCCAATGGAATGAACGGTGCGGCCCTGTTCGGCCCGACCGCTGGTTTCCTCTACGGCTTCGTTGCGATGGCCGGCATTGCAGGCTTCATGGCGGAGCGTGTGTCCGGTCAGACCCTCGTCGGCCTGCTGATCGCGGGTTTCGTGGCGAATGTGGCGCTGTATGTGCCGGGCGTGCTGTATCTCAACGCGGCCACGGGGCTCGACTTTAACGGTGCGGTCGCTGCGGGCATGACGCCCTTCATCATCGGCGATCTGGTCAAGCTGGTGATTGCGGCGCTGATCGTCACGGCAGGCTTCAAAATCGCCCGCCGCTGATCCGACCCCATAACGACTTCAGACGCCGTCCCAACCGGGGCGGCGTTTTGCGTTTGGAGCTTCCGCTCGCTCAGTCCGGTTTTCGCTCAGGCCGGTTGGTGAAGGCGCGCGACGGCGTTGCGACACATGCCGTGATCCAGCCAGGCACAGCCAGCACAGATCCGCTCCAGCGTGTCTGGGGTGATCCTGTCCCGCATCCGCTGCTGCGCCTCGGCCCAGCTCAACCGATCGCCGGGTTGCAAACCCAATGCCGCACCATGCCGCTGGTCCAGCGTCATGATGCGCGCCTGGCTGAGGCAGGAGGTATCGCGGCGCTTGGGGCAGGGGGCGCAGATGTCGTCGGTCTGCGCGATCACCTCGATCATCGTGTCGGGCGCATCGCGCAGTCGTTGGACGATTTGCGCCATGTTGGCGACGAAGCCGTTGGAATAGCCCTTACCCTCGAACCCCAACGCGCACAGGAAGTGATGTGCGCGAAAGAGGACGGGATCAGGCATCCGCCTTCAGCTTCACACGGCCGGAATCGACCACGTCGCTGGGACGTACGGGATAATCGCCGGAGAAGCAGGCGTCGCAGAATTGCGGTTCCGCCGCGCGCTTCTTCTCACCACAGGCGCGGTAAAGCCCGTCCATCGAGACGAAGCTGAGGCTGGCCACGCCAAGGTGATCGCGCATCTGCTCCACCGTCATCTGCGCGGCCAGCAGGTTTTCCCGATCCGGGGTATCCACGCCGTAAAAGCATGGCCATTGAGTGGGGGGGGAGGCGATACGGAAATGCACCTCCGCCGCGCCCGCGTCCAGGACCATGTCCTTGATCTTCTGGCTGGTGGTGCCGCGCACGACCGAGTCATCGACCAGAATGACCCGCTTGCCCTTGATCAGGGCGCGGTTGACGTTCAGCTTCAGCCGCACACCCATATTGCGGATCTCCGCCGTCGGCTCGATGAAGGTCCGGCCCATATACTGGTTGCGGATGATGCCCATCGCGTAGGGAATCCCGCTTTCCTGCGAATAACCGATGGCCGCAGGCGTGCCCGAATCCGGCACGGGGCAGACCAGATCGGCCTCGACCGGGGCCTCCCGCGCCAGTTCCACGCCGATGCGACGCCGGGTTTCGTACACGGAATGCCCGCCGATCACGCTGTCGGGGCGGGAGAAGTAGACATATTCGAAAATGCAGAACTTCTTGGGCTTCGCCTCGAACGGAAAGGAGGATTCGATGCCGTCGGGGGTGCAGATCACCATCTCGCCCGGCTGAACCTCACGCACGAATTCCGCACCGATGATGTCGAGCGCGCAGGTCTCGGACGCCAGGCACCAGCCGCCGCCGGTCAAGCGGCCCAGCATCAGCGGGCGCACACCGCGCGCGTCGCGCACGCCGATCAGCTTGGTTCGGGTCATGGCGATGACGCTGAACGCACCCTCGACCCGGCGCAGCGCGTCCTTCATCCGCTCGGGGATGGAACGTTGGATGGACCGCGCCATCAGGTGGATGATGCATTCGGTATCGCTGGACGACTGGAAGATCGAACCACGGTCGATCAGTTCCGCGCGCAGCGCCTCGGCATTGGTCAGGTTGCCGTTATGTGCGATGGCACAGCCGCCCATGGCGAATTCCGCGAACAGCGGCTGCACGTCGCGGATCGCGGCGCCCTTGGACCCGGCGGTGGAATAGCGCACATGCCCGCAGGCGATCTGACCGGGCAACTGCTCCATCACGCTGGCGGAGGTGAAGTTGTCGCGCACATAGCCGAACCGCCGCACGGAGGAGAACCCGATACCGGGTGCGAAGCTGACGATGCCGCCAGCTTCCTGCCCCCGATGTTGCAGGGCGTGCAGGCCGAGTGCGACGAAATTCGCCGCGTCCGAAACGCCTGTCGCACCGAAGATGCCACATTCCTCACGCGGTTTGTCGTCACCCCGTGCGTCGAATGGGTGAGCTGGAAAATCAGGGATCGTGGACATGGCGAAGTCTCCCACAGGCGCGCTTTGCGATGACTTTCGCGCCTTGTAGCGGCGCGTCACCTGCTTGTCACCACCTGACTGTGTCGCGCCGCACGTCAATGTGAACGATATCCGGCGCGGCGCGGGTTCGCGCCCCGGCAGACTGGACTTTGGCCCAATTCAGCTGGAGCAGCGGCCCATCAGCTGATCGTAGCTCTCGACGATCTGGGGCGGCACCTCGGTCGGCAGCAGGTCGATCACCCAATCCTTGAGCGCGGCGAGCAGATCGCGGCTGGCTGCATTGTCCACCATCGCGACGGCACTGTCGCTGACCGGTGCCTGATCGTAGATCACGAAGGCGATCGCCACCAACAGCAGCCCGCGCGCCACGCCGAACAGCAGGCCCAGACCGCTGTCGATCGGGCTGAGCGCCGATTTCTGAACCGTGCCGGAGATCAGTGGGCTGAACAGCGAAATGACCACCAGCGCCAGCACGAACACGATGCCGAATGCGGCGATGATCGCGATCTGGCACGATCCGCCGATAATGTCGGAAATGACCGGCAGTTCCGAGATGATCGGCTCAACCGTTGGGGCCACGAGGAAGGCGACGATCGCCGCCGCCACCCAGCCCGCGATGGACAGAACCTCCCGCACGAAACCGCGCGAATAGGCCAGCAGGGCCGAAATGATGACGATGCCCGCGACACCGGCGTCCACCAGAGTGAATTGATCCATGCGACGCGGTCCCGTTGGTTATTGAGTTTTAGTCGAGTTGACCAAATACGCTTTCCACAAAGCCGGGCAAATCGTCAAGGGTTTCCACCTGGATCGGGTCGCTTCCGGTGCGCCGCATCCCGGCGGGTGCGATGGCGCGGGTAAAGCCCAGCTTCGCCGCCTCGCGCAGGCGGGCCTCGGGCTGGGGCACGGGGCGCAGGGCACCGGACAGGCTGATCTCTCCGAACAGGATCGTCTCGGGCGGCAGGGCGTGATCCTGCCGTGCGCTGATCAGGGCGGCGGCAACCGCCAGATCGGCGGCGGGTTCGCTGACGCGCAGCCCGCCCGCCACGTTCAGAAAGACATCCATCCCGCCAAAGCCGATCCCGGCCCGCGCCTCCAACACGGCGAGGATCATGCCCAACCGTTGCGAATCCCAGCCCACGACCGTGCGCCGTGGTGTGGCCAGCGGCGAGGCCGCGACCAGCGCCTGAATTTCACACAGCAACGGGCGCGTTCCCTCGATTCCCGCAAACACGACTGAGCCGCTGGCCGGTTTGCCACGCTCGCTCAGGAACAGGGCCGAGGGGTTGGATACCTCCGCCAGCCCGGCGCCGGTCATCTCGAACACGCCGATTTCATCCGCCGGGCCGAACCGGTTCTTGACCGCGCGCAGGATGCGGAACTGGTGGCCGCGCTCCCCCTCGAAATACAGAACGGTATCGACCATGTGTTCCACGACGCGCGGGCCGGCGATCTGCCCGTCCTTGGTCACATGCCCGACGAGGATAACGCTGATCCCCTTGCGCTTGGCAAAGGTCACCAGCTCATGTGCCGCCGCGCGCACCTGCGAGACGGAGCCGGGGGCGCTGTCCACGTGATCGGACCACATTGTCTGGATTGAATCGATGATGGCCAGGCGCGGCTGCTCCGCCTCCAGCGTGGTCAGGATGTCGCGCAGGTTCGTCTCCGCCGCCAGCTTGACCGGCGCATCGGCGAGGCCCAGCCGCTTGGCCCGCATCCTGATCTGCGCCGCCGCTTCCTCACCCGAAACATAGACGACCTTCGCGCCGTTGCGGGCATAGGCCGCCGCCGCCTGCAACAGCAGGGTGGATTTGCCGATGCCCGGATCACCCCCCACCAAAGTGGCGGAGGCCGGAACCAGCCCGCCGCCGGTCACGCGGTCCAGTTCCGCAATGCCCGACAATTCGCGCGGCAGGGCCGTATCCTCGACGCTCAGATCGCTCAGCGCGACGGTGCGCCCCCGCGCCTTTCCCAGCGCCTTGGGGGCGGAGGATCCGGTGCCTGCATCCTCGACAATGGAATTCCACGCCGAACAGGCATCGCAGCGCCCGGCCCACTTCTTGTGGGTTGCGCCGCATTCCGTGCATCTGAAATTGTTCGTCTGTCTTGCCATGGGAGGGGTTTATCGCGACCGGAACGAAACCGCAACATTTGTGCGGGATGCGCGCCATTTCAGGGAGGACGTCAGAAAGGCGCACCGGTGATCAGGATCACGCCGAAGGCGATCTGGAACAGGGGCAGCACACGCTCCGCCCCACGCTCCGCCCAAAACAGGCTCGCCGCGCAGAACGCCAGCGCCCCGCCCGCAAAAAGTGCCAGCGGTGGCGACAGGAGGGAGATCGACGCCATGCCCAGCAGCGTGAACACCACCGTGCCGATATACAATCCGCGCCGGATGGGCTGCGCGGATATCGCGCGCCATGCGCTCCACCCCATCGCGCCGAACGCGCCGAAGCCGATCAGGATGCCCCCCATCAATTCGAATATCGTCATCTCTTCACCATGCTCAATCCCAGGGAGGTCACCACACAGCCCGTGAACAGCCACAGACCCCATAGCGGCGTTACGTTCGCGCCCGCGATGCCCTTGGCCAGCACGACGTAGAGAGCGATCAGAAAGATATCGGCCATCGACAACCGCGCGACATAAGGCAGCGCACGGGTGAGGGGCCGGGGCAGGCGACCGGCGAAGTGCAGTTCGGTCGCGATGACCTTGGCATAGGGCATGACGATGGCGAGCAGGGCGACCAGCCCCGCCAGAACGGCGTCAGAGCCCCACAAAGCGCGCAAACCGCCCAGCATCGAAACACGGTCCCCGCCCAGAAACCACAGCACCCGCGCCTGCATCAGCGGGGCCAGCCAGGCGATCGGATACGCGATCAACAATGCCAGGTTGATGCCCCGCGCCAGCCGCACCGCCTATCTGACCGCCTCGATCGGGCCATCGGCGGACCCGGTGACGAACTGTTCCACATAGGGATCGCCGCAAGTGTCCATCTGATCCGCCGGTCCGATCCAGCGGATCTTGCCGTTGTGCAGCATCGCCACCTGATCCGCGATGGCGCGAACGCTGGTCATGTCATGGGTGATGGTCATGCCGGTGGCGCCGATCTCGGCCGTGATCTCGCGTATCAGGTCATTGATGACACCGGCCATGATCGGGTCGAGCCCGGTCGTCGGCTCATCGAAAAAGATGATCTGCGGGTCCGCCGCGATGGCCCGCGCCAGACCAACACGTTTTTGCATTCCGCCTGACAGTTCAGCGGGAAACTGGTCCGCCACGTCCGCGCTCAGCCCGACGCGGCGCAGTTTTTCGACCGCGACATCGCGCGCGTCGTTGCGGTTGAGCTTGTTCTTGCCCCGCACCAGACGAAAGCCGACATTTTCCCAGACCGTCAGGCTGTCGAACAGCGCCGCGCCCTGAAACAGCATTCCGAACCGCGCAAGGAACGCATCGCGATCCCGATCCGCCGGTTGCCCGTCCAGCAGAACCTCGCCCGCGTCGGGCTTCACCAGTCCCAGGATGCATTTCAGCAGCACGGACTTGCCCGAACCCGACTCCCCGATGATGACCGTGTTCTGTCCCGCCGGCGCGATCAGATCGACGCCGCGCAGGACATGCTTGCGACCGAAGGATTTGGTGAGGTTCTTGAGAGTGATTTGCGTGCTCATGAGGTAAAGAAAACCTCCGTCAGGATGTAGTTCGCCGCGAAGATCAGCACCGATGCGGACACGACCGCGTTCGTGGTCGCCCGCCCGACGCCCTGTGCGCCGCGCTGCGAATGATAGCCCTGATAGCAGCCCATCAACGCCAGGATGAAGCCGAACACCGCCGCCTTGACCAGACCGGAGACGACATCCGCCGTCGTCAGGAAATCCGCGGTCGTGTTGATATAGGTCGCGGCGTTGAAGTCGAGCCGCCCGACGCCGACCATAAATCCGCCCATCACACCGATGATATCCCCGATCAGCACCAGCAGGGGCAGGGCGATAACGGCCGCGATCAGGCGCGGCACGACCAGATACTTCATCGGGTTGGTGCTGAGCGTGCTGAGCGCGTCGATCTGCTCCGTCACGCGCATCGTGCCGATTTCCGCCGCGATAGAGGCAGAGACCCGCCCCGCCACCATCAGCCCGCCCAGAACGGGCCCCAGTTCGCGCACCATGCCGATCGCCACGATCGACGGCACCACCGATTCCGCGTTGAAGCGCGCGCCACCTGCGAAAATCTGCAGCGCCAGCGCCCCCCCCGTGAACAGCGTCGTCAGGCCCACCACCGGCAGCGAGAACCAGCCGATCCGCAGCAATTGCCGCCCGATCTCCACCGGATAGAACGGCGGCCGCACCAGATGACTGATAGCGGTTGCGGCGAAGATCAGCAGCGCGCCGGTTGCCGCGCACAGGGCCAGAACGGCCGCGCCGATGCTGGCCAGAATCTCCTGCGCATACCTTAAAACGACCATTCAAGCCTCCATCGTTCGCGCAGACCTACCCTGACCGGACGTGCAGGCCAAGAGTTGTTACGCATTGCCGTGCAAATGCGACCGGCGATCATCGCGCGGGGCGAACCTGTCTTATGTAGGCGGCGCGGCGCGAAAGCACATCTTACACGTCGAACATGGCCCGATATAACCTCACCCGATATAATGCCGCTCATAGCGCGCGCCGAGCGAAGTCAGTATTTCATAGCCTATGGTACCCGCGGCCTTACCCAATGCGTCAATGCCCTGATGCGGCCCAAGGATGTCGAGCGATTGCGGGTCGTGATCCAGATCCGTCACGTCCACGCCGATCAGATCCATCGACACGCGACCGGCGAGGGGGCAGGGCGTGTCCTCGCACCACAGGCTTGCCCCGCCACCACCGATGGCCCGGATCAGCCCGTCCGCATAGCCGGAGGAGATCGTGGCAATGCGCGAGGGCCGCTTGGCGATCCACGTGGCGCCATAGCCGACGCTTTCCCCGATGGCGACATCGCGCGTCTGGATGACCGGCAGGCGCAGTGTCACCACGGGACGGGCGGCATCGAACGGCGCACCGCCATACAGGCCGATACCGGGGCGGGTGATGTCGAAATGATAATCGGGGCCAAGCCCGATACCGCCCGTCGCCGACAGGGATCGGCGGCCCTGCGGCGCCATGGCGGTGAACGCGGACAATTGCCGCAGGGTTTGCGGATGGTCCGGCATGTCCGCGCAGGCCAGATGCGACAGGATCAAACGGGGGGTCCCCAGATCGGGCAGATGCGCCAAATCCGCTGCCTCCAGCCCCAGCCGGTTCATGCCGGTATCGTATTGCAGCGCGAAGGGATGCCCCGCCATATTGGACCTGTAATCAGAGGCTTGCGGCAGGGAGTTAAGGCAGGGGATCAGCGCGTTTGACCGAAAATGCACCGCGTCCGAGGCGCACATCAGCCCGGAAAAGACGTAGATCTCCGGCCCATTGCCCAAGGCCTCACGCAGCGCGACGCCCTCCTCAACCTGCGCCACGAAGAAGCTGCGCACCCCTGCCTGCGCCAAGGCCCGCGCCACCCGGTCCAGCCCCAGCCCGTAGGCGTCCGCCTTGACCACCGCGCCGGTTTCGGGCGCCAGGTCGAGCGCCCGCCAATTCGCGCGGATCGCGTTCAGGTCGATGTGCAGCCCGGCCTGCATCAATAATCGTCGGGACGCTGCTGCCAGCTTTGCGCGAGGTCGGAGAAGCGGGTGAAGCGTCCCTCGAACGCCAGTTGGACCGATCCGATCGGGCCGTGGCGCTGTTTGCCGATGATGACCTCGGCCTTGCCCGTGACCTGTTCCATCAGTTCCTGCCAGCGGGCCGTGGCCTCGAGATCGGTTTCGGAGGGCATTTCACGCTCTTTATAATATTCCTCGCGGTAGACGAACATCACGGCGTCGGCATCCTGCTCGATGGAGCCGGATTCGCGCAGATCGCTGAGTTGCGGGCGCTTGTCCTCACGGTTTTCGACCTGACGCGACAGCTGCGACAGGGCGATCACGGGGATTTCCAGCTCCTTGGCGATGGCCTTCAGACCTTGGGTAATCTCCGAAACCTCGTTCACCCGGTTGTCGGATTTGGCGTTCGTGCCCTTGAGCAACTGCTGTCTCTTATACACATCTGACGCTGCCGACGAATAGAGAGGTGTAGATC
>OJHM01000041.1_pt1 | contig 48590 bp, 38 predicted proteins | sample 1595241 | NCBI WGS metagenome assembly OJHM01 (sample SAMN05416781, study PRJEB24817) | seawater metagenome | isolation source: Sea water | place: Canada:Atlantic | collected 2013-11
CGGCAGCGTCAGATGTGTATAAGAGACAGAGTTAGCTCAGGCAATGTAAAAATTGTTATCAACGGTGAAAAAACTGTTGAAACCGAAGCGGGCGGTAAGTTGTTACAAACACTTGCGGCTAACGAAGTATTTCTATCATCTGCATGCGGTGGTGGTGGTACTTGCGCTCAGTGTAAGTGTAAAGTGACTGATGGTGGTGGCTCTATGCTGCCAACTGAAGAATCACACTTCACTAAAGGCGAGGCCCGTGAAGGCTGGCGCTTGTCCTGCCAGGTTCCTGTTAAACAGGACATGGTAGTAGAAGTTCCTGAAGAAGTATTCGGTGTTAAGAAGTGGGAAACGATTGTTGAATCGAATCCTAACGTAGCAACCTTCATTAAAGAGCTGACTTTGCGTTTGCCTGAAGGTGAAATTGTTGACTTCCGCGCCGGTGGTTATGTTCAGCTTGAGTGTCCTCCGTTCGAGATTAATTTCTCTGAATTCGATATTGAAGAACAATATCGTGGTGATTGGGAACACTTTAAGTTCTTTGAGCATAAGTGCATCAATACTGAAGATACGATTCGTGCTTACTCTATGGCGAACTACCCAGAAGAGCAGGGTGTTGTGAAGTTCAATATTCGTATTGCAACGCCACCTCCAGGCACGACCGGTATTAACCCAGGTATCATGTCTTCTTACGTATTCAACTTGAAGCCAGGCGACAAGGTGATGGTATACGGTCCATTTGGTGAATTCTTCGCTAAAGAAACCGATGCAGAGATGGTATTCGTTGGTGGTGGTGCTGGTATGGCCCCAATGCGTTCGCACATCTTTGATCAGCTTAAGCGCTTGAAGTCAGATCGTAAGATCAGCTTCTGGTACGGTGCTCGTTCTTTGAAAGAGTTATTCTACAAAGAAGATTATGACGGCCTAGCCGCGGAGTTCCCGAACTTCCAATGGCACGTAGCCATGTCTGATCCACAACCAGAAGATAACTGGGAAGGTTTAACAGGTTTCATCCACAACGTATTGTTGGAAGAGTACTTGAAAGATCATCCAGCCCCTGAAGATTGTGAGTTCTACATGTGTGGACCACCTATCATGAACAAATCAGTGATTTCTATGCTTGAAGCAATGGGCGTAGAACCTGAGAACATCATGTTAGATGACTTTGGTTAATGTTAGATCTGGTTAATACTAGATCTGATTAAGCGTTAGTTTCGACTAACGCAAATCAAGTGTTCATAAAAGCCGCCTTAGAAGCAATTCTAATGCGGCTTTTTTGGTTTTGAATTTTATGAAATTATGACATCTCGTGATAGTTTTGTTAGAACTTCGTGAAATTTTTGTTAATTATAGTGTTTAGTCTTGTAAGGGTTCCAACAAGAATCTAATAAAGGACAGATCATGAAAACCAAATTCTTACTTTCAGTTTTACCCCTAAGTCTTGCAAGTGCCATGGCATTCTCTCAGTCAATCGATGTTGAAGTAACTAACCTTACTCACGGTATGACTTTTACACCTGTTTTAGTCAGTGCACATGATAGTGATACTCACTTGTTTACGGCCGGCCAAGCTGCGACAGCTGCACTAAAGACAATGGCAGAAGGTGGTAATACAGCCCCATTAATCGAAGCCAGTGCTGATTCGGTTGTGAATACTAATAATATTGCAGCGGGCCTATTGGCTCCTTCTGCTAGCTCGCCAGTTACCGCGATTGATACCGGGGCTAATACTCACTTATCAATCGTAGCCATGATGCTGCCAACCAACGATGGCTTTATTGGTCTTGATGGTTGGGAAATTCCAGCGGAAGTAGGTACATATACTATTTATTTGAATGGCTACGATGCTGGTACGGAAGTAAATGATGAAATCATTGATACCGTTAATGGCGGCGCAGACGATGGTATTCCAGCAGCTCCGGGCATGGACGCAGGGACGGGTGCAAGCGGAGTAACGGATATGGAAGCTAATCAAACTGTTCATATTCACCGTGGTAATACAGGCGATACCAGTTTAACGGCAGGTATTAGTGATGTTGATAGTCGCATTCATCGTTGGTTGAACCCTGTAGCTAAAGTGGTTGTGACCGTTAAATAGGAGCTTTGAATATGAAATATTTAAACCGAAAAGCGGGTTCTCTGGCATTTGCTATCTTTAGTGCCAGCTTGCTGAGTGCGTGTGGCGGAACCAGTAATAGTAGTTCTGATGTTAGTAACGATACTGAGTCTGCGTCGTATAATATTACCGTGACTAACTTAACAAGCAACCAGCCACTATCACCTCTATCAGTTCAGCTTCATAGCAGTGACTACCGTGCGTGGATAATTGGGACGCCAGCGTCAGAGAACCTAGAGATATTGGCAGAAGGTGGTGATAATACTGCTTTGCTAAATGGACAATCTTCGAGTGTATACAGTGCAGTGTCTGGGGCAGGCGTTATTGGTCCTGGGGCGGGCGGTATGCTTACGGTAGGGACAGATGTTCGTTCTGATATGAAACTGACCCTTATTAGTATGCTGGTGAATACCAATGATGCTTTCATCGGTAAAACGGGTGTGGACTTATCGGGCTTAGCCGTTGGAGAAAGTGCAAAGTACTCCTTGCCTATTTATGATGCAGGCACCGAAGGCAATAGCGAGCTAGAGGGAACTATCCCAGGTCCTGCTGATGGTGGAGAAGGGTTTAATATGGCACGAGACGATGTGGATTATGTTGCAAGGCATCCAGGCATTGTTGGAAAAGATCACGGTTACAGTGAGTCAGTACTTAATAGTACTCACGGTTTCGATTCACCTGCCGCCGTATTAACGATTACTCGTACCGAGTAAAACTGCTCAGTTTGAAGCCCATGACCTGATGTATTTTAAAGTGAGTCAGGTTATGGGAACTTCCATTGTTTAATTTCATCAAACGAAGTTGTCGCTAAGTAATATTTAGCCTATTGCTCTATTAATTTTTGCTATTAATTTTTGCTCTTAATTTTTGCTCTTAATTTTTGCTAATAATTGGTGGTGCTAACTATGTACTGGTCAAGCCCAAGTGGACACGTTTAATTGATAATTTTCATACTCAACCGGAGTCATATCACCATTAGACGTATGCAGTCTTTTTAGGTTGTAATACTTCATATAAGCAGCTACATCGGCTGCCATACACTCGTAAGTTGCGTGTTGAGCTTTGAGTATCCAGTCGTGTTTTAAGCTTCCAAAAAAGCGTTCAACAACGGCATTATCCCAGCAAGCCCCAGCATCACCCATCGACTGTTTTATACCTAGCTTAGTTAGCGAGCTTTTTAACTTTTTACTGGTGTACTGGGAGCCACGGTCACTATGGAAAACAACACCTTTTGGATGCTTTCTAAGCCAATAGGCTTGCTTAACCGACTGCAACACAAGATCAGTTGTCATACGTTTGTTAATAGACCAGCCAACGATTCGGCGAGAATACAAATCCATAACAACGCTTAAATACATCCAACCTTGCCCAGTTCTTAAATAGGTAATATCACCTGCCCATACTTGATTAGCTTGGGCTGGGTTAAAGTTCATATTAACTAGATTAGGTGCCGCCAAGTGGCGCTCATCACGCTTAGTCGTTACTTTGTAAGCCACGCGCTGGCGTACCACCAGGCCTAGCTTACGCATGATAGTTCGCGTTTTATGACGACCGACAACGAACCCCTGTTGGAGCAGTGCTTTCATGAGCCCACGGCTGCCAAGACTGTTACGACTTTCTGCAAAAAGCTGTTTCGCCTTGCGATAAAGCCTCAGTGTATCTGCGCTAATAAGCTTGGAAGGACGTTGCTCCCAAGCGTAATAGCCTGAGCGACTCAGCCCCAATGCCTTGCAGCATAAACTCACTGGGTAGCCTTCTTGCACTTTGGAATGAATAAATTTAAAACCTATTTCATTTCCCTGGCGAAGAAGGCCGATGCCTTTTTTAAGATGTCTTTCTCCATCTTTAATCGCTTGTTTTCAGCACGGAGTTTTAACAGTTCTGTACGCTCATTGTCGTTCAACATACTGCCATTAGCCTGCTCTTCTTGCTGCTTCTTCCAGTTATATATTTGGTTAGGATTTACCCCAACCGCTTCAGCTGCTTCGGCAACGCTATAGCCTTGATCTGTCACCAAGGACACAGCCTCTTCTTTGAACTCTTTCGAGTAGGTTTTATATTTACGCTTCTGATTCATTTTTCACCTCAAACTAGACTGAGCCTATTGTCTCTCATCGAAGTGTCCATTTGAATTAGACCAGAACATGGGCTTGTGGTGCAACGCATCCTTACGCTTGTAAAACAGAAGGTGGCAAGCAGTGGGCTATTTCTCAGCAAACGGGTGGTCATTCAACTGAGGCTGGCCAATCGGCATGTCAGGCTTTAGGCAGCCAATGGCAGTTTGCGGTTCCCACTAATAGCCAGCAAAATGAAATTTTAAAAGCTGCAAAAACAGCTAATAATGCGGCCTATGCTTGGTTGGACTACAGTGATTTAATAGAAGAGGGTGTTTGGAAAACCTCTAAGCACGAGATTGATTATGGTGATGGTACGGTTTCTTTAAAGTCGCTGAAATCTGGCCTGACGTATGAATTCTTTATGAAAGCGACGCATAATAATTGCGAGCTGCAATGGCAGGGTGGTGATGAGGGTACTGGTGAGCGTAATGACAAGTTTGATTGCATGGCGAAAGGCGATCCTATGTTCTTTTCCGCCGATAGTGCACCTATAACGAATAGTGACGGTAGTGTAAGCATTCACGGTGTGATTAAAACGCGCGCTGGTGGATATACTTGTGGTCTTGAGTGGGACGGATCACTCTCTTCAAATGGGTCGGGCGGTGAGCGTAATGCTAAGTTTGATTGTTCAGGCAGTGCAGATTCTCTAACGATTACCAGTTATGCAAATGGTTCTACTGAACGTGTTCGTATTACCTCAGATAATAACTGTGGTTTACAGTGGGCTGGTGGAGATGCCAATAGTGATGGTGAGCGTAATGCTAAGTTTGATTGTGGTCCTGCTTGGGATGATATGACGCTTTATGGTGTTAAGTTGCCTTCAGAATACCGTGAACTGAAAGTGCTGGGTAAGTGCATTGATGTTGCACCGAGTGATTTTAGTAACGGAGCCAATGCTTACTTGTGGGATTGCCACGGCGCTGATTGGCAGAAGTGGTTCCATGAGCCAGGCACGGGTTTAATTCGCAGCAAGCATAACCCTAACTTCTGCTTAGATAGCACTAATGGTAACGAAGATTTCACTAACGTCGGTATCTGGGCTTGTGAGAACCATCCTAACCTGCAGTGGGATGTGGTTGGCGATACTATTCGTCCGCGCAAAAACCATTCGCTAGCATTGGATATTCTGTATGGCAGCACTGACAATGGTGCAAACCTTCAGCTGTACAAAGCTGATGGTAATTCTGCTCAGCAATTTGGTTTCGGTAGTAACTAATCGCTTCATTTTAACAGTTGAATAAGCCGCGCATTATGCGGCTTATTTTATTGAAGGTTTACCCACCAAAACACTTCCGAGTAGGACTGTTAAACTTCGTAAACTAGTGCTGCTAGGTATTGATCTACAGGCGCTATCACGATAAATTTATACAATCATTAAACACAAACTTTTGGTCCGTACCCATGCCACAGCTAGAACTTAGCAACATTAAGAGCGATTTATTCTGGAATTTGCACAACGTTTCGAATAAAAGAGCGGGCCAAATATTAATAAAAACCCTGTGTAAATACATTCCTACCTACTCATCAGGAGCTCAGCAAATATACTCGGAAGGAAAATGCCAATTTACTTCTGTTGATCGTGTTGTTTTTCACCCAAATACTGAAGACTATACCAAGACATTTAGCCGTATTCCTGCCGAAGCTGTTAGAAATACTTCTATACACTTGTTCGCATCCGGAAAAGAAGGGTTAACCTTCCTGCAGAAAAAATCAGGAAAGCCTACAAGTACCTCTGCCTTTTCAAGCACTCTGAATCAAATTCTGAACAATATCGATAAAAAGCAGGGGTTCATCCCCATTCTGCAAAAATCGAATGTTGAAGATACTGAAGATAAGCGACCTTTGCTTAAACTTAGCAGTTTGGATGTTAAATCCTTGGAACTAGAGTTCTCAAACTTTGAAATATCTACGATGTTGAATGAGCTTAAAAAAGGCTTTATGGAGTTAAACGCGCTTTAGCGTTAATTTCCTCTGCTGGTTATACCAATTCATTGAGAGTTCTTGATTGGTTTGATGAAAATGAGTATTTAAAGCCAAAGTGGCTGGCCTAGCTGATTTCCGACTCTGTATCCTTGTGCTCACTCTTTGATACTGCTTTAATCTGATTTAAGTACGAATAATGTACTATATAAATATAAATATAAATATAAATATAAATATAAAAATAAAATCACTGTCAGGTTAATCAATGAACACTATTCATGTCAAAAGCATTGCTTCGGTAATGAGTAAAATCGCTGCTATCAGCTTTTTTTCAGGATCACTAATTTTATCTCAGATATCTCATGCCCATAACGATTCAGCTTATAGTCACGATTATCGTGCTGTGGCGGCTAATCCTAGCTGGATGGCAGGCGTTGATGGTAGCAAGCGTGTTAGTGAATTATCGATTCCCGGTACTCACGATACTATGTCTATTCGTGCCGGCGACGCTTGGCAAAATCAAACCATGACGTTGGCACAGCAACTAGAGTCTGGGATACGTGTTTTTGATATGCGTACTCGCCATATCAATAATGGCTTACGTATGCATCACGGGATTATCGCCCAAGATACTTACTTTAATGATGTGCTGAATGATATCGATGGCTTCTTAGCGGCTAATCCAAGCGAGACTGTTTTATTCCGTTTGCGTACTGAACATACGTCTGAGAATAATACTGAAAGTTATACTCAAACCTTGAATAAATATTTAGCGGCGAAGGGTGCTAAACGCTGGACTCCGACTAATTCAAACCCTACGTTAGATGAAATTCGAGGCAAGTTTGTAATCTTACAAGAATTCTCTGGTTATGCTCCTGATGGCAAGCCTTATGGCCTTTCTTATGGTGCGATTGATAAGCAAGACGACTATGCAATGTCGACTAACTGGGCACTGTATGACAAGTGGACAGCGGTTAAAAATCATCTGAACAAATCAAAGAATGGTAACCGTAATACGATTTACATGAACTACTTAAGTGGTGCTAACGGTTCGTTCCCATACTTTGTTGTCAGTGGTCACTCTAGCCCGGGTACTTCAGCGCCGCGTTTGGCAACGGGTCTTACGACTCCGGGTTGGAACAGCTCTTATCCTGACTTCCCCCGTGTAAGCTGCTTCATTGGTATTTGTACCATTGCGTTTGAAGGCACGAATACTTTGACTGCTGATTACATCGCTAGTGCTTCTTATGACTCAGGTGTTGCAGGCATGGTCATGACAGATTTTCCGGGTAAGCGTTTTATTGAAAACTTGATCAAGCTGAACAATGTTAATGATTACCGCGAGCTGCGTGATGCACGCACGGGCAAGTGTTTAGACTTTGAAGGTGTTACACCCGCTAACGGTAAGAAAGCGATCTTGTGGGATTGTGCTGGGGTGGCTTGGCAGAAGTGGTCGTATGATGCGAGCACTGGGTTATTACGCAATAAAGCCAATCCTGATTACTGCCTAGATAATATGGGTCAGCCTTATTCGGGCGGTGGTATTCATATGTGGCAGTGTGATGAAAATAATATTAATCAGCAGTGGAATTTTGTCGGTGACCAGTTAGTTCCGCGTTCCAATACTGCAATTGCTGTTGATGCTTATGGTACAGATAATGGATCGCAAGTTGCTCTTTGGTCCACCCATGGTGGTGCTAACCAGAAATGGACTTGGGGTAATCAATAAAGCAGTCAGTGAAAATTGTCGTGGGGAGCCATTAAACTGTCACCTTGCGACAATGTGATAGAACAGAGGTTGGGGTATTTTAGTGGATAAAATACCACCTCACCGCAGGATGCACTCGGGGGATATTGAAAAGCAAATAATAAAAATAACACCTAAAACGAGATGCAAACCATGCAAAAACTTATTTCTAAGCGAGCTTCAAAGAAAGCTTCTAAGCTTGCCAGTACGGCGGCTACGGTTTTATTAAGTACTGCTGCCGCCTTAACCAGTGCCAGTGCTTGGTCCGAAAGCTATATCTATCTAACCAATAATACCGATCAAACCCTCGATCTAACCATTAATCAGCGCGGCTCCTCATTAACTAAAGGTGATCACTGGAAGCAGCATGCATCCTCTGTCCCTCCTTATGGCACTGTGCGTTATTTAGAAACCAACCGTGATAGCGGCATTAAGTGGGGCAAAGATTATTATTTTGATACCACGGTAACTGCTGAAGACGGTAGTACGGCAATGCTGCAACAGAAGCTAACCGGTACTTGGAATTTCAGTGATATTTGGCATGGAACTCAACAGTCTCCTTGGTATGACGATCGTAATATCCATTCTGTCACGCAAGATTTTGTTGGGGCTAATAGTACGATTGCTTTTAAGGCAGAGTCAGCACGGGCTAATGGCGACGATTATTATTATGTCATTCATCCGCAAGCAGAAACGGCGACTCGTGGTCTGAATAATAATTTCAATGTTTTGGCTTATAACGTATGGGCTTTACTTCCGGGCATTGTATCGAAGGATGTGAGTGAGCGATTAAACCTGCTGAAGAATAAAGTGAAGGGTTATGATGCGATCGTATTCTCTGAACTGTTTGATAATAGCCGTCGCGAGACATTTTTAAATGGGCTTAAAACTGAATACCCTTATCAGACTCGCGTTGTCGATCGCTCGGGTTCGGTTGAAGATGGTGGGGTATTAATTGTTAGCCGTTATCCTATCGATGCTGAATCTCAAATTGCTTTTAACGCCTGTGATGCGGAAGATTGTATGTCGGCAAAAGGGGTGATGTACGCGAAGATTAATAAAGGTGGAAACCCATACCACGTATTCGGTAGCCATACCCAAGCTTGGACATCGGCTGAAAATCAGGCGACGCGTTTAAGCCAGTTCCAGCAAATGCGTGATTTTATCGATAGCCGTAACATCAGTACCAGCGAACCTGTGATCATTGCCGGTGATTTGAATGTCGATAAAGAAAACTTCCCGCAAGAATACAATACGATGTTGAATGTTTTGAACGCGGAAGAAGTGCCTCGTAACGGGGGTTATAAATATACCGCCGATGGGCGTATTAATAACTGGACTGATGGTACGCCAGAAATCCTGGATTATGTTTTGTATTCCACGGCTCACCTGACTCCTGTTTCTTCTTCTGCCAAGGTGCTTATTCCTCGTAGTATTCATGCGGACGTATTTACTAAGTACGACCTGTCTGATCACTTTCCAATTGCCGGTAACTTAACTTTTGATACGGCTGAAGGTTCTGTTGAATCCGTGCCTTTCACTGGCACGATTAATGGTAGTTGGAGTAACTCCGGTGGTCGTGATCGTACATCGAGCAATAACCCTAGCTACATTTTAACGGTTGCCGAAGGTTCTAATGTGACGATTGATTTGATGTCTAGCATCGATACTTATTTGTATGTTGAAGAAATCACAACTAACTGGCAGTCGGATAATGATGATGGTGGTGACGGTTATAACTCGCGTCTGAATTTTGATACCTATGCCGGTGACGGTGTGGATTATTATAAAATTACTGCCGCGACTTATTCTTCAGGTCAGACAGGTGACTTTACGATTAAAGCTAGCAGCGGTATTAGCCTTGTGCCAGAAAGTGAGTTTGCAGGGGTTAAATAATCTATAATTTTTTAATTTGTTTGATGGCGCTTTATGACAATGAAGTGTCATCAAACAGAATTGTTCTATATGTATGTTCGTGAGTAAATGGTTCTGTTGATTGTTGCAGGATCCCGATTCAATCAATCTGTCTTATCATCTATTCTCTAGCATTAGAATTAGGTGTCTCATACGTTTTGTTTTGCGTATTAAGGCTTGTCTTGAAGTGTAAATACAAGTGCAAGCCTCTTTTTAATTCTTTAATTCAATACGTAATTTCTATAAACGCCGACTGAAGCGTGTGCGGTATTCCGTTGGAGTGACGCCAGTTTTCTTTTTAAATAAACGACGAAAAGAGCTTGAATCTTCGTAACCCACCTTGTTCATTACCGTGTCCACATTGTAATCACTTTCTTCTAGCATCTTGCGGGCGCGTTCAATGCGAACTGATTGCAGGTAGGTATTCGGAGGTACGCCTAAGGCGTTATTGAAGCGGCGAATCAGGGTGCGTTGGGAAACGTTATTTTGTATTGCTAGTTCATCGATGCTTAATGATATTGTGCAGTCTTGTTCGATCAATTCTTGAATTTTATGCACCAGTTCATCTTGGTGAGGTTTGGCAATTCGCATTAAGGAATACGACAGCTGGCTATCTCGGCGGTAATCAATAACAAAGGCTTTGGCAGTTTGCATGGCCGTTTCAAAATCGACGCTACGCTCGATAATGTGTAATCCTAAATCAAACCAGGCTATGCCTCCGCCTGCGCAAAAGATGTTTTCATCTCGGGTAATGAGTTGCTCCGCTTGTAAGTTTATTTGCGGGTAGCGTTGCTTAAATTCAGTTTCGAAGCCCCAGTGGGTTGTTGCCGTTTTGTTATCAAGAATCCCTGCTTGTGCTAATAGAAAGTTCCCTGTGCAGTTACCTGCAATGGTCCAGCCTGCCTGGTCTGCTTTGCGCAATAATTGGATCAATTCAATATTGTTATCGAGAGCCTGCTGAATGGGGCCTCCGATAGTAGGTACGATGAGGATATTGGAATGGCCGTCTGGGGTTGCGTATTGATCTTTTAAATTGCTTTTTAATTGAGCCTCTATATCGCTAAAACTGCAATGCGAGGCCAGTTGTAAACTATTGATGCAATGAATGTTACGGCCTTGCTCGCTGGCCAGTCGGACGTTAAACGCACTCGCGGTTTCTTGTTGTTGGATTCGGTTCCAAGTGACACCGGCTAAGGCAAATAGATCAATAACCCCTGTAATGGCGGATGCCAATGCTTGATCAAAGCCAAGAATATAAATATTTATCATGGTGTTTAATTACTTAATCGATGAATGGTGTTATTGGCACTTTTGACCTTATATGTGTCTATAATGACAATTCAAAGCTTTGGATGCAAGTCGGATACTAGCGCTAGGATTTCTACTTAGGGTGATGATGATGTCGAATTTAATCAGTAGTAAAGATTTAGAGTTTTTGTTGTATGACGTATTTCAAGCGCAGCAGTTAACCGAACTGCCTTTTTATCAAGATCATGACCGTACAACTTTTGATGGCGTGATTAATACCGCTAAGAAAATTGCGACTGAGTACTTTTTACCGCATAACGCCAAAGCCGATGCGAATGAACCGCAGTTTGATGGGGTATCGGTTACTACGATTTCTGAAGTAAAAGAAGCGTGGAAGCACTATTCTGAATCGGGTTTATTGGCTGCTCGCCATGCTTATGACGACGGTGGTATGCAATTACCCGCCATTATTAATACTGCTTGTGTCAGCTATTTTATGTCGGCGAATCCGTCGACGTCTGGCTACCCATTTTTAACCAGTGCAGCGGCTAATCTAATCAATGCCTTTGCCGCTGACGAGCATAAAAAGAAATACTTGCCTGCCATGTTTGATGGGCGTTTTTCGGGCACTATGGCGATGACGGAACCTGATACAGGTTCTTCTTTGGGGGATCTAACAACCAAAGCAACTCCGCATGAGGACGGCAGTTATCGCATTCGCGGCCAGAAAATGTATATCTCTGGGGGCGACCAAGACATTACCGAGAACATTGTTCATCTGGTATTGGCAAGAATTGAAGGCGCACCTCAAGGGGCGAAGGGCATTTCATTATTCATCGTGCCTAAAATCCATACCAATGATGACGGTTCATTAGGTGAAGCTAACGATGTGAAGTTAGTGGGTTTATTACACAAAATGGGTTATCGCGGGACGACCAGTACAGTATTGCAGTTTGGTGATAATAATCAGTGCCAGGGCTTTTTGATTGGTGAAGCGAATCATGGCTTGAAGTACATGTTCAAAATGATGAACGAAGCGCGTATTGGCGTAGGTACGGGCGCGGCGACGATTGGCTATCGTGGTTATTTGGAATCGTTAGATTATGCCAAAAACCGTCCGCAAGGGCGCTCGGTTGCGAGTAAAGATCCGAACAGTAAACAGCTGAATATCATTGAGCATACCGATGTGAAGCGCATGTTATTGGCGCAAAAATGCTTTGTTGAAGGCTCATTGGCGCTGTGTTTGTTGGCGGCGAGGTTAGTGGATGAGTCAGAAGTGGGTGGTGATGGCGATAGCGGTTTGTTATTGGATTTATTAACCCCAGTGGTCAAATCATTCCCGTCGTATTATGGCCCTAAAGCTAATGATCTAGCCATTCAAGTACTAGCAGGTGCGGGTTATACCAAGGATTATCCAGTTGAGCAGTGCTATCGTGATAACCGATTAAATCCAATCCATGAAGGTACTCATGGTATTCAATCGTTGGATTTATTAGGGCGTAAATTGTGGCTGCATAACGGCAAAGGCCAGCAGCTACTGTTGCAAAAAATACAGCGTACACTGAAGTTAGCTAAAGAAAAAACTGAGCTGCAGGCACTGGTGACTGAGTACCAAGGTTATCTTGACCTGTTCATTAAAACCACCATGACCTTAGGTGGTGCACTGCAAAAAGGTGACGTAGAAAAAGGCTTGGCAAACTCAGCGGTTTACCTTGATATGATGGGTAAGATGGTGGTTGCTTGGTTATGGATTGAAATGGCGGATAAAGCGGTTGAGCGCTTTACGGACTCTACCGATACAGACGATCAGCAATTCTTAGCAGGTAAGCTACAAGCGGCGCAGTATTTTGTGCGTTGGGAACTGCCAAAGGTTCAGCACCAAGCGAACCTGCTACAAGGCTTTGATGAAACCTGTATGGCCATGCAAGCAGATTGGTTCTAATTCGCTAATTAAGAGAAGGAAAGTTTAACAATGAATAATAAATTATTAGTAGACGTTAGCGACCACATCATGACGATTACCTTTAATCGCCCTGATATGTACAACCCATTAGACCCCGAGAGCTATTTTTTATTGGCTCAGGCACTGTATCGTTTACAGCACGAAGATGATTTACGCGTGGCGATTATTCAAGCTGAAGGTAAGCATTTTACTTCGGGTTTGGAGTTGGATAAGTGGGCACCGATTTTTGCTAAAGGTAAATTTCCAGAACTACCAGAAGGGCATCTTGACCCTTATGGCCTTGAAGGTGAGGTATTGACCAAGCCGGTGATTATGGCAGTGCAGGGTATTTGCTATACTTCAGGTTTGGAGCTGTTATTGAATACCGATATTCGCCTCGCGACGCCCGATACACGTTTTGCACAGTTAGAAGTACAGCGAGGTATTTATCCGTGTGGTGGTGGAACTGTGCGCCTAGCCAGTGAAATTGGTTGGAGTAATGCGCAGCGCTACATTCTGACGGGTGATGAATTCAGTGCAGAGCAAGCGTTAGAGTGGGGCATGGTGCAAGAGTTGGTTGAATTAGACCAGTTGCAGGTTCGTGCGCGAGAGCTGGCTAAGAAAGTCGCTAAGGCCGCGCCGCTTGGTATTCAGGCGGCTTTGAGATCATCTAAGACGTATCGTAAACACGGGCAGGATGTTGCATTGAAAGAAGTGTTTAATGATTTGCCTCGGGTTATGAAAAGCCAAGATGCGCAAGAAGGGATATTGTCTTTTATGGAGCGGCGAGAGGCCAAGTTTACTGGGAAGTAAGCCATTTTAGGTCTACTTGATACTTATCTTAAAAGGTCGAGGTATGGCCTGACATATAACCAAAATACTTAAGTGAAATGCTGCTTATAAGATTAACGGAAATTAGCCTGTAAGAAATTGCTGGTTTTCGTTTTTCTGACCTGAATTAGGTTATTAATTGATCTGAATTACGATTTAATCAGACGGAACAGATGTTCGCCGAATTAAAATCGGTTATCATGTCTTCAGAACTTACATGCTCTTAATATGCGCATGGTTTAAAAAAGATTTTTTAGTTAGGTAGTTTATGAGCAGTAATAAAGCAGAGCAAAAGCCCCCCATTAACTGGTTACCCGTGATTATGTTTTCTGTAAGCACGCTAATCTTGCTAACGTTAGTGCCTTGGTACGGAATACAATACGGTTATAACACATCAGCCGTTATTGCATTTTTAGCCATCACTTGGCTAACCGGCATGTCTATTACGGGTGGTTATCATCGTCTTTGGTCTCATAATGCCTATGAAGCACACCCAATATTGCGCGTATGGTATGCCTTATGGGGCGCTACTGCGATGCAAAATACCATTTTGGACTGGTGCTCGGGTCATCGTGTTCATCACCGTCACTGTGATGATGTTGATTTAGACCCGTATTCCGCTAAACGCGGTTTATGGTTTTCTCACATGGGCTGGATGCTGCGTAAATATCCAAGTGGCCAGGTGAACTTCGATAACGTTAAAAACCTCATGAACGACCCTATCGTTATGTGGCAGTACAAGTATTACACACCCATCACTTTGGGCATGAACTTTGGTATCCCTATTATCTTAGGTTTAATTTTTGGTGATGTACTGGGTATGTTGCTATTGGCTGGGGTTGCTCGTTTGGTTCTTGCACATCACATCACCTTCTTTATCAATTCCATCGCTCATAAATGGGGTTCTCAGCCATATACGGATGAAAATACCGCGCGTGATAATACTTTCTTCGCATTTTTAACTCATGGTGAGGGCTATCACAATTATCACCATATCTTCCAGACTGATTATCGTAATGGTATTCGTTGGTTTCACTGGGACCCAACTAAGTGGTTCATTAAAGCCTGTTCTTGGGTTGGTCTTACTAAAAATTTGAAAAAAGTACCTGATTTTAAAATTCAGCGTGCAAAAGTGAAAATGCAGTTTAAGCGAGCGAATGCACAACTTGCAAAAGCGAGTAGTACTGACCAGTTTGCTGATAATATCGAGCAGTTGAAATTAACACTCGAAAAAGAATATGAAGATTTCAAAACGCTATTAAATGAATGGACTGAACTGCAAACGGGTAAATACCAGCAGACCTGCAAAACGTTGCAAGAGAAATGGCAGGGGGCATCTATTCATACTCGTTTTAAAGAAATTGAAGATGGCTTGAGACTACAAAACCAGCGTTTGCAGCAATTTAATGCTCAGTTTGCGTTTTCTTAGGTCTGAAGTAGGCAGGATTTGAAGCAGGCATAAAGCGTTAACACTCGAGTATTATTAAGATTAGGTGGCGGATTTTTTGAGCCACCTTGGTTTGGTTCTCCGGGGGGCAATGAAAGCTCAAGGATGTTCGTTTACCGAACTAGCGTTGTTGAAATGCTAGGTATTGAGTAAGCTGTAACCCATATATACAACGCAAAGGGTAAGGAATATGGCTTTTAGCTGGGTTGGGGGCTCGTTCTTCGTTAATCATAGAAACAGCCGTTTCTCGATGCGAACTCTTCTATTCTTTATAATTCAATTTTCTGCACTGCAAATCTGTGCGATCTCATTAAATCTGTCTTCTGCTTTTGCTTCTGAAAGTGAGTCTGTTCATGCTATCGCTTCACCCCCTATTAATAAAATAACGATAGCCCGTGGTATTGGTAATTACGTCCCGCTAGAAATGATCCAGGACGGTAAATTAACAGGCCTTCATATCGATTTGATTAACCACGCCGCTGCTCAGCTTAGTATCGAGGTTGAATTTATTTCCCTTCCTTGGGGAAAGGCACTTAAAGCATTCACCGCGGGTGATATTGATGCGATTAGCTATTTTGGTTATACCAAAGAGCGTGCAGAATTCGCTTATTATTATGCTGGAAATATTCTTTCTGATACTAAATGGGTCCTTATTGCACTAGAAGAGCGAGCGCAGGAGTTTAATTTTGATCATAGTTTTACAGGTTTAAGCGACTATATTATCGGTGTCGAAGACGGATATAGTCATGGCGAGTATTTCGATCATAAGAAAGATTTACAGCGTGATACTGTCAGTAATTTTAAAGCCTTAGAAAGAAATTTGAAATCTAAGAAGAATGACTTGGCGATGATAAGTTATCAAGAATTGTTAGGTTTCAAAGAGCAAGGCTTTTTTGACGGTATCGTTGCCCTTACTCCTGCAGTTGGTTCAGACCCGCAATACATTGCCTTTTCACGGGCTAAAAATAATCGTAGCCAATTAAGAAATATTGCCGAACTCTTTGCTAAAGCACTAGAATCATTTAAAAGCAGTGATGAGTATCGTGCATTATTAAAGCACTATAATTTTTATCATTATCAATAAAATCAAACTTTAGCCGCCAGCTACGTTTATTTTTCTGTGTGAGGATTACTCTTTATCGAATAATCTGTTTTATAGCTGATTCGCTTTTCGATAGTGACCTTGGTAATCAAATATTCTGTCTTTTATCTTCCAATAATATTTTTGCTTTCGTGCAATAACAAAGTCTGGGCTAGGGATATAGTCGGCAATTTTAAGTGCTTGGTCCAAATGTGTAATTTCAATATTTTCAGTTGTCGATAGGTTTATTTTTAGGCGCTGAGAAAAAATCTGATTGAACAGTGCAACCTGGTTCTTCTTGTTAAAATCAAACCATTCGCTCAGTTCACTGCCTTCTTCATCGTGATAAATAACTTTTAATTTACCCTCTTGTTCTTGAAGGCTTGTGCCTGCGCAGCGTAGAACTTTAGCATCTTTTAATTGCAGCGCTTTTTTAAGCATTTCATCAGGGTCAACTAAAACCGATTTGCACTGCAAGCAGGTTCTAGCCGCAATATCGTTTTCTGACCCACAATGTGGGCATTCTTTAAAGACAAAGCGATAATCACATTGATGTTGATTGGAAGCTGAAGCCGCTTGTGGGCCAGCTTGTGAGGCAGATTTTGAAGTAATGCTATCTTCAATTAACCCTTGGCAACGGCGGCCATAATGCTCAACAAGGTAGCCATCATCATCACAAATTCCCCAGAATATGTTTGGAAATTCACAGCTAGGGCAAGGGACTTGTACGGGCTGACTTTGGCTATTGGGTTTCTTTTCGCCGACTTCTGGTTGATAAAGATCGAAGTCATTTCCGGTGTAATCTATAACCAGACAGTCTTTTTTATTATCGGATAAACGCAGACCACGGCCGATAATCTGCTGATATAAGCTAACCGATTGCGTTGGACGCAATATGGCAATCATATCAACATGTGGAGCATCGAAGCCGGTCGTTAATACTGAAACATTGACCAAGAATTTTATATGCTTTCGTTTAAACGCGTTAATTAACTGATCACGGTCGGCATTATCTGTTGCCCCTGTTATGAGGGCGGTTTCTTCAGCCGGTAAGTAACTGTAAATTTCTTTTGCATGATCAACCGTTGCGGCGAATATCATGATGCCTTGGCGGTTTTTGCCAAGCTCTATAACGTGCTTAATGATACCTTGAGTGACGCGGTGGTTTTTATCTAACAACTCATTTAGTTCAGAGGCATTATAATCGCCATTAGCATTCTCTTTGAGGCTACTAAAATTATAATGTTCGATTGTGGCATCAATCAGCTTGGGTTCGGTTAAATATTGACGCTTGATTAAGTAGCGCAGGGGTAATTCATAAATACAGTGTTCGAAAGGGCGAGGGGCCTCACTTCGAACGATACCTCGATAGTGCTTGCGGTAAATCCAGCCCATTCCTAGGCGATAGGGTGTTGCGGTTAACCCGAGTAATTTAATATCTGGGTTAGAGGCTTTTAGGTGCTGAATGATTTTCTGATATTGATTTACACTTTCTTCCTTTTCTTTTTGATCTTCTTTCTCGACGGTCTCCTTGCTAGGAGGCAAGTTGACTCGGTGGCATTCGTCAATAATGATCAATGAATACTCGTGTCCAAAATCTTGTAAGTTTCTAGCGGCAGATTGGATGCTGGCAAAGGTAACCTGATATTGATTCTCTTTTTTCTTTAAACCCGCCGAATAGATGCCCGCCGTTAGCCCGTAGCTCTCGTATTTTTGGTGGTTCTGCTCAACGAGTTCTTTAACGTGGGTCAGTATAAGAATCTTCCGTTTCGCTAAGCGCGCAAGCTCAGCAATGACCAAGCTCTTTCCTGAGCCTGTCGGTAAGACGATGACTGCAGGTTCATTACTTTTCCTAAAGTGCTTTAGGGTCGCAGAGACGGCGTCTTGTTGGTAGTCTCTGAGTTGAAAGCTAGTCACTTTAGTGAGCATCCTATGATGGGCTGAATCTGTTTATCATAGCAAATTATTGATCAAATTAAGTGAGTGTTTCTAGAAGCTGCCTGTACATAAAAAATGAGATTAAAAATACAAGAATGGGACACGAGGGTGAGAGTAGTGAGATAAAAACCTTTTCTACGGCTTTACTTTCATTGCCTCGCTAGAAAGTCTCAGACTAGGCGATCTGAGACTAAGCCGTGATTGGTGGGATCGCTATAGCGACTGAGGCGGTTTATTCTGAAAAATGGTCGTGCGATTTCTGCCATTTTCTTTTGAGTGATAAAGGGCTTTATCGGCCGCTTCAATCCAGTCACCATGTCTTTTAAAGTTGGGTGAATATTCGGCAATACCTGAGCTGATGGTAAATTTTATATCGTGATTGTCAGTCTTAACGATTAAATCATCTACTTTTTTCCGTAAGCGCTCCGTGAACAGTGCGGCTGATTGTGCGTCAGTATCGATAAGCAGTATGGTAAATTCTTCCCCACCATAACGCCCACAAATGTCAGTTTCTCTTACCGTTTGCCTAACAATAGAGGCGAGAGTCCTAATAACTTCATCACCCGCTGGATGCCCATAGGTATCGTTCACATTCTTAAAGTGATCAATATCAAACATGACTAATGAGCTGGGGTTCTTCGAGCGTATACAGCGTTTATGCTCTCGTTGAAATTCTTCTTCCCAATGACCACGATTGAATAGCTCTGTGAGGCTATCGGTCTGGCTTAAATACGCTAAGTTCCCATTCGCTTTCGTCAGATCTTCTTTATTAATTGCAATATCGGTAACATCGTAAATGATTAAGCAGATATGTTTAACTGAGCCATCAATGGATTCAAGTGGAATAATCGTGCTGTTTTGAAACATATTGGCAGCACGGCCGGTAATTGGCCGATAATTTTTGAACTTAAATAAGTAAGGGCGTTGTTCCCAAATGGTGAATGTTCGCGTTTTAAGCTCAAACACAGGTTCAGCTTTTTGGCGAAACCATGTTTCAGGAATTTCACTGAACGATCCAAATAAAGGTTTATCATGAACATCATCGGGGCGCAGGCCGCTATGATTTTCCATAAAACCATTCCATAGCTGTATTTTGTAGTCTCTGTCCAAAATTACTAAGCCTACATCAATACTTTGCAGTACATCCATTAGCCAGTGCATTTCTGCAAATTCAAAGCTTGCTTTGGTCATACGAGTATTGATCCCTTAGTCTAATAAATAGTCGACTTGCTGATTAATTTTAGCAACAGAATCTTCTGTGAATAGTAATAGCAAATCACAGTTTATGTTCATGTTTTCAATTTTGTAGTTGATTTCAATGGCTAAGGTTTGGCTCCATTGATGATTACCCGATTTAATAAGATCATCCACTTGGCAATGCTGTCCTAATACTACAGGATGTCCTTGATTAAACGTTATTTCTAACTGTTCACCGATACCTTGAATGCATGCACCAATGAGTACGGAGCTGACGTCCATCAGTAATTCAAGTTCGCCATGAGTATCAAGGGGGCCTTTATAATTCATCAGTTGCGCAAGGTCAGAGAAGCTCGCATCGTTAAACACAAGCAGTGCTTCGCCTGCGATTCCTGATCCTATAAAGCCTTGGCAAACTGCCGATACATTTTTATTGCTTGATGTATCAGCGAGTGCCATTTGCAGCTCACTAGAGCTAATCATATTCACTTTGGGAATAGGGAGAATAACGTAGACGTTCAATAATCTTGCGAGGCGGTCAGCAGCTTGGCCCATCGCCACGTTAGTGATCTCTTGATAGCAGTCCCGTTGGTCTTCACTTATTAAAGTCTTCACAGCAGTAGCCCCCATTAAACTTCTCCCGATAAAATGCCAAATTCGGTCAAAATTTGAGTCGCTTTTTCTTTATCGATGGGCTTTTTTATAAAGGCCATTGCACCTAGTTTTTTTACTCGTTCTTGAGCATCTGGTTGAATGTCGCCCGATACGACAATAACCATCGCGGGCAGGTCTTCTTTGCGGATGGCTTCTAATACGCCATAGCCGTCCATTTCGGGCATGGTTAAATCTAAAAATACAACTTCGCCTTGGCCTTGGCGAATAGCTTCTACGCCTTCTAGGCCATTGGTGGCAAAGGTTAAATCGATCTCCCAGTTGTCTGGAAGTGCTCGTTTCATCTGTTTGCGCGCAAAACTTGAGTCGTCACAAATTAAAACAGGAAGTGCCATGATATTGGTTCGCCGAAGATGTCATTACTTAAGTAATAGTCTGAAAAAGCGAATCTCGCAAGAAATTGCAGGTAATTGGGTGAATATAAGTGGTGATTTAGGGTAGAAATTAATTGATGATTTAGATAAAAAATTAATGCGAGTGATCTAATTAGAAATGAAAGCGGTTACGAAGGGTGACAAATGCCGCGATTAGGTTAAAATGCGCCACTTTAAATTTTATTACTTCCCAGTTGGCTGTCTATGATCCGCGAAATATTACGTTGTATTGTACTGAATAAGCGAAATGAATTGAGCAAACGCTACAAGTCACAGCCGTTTATGAGCGCTATTAAACGTGATTTCAGAGTAGGATTGTTTGATATTGATTTTAATATGCATATTAATAACTCTCGTTACATGGTTTTTATGGAGCGAGCTCGTTGGGATCATCCATTACAGACTGATACCTGGGATGTGATGTTAAAAGAAAAGCTCAATTTTATTGTGGCGGGTATCGAGATGGGTTATATCCGTGAGATACGAGTAGGAAAAAAATTCCACGTAGAAAGCCGTTACTTGGGTTGGGATGACAAGTATGTCTATCTTGAACAGCGCTTTATTGCAGATGGGAAAATTCATGCGTATGGCTTGGTTAAGGGGATCTTTCTACAGCAGGGTAAAAAGGCTCTACCGCAAGAAGTCGCGAAGCTCTTAGGCATCACTCGCGCACCAGAAGCTTTGCCTGAGCACATGGAATTGTGGAAGCGTTTAGCCATTGCTAAACGGGAATACTCTTCGGCGAATCACTAAACGTTATACTGCGTTCAATTAGCCCCTAATACCTAATCAAGCCTAGCTGATGGGTTTCAGCTAGCTTGGGTATTAGGGGGCAACGTACTGTGCTGGTATTTAATTCGTGTTATTACACAGCTCTTTATACTATTTTGTATATAAAGGGCTCAATTCCGCTTGATTCGTCGGGCGACTAGTCTGCATTTTCTTAATGGCTTGGGATAGATTATTCCATAACATCTGCCCATTAAACGCGCTATTTTCACTGTTTTGATAAAGTACGCTTTCCAGTTCATTCAAACTATTACTCAGGGCAATACTATTCAGTTGTTGGCCTAGCTGATCCATTGCGCTAATGCCAAGCTCTTGCTGGGACCATTCTTTCAATGTCTGGCGAATAATAAGAGGATCATTCTTCTGACAAGCCTTTTTTACCTGGCGTAACTTATCTTTGCTAGAGGTTGGTACAGTGCCTGGCGTTTTATCAATGGCCTTGTCTTGGCGACGCCATAATAGAAAAGCAGTAATAATATTGGTTAATAATAATAACAAGGTTGCCGCTATCCAATAGCCATCACCAGAATGTGTGGTGGCGGCAGAAGAAATTGAAGGCGCAGCAGCTTTATCGTTTTCTATTGTATTTTTGTCTTTTAATACCGTGCTTGCAGCCGCAACCGTGATGGTTTGGGTTGGTAAAATAGCATATTCAAGTTGATTCGTTTCTAAATTCCACCAAGGAATGCGCATTTCTGGAATGGTCACTCGGCCGCCTTGTGTCGGAACAATAGCAATGGATTGTTGTAAGAAGCCATAAATACCTTGGGTATCGGTTTTATCGTTGTGGTCAGATTGATCAGGGTAGTATTTTAAGCCATCTACTTGGGTTAAATCGATGCTTGGTAATTGACTACCTGAAAGACCGCGGGCATTCAACGTGATGGTTCGAGTAACGGGTTCGCCCACTTGCCATTCGCTATAAGATTTACTCCATCGGTCAGAAATAGTGAGTTGTTGGCTGGGTAACCAAGGTGCTTGAGGGTAAGTAGAGGGCGTTGATTCAACCTTAATGCGAATTGGTTGGGCAACAACCGAAACTGGGCGGCCTCGGCTCCAGCGATTATATGAATTTACAATATTGGCGGTGAATTTTTGTCCAGGGATAACAAGCTCTCCACTTTCTTCTGCAAAAATGGCAAACCGGCGTTCGTATACCCCCATACGTTGACCATTAATATTGGTATTGTATTGGCGAACTTCACCTAGCGGTATGACGTGTGCATCGGTGACTTTAAATTCTGATAGAGTCGCATCTTCATGGTTAACGCTGTAGTAGAGTTTTTCGGTATAAATTATTTGTGCTTGAACGTAGGTGCTTGAGCGATCGACTTCAATATCAAAGAAAAACTCTTTGGCTATTTGGTCTTTTACTGTTTGTGAAAGCTCGTTTACGGTGACTTGTATTTCTTGGCTGAACTGTCCATCAAATTCAACCGCGGGAATGATCAAGGTGCCTGTTTTGATAGGAGATAGCATCAGCGTCCACTCAGTAAATGAAACCGTTTTTCCATTCATTGACCGAAATTGATTTGAACGCTGCTGACTTAATACTCGAAAGTCTTTTTTTAATACGGTTAAGTCTGGTTGGCCATAACCTACTTGTTCGTCGTAACGTAAGAATAAGCGAAAGCTATCATTCTCTGTGATTTGCTTACGATCTACGGTAGCCGTTAAGGTGCCCGCCGAGGCTATTTGAGTTAGCAGTAATAATACTAATGCCAATATTGGGCGCAACATTGAAGTGGTGAATTGATTTACCATGATACTTCGCCTTCGTCTTGATGATCACGTTGTTTATATTGATATAAGAATTTACGTTTCAATAGACCACCAGGGTCATCGGGTATACGGTTGAGCCATTGCTCTAGCGCTTGTTTTTCTTCACGAGACATATTGTCTTCAGCTTCAGCTTGCTTTGCCTGTCTTTCTTGCTCAGCTTGCTTTTCTTCTTCGGTTTGTTTTTCATTTTTATCAGACTCAGCTGATTGCTCATCTTTAGAATCTTCATCTTTAGAATCTTCATTACTTTTTTCTTTTTCTTTTTCTTTTTCTTTTGAATCATTATTATCTGATTTTTCTTGATCTGATTCTTGCTGATCTGAGCTTTGATCATCTGAGTCTTGCTGGTCAGAGTTTTTCTGATCTGAATCTTGTTGTTGATCAGACTCTTTCTTTTCATCAGAGTCCTGCTGTTCGTCAGAGTCCTGATTCTCATCTGATTGCTGTTGCTCTTTTTCTTGTTGAAGCAGCTGCTCAACCAAAGACTTGTTAAATTCAGCATCAGGGAATTCTTCATTCAGCTCCAATGCTTTTTCATAAGATTCAATCGCTTTTTCTAGTTCACCCGCATGGGCGAGGGCATTGCCGCGGTTAAAATAGCGTTCAGCATTTTGAGCCGGTAAGGCGTCTTTATTCGCATCTATTTCAGAAGTTAGAATTTCAGAAGCTTGTTCAAATTCTTGCGCACGATATAAGCTAGACGCTTTCCAATTTGGGTCTTTAAACAATTCAGCAGCCTTGGCTGGGTCGTTTTCAAAGACTTGCTGAGCTTGTTGATCTTTAGTTTGCCAAGCGTCATCCCATAAGCTGGCATAGCTGGTTTCGGGTTGAAGAGTAATAAGGAATGCTATAGACAATAGCCATCCTCGGCGGAATGATAATGCCGCAATGATAATGACAATAAAAATAAGCCAATACCCTTGATCGGCCCATAAATCGAATTGTCTTTCTAAGGTATTAGTATCGTTCATAATACTTTGCGAATTAGAACCTTGGTTCTTTTCACTAAGGCTATTCTCGTCGAGTAGATAGTGCCAGTCAGAATCATCAAAACTCATTTGGTGCCAATGGATATTTAGTTCGTTAGCAAGTTGCTTAATAACCTCTAAATCAAGTTTTGGTAAAACAATATTACCTTGGCCATCACGCTTAAAGCCTCCGTCTTGCAACGCAATCGGTGCGCCTTCTTCAGTGCCCAGTGTTAAGACTGAAAGCTGTTGCTGCTTACTGCCTAATACTTTTTTGATACGACGAATATCTTTAGTTTGAATGCCGTCAGTAATTAACAAAAATTTAGCGCGTATTAAACCGGCATCAATGATTAATTTATCGGCCAAGGCAAGTGCCTTATCAGGGCGACTGCCCATTGCTGGCATGATGAATGGCGATAAAGACGGCACCAAGTTTATGATGGTATCCGCGTCGTCGGTTAAGGGTGTTACGGTATACGCGTCACCCGCATAAACGACTAAAGCGGTAAGGCCTTCATTACGTTGCTTTAATATATCGATGACTTTTTGGCGCGCTCGTGTTGCGCGGTTAGGGCTGACATCTTGAGCGGCCATGGATAACGACATATCCATAACGATCACGAGGGCATCTTCTTTTTTCTGGATTGGTTGTGGTAGTTGCTCCCACGCAGGGCCAGCAAGGGCAATAGCGGTGATGACCCAAGTAAATAAAATAAACCATAGTGGCCAGCGAGATTGCTCACTGGGCATTTGGTCGAGTACATGTGGCATCAGCGATTCGTCAATGATGCCATTCCAGCGTGCGGAAGCGAGTCGACGTTTTAGTAAAAATACAAAAAGTAATACGCTAGGTATCAGTGCTAACAACCAGAGCGGACGTAATAAATGAAATTGAGAAAGAAATAATTCCATTATTTAGCCTTCCTAATAATCGACGTTAGATAACGGAAAAGCCCTAATGCTTGAAGTGCAATTAGAAAGCTGATGAATAATGCTATTGATAGCGGCCAGTAATAAATATTAATCTGCGGGCGAAAAATCTCAGGGTCTTTTTCGGTGGGTTCTAATTGATCAATCATGTCATAAATTTTTTCTAACTCTTTGCTATCGCGCGCTCTGAAATAATGACCACCCGTCATGTCGGCCATTTTTTGTAATGTCGTTTCGTCAAGATCCCTAGAAGGGTTGACCTCGCGAGATCCAAAGAAACTAGCGACCTCCATTGCATCGGCTCCTAGGCCTACAGTATATATTTTAACATTGCTCTGTTGCGCAAGTTCAGCGGCTTTTAAGGGTTCAACTTCTCCCGCAGTATTGGCACCATCGGTTAATAAAATCACAACTCGGCTTTGTTCGGGATGCGATTGCAAGCGCTTAATCGTAAGACCAATGGCATCACCAATGGCGGTCTTTTTTCCTGCAAGGCCAATTTGAGCTTCATTCATTAACGTTTGAATGGTTTGCCAGTCAAACGTAAGTGGAGCTTGTAAATACGCTTGACTACCAAATAAAACCAATCCCAAGCGGTCGCCTTGTCGCTGGCTAACAAAATCATTTAATACTTTCTTAACCGTGAATAAACGATTAACCGGGCGATCTTGCCACTTCATATCTTCGATCGCCATACTGCCCGAAATGTCGACGGCTAACATTAGGTCACGGCCAGAGGTCGGCATTTCAACAATATCACCTAGAATATGGGGGCGCGCTAATGCCGTTAATAATGCCAGCCATAATACAGCAGGTAGAATTAGGGAAGGCCAAGTACGCTGGGTATGTATTTGTGCCGATTGAGTCGATGTTTGCCACAGAGCAAGGCTAGGTACTTTTAATGCCGCTTCTTGCTGTTTTACTTTGGGCAAAATCCAGAAAAATAAAAGCGGTAATGGCAATAAAAAGAATGCCCAGGGCCAATGCCAATCAATCATTTGAATGTCCTTTACTTGCATTGTCAGCGTTTACTTTAGCGTCGGGTTTATTGTTTTTTAACCATGCAGTACTGGTTTTATAAAGTGTGTACGCATCGAATTGGCAGTTTGGCTGATAGAGCCCTTGGCTCAATGCATTGATGATTTCTTCGCTAAAAGTATCTGCTTTACTGTGCTTTTTATAATGTTGAATTAAAAAATCAGTCCATGATGTGCCAGAGAGACTAACCGCTTGTGGGTAGGCTTTAAGGCAATAACGTTTTAATGTCTGATTTGTGCCCAATAGAAATGATTGGGCATCTTGATCGACTTTATACTGAGCAAACTGTTGCTCTAGTACTTTTAGAGCCGCTTTCTTATTGGCAGTGTTAGCTTTATATCGCAGCAGTAAATAAATCCCCGCCGTTATGCTAACTACGATTAAAATCAATAAAATCCACCAGCCAAATGCGATAGGCCAGTCGTGGATCGCTTCCGGTAGGTGAATATCTTTTAATTGCGATAAATCTGCAGCGGGTGATGAATTAGGACTCGCTGAGCTAAGGTTTACTGGGTTAGGAGTAGATGCTTGCATGATTATTTACCTTTGCCCCCATCTATCTGCGAGGCACTCGCTTTCCCCATGGCAATTTGGCCAAGGCCTAAACCTTTGCGAAGCTCGGTGATGATGTCATCTTGAGCTTGAAGGTTAATCAGGGGAATGCCCAATTTTAACGTCCGTTGTTTTAGCGTTTGCTGGCGTTGTTCAAAGGCTCGTTGATGCTCTAAGCCTTGTGATTTTGAGTAGCACTCCAGCTGTAAGCGCTGCTTACCATCCGTTAGTGGATAGCTGCCTAACGGTAAAATGTTCTTCTCGAATGCGTCGAAGATATTAATTGCGACGACATCGTTATGTTTACTAATTTGATGCAGCTGGCGCTCACAATTTTGATCAAAATCTTGCCAATCAGAAATAAAATAAATAGTACTGCCAGGGCGAGTAACTCGACGGGTATGGCGTAGCATATCGGCCATGCGGCTGGTACTGGCTGACGATGTATTAGACTGGGTGTCAGCCACTGAATCAGCAGGTTGCTGGTCTTGCGTAAACTGAGACAGTTCGTGCAATACGTGCATGACCTGTTTACGTCCAGGTTTAGGGCGAATATCGGTTTCATGGTGATCATCAAATAATAACGCGCCAATGCGATCGCCATTATTTAATGCAGACCAAGAAAATAGGCTCACAATATCGGCCGCCAGTACCGATTTAAACGCATGTTGAGTACCAAAAAACATACTGGCGCGTAAATCACAGACTACCATGACAGGGCGTTCACGCTCTTCACGAAAAACCTTAATATGTGGCGACTGGGTGCGAGCGGTTACCCGCCAATCCATTGCACGAATATCATCACCGGCTTGGTAGCTCCGGACTTCAGAAAAGTCCACACCTCGGCCCCTTAGGTTTGAGGTGTGAACGCCAGCCATCTCATTCAATACTTTCTTTTGCTTATGAATCGGCAAAAGCTTGGCGAGGTGTCGTATAGAAACCAAGTTATCGGTATCAATTAACGCGCCTTTGGATAAGCCGCCTTGGCTGTTATTAATTTGAGAAGCCCCCATGATTAAGCAACCGGAACGCGAGTAATCAATTCGTTGATTACCTTGTTAGTGGTCATGCCGTTAGCTTCTGCTTCAAAGCTCAATAAAATGCGATGGCGTAGAACATCATGGGCAATCGCTTGAACATCATCTGGGCTAACAAAATCTCTGCCATTAAGCCACGCGTGGGCTCGCGCGCAACGCTCTAAGGCAATAGTTCCACGAGGGCTAGCACCATAATCGATCCAATTCGCAAGATCTTCACCGTATTGCTCTGGATTACGCGTTGCCATCACTAGCTGCACTATGTATTGCTCGACGGATTCACTTAAATGTAAATTCAACGTTTCTTGGCGAGCAGCGAATATATCTGCTTGGGTCATCTTCTCACCTAAATGAGGCGCCTGATCCATCGCCTCGCCTCGGACCAAACGAAGAATTTTTTGTTCAGCCTCAGCATCCGGGTAGCCAATGACGACATGCATTAAGAATCGGTCTAGCTGCGCTTCGGGAAGGGGATACGTTCCTTCTTGCTCAATGGGGTTTTGAGTCGCCATGACTAGAAAGAGCTTTTCTAGCTTCATGGTATTGCCCCCCACAGAAACCTGACGTTCGGCCATGGCTTCTAATAAAGCACTTTGTACCTTGGCAGGCGCTCGGTTAATTTCATCGGCTAAAATTAGGTTATGAAAAATAGGCCCCTGCTGAAATTTAAAGCTGCCTTCTTCTGGGCGATAAATTTCGGTACCGGTAATGTCACCGGGTAATAAATCTGGGGTGAACTGAATACGCTTGAAGTCACCTTCAATATGATCGGCCAAAGCATTAATTGCTTTGGTTTTTGCAAGGCCTGGAGCACCTTCTACTAATAAATGACCATCGGCCAATAGGGCGATTAATAAGCGTTCAATTAAATGCTGTTGGCCAATAATGTTGGCGCTCAATGCTTGCGATAGCTGTTTGAATCCTTGCTGCATTTGGCTGCTCACTTTCTATACGATGTAATTATTTGATTTCATACAAGATTTTATTGAATGAAATGCTCAGGTCAATGCTTATGAGCAGAGATATTGAGTAAAAGTTCTCGTCTTCACACTACTTTACAGCAAGGTCTGTCCATTTTCGGGAAATGCATAGTTTGCTGATGGTTTGTTTTTTAAATCTACCTGTTTGTTATTTGATCATTGTTGCACTGGAACGGGCATTAAAAGAAAACTTTGGTCTACGCTACTTTGGTCTACGCTACTTTGGTCTACGCTACTATGGTCTACGCAACTATGGTCTACGCTAATAATAAGGAATCATTTTGCCGACTTGCAGGTATAGCTTTCATGAGTAATAGCAACCCAATGAATAAACCCGATTTGACAGCGCTTAACCGATTGATTGATGAGCGCAATGATAAAGCACAAGCAGAGCGAATAAAGTTATTTGCAGAACTTTATTATGATGGCGCGCCTTGTGCAGATTTAAATGCGCGTAATACGGAAGACTTGTACGGGGCAACCGTGTCATGTTGGTTGTTTATACAAAAGAATAATGTTGCTACGCCAAAAGTGCGGGTTTTTAATCCAGATTTTGAAGCACACGGTTGGCAGTCGACTCATACCGTGATTGAAGTGCTTTCTAAAGAAATGCCTTTTTTGATTGATTCGGTTCGACTAGAACTGAATCGTCGTCAGATGTCGCTGCATTCTATTATCTCGTGTGTTGTGCATTTAGAGCGTGATAAAGACTTTAAGAAACTGTCGTCTTCTCCGCTTAGTAAACCTTCAGAAAGTAGCCAATCAGAATCGATTATATATATTGAAGTCGATCGCCATACTGATATTGATATGTTGGATGATTTATCTGCAACCTTAGTTGAAATAGTCAATGAAGTAAGCCATTGCGTTGAGGACTTTTCAGCATTAAAAGACCGTGTGGCCAAAGCGTCTGCTGGGTTAAGTGAACTACCCTGTGAAAAACCGAAAAAAGAGATTAAAGAGTCACAAGATTTTCTTACTTGGTTGGCAAATGATCATTTTACTTTTTTGGGTTGCGATGAGTTTACGATCGAAAGAAAAGCAGGAAAAACCTTTATTGAACGCAGTGAAAGTGGTGATTTAGGCAGTTTTAGATACCATCAAATCAGTAATAATCGTCGTAATTTAGAAGAGCTGCCGGGTGAAATTCAGGATTTCGTTTTAAGCCCTGATATTGTTAACTTCTTTAAGTCTGGTGAGCGAAGCCGCATACACCGTCCAGCGTATCCTGATTATATTGTCGTAAAACGCTTCAATGAAAAAGGGGAGGTCATTGGCGGCATTCGCTTTATGGGGTTATATACTTCGATTGTTTATATTGATAGCCCTAATAACATTCCTTTGATTCGTCAGAAGTTACAGCAAGTTAGAAAATTATCTGGCTTCGATAAGAGTAGTCATAACGGCAAAGAAATTAACCGTATACTTGAGGCGTACCCAAGAGATGAGCTGATACAATCAACCTCAGAGCAGCTTTATAATACCGCCCTCGGCATTCTTAATATTCAAGAGCGTCGACAAACTCGTGCTTTCTTGCGTAAAGGCACGTATGGGAAATTCTTATATTGCCTTGTGTATACTCCACGAGATATTTACAACACCGAATTACGGACAAAAATTCAGGAGGTTTTGGAAGAAGCCTGCGATCCCAAATTTGTAGAGTTTAATACTCATTTCTCTGAATCGATTCTGGCTCGTACGCATTTTGTATTACGTCTAAAAGATAGTGAAAGTGGGGATGTTGATCATAAAGAAATAGAGCGAAAAATTCAGCAAGTCTCGCGCAGCTGGGGAGACCATCTTCATACGGCATTGGTAGAGCAGGTTGGTGAAGAAAAAGGGAATCGTTATCATCAAATATACCGCTCAGCATTTCCTGTCGGTTATCGCGAAGATTTTGGTTCGCGTACTGCTGTTGCCGATGTTCAGCATATTGAAGATCTAAGGCAGCACCCTGAAAAAGGCATCGCGATGAGTTTTTATCGTGAGCTAGAAGAGGGGGAGAATCAGCTACGATTTAAGCTTTTTAATCTTAACGATGTACTGCCTTTATCAGATGTTTTACCTATTTTAGAAAACCTTGGATTACGGGTCATTGGTGAGCATCCCTATGGTGTGCATTATGAAGACGGCAGTAAAGTTTGGATTCATAATTTTCTTTTAGAATATACCTTGGCAGAACGCATTGATATGCAGGCAGTTAAAGGGCTATTTCAAGAAACATTTAAAAATATTTGGCATGGTCATGCTGAAAGTGATGGCTTTAATAAACTGGTTTTAGGGTCAGAAATTGGTTGGCGAGAAATTGCCATGTTGCGTGGTTATGCGCGCTACATGAAACAAATTCGTTTTGGCATTAGTGAAGTATCGATTGCTGCGACTTTATGCCGATACATCAACATCAGTCGTTTGCTGGTGCAAGCTTTTGAAGTGAGATTTGGCCTGCATCCAGAATGGACGATTGAACAAAGACAAGCAGCGTTTTCCGTTCTTGAAGAGCAAATCATGCTTGCACTGGATGGCGTCGAGCAATTAAACGAAGACCGAATTGTACGTCGATATTTAGAACTAATAAAAGCGACATTACGAACCAACTTCTATCAGTGTAATGAAGACGGCAGCGCTAAAGATTACATTTCGTTTAAACTCAACCCTCATCAAATAACAGACATGCCATTACCACGGCCAATGTTTGAGATTTTTGTCTACTCACCTCGAGTAGAAGGTGTGCATTTGCGCGGTGGCAAGGTTGCACGTGGCGGCTTGCGCTGGTCGGATCGTGATGAGGATTTCCGTACCGAAGTATTAGGCTTAGTAAAAGCGCAGCAAGTTAAGAACGCAGTAATCGTTCCTGTTGGTGCTAAAGGGGGTTTTGTTGCTAAAAAACTCACTCCCGATATGTCGCGAGACCAATGGTTAGAAGAAGGCATTGCGTGTTACAAAACGTTTATTAGTTCACTTTTAGACGTCACGGATAACTTGGTTGATGGCGCGGTTGTTCCTCCTGTGGAGGTGGTGCGCCACGATGAAGATGATGTCTATCTGGTAGTGGCTGCGGATAAAGGAACGGCGACTTTCTCAGATATTTCTAATGGTATTGCCGTTGAACGTGGTTTTTGGCTGGGGGATGCATTTGCCTCCGGTGGCTCAATTGGTTATGACCATAAGAAAATGGGGATTACTGCCAGAGGCGCTTGGGTTTCTGTTCAGCGACACTTCCGTGAGCTTGGCTTAAATGTGCAAGAAGAAGATTTTACCGTAGTCGGTGTTGGCGATATGGCGGGGGATGTTTTTGGTAATGGCATGCTGTTATCAGAACACATTCGCTTAACCGCAGCGTTTAACCATATGCATATTTTTATTGATCCTAATCCTGATTCCGCATCAACCTATATTGAGCGTAAACGTTTATTTGAAATGCCTCGATCAACTTGGGATGACTTTGATAAAGGCTTAATTTCGAAAGGTGGGGCGGTATTTTCACGCAGTGCTAAATCCATCAAGATTAGCCCAGAGATGAAAGCCCGATTTGATATAACTCAAGATGAGCTTGCACCAACAGAGCTGATCAAAGCACTGCTATTAGCCCCCGTCGATTTGATTTGGAATGGTGGTATTGGTACTTACATTAAAGGCAGTCGCGAGAGTCATGCGGATGTTGGTGATAAAGCCACCGACGCCGTGAGAATTAATGGCAATCAGGTTCGTGCAAAAGTCATTGGTGAAGGCGGCAACCTAGGTATGACACAGCTAGGGCGTGTAGAGTTTGCGCTGTCTGGAGGCTCATCTTATACTGATTTTATCGATAACGCCGGTGGGGTTGATTGCTCAGATCATGAAGTAAATATCAAAATCATGCTGAACGAAATTGTTGCTTCTGGCGACATGACGATGAAACAGCGTAATAAACTATTTATGGATATGACGGATGCGGTATCGACACTTGTGCTGTCTAATAACTACCGCCAAACCCAAGCCATTGCTCTAGCGCATCGAGAATGTGAAGAGCGCATGGATGAATATGTGAGTTTAATTCGAGACTTTGAAGAGTCAGGGAAATTAAACCGAGCTTTGGAATACTTGCCTGATGAAGAAACGATTTCTGAGCGTAAGCTAAATGGCCAAGGTTTAACCAAACCAGAGTTATCGATCTTAATTTCTTATGCCAAGGCAGATCTAAAAGAACGTCTTAATTTAGAGGCAATCAGTCAAGATACTTACTTAAGCACGATTGTAGAAACGGCGTTTCCACAAAAGCTGGTGGATGATTATCACGGCCCTGTGATGAATCATAAACTGCGCTCAGAAATTGTCGCAACCCAGTTAGCGAACGATTTAGTGAACTATATGGGGATTACTTTTGTAAACCGCCTGACTGAATCGACCGGCGCAACTGTTGTTGAGGTGGCGAGGGCTTATGTTGCAGCCCGTGATGTATTTGGATTACACGAATTGTGGTCACACATCGAAGCGTTAGATTATCAAATTCCGGCCCATGTTCAGGCTGATATGATGAGCCGCTTAATGCGATTAGTAAGGCGCGCCAGTCGTTGGTTCTTACGCAATCGTCGTTCTGATATGGATGTTGCGGCTGAGGTCAAATCGTTCAAGGCGAGTGCTGATTCGGTTAGGCAGAATTTGGCGCAATGGCTTAAAGGCTCGACTCAAAAATCGTGGCAGAAACGGTTTGATGGCTATAGGGAGCAAAATGTACCCGAGGATGTTTCATCATTGGCGGCAGGAGCGAGTTCCTTATTCTCTGCATTGGGTATTATCGAAGCCTCTAACGAGACTGATTTAACGGTCGAGCGAGTCGCTGAAGCGTATTTCTGTGTTGGTGAAACCTTATCGCTAAATTGGTTCTTAGAGCAGATTAATAATTTAGAGGTTAAATCAAACTGGCAAGGTTTAGCACGTGAAGCCTTCCGTGATGATATGGATTGGCAGCTACGCTCGTTGACGGTGTCTGTATTAAATACGGCAGATAGTGGTGAAATGGGAATGGTGGAATTGATGGATAAGTGGAAGACCGCCCATCCGCATCTAGTCAGTCGTTGGCAGCGTATGTTAGGTGAACTTAAAGCGTCCGACAAAGCGGAATATGCGATGTATTCAGTCGCGTTGCGTGAGTTGCTGGATCTGGCCCAAGCCAGTAAGCATCTTGCAGGGGATTGCAGTTAGAAGAGGGTGTTAGAGAAAAACTAGGTTTCACAGAGAGCTAATATTGTTCGGCAATATTAGCTCTGTTTTATTTTGGCTTTGACGATTTAAGCTAGGTGTTCACCGCGTTGCTTAATCGTACTGACGACTTTTTTAGCGTTGAAGTGTCCCTTAAGAATTTCAATGGCTAATTCTGGCTCAGAATTACCACACATAAAAATATCAAAAGCTGCAAATTTTCTCTCAGGCCAAGTATGAACACTAATATGTGATTCAGAAAGAACAGCAACCCCGGTGACTCCGTCATTTGGCGTAAAATGATGCAGGTAAATATGAAGCAAATGCGCACCACATTTTTCAATGCATTCACGCATGGCTGCCTCGACTCGTTCAATATTATCTAAGTATTCTGCACCATACAGATCAACAATAATATGCAGGCCTGCAAATGATTTACCGTCTCTCATCATTAAAGAATCAGCAGAATAGTCGTTTTTAATCTTACTCATGTTCAGCGCCGAGGGTTTCTAAACAGATATCGTTGATCCGACGGGGAGCGGTGTAAAATATCGCCATACCTGGTCGTATTGGTGTTGTAAGGGAGGGATTAACCACAACCTTATCTTCTTTTATTGCTAACGCCATGGCGTCGTATTTGAGCTTCATGTTAAAAAACACATGCTCAAAATCACTCGAGAAATTACTGGATGTATCAATATCAAATCGATACAGGTTTTCGCCATTTAAGTTGGAAATCAATTGCTGGATAACGGTGCTGGATTCTCTATCTTGAAGCTCTTGCGCCATAAGATAAACATTAACAGGTAATATAACCTGATTTAAAGAGATGTCATCAGCGGGTAGCTTAATGATTTTGTTGTAGTGATCTTCATTATTCAAATAGCAAACCATGTGGGCTGAATGATTGATATCACGAAATGCAAAGGCGGTAATGAATGTTTGATTATCATCACGGCCATGGATAATAATGTTTCTAGCTTTGAGAGCACTTGACCGAATTAAAACGTCTTCTGATGCTAGCTCACCGCGAATAAAAACAATTTCTGAATTACTTAAAGGATTTGTATCTTGTTCTTCTGAGCAAAGAATAATTTGTTCTTCTGGATTGTTCTCAAGTAATTCAGAAATAACCTTTTCTGTACAGCCTTGTCTGTAGCCCATTAATAAGGTGTGATTTTCGGTGCTCATTGTTGCTAATCCTTTATTTTTTTTGTTTGCTACGCTGATAATCAGCTCAGACAGTTTGCCTATAATAATTGCAACAGCACCAATACCTGATGCCATAATAGACCCAGCAATAACTCTACCGCCGGTAGAGCTGGGAGCGAAGTCGCCATAGCCTACCGTCGTAATCGTAACGACAAACCACCAAGAGTAATTATCGATAATGACGGCTTCGTTAAACGCCAGCATGCCTAAAAATCCGACCAAATACGTGAATGCAATAGTGATTAACAGAGTTGTCCACGCATGGTCATACAGTTTAAGTAATGCTTTTCTGTAAGTTTTACTTAGCATTGAAAAAATCATTCTACCTGCCAGCTCCTATCGGTATATGCCGTTAATAAGCAAGGTTCCATTAATGTATTAATGCAGGGATTATTTGTGTGTAGTTCGCCTTTGCCGAAGGCAAATGATGACGCTAATAATTCTGGGGTAATGAAATTTGTATTCACTGAAAATCTCTCAAGTTGAGATAGGCGATGTTTTAAATCAATTGCTTTCTCTGGCGCTGTCCATGCCAAGTAGTAACCCCAATCACCAAAAGATGGAATGTTCTGGCGATAAGGCAATACATTGAATCCTGCGGATCTTAAGGTATTACCAATGGCGAGATAAGCATCTTTAGCATGGTATGGGGAGGTTGATTGAATTGAAATGTAAGCGTCTGCAGTTAGGTATCGTTTTAGATTCTGATAAAACTGCTTGCTGTATAACTTGCTTATTTCAATGCCCGAAGGGTCGGGCAGATCAATGATGACGGCATCCCATTTTTGCTTGGGTTTATTTCTTAAGAATAAATCCGCGTCAATATTATAAACCGTTACGGAAGCAACCCATTTAGATTTTTCTTCTGAGCCATCTTCTGATAAATAAACACCCTGTTTTCCTCCTGAGTCGATGACTTGATAGGGCAGGGTAGCAATGTTGGAGTTTTTGAAAGCATTGTTATTTAAATCGGTTAACATTTTATTCGTGGATGCAATCTTTACCATGTCAGGATCTAAATCTACGAGAGTGATATTGCGAACATCAGAGTATTTGTTAACTTCACGTAGTGCTAAGCCATCACCGCCTCCTAAAATAAGAAGGTTATCTCTGGATGCTGTTGCTGCCATTAGCGGATGAACCAGAAAGTCGTGGTATCTCTCTTCATCAAGTGATGAGAATTGAGTATTGCCATTAATATAGAGCCGAGTATCACCAGAAGTTGAGTTATGAGTAATCACTAGATGCTGATATTTAGTCGTCTCTTTATGAACAATAGGATCTTCATAGAAACGCTGCTCTAAAAGACTGCTGATGTCTCTATTACTGGCGAATCCTAGTATCAATAACGTTGATGTGACCGCAAGCAGGATGACATACGCAGTGGGCTTTAAAATTAACTTTTGTTTTAAAAAGTAGATAATAGTTATGGAGGCTACTATAAAATTGAAACCCGCTACGATGAAACTGATTTCAGTTAAAGGGTAGTTTTTAAGCAAGTACTCTACCCAGATAACAGCACCGACAAATGCGCCAACATAATCCATGGCATAGACAAGGGTTAAATTAGTTTTTAGTTTGATTTTATGTTGGTCGATTATTCTCATAACCAAAGGAATTTCAAAGCCAATCAAAAAACCAACAGACAATACAAAGAAATAGTGGACGATTTGAAAACTATTTTCTAAATAGCCGTAAGCAGCATAAATAGCGAGAGGGGCAAAGCCCCCCAGTAAGGCCATGATAACTTCTACCGCAATGAATTTTTGAAGAAGGTTGTCATCAGACATCTTGCTTTGAACAAAGCCAGAAACCCCCATCATTAGCATCATGCTTGCGATCACCATCGAAAATTGTTCTATTGAATTTCCGAGAATATAGGTGGTTATCGTGGCAAGAACATACTCATTAACAAGTCCACTTGCGCCTGTGGTAAACATACAGAACGCAAGCAGAATTGGTAAAAATCTTGGCATTTTTCTTTGCATTATAAATAGAACTCTACAATATCGCGTTGCTAAGAATCAGAGCCATGCCGATCTTTGCAACGGATAATTGTAAAGCTGGAACCATACGGTCTTCCGTTAGGATTTCTTTCACGGTGGATGATGTGATAATTAATAAATCGATAAAGTACTCGAACACATATAGGAAAATCATTCCCGTTACGGCTAGGAGTAAATATTCCGACATCATATAAGACAATGTTGCATCAGTGGCATTTCCCGCAATGGCTGATTTTAATATCAGAGCATAGGCAATTAATTTACCACCAATATAGATCCCAGAAGCTATATTTCCATCGCCAATACTTTCAATAATGTTGAAGTTTCGTGAGATGATTTTCTCATAAAATAACACGAGAGCAACGAGGGTTATTTGGCCTGCTAAGAAATAACATAAGCTAGAGACCATACCGCCACCTTCGCCGACAATGCTCGAATTAGCAATAATACCGGTACCGACCAACATGCCAAATTCTACGATGCCAACGGCGATGTTATTGCCTTTAATCGCTTGGGTATTATTGACCCCTGGAATAACCAAACGATCAGTAAAGACCAGTGAACTCAGCATAAAACAGACGGCAAGAGCGCCATAAATACCGGTAGTTATAAAGTCTTGCACAATAGATGTGTTGCTTGGGCCTGAAAGTAATCCCATAAAAGCAATCGCCAAGCCCAGTTGTGCTCCTGTTCTGCGTAAGCCCGCTGCAAGATTGCCGCCTGCAAGTTCTTCATCAGCATTGTAGTGTTTAGCCGACATGAAATTTAAGGCGTACTTTAAAGAAAGCATAAATGCCATATAGACAAATGCGTATAAGATATAAATTCCGTATTGTTCGATGTTCATAATATTACCTTTAAATTATTTTTAGCTTACTTGCCGCCGCCAGAAGGGCCTTTACCACGACCGGAAGGACCAGCACCACGGACGGAGTTGCTTACTCTAGAAATATTGCCTGATCTTACGCCTTTAACGACGTTAGGATTTCTTCTGGAGTACGAGCTGTTTTTATATTTTGAATTTGAATAGGTGCTAGAGCCATAGGTGCCATATTCATTATTATGTCCGTAGTAAGGGGCGCTTCTGCCAGCTGAGTTATACCCATTCCATTGATTGTGGGAATATCTGTTAGATGGCATGAAGGCGTTGAACATGCTGTACATACCATAGTAATGCCAAAAAGAATTACCGTTTGACTGTCGCCATTCACCGTACTGATTAGATCCCGTGGAAACCCCATCTACGGTCGTGGGTTTAGCAATCATCGACATGCCAACAGGCTCTGCGGAGGTCATCACTTCAGACTCATAAAAACCTAATGGCTTCGAGGCGATTGCCATGCCTAGGTCCGCTTGATTTTTCCAGAAAAGATCATTGCTGACATTTTTCCAATCTTGTTCTGTCACCGTTTCATTATCGATAATGGTGTATTTATGGAATGTATGTGCAACGGTGTTATCGACCCAAAATTCAGCGTAGTCGTGATTGCTTGGCCATCTTAGTCGAGGTGATATATTAAGTGCGTCCCAGCGAGCCTGGGGAATATTAACGCTTAAGCTTCCCCAGCCTTTATCTGCAATAGTAGAAACCGTCAGGGACTCAAAATATTCGAAAGTATTTTGATCAACTTTTGACTTTGGGAATCGATAGCTATTACCATCGTTGCAATAGTCACCTTCGCACCAAGTCGCTCGCCCAACAATAACGTAATAATCTATCCGTTGGTCAGAAAGAATTTTCACATAAGATCGATCGAGTTGTTGCAGTAGTTTATTGTTTTCATTGATGTACTGATTAAGTCGCTGATATTGCGCCATCAATGCTTTGTACGTATCACCATACAATGCAAAGTCGGTGTCAGCGGAAGCATGTTCTTTGATAAGGATAGATTTTTGATCAATCAGGGTTGATAGCAGATTTTGTGCTTGCGCTATTTTACCTTCGATATCTTCTGCCTTATTCGCATGAGTATCTTTTGATTTTTTGGCCGCTTTATAAAAGTTAGATGCGAGTTTTTCTGCTTTTGGTAAAAGTTTTTGTGCCTCTTCAAAATAAGAAGCTTTATTTTTACGAGCATCTAAAATTAAGCGGACTCGAGTCGATGGATAAATTGATAGTTCGGCTGACTTATCGATTAACTTATTAGCTGCAGATAAGGCTTTAACTAGCTTACTAATATCATCTTCATGGTTTCTATCAACAATTGGCTGAATGACGTCGTTACTGATTTTCTCAGCCGCATTAAACTCAGTTCTTGCTGAAGCTAATGTCTCTGCCCATTTCTCACGAGTTGCATAGGGCTGCAAAAATTCCCACTGGTTATTAAGAGGTAGAATTTTAAAGTCGCTTTCAAAACGGCTTAGTCCTAGCATTTGTTGTTTATAAGAACGTTGAAAATCGTTTGCTTGCTTCACGTATTCGTTGGGCAGGCTATATATGGCTTTATAACCCATATATATAGCAAGGCCGATTACCAGCAATATAATAATTCTAGAGGCTTTCATTATTATCCTCGTTATTGCTAGAAATTATCAGTTCTGTTTGCAAAACCTTAATTGAAACTGCCGCAAGTTCTTTACTGATAAATGCTTCGCGCTCAGGTTTAGAATCTTCATCTTCCCAAAGTTCGAGCGTTAAATAAGAACCGTCATCCCCTTTGAATTCGTACATACGAACTTGCAGTGGCGTATCACTTTCGTTGCGGTAAAAAAGAGCAGCCCAGGTATCGTCTTCGACATAATGGTAATTCATACCGTTATATTTAAGGATGCCATACTCTTCTTCCGCGATATCGTCGAGGGTTTTACGCGAGATAGGCTTGCCGTTTTCTGAAAGCTCTCTCAGTTGAACGTCTGTTACTGTTTGGCTAACTTCAAGCTCATCATCAAATTCCCATTCGATGAATGTTTTCTCGCCAGTAATGACATTAAGAAGTTGAAGTTCGGTGACCCAGTATTCGTTCTTTTTCTTTTTAAAAGAATTCCACTTAACTTCAAGGTAGCGGAAGACTTGAGTGACTAAATAAGTATCACTTTTAATCTCTAAATAACCGCCTTTTTTAACGTAACGAATATCCTGCTTACAGTCTCTTTCACTTTGAATAGGAGAGAGCCCGCGAACGGCTTGAAATTGTTCTGCTAAGTTATTTTGCATTATTACCCCCAATCTTAGGCGTAGACGCATCATCAAGTTTAGGCGTTGAATCAGTTCCCATGTCTTGAACATCTTTAATGTCATTTGACGATGAGCGAGCATCGCGCATGCCATCAGCAACAGGGGAGAGTTGGGCAGTCATGTCGGCTAAGCGATCGCTGGTTTCACGTGCTTTTGCGGTGCTGGTGCTCATGGTGTCATTGGCAATTTTCACAGCGTTCATGAGCTTATCAAAACCCTCTTCCATTTTTTGCAAAGCAATCACGGGGTTGTTGTAAAGATCACCAACTTCTTGGGCTGCTTTTTCAATGCTGCCAGCATTCTGGGCCATCATATCGCCAAGGCCAGCTTGAAATTGTTGAACTGCATCTTTGATCGTTTCTTGCTGGGCTAAAGCCGCTTGAATGCGTAATGCATTGTTCATTACCATTGGGCCAACGGTTAGTGCACTATCGATTGATTCATCTAATAACGAGTTAGTTGCGATCGTTTGATCAATACTGATAAAAAATTGAACAGAAGCCTGTTCCATTGTGCGTAAATCACGAATACGACGCATGGCTTGGTTTTTGACGGTGGCAAACTTTTGCTTTTCTTGAATATCTTCAGCGGGTGTTTCAGCGTCTTGAGCATCTACCTGTTGAATAAATAGCTCACCAATATAAATCTCAGATTCGATTTCTTTTTTGGCCGCGGCAATTTCATTGTATTGCTGCTCTAATGCCAGATTTGATTCTAAAAGATCATCTTTACCATTGCGTAGGCCATCGAAAATAGCATCGACATGGCTTTGCATCGGTTGATACTGGCGAACAAAACGGCTTACTGCTTTACGTTTAATCGTATTGGGCATCCATGAAAACCACCATGCATTATGCAAAGAGTGAGGGTTTAGCTGATCCATAGTGGAGCGCAATTCAAGCAGTTTTTCGCCCGCGGGTGATTTGCCGTCTAAACCTTTTAATAAACTATTTACATTGCCTTTCATTAGGTCATTCGCAGATGCCATTTTTTTCTGAGCGTTAGCCCCAATGTTGCCGACAATTCTATTCAGGGCAGGGCCGCCACTTGTTTTAGTGGATTCAGCCAGTTCTTGAGAGCGTTTCTGCATCAGTTCGACGTTATCTTCAGAAGCCCATTTAGGCGACTTTAGTGTCTGGGTCGATTTGTTTTCAGTAGTCATTATGCTTTTCCTTCTGCATTAAATTTGGCTTTTAAGAATAACGATTTATTATCGAATTCTTTCTTATCATGTTTGGATAACAGAGCTTCAATATCTAATAGCTCTTGTTCTAATGTTTGAATGTTATTAACGAATTCGTCTAATGCGCCATCACGAACGCGGGTATCTAATTTAATAAACGGCATGATGCATTTGTTGGGTAGGTATTCAGAGGCTATTCGGTTAACGGTCCAGGCAAATTCACCACTGGCGCATTCATGCTTTTCTATTTTAGGAAAAAGGATGATTAATTTATCGATAATAGACTCACATCTCACCGTTAAAGTCGTTCCAATAGCCGCTTTTCTGATTACTAAATTAAGTGCTAACAAATCTTGAGTAGGGCTTGGCTTCGCAACTTCTACAACGGCGTCTTTAGTTTTTTCTTTTGAGTAATGCTTTATTAACGAATAAGCAGCGACAGCGATAATAGCAATGACTATTAGTGTGATAATTGGGTCCATTTAAACTTCCTTTTTAGGCGTGTTTCAGTAATCAAAAAACCCTCAAATTGAGGTTTTTTGTATTATTAGGTTATAGCTGACAGATCGCGACTTTCAGCGGTGGATTACCATCGGGGCTAGGAAAATCAGCCTCGGGTAATAACATTTCAATACTTTTTAAAGGACGACCGGCTTTAATTGCACAACGTTTTAATGAGTCTAACCACTCATCACGATCAACCTGAGCGACGTTATTGCAGCAAATTAATTGACCGCCGTCTTTCGTCGCTAACAAGCTTGGCTTAAACAGTGATTGATAATCTCGAATTAAATCGACATTGCCAAAGGCACTTTTAGCCCAGCGAGGTGGGTCTAAAAAGACCAAATCAAACTGTTCGGGCTTATGCTTAGGATACTTAGGCAGTTTTTTACCACGGCGCACGGCAATGGGCATATTGGCGAACTGTTTAATGGCCGGAAACACATCCGATTGAATAAACTCGACTTGTTTAAGGTTATTTAGCTTCGCATTCTCTATGCCAACGGCTAATGACGACTCTGCAAAATCGACATTGACGACGCGTTTTGCGCCGCCCATTGCCGCGGCAATACCAATTCCGCACGTATAAGAAAATAAGTTTAAAACAGTTTTTCCTTCGCTTTGGGCTTTTACATAGCGTCGACCTGAACGCAGGTCCAAAAATAGCCAAGGGTCTTGTCCCTGATGGCGACCTTGAACGCGATATTTAATCCCTAGCTCCTGCGCATCCATTGGGGTGCTATCCAACTCATGCTCATCATCGCCTGTTTCAATGCGCGAATTGTCACGACTGCGATCGTTGTAGACAAAGTGAAGCTCTGGGAAGGTCTCATCACTAAATGCTCGGACTTGAGCCAATTCATCATAGCTGAGCGAAGTATGAAAGGTTTGTAATATGACTAAGGGGCCGTAACGATCGAGGGTCGTTCCAGGTGCGCCTTCGTTGGTACCATGAAATATACGGTAACAATCGGTATGTTCATCTTGCCACTGTACACGAAGGTCGCTGCGGGCTTGCCAAGCTTGGCTAATTAGGGTTTTTAATTCATTCATGCGCCATTCTATCAGTTTAGGACAAGTGCTTGAAGCCGTTAAGCAGGTTGGCTATTATCCGGTGATGAAAGAAATTATCGTTTCCCTCCATATATCTCGTGAAGATTATCTCAACTTTTATCAAGGGCAGGTACATACCGTAGTTGCTACTGCGACAGATGGTCGTATTGTCCGCTTTCCGGCAGGGATTTTAAAAAATGTGGTAGGCCATGAAGGCATTCACGGTACGTTCAAAATATGCTTCGATGCCAATAATAAATTTGATGGTATTTCACGGCTGGATTAAGCCGGCGTTGCATTAAGTTAAGTGCTTCATACTGTAAACAAATATATTACTCTCATATAGCTCTAATATCGCTATAAATCGCCTTTTAATGCCGGACTTGAAGGCTTTAAACGTTTAAAAATTAGCCTTACTATCGTATACTGTGCGCGATTTTTAGCGTGTGCAACCTTAAGCAAATTTCAAACTTAAGCAAAACTCAAAAGGCGAAGATAATGTCAGGTTTCGATTGGTACGGTTTAGTACGAAAAGTAATGTTCAAAATGAGTGGCGAAACGTCTCATGAACTTGGCCTTGATATGCTTGGCGCTGCAGAGCGTTTATCTTTATTGTCTTATATAGCGCCTAAAATTCCAGATTGCCCTGTTGAAGTAATGGGTATTACCTACCCAAACCCAGTAGGCCTAGCAGCCGGATTGGATAAAAACGGCGATTATATTGATGCATTCGCTCGTTTAGGCTTTGGATCAATCGAAATTGGAACCATTACTCCTCGCCCTCAGCCAGGTAATCCCAAGCCACGCTTATTCCGTCTTGCTGACAAACAAGCCATTATCAACCGTATGGGCTTCAATAATAAAGGTGTTGATCATCTAGTTGAACAGGTTAAAAAAGCTAAGTTTAAAGGTGTATTGGGCATCAATATCGGTAAAAACTTTGATACGCCTGTAGAAAAAGCCGTTGATGACTATCTGATTTGCTTAAACAAAGTCTACGAATACGCGACTTACATTACGGTGAATATTTCTTCTCCGAATACTCCAGGGCTGCGTGACTTGCAGTTTGGCGATACTTTAGATGAGTTATTAGCGCCTATTAAAGCGCGTCAGCTAGAACTTGCTGAAGAATTTGGCTATAAGCCTGTATTGGTGAAAATTGCTCCGGATATGGACGAAGAGAATGTTCGTTTGGTAGCAGAAACATTGATCAAAAATAATATAGATGGTGTTATTGCAACCAATACCACGCTATCTCGTGAAGGGGTAGAAGGACACAAGTTTGGTGCAGAAGCGGGGGGCCTAAGTGGTGCTCCTTTAGAAGACTCAGCGACCGAAACCGTGGCTGCACTAGTGGCTGCGCTTGATGGTAAGCTGCCAGTGATTGGTGTAGGTGGTATCTTAGAGGGTGCCGGTGCGGTAGAAAAAATTGAGGCAGGCGCTCAATTAGTACAAATTTACAGTGGTTTTATTTTCCGTGGACCCGAATTGATTCGTGAAAGCGTCGATGCCATTTCCGCTCATATCGCGCGTAATAAATAATACCGCAGTATGTGAGACAAAAAAGAAAGCCCAGAACTATGCTGGGCTTTCTTTTTTTACTGTCTCCCGAAAGGGAGAAATGAATGAATTATTTTAGAAGTGCGTTAGAGAGTTAGTTTGTGAATGCCTGATACCCCGGTCATTCCGTCCCAGTTGTCTGATCGACCTTCTCGCCAGCCCGACATCCATGATTCGTGTGCTGGGCCCGATGGGGCAAGATCTTTGGAGCGACGCTCGGCGCCGGCTAAGTAACCACGTGTAAAAGCGCGTTGCTGTTGGTCGCGTTTCTGTTTCTTCATAGAGTATTATCCTCACTCAAAATATTAAACAGTAAGCCTGCTAAACTCAGAAAAGCTAAAGGTTAGACGCTCAAGGTAAATTTCCTAAAGCAAACCTACGCAGGCTTTTAGTCAGGCATCAAGAATGTGCACTCATGTTCTTAATGCCATGACATGTTGTACCGCGTTAACGGCTCGGCTGTAACGATTATTTTTATCTATTAAATCTGGTTCTTAAAACAATCAGCTATTTGACAAATTAGGTGTGCAGAGCATGCAAGAATTAACAATGGGTCAACCGCGCGAAATATTTGCCGTATGTCCAAAAGGCGTAGAGCAACTATTAGCTGATGAAATCAGACAGTTAGGCGGAGAAGTGATTAAAGAAAGTCACTTGGGCGTTAGCTGGTTGGGCGACCTTGAGCTGGCTTACCGTTTTTGTCTATGGACAAGGCTCGCCACGCGATTATTACTGCCTCTAAAAGAAAGTCAGGTAGACGATATCGACCAGATGTACGATGTGGCGTATGACATCCCATGGTCTGAATATTTCACGGTTGATAAAAGTATCCGCATCGATTTTCACGGAAAGTCTGAGTTTGTTAATAATACTCAGTTTGGTGGTCAGAAAATTAAGGATGCTATCTGTGATCGCTTCCGCGCAGACGTTGGTGCTCGCCCAAATGTTGATAAGGACGCTGACGTAAAGATTGAAGTGCAGTTACGCCATGGACGAATCACTATCAGCTTAAACATCGCCGGTGATAGCTTGCATAAACGTGGCTATCGTTTGATGCCAGGCCAGGCACCATTAAAAGAAAACTTAGCGGCGGCGTTATTGATTCGTGCAGGTTGGCCTGCACGTGCGGCCAAGGGTGAAAACTTACTCGATCCTATGTGTGGTTCGGGTACGTTATTAATTGAAGGCTTGCTGATGGCTGCTGATATTGCACCAGGCTTGAATCGCCAGGTGCAGGGCTTCGAAGCCTTGAAATTGCATGATCGTGGTGTTTGGAAAACCATCGTTGACGAAGCACGTCAGCGCCGCACCGATGGCCTTGCTGCGATGGAAAGTCAGTTCTTTGGTTATGAAAACAATCCTTTTCAGGTGGAAGCGACGCTGTCTAACTTCTCTCGTGCTGGAGTGGGCGACGATATCTTGGATGAGAAAGTTCAAATTCAATCTAAGTCGTTCCAAGAGTTATGGTTACGTGAAAAGACGATTAAAGAAGGCGGTTTGATTATTTGTAACCCACCTTATGGTGAGCGTTTATCTGAATTGCCTCAGCTTGCACCTTTATATAATGAGTTGAATGAAGTAACTCGTGAGACCTTACCTGACTGGGGTATGGCGATGATCACCGGTAATGTTGATTTGGCGCGCAGTATTCGCCGCCCCATGCACAAAAAGTACAGTTTTTATAACGGTGCTATTCCATGTACGTTCTTGGTCTTTAATGCCTGCGATGAGCGTTCTATGACCGTGCTGACAACGGCCATTAGAGGTCCAGTTGAAGCCTTTGCTAACCGTCTTAAAAAGAATCTAAAGCCGTTACGTAAGTGGGCAAAGCGCGAGAACATTAACTGTTACCGTATCTATGATGCTGATTTGCCTGAATATTCAGTCGCTATCGATATGTATAACGATTGTTTGCACGTACAAGAATACGTAGCACCTAAAACCATTGAACCGGCCAAAGCTGAGCGCCGTATTTTAGATCTTTTAGCAGTATTACCAGAAGTAACCGGTATCGCCAAAGAGAATATTGTACTAAAACGCCGTGAGCGTCAGTCGGGTAAGAAGCAATACCAGCGTAATAGCGACTTCCAGCAAGAGGCCGAGTCGCGCCGCATGGAAGTGATCGAAGGTAATGCCAAGATCTGGGTGAATTTACAAGATTACTTGGATACGGGGTTATTCTTAGATCACCGTCCTACACGAATGAAAATTGCATCGATTGCAAAAGGTCAGCGTTTCTTAAACCTGTTCTGTTATACCGCGACAGCCAGTGTTCATGCGGCGGTTGCTGGGGCAAAAACAACCACATCGGTAGATTTATCTAAGACCTATTTAAACTGGGCTGAAGATAACTTCCATTTAAATGGTTTATTGGAAAGAACGACCCAAGGTAATCAAGGTAAAGTTGCAGCAATGCCGAGCAAAGACAATGCTCGAGGCAGCTCGCGAACCGTGACCAACCCTTGGGGTGCGCAAGAGCAGGCGCAAAAGAAAGATGAAAAGCATCAGTTTATTGAAGCGGATTGCCGTGAGTGGTTGAAAACCATTCAAGACCAAACTGAAGAAGAGAAGTACGACTTGATCTTTATGGATCCGCCGACTTTCTCTAACTCAAAGAAGATGGAAGGTATTTTGGACATTCAGCGTGACCATGTTGAATTGATCGAAATGGCGATGGCACGCTTGACCAAGCACGGTCTTTTGATCTTCTCGAACAACCTAAGAAAATTCGATATGGATGAGAGTGCACTAAAACAGTTCACTATTGAGAATGTAAGCGCTAAATCAGTGCCTAATGATTATGCACGACGCGCTAACATCCATCACTGCTTCGAAATAAAACACGGAAAAAAGAAGTAATAAAATACTAGGCTTCTTTCTAGGGCGCTTCATTACTGTCATTGCACAGAAATGAAGCGCTTTTTTTTGCTTCGAATTTTGCCAATGATGACAAACTGGTACGATACCTGCTTTGTCTAGCTAAATAGTCATTGTCTGGTTTGATCGCTAGGCTTTATAAAAATGTGTAAAGGGGCCTTAACGTGGCGACAGAAAATATAGCAAGTGTATCGAGTGCGGTTGAAACTTTAGTTCAAAGTTCAAATACGATGTTCATTCTACTAGGGGCGATCATGGTATTAGCCATGCACGCAGGTTTTGCCTTCTTAGAAGTAGGAACCGTTCGCCATAAAAACCAAGTGAATGCCTTGGTTAAAATCTTAACGGACTTTGGTATTTCTACCATTGCTTATTTCTTTGTCGGCTACCAGGTCGCTTACGGCATGGATTTTTTAGTCGGTGCTAATGAGTTAGTGGAAAAAAATGGCTATGAGCTGGTTAAATTCTTCTTTCTATTAACCTTCGCTGCCGCTATTCCTGCCATCGTATCGGGCGGTGTTGCAGAGCGCGCTAAGTTCTACCCCATGTTAATCGCATCGTCATTTATTGTTGCTTTGGTATACCCATTTTTTGAAGGCATAATCTGGAACGGCAATACGATATTAGGCTTCAACTTTCAAGGTTGGTTAGAAGCGACTTATGGTGCAGGCTTCCATGATTTTGCTGGTTCAATTGTTGTTCATGGCGTGGGTGGTTGGATTGGTTTTGCCGCGATCTTGATATTGGGATCTCGTAAGGGCCGTTACCGTGATGGCCGAGTAGTTGCTTTCGCACCTTCGAATATTCCGTTTTTAGCTTTAGGTGCTTGGATCTTAGCCGTTGGTTGGTTTGGTTTTAACGTGATGTCAGCACAAACCATTGAGGGTATTTCGGGCTTAGTTGCCGTAAATAGCTTAATGGCGATGGTTGGCGGAACGATTTCAGCGATGGTTGTAGGTAAGAAAGACCCAGGCTTTATTCATAACGGTCCGCTAGCGGGTTTGGTTGCTGTATGCGCAGGCTCTGATGTAATGCATCCTATTGGTGCGTTATTCGTGGGTGCGCTGGCCGGTGGTCTGTTCGTATTTGCTTTTACGTATGTACAAAACAAATTTCCTAAATTTGATGATGTATTAGGTGTATGGCCATTGCACGGTTTGTGTGGTTTATGGGGCGGTATTGCAGCTGTCTCTTATACACATCTCCGAGCCCACGAGACTCCTGAGCATCTC
>OJHM01000052.1_pt1 | contig 42420 bp, 37 predicted proteins | sample 1595241 | NCBI WGS metagenome assembly OJHM01 (sample SAMN05416781, study PRJEB24817) | seawater metagenome | isolation source: Sea water | place: Canada:Atlantic | collected 2013-11
GAAACCTTTACCGGATTCTGGTAATTCTGGCCGTTGTGGCCATTTTTCTTGTCGCCTTCCTCTTTGTTACCAGCAATCGTGATCTGGTGATGATCGATCTCTTGGTAGATGCCTGGCAGTGGCAGGTCTCACTGGGTGTGCTGGTGGTCTCCGTGCTGGCCATCGGCTTGCTGCTGGGCTTGCTGGCCGGGGTTGGCCTGCGTGGCATCAAGGGCCTGTTTTCATGAGCGAATCGTTGTGGCTGATTCCGCTGTTTTTCGTGGCCATATCTGCCGGTTTTTTCATGGGGCGACGCGAAAGCAAGCGTCGCCAGCGCCGCCGCATGGCGTCCCTGTCCAAGGACTATGTGGCCGGCATTAACTTCTTCCTCAATGAAGAGCCTGACAAGGGCATTGAGGCCTTGCTCAACAGCCTGGACGTGAGTGAAGAAGGGCTGGAGACCCATCTGGCCCTGGGCAAGCTGTTCCGCAAGCGGGGCGAGTTTGACCGTGCCGCGCAGTTGCATACTCATCTGCTTGAACATGGCGACTATGGTCGGCCGGTACAGGAAGAAATTCAGCTGGAGCTGGCACAGGATTATCTGGCCAGCGGCATCTTTGATCTGGCCGAACAGGTACTGCTGGAAATGCTGGACCAGGATTGCCAGGCCAAGGATGAAGTGTGCGAACAGTTGATGGGCCTGTACGAACAGGAGCGTGACTGGGTCAACGCTATCAGCATGGGCGAGCGCCTGCTCAAGAACCGTGCGAACCTGGCGCCGGTACTGGCCCAGTTCTGTTGTGAGCAAGCGGAAACCCTGCGTCGGGACGGCGACACCAATCCGGCCCGCCGCATGCTGCGCCGGGCGTTGTCATTCGATAACCAGTGCGTGCGCGCCAGCCTGGCGGAAGGTGACCTGGAAATGGCGGAATCCAACTGGGGCGCCGCGATTGATGCCTTTCAGCGGGTCTGGAACCAGGACAGCGACTTCTTTGATGAAACGCTGGAGCGCCTGCGAGAGTGTTTTCAGCATCAGGAAAAGGAAGAAGATTTCATCCAGATGCTGGCCGATTACAGTGCAGAGAAACCCAGCACCACGCGTATTCTGTTGCTCTCTGAAACGTTGAAAGAGCGTTATGGCGACAAGGAAGCGGCGGACTTTATCCGTGAATACATGAAGGCCAACCCGTCCGTGCGGGGGCTCAACCGCATCATCGATATGAGCCTGGCCAGCACCGCCGAGGGTGAAGCCCGTGAGCATCTGGACATGCTCAAGCAGGTGTCGGAGAAGCTGCTGAGCGACAAGAGCCTCTACAAGTGCCGCCGCTGTGGCTTTGAAACCCCATTGATGCAATGGCGCTGTCCAAGCTGCAAACGCTGGGGCACCATCAAGCCGGTGGTGAAGGAAGTCTAGAAGCAGCTGTGAGCCATGAGCTATCAGCTGTGAGCGACAAGCTAGGCTGGATTGGTATAGGCCTAAAGGCACTGATTTCCTCGGCATTTCTACGAAGCGGCTGTAGGAGTTCCGCTTGAGGGACGAACCGTGCGAAGCACGGAATCGACTGCAGGGCGATCAGGCATTTCCGGGCTCTACGGGCTTCAAAATAATGATCTCCCTTCGTGGCCTCGCTATGCTCGGTTCGCACCTCAAGTGGTGCTCCTACAAAAACCGCCCGCAGGACGATTAACGCTTGCCACTGACAATTCTTGAACCCGGTTAGCCCTGCGCCTACCATAGCTCCGCCTACCATCACCCAGGATCTCTGCCATGCCCATTTCCAGCCCCGTTATTGTCGCTCTGGACTATCCCGATGCAGCCCAGGCTCTGGCCATGGCAAAGCAACTGGATCCGGCCAAGGTGCGGGTAAAGGTGGGCAAGGAAATTTTTACCCGCAGTGGCCCGGCAGTGGTGGAATCGTTGCACAAGCTGGGTTTTGAGGTATTTCTGGACCTGAAATTCCACGACATCCCCAATACCGTGGCAGGCGCTGTGGCGGCCGCGGCGGACATGGGCGTGTGGATGGTGAACGTGCACGCCAGTGGTGGCCAGCGGATGATGGAAGGCGCGGCCAATGCCATTGCCAATCACGCCCAGCGTCCACACCTGATTGCCGTGACTGTGCTGACCAGCATGGATGACAGTGATCTGCAGCAGGTGGGCGTGGTGGATGTGCCCAAGGTACAGGTGCAGCGCCTGGCAGAGCTGGCCAAGGCGTCAGGCATGGATGGCGTGGTCTGTTCTGCCCAGGAAGCGGTAATGCTGAAACAGGCCTGCGGATCGGCCTTTGAACTGGTGACCCCGGGGATTCGACCGGAAGGGTCAGAAGCGGGAGATCAGCGCCGGGTGCTTACACCGGTACAGGCTCGTGATGCGGGTGTGGACTATATGGTAATCGGCCGGCCCATCACTCAGTCCGCCACACCTACGGATGTAGTCGACGCTATATTACAAAGTCTGGCCTAATCTGCTTACAACACCGTTTGTGGCTGGCGGATAACAGCAGTATTTATGCCTCCTTAAAGTGAGATTTCCATTCAGAATAAAGAATACGGAGATCTCATATGAAACCCTGTTACGTTGCGATTCTGCCTCTGCTGATGGCCCTGGTAATGCCCGCCGCTGCCGTCGAGCTGCAGCCTGCCTCTGGCACAGACGCTGTCAAAACCGCCGCCGCAGAGCCCGCCAAAGCGGCTGGGGCGAAGGCAGAGAACCGTGCCGTCAATTTGAATACTGCCGATATGGCCGAACTGGAAACACTGCACGGGGTTGGCCCGAAAACGGCCCAGGCGATCATCGATTTTCGGGATAGCCAGGGTGGCTTTACCAGCCCGGATCAGCTGCTGGCGATCAAGGGTATCGGGGAGAAAACACTGGCGAAAATGCGCGACCAGATCGTGGTGCAATAGCACGCCAGGGGCTGATTGCTGCGCGGGGAATCTATCCCGCGCAGCGATTCAGCGAGAGAATCAGGGGTGAGGTTCGTTGTCTTCATCATCCTGATGGTCGATAACACTGAGGTCGTCGACACGATCCACGTCCCGTTCAGGTCGCGGCGCCTTGGGAGGCACAGGCTCGCCGTTTTCCTCCGGGTTTTCCGCTTTCCCGCCTTTCCCGCCTTTCTCTCCTTTGCTTTCTTTTTCCTTGCTGGCTTTTTCTGCCTGGGCTTCCACTTCCTCGGTGCTCTTCTCTTCACCGATGCGGAAGGCCGCAAAGCCGGCGTGGACCACCTGGTTAACCGCCATGCCCAGCACGCGCCCGTTGTAGGGGGCGATAATGGCGCTGCCCGTATTGCTGATCGGGTCGGTGACGGTGCCGAGGATCTGGCCCTTTTTCACCTTGTCGTTGAGTTTCACCTCGGAGAGCAGAATTCCGCCCTGGCTGGCACGAATCCATTCTGATTCGAAGAACACTGGCTGTGGAGCGCTCCAGAAACGGCTGGCCTTACGCATCTCCAGGTTTTCCAGCAGGGTTTCAATGGCCTGCACGCCATAGTTCACTGCCTGGGTTTCCAGCCGGTTGGGGCCACCGGCTTCCATGGTCACGGCGACGATGCCGTCTTTAACCGCCGCATCGCGGAGCATGCCGCTGACACCGGGGCTGTGCAGCACTGTCATGCCGCCAAAGTGCTTGGCGAAGGCGACCACGTCCTGGTTATCCAGATCGGCGCGTAGCTGAGGCAGGTTGACCCGCTTCTGGGAGCCGGTGTGCAGATCGACCAGATAGTCGCAGTGGCTGACGATATTGCCAAACAGGGAATGGGCCACGCGACTGGCCGCGCTGCCATCCTTGTTGCCGGGAAAATAACGGTTCAGGTCGCGGCGATCGCTCAGGTAGCGAGTGCCACTGCGAAAACCGTCCAGGTTGACGATGGGCACACCAATCACCGTGCCGGCCAGCTGATCCGGTTCCAGTTCGTACATCAGGCGGCGGACCATCTCGATGCCGTTCAGTTCATCGCCATGGATGGCGGCGGTGAGGCAGAGTTTGGGGCCGGGTTTGTCACCGTGGGCGACCAGTACCGGCACCGGCGTGGCAATGGACGCGAAGGACTGATCCGGCGTCCAGTGCAGGGTGGCAAAGGTGCCGGGTTCCACTGTCTGGCCCAGCAGTGGCAGGGGGGAGGGTTTTTCCGGCTCTGCCTCGGCGTTGCCAGACGCTTCGTCTGCGTCACTCTGGTTGCTGTCCGCCCGGTGAGGAGGCTTGTTGGGGGTGTCGGCGTCGGTTTCCTGTTGCCGCTCCAGCGCTCGCTCTTCGTCTTCCATTTCGGTGGCCCAGGCGGGCTGAGCCAAGGTGGCAAGCAATGACAGGGTGAGCAATGACAGGATGCCCAGGGTTATCCATGACAGGCGTTTGTGCACAAACGGCTCCTTGCGTGTCGTTTTCCGTACGGCCGGCGCGGCGCACCGCGCCCGCGCTAGCCCTGTTGGTCCAGCTCATCCCAGCGGGAGAAAGCCACTTCCAGTTGCTGCTCCAGCTCACTTTGCCGGGCTTGTGCAGCACTGATATCAGCCGGCTCACCCTTGTAAAAATCCGGGTCGGACATGCGTGTCTGTACCGCGTCCAGATCCGCTTCCAGCTGTTCGATGCGAGCGGGTAATTGTTCCAGTTCCCGTTGATCCTTGTATGACAGCTTCTTGCGGGCAGGCGCAGGCTTTTCCGCTACTGCTGCCGGCTTGGCGGCTTTGACGGCTTTTTCCCGCTTCGGTTCCGGGCGCTGGCGTAACCAGTCCTGATAGCCGCCCACATAGCTGTTCAATTCACCGTGCTCGAAGACCAGCGTGGAGGTCACCACATTGTCGATGAACTCACGGTCGTGGCTGACCAGCAGCAGGGTGCCCTGGTAGTTGATCAGCTGTTCCTCCAGGAGTTCCAGGGTTTCCGCATCCAGATCGTTGGTGGGCTCATCGAGTACCAGCAGGTTGAAGGGCTTGGTGAACAGCTTGGCCAGCAGCAAACGGTTGCGCTCGCCGCCGGACAGGGATTTCACCGGCTGGCGAACCCGGGCGGGGTCGAACAGGAAATCCTGCAGATAGCCGATCACATGCTTGTTCTGGCCATTCAGGTTGATCACATCGGAGCCTTCCGCCACGTTGTCGATCACGCTTTTCTCTTCGTCCAGGGTGTCGCGCAGCTGGTCGAAATAGGCCACCTGCAGCTGGGTACCCTGTTTTACGGTGCCGCTGTCCGGAGCCAGGCGATCCAGCAGCAGGCGAATCAGGGTGGATTTACCACAGCCGTTCGGGCCCAGAATGCCCACCCGGTCGCCGCGCATCAGGGCCACGGAAAAATCGCGGACAATCTGTTTGCCGCCCACGGCGTAGCTGATTTGGTCGGCTTCCACCACGATCTTGCCGGAGTTGTCGCTGCTCTGGATGGTCAGGCTGGCGGTGCCGGTGCGGCTGCGGCGCTGGGAAAATTCGTCGCGCATGGCTTTCAGGGCACGCACCCGGCCTTCATTGCGGGTGCGGCGTGCCTTGATGCCCTGGCGAATCCATTTTTCTTCCTGACTCAGTTTCTTGTCGAATTCGGCATTGGCTCTTTCTTCCGCATCCAGCGCCGCTTGTTTGCCACTCAGGTACTTTTCATAACTGCCGGGCCAGCTGGTCAGCTTGCCGCGATCCAGCTCGATGATGCGGGTGGCCAGTGAACGAATGAAGGCCCGGTCGTGGGAAATAAAGACCAGGGTAGTGCCAAAGTTTTTCAGGAACTCTTCCAGCCACTGGATGGATTCCATGTCCAGATGGTTAGTGGGCTCGTCCAGCAGCAGGATGTCCGGGTCCTGTACCAGAGCACGGGCCAGCAGTACGCGCCGCTTCATGCCGCCGGAAAGGCCGGCGAAAGACATGTCACCATCCAGATTGAGCTTGGAAAGCACGGTGTCCACCCGCTGGGACAGCTGCCAGGCACCGCGGGCCTCGATCTCGGTGCTCAGCTCTTCGAAGCGGGCCAGTATCTTGTCGTCCCCGTCACCCAGGTGATGCACCAGTTCGGCGTGCTCGCTGAGCAGGGCGCCTTGCTCCCCCAGCCCTTCGGCCACCATGAAGTGCACGCTGTGCTCCTGGTCATCGGGCACTTCCTGTTCCAGCCGGGCCACACTCAGCCCCTGGGTCTTCTCGATCTGGCCGTCATCGGCCTGAATTTCTTCGGCGATGACCTTCATCAGGGTGGACTTGCCCGCCCCGTTACGGCCGATCAGACACAGGCGCTCACCCACGTCGATGGACAGGTTGACGTGGTCCAGCAGCGGTTGTTGGCCATAACTGAGTTGAATGTCGCGAAGGGTAATCAGTGGCATACTTTATAAATCCAGGCGTCATGAAACGCGCATCACGCAACCCTCAGCCTTCAAACCCAACAACACCGGGCGAACGAGACAATGGCAAGAGGTGAGAGTCAGTGCCTCGCGCCCGGGCCTTTAAGCAGGGAGAATGGGGGCCGGATAAGTACGGCCTGTCCCGGTTGAAGCGGGTCGCGTGTTGCGTGCAGCGTCTATCTAATTGAACGCGCAGTGTAGCAGCTTGTTACGGGCGTGTACTGGTACTTGGCGCCAGGCCGCTGCAGCATGGTCTGGCAAAGAAAGGCTGGCGGCAGGGCCGCCACAGGACAAGAAAGAACAAGGAAGGGAGGGGTAATGTCGGAATTTCTGCGCGAACGCTACGAAGAGGTGGATCTGACGCCGGGGCAGGGCAAGATCACGGCGACGATCTCCATCGGGCTGGGTTTTTTGGCGCTGCTGGGAAGTTTCTGTTTTCTTTATCCGGAACTGTTTACCACGCCTGAATTCAGGGCGTTCTATAATGCCGAGATCTTGCGGCTACTGCTGTTTATCGGCATCGGTATCGGGTTTACCTGCGGGTTTTTCAGCGTGTTTCGTCACCAGGAACGGCGTTACGGCATCATCGGCATGGTGCTGGCCTGCATGGCTGCGCTAATCGGTTCCGGGCGCCTGGATGTGCCACCGGTTGATGGCCGTAGCCTGTATGCCGGCCTGGATTATTTTATCCTGACACTGCTGGTGCTGGGGCTGGTCTTTATTCCGCTGGAGCGCGCCTACCCGAAGAACCGGGAACAGAAGACCCTGCGCGGTGGCTGGGTGACGGACATGAAGTACTTCCTGTTCAGCCATGTGGCCCTGCAGCTGATCAGCTTCTTCACCATCATCCCTATTCAGGTGTTGCTGCACGACAAGGTGGATATCGGCTTCCAGCAGGCCATCGCCAGCCAGCCCCTGTGGCTGCAGTTCATTGAAATTCTGATTGTGATCGATCTGGGCAGCTACTGGATTCACCGGGCCTTCCATGAAGTGCCCTGGCTATGGAAATTCCACGCTGTGCACCATTCCACTACCCAGATGGACTGGCTGGCCTCCTCACGGCTGCATGTGGTGGAAATCATCGCCAACCGTTTTATTGGCTATCTGCCGATCTTTATCCTCGGCTTCTCACCCTCGGCGGTGTATGCCTATCTGGTGTTCGTGTCGTTCCACGCCATCTTTATCCACGCCAATGTCCGTTTCCGGTTCCCGGGCGTGCGCTGGCTGATCGCGACCCCGGAATTTCATCACTGGCACCATTCCTCGGAAGACGAAGCCGTAGACAAAAACTACGCCGCCTTCCTGCCCATCTACGATAAACTGTTCGGCACCCTGATCATGCCGGATCGCCTGGCCGCCGAGTACGGCACCCGTGCCAGCACCCAGGTGCCGGAAGGGGTGGTCAAACAGTTCCTGTTCCCGTTCCGCCGGGGCTGAATATGCATTCCCATCGCAACCCTCAAAGATGAATTTATGGATGACGTGATAGACATGCTGCGTGAGCGCCATGACGGCGGTCTGGTGGCTCTGGAACTGCCAGACGAAGACCGGTTGGTGGAAATTGAAGAGCAGCTGCTGATTTCACTGCCGGGGGATTACAAGGAGTTTCTGCTTAACGCCAGCGACATCGTCTGTGGCAGCCTGGAGCCAGCCACGGTGATGGACGACTACGCCCACAATTTCCTCCCGGAAATGGCCGCCAACGCCTGGGACCAGGGCCTGCCACGCTATCTGATTCCCGTTTGCGAAGCCGCCAACGGCATCTACGCCATGTCCCAGGAAGGGGAAGTGGTGCTGTGGGAGCCGGGTAGCGGCATCAACGAAGACGAGGTGTGGGGCAGCATCTGGCAATGGGCGCGGGAAGTGTGGTTAGAGAGTTAATTAATAGTTAATAATGAATAATTAATAGCTAAACCCTAAACCGACCTGACGTAGCCGCTGTAGGAGCGCATCTTGAGGCGCGAACCGAGCGACAGCGAGGAAAAGCCGTTTCGAGTTACGAGAAGCGAGTTTCGAACCCCAGAACCCGAAACCCGTTCTGTTTTGTCTTTCGCAACTCGAAACTCGTCACTCGCTTCTCAACCCAGTACTATACCCCCGCCAGATCCAGTTCATTATTAATCAGCACCACGCATTGCGACGCAAACAGCATGGTCGGCCCCAGGCTGATCTTCTCCGTGCCCAGTCGCTTCAGGCTGTTGAAGCTCTTCTTCGGCATGGGAATGTGGTCAGTGAGCAGGAAGCAGGGCTTCTCGGCAAAGGTGAGCTCGCGAATGCTCTCGCCCTTGGGGTCCATCATGTACAGCTGATGCCCATCCTCAGCCAGCTCCTTCACCAGTTTTTCAAAGCTCTGCGTGCGCACGGTAATCCCGCTCTCCACGGCTTTCATCTGTTCCTTGCCCATGCCGGCAGAGGCATCCAGCGCCCGCACCACCTTGGTCAGCAGTGCCTGCTCATGAAACCCGCCAATATCCCGCATCTCTGCCGCCACAAAGGTAATGGTGCGGGAATAGTCCTGAGTACTTTCCAGCACCAGATGCACTACCGCATCGTCTCGGTGCGACTGGGCCACAAAGATCGCATTCATCAACGTATGCGCCAGAATCTCGCTATGGGCATCCCCGCCCACATTGGCGAGCAAGGTCTGGCTGTTGGTGGAGGCCGCGCGGGCACGGAGGACAAAGGTACGCATGGTCAGTGGCTCAGAAAAATGTGGAAATATTGTACATCACAGGAGGCTCTAACGTGATCGCAAGATCGTAAAGTTGCATGCGTCGCTCGTTTTCAGCGGAACGTTCCGCATAACCCGGAACGGGCAATACCAATACGCTGAATGCACGAATTGAATAGGGGGGGGCTCCTTACTCTTCAGAATTTCTATTCTTTTTAGGGTCGATAATACACTCAAGTCTGATGGCCTCCTGATTGAACTTTCCTAAGGTTGTGGGAATCGAAGGAAGTAAATTCAGGGTGTGCTTGTGCCCTGGATGAAAATAAAAAGCTGGCCTAACGCTTCCCAGGTAAATGACTCATGTATAGAACTCTCGCGATAATCATGGCGTTTTTGCTGTTTGCCATTCAGTACGGGTTTGCAGAAGAGGGAGTGCCTTTAATGCGGCCGGATGGGTCTGCAATCACTTTCTATCTGGACAAGAAAGGAGGTCGGCATCTGCTGGTGCTGATGCAGGGATCGGATTGCAATAGTGTGGTACACAGCAAGGTGATTAATGACCGCTTTGCCGCTGTGATCGGTGATTCGGATGTTCTTACGGTGGAAAAATATGCCCTTACCCGGTCGGTTCCCTGGAACGGTTCGGGTGACAGTCCGGAGTGTCCGGCATCGTATTATGAGCATGATTCTCCGCGACAGCGGGCGGACGACTATCTGCAAGTGATGTCATGGTTAGATGAGAAATTTGAATATGACGACATTATTCTTCTGGGGGGGAGTGAGGGGGCGCTGGTTGCAGCAATGGTTGCTTCCCGGAGTGATAAGGTGAGTGCGGTTATCACTCTTAATGGCGGAGGCCGATTTTTCGTTGATGACGTTTTTTATAGCATGAGCGTTGATCTTCCACCGGAAGCATTTGAACAGGCAAAACAGGGGTTTCTGGAATTTAAAGGAGCCATCGAAAGTTCCGAGAGTATGACTTTTGTGATGAGTGGGCACGGTTTTCGTTGGTGGAAGAGTATGTTGGCTGCAGATCAGACTGAACTGTTGCTGAGTGTCAGCGCCCCTTTGTTGATTATTCAGTCCGAACTGGATAAGAGTGTTTCGCCAAAGCTGGCTTATGATCAAGCGAGAATGCTGATGAAAAACAGGAATAACGTCGAATTTCGCACGGTTAAGGGGGTTGATCACAAGTTTCATGATCCTTCTGGAAAGGACCGCACAAGCGAAGTCGTCTCTTCCGTTAAAGAATGGTTAGGAGACAACCAGATAACAAGCGAAATCCGGTGATGATATTGGTGCGCCAGGCAAGGCGCGCAAGGAAATTTACCTGGGGCCGCAGTAACGGGAGTGTTTTGAGTGACGAATTTGGGGACAGATCTTGCCCTGGTCCCCAAGTAGCAAAAGGCAAGGCCTGATCCTAATGGCTGGTCGGGAGGAGGCAGGAGCTGGTGATTGTGCGATGTATTATCTGTGGCCGTCTGGATTGTTAAAATTGTCAAAGAGATTGTAAGGAGCGGTTTCATTTTGGGGTATCGGGGTGGATGGATTTTTTTGTTTCTCAATATGTAGGTAAACTGTCTTTTTCATTTTTAGAGCGTTAGGCATCAAAAGCCCAGGTAAAGCTACCCAGGAGTAATGAAATGGCATTGAAAAAATCATCAAAGCAGCTCGTTTCTGAAGCGTCAGAAAAAATAGAAACGCTGTCCTTGGAAGAAACAAAAGCTCTTGTTGGAAATTCAGATGTTCAATTCGTCGATATTCGTGATGTCAGAGAGCTTAACAAAGAAGGTACTATCCCAGGCGCAATACATGCCCCGCGCGGTATGCTCGAGTTTTGGGTGGATCCTGATAGTCCATATTTTAAGCCTGTCTTTGCTGAAGATAAGAAGTTTATCCTTTTTTGCCGCTCCAGTTGGCGGTCGGCACTGGCAGCCGCTACGTTAAAAGAGATGGGGTTGAACAATGTCGCTCACATTTCCGGTGGGTATGGAGCATGGGTTGAATCGGGAGGGGAAACCGTTCCCGTTAAAAAGAAAATATAGTGTTCTTGATCGAAGTTGTTTTTCTTATGAAAGCATTGGGGAGAGACTTTTCTTTCGTCGCGTGCTCTGCCAAGCCCACCCCCTTTAGTGGACACCTTCTCATAACCGTGCAGCGTATCCGCAGTCAAACCTCTCGTTTCCCGTTACTTGGCTTCAGCAGGGAAATGGGAAGATTGGCCTTTTCCTCGATAGCCTGAGTTCAGGAGAAATTCAATGCACACCAACGAACCACCACCGGGCATGAATGAAGCGGATCGTGTGATTCTGTTTGATGGTGTTTGCGTGCTGTGCAGCTACTGGGCACGGTTTCTGGTGCGTTTTGATGCTCGTCGTCGATATAAGCTGGCTACTGTGCAGTCTGATGAAGGGCGTGCGATTCTGGCCTGGTGCGGTTTGCCGCTTGAGGAATTTGATACGTTGGTGCTGGTGGAGAAAGGCGCGTTTTATGTGCGTTCTACCGCCATTATTCGGGTGCTTAGGGGGCTTCCTTTTCCGTGGCCACTGGCGGCAGTCGCGCTGATATGCCCGCGTGGCATACGTGACTGGCTGTACGACCGTATGGCGCGCAATCGCTACCGTCTTTTTGGTAAATACGATGCCTGCGTGCTTCCTTCGCCGGACCACGCAGACCGTTTTCTGGGGCGAAGTAGGTGATGAATCTTCAGGTCTGCCGTTTTTCCATCGCCTTTATCTGGCTTTATCAGGGTATTGTACCGAAGCTGCTGGGGCCCCATGCGGATGATGCGCATGAATATGGCGCTTGGTCTGAACGAGGCACAGGCGCACCTGCTTTCTTATGTGGGGGGTGGGATGGAAGTGGTGCTCGGGTTGATGGTGTGGGTCTTTTACCGCCAGCGCTGGCCCTATGTCATCACTATTGCGGCCTTGTTCGGGCTGTTCGCTTTCACTCTTTTTGTGGTGCCTGCGTTTACCGTATCTGCATTTAATTCAACCACGGTTAACCTCGCGGTCTGTTCACTGGCGGTCATTGCGCTTGCCGAGCTGCGTGTGATGGAATCCGGAGGCTGACGTGCGCGCTGGCCCTTGGGCGCGGTGATGCAGTGCAGAGGGGCGCGCAGACAGTGCGACAACCGATCACACCAAAATGACTCCGAGACGACGATGTTTATTGCAATGAACCGCTTCAAGATCAAACCCGGCTGCGAGCAGGACTTTATCGCTATCTGGGAAGGCCGGGATACTTTTCTGCAAGAGGTGCCGGGCTTCAAGAGTTTTAATCTGCTGCAGGGGCCGAGTACCGAGGAGTACACGCTGTTTTCGTCACACGCCACCTGGGAACCCCGTGAAGCGTTTGAAGGCTGGACCAGGTCGGATGCGTTCCGAAAGGCCCACGCCAATGCCGGCGCCCGCAAAGATATTTACCTGGGGCCGCCGCAGCTGGAGTGTTTTGAGGTGGTGCTGTAAGCCCAGGCTCCCCGTAGGCGCGTTGCGGTTACCCAATCGAGTTGCGAGAAACGAGGAACGAGAAGCAAAAACCTGACTTCCCCAACGTCCAGATTTTGATTTTCGAAACTCGCTGCCCGCGACTCGTCACGGTTGTTCTATCGCGCCGCCAGCCACGCTCCTGCCGGGTTAGCGCGGATCGCTGCTTTCATTGGACTCGCCGTCGTTGGCTTCTGGCGGTGGAGTGTTGTCGTCCCCATTACCTTCCTCTTCTGCCGAATGTGTTTCCAGATTCAGCTGGTCGCCGTTGCCATTGCGGATATGGATATCCAGTTGGCTGAAGGCGATTTCCACGTCGTGCTCATGGCAGAGGGCATCGATGTGGCGGTTCAGCTCGTCGGTGGCTGCCAGGCGGTCGTTGATGTCATCCACGTGGACGCGCAGTTCATGGTCCAGGGTACTGGCACCAAAGCCCATAAACAGTACGACAGGTTCCGGGTCACGCAGTACGCGGCGGTTCTCTTTTGCGGCTTGAAGCAGAATGTCGCGGCATTTCTGCAAATCGGAGCCGTAGGCAAAGCCGACTTTGAGAATGATCCGGGTCACGGTGTCGGAGAGGGACCAGTTGATCAGTCGTTCGGTGACGAACACCTTGTTGGGGACCAGGATTTCCTTGCGGTCGAAATCAATCAAGGTGGTGGCACGGATGCGAATGCGGCTGACGGTGCCATCCAGGTTGTTGATGGTAATCACGTCACCGATGCGAATCGGGCGCTCGAACAGCAGGATGATACCGGAGATAAAGTTGGCAAAGATTTCCTGCAGGCCAAAACCCAGCCCGACGCCCAGTGCCGCCACCAGCCATTGCATCTTGTCCCAGCTCAGGCCCAGCGCGCCAAGCGTCAGCATGATACCGCTGGCGACAATCACGTAGGAGAGCAAGGTGGTGGTGGCGTAGCTGGTCCCCTGGCGCAGATCCATACGTGACAGCACCAGCACTTCCAGCAGGCCCGGCAGGTTGCTGGCCAACAGGAAGGTCACGGCACCGATGACCAGCGAGGCAATCACGTCGCCAAGGCTGATGGGGGAGGTGGTGGCGGCCTGGCCGGCCCCTTCGGCGGTTTCCCACAGCACGATGTTGTCGGTATAGGCGAAGGCATGCAGTACGTCTGCCCAGACCCAATACACCAGCAGGCCGATTGCGGCCACCAGCGCCAGGCGGATCAGGCGCAGAGACTGCTGGTTGACCTGTTTCAGGTCCAGTTGCGGCTCTTCCACTTCCACAGCTTCGGCGCTGCTGGTGTCTTCTTTCTGTTCGGCTTCGCGCTGTGCCACGGCCCGTTTGTAGGAAAGCCGCTGGGCTGCCACGGCGAGGCCGCGCACGGCGGTGGCATCCAGAACGATCCACAGTGCGATCAGGTAGAGGCTGTAGATCATGTGCCCGGTGAGGCGTACCGAGGTGTAGTAGTAACCCACGCCGGTGAGCACGATCAGGGTGAGCGGGGCAAGAATGCACAGGCCGGTGGCCAGGGTCCTCATGGTGCGGCTGTAATGACGGCCGGGGTAGGACTGCGCCACCCAGGGCAGGCTCACCATGATGGTGATCATGGATGCCATCATGATTACCAGTCCGAGCCGGTCATTACTGAGCTGTGCTGGCCACTGGTCACCAAACGCCACCAGGAAGGTAAGGGGGATGAGCGCCAGGCCGGTTACCAGCAGGCGTCGCCGCATTTGATGGTTGTATTCCATGCTCCAGCGGAAATGGCGCTGGGCGATGCCATTGGTTTTAAGCAGGCGGTAGAGCACTTCGAATACCAGCCATAGCAAGGCAATCTGGGCCACGGCAGCGCCCATGACGCTGGTGAATGTGCCAGGCTGCACCCACAAGCCGGCGGCCAGCAGGCCAAGGAAAAGCGGGACAGGTGCCGCAATAAGAAAGGTGTACAGCAGGCTCAGGGGGGTGTGCGCCTGGCTGTCACGGCGCAGGTACCCTACATCCTTGTTCATTTCGTCGATGCGGGTTTTGAGCTTGCTGCGTACCACCATCAGCAGCGCTGCCGGGATGAGCAGTCCGATCAGCCAGACCCATTTGCGGCTGAACAGATCGCCGGTTCCCTCCCACAGGTCGCCCCAGGGCATGGTTTTAACCTGTTCCATCAGTTCTTTTGGCAGTTTGCCAAGCCATTCAAAACTCAGGGGCTGGTTGCTAGGCATCCAGAAGGTTTGTTCGGAAATGGTGTTGTGCAGGCTGCGGGTAATTTTGCGTAGCTGTTCATGGCTGAGCTGGGTACGAGTGAGGATGGCCAGCTGGCGGCTCAGTTCCTGGTCCAGTTGGTCGTAAATGGCCAGGCGCTCTTCGCGGAGGATGGAAAAGGCCTGCTCCAGTGCCGGGCTCAGGGGTTTGTCAGCCTGGGTCTGTGAGGGCAGGGGGGCGTCATCCAGATCCTGCATGGCCCGTTCGATATCGAACTGGCTGAGGCGCGCGTCAGAAATATCCTTGTCCAGATTCAGTTCGCCCTGATCCTGGGGCAGGCTTTTTTGCTGCTCGTAAAGAATGCGCGACAGCAGCAAGCTGCCATCGAGCATGCGAATCTGGTCGTTGACAGTGGAGGATAGTGAACGTGCCTTGTCCAGTTCGGTCTTGGTGTTGACCGCTTCACGCAGCAGGCTGTTTACACTTTCGCTGGCACCAGCCAGTTGTTCACGCAGGGCCCGGTTCTTGTCCATGGCTTTCTGGACCTGGGGGTGGTCCAGCACGCTTTGCGGGAGATCGGTTTCCGGGGAATTGGCGGTTTCCTCCAGCTGATTCAGGCGGCGCTCATTGATGAGTGGCTGCAGGGCGTCCAGTTTTGCTTCGATGATGAGCTGATGCTGTTTGTCGCTTTGTTGTCTCAGGCGGGCGATGTCCTGCTGCTTGTCGACGATGGCCAGCTCCTGGTTGTAGCGTTCGATGCGCGACTCCAGGGCTTTCATCTCCGTGTTCAAGGTCCCCGTTTGTAATTCGGACAAAGGTTCGCCTTCTTCATCCACGCCCTGATTGAGGCGGGTGCGAATGACGTCCAGCCGGTCCATGGCTTTGCTGATCACGTTCTGGGCCTGTTCCGGCAGGGTCTGGGCACGGGTCAGGTCGCTGTTGGCGTCAGCCAGGTCTTCCTGGTTGGCTTCCAGGGCATCCAGCTCACTGACCAGGGCTTTCACCAGAGCGTCCAGATTTTTGGATGCGTAGTGTTTTTCCCAGTCGGTGTCGCGTTCCTGGCGCAGACGTGTGAGTTCGGCGTTGAGGCGTGTGCGTTGGCTGGCAGCCTGCCGGGAAAAGGTTTTCAGTTCCTTGATTTTTTCCTGGTTGCTGTCGATCTCCTGACGGAATTTCAGGGTCTCCTTGAGCTGCTTCTTGTCGGGATTGTCCGTGCCGTCAGATTTTTTATCACTGGTTTCCGTGAGCTGCTTTTGCAGGTCGCCAACGCCGGGCAGGGAAAAACTGCCAGGCTGCGCGATGGCGAGAACGGGTAGCAATATCAGCAGTGCGACAGGCAGTCGTCGATCCATAACAACGAGGCTCCAGAAAAGTGTTGTTGTCTTTGTATCACAGGGTCGCGTTTATTGCTTTCCCGGTGGCGTGTGCTGTGTTGAAGAACGGCTTGTCAGGGCATTCGCGGCGTTACAGTCGCTTGATGCGGCGCAGCAGCTGGCGAACCAGTCCCAGTTCCCGGTCACTGGCCAGGGGCAGCAATTCGTCCACCCATTGGTGGAGGTTTTCGGTCGGCTGTATCTGTAGTGCCGCCAGAAGCTGATGCAGGGCCTGGCGGGTGTGGCCGAAGGTGGTTGGGTCCGCTTCGGGCTGCACTGTCGCCGGCCGTTTGCGCAATTCCCATGCATAGACCATCACGGCCTGGCCCAGGTTCAGTGACGGTTGTGCCTGCGCCAGCGGGATGCTGCTGGCCAGGTCGCAGCGGGCCACTTCGTCGCCGGTCAGGCCGCTGGCTTCCCGGCCGAAGACGATGGCGACCCGTTGCACGCTGTTTCCCTTGCCAGCGACCAGTTCGGCGCAACGATCCGCATCCACATAACGGTCCTTCTGCAGGCGGTGCCGGGCGGTACAGGCAATGCTCAGGTCCACATCGGCCAGCGCCTGATCCAGGGTGTCCACGATCACGGCCTGCTCCAGCACGTCGTTGCTGTGGTGTGCGACCCACTGGGCGGCGCGCATGTCGCCCGGGTTAACCAGTCGCAAATCTTTGAAACCCATGGTTTTTATGGCGCGGGCAGCGGCGCCGATGTTTTCCCCGCGGGCGGGTTCCACCAGAACAAAAACGATGTCCATGTATTGTCACTTCTTCATGGCAGGGTGTGCAGGTGCCCATTCTATACGAGGGGCGGGCATGGAGAGGAGACGAAAAGGGAAGGCGAGCAGGGCGCGGCCTGTCAGGAAATGTCCATGTTTTGTCCGTCTGAGCCCTTGGGTTGGTATGCCGGGTTGTTTATTGTTTGATCAATAAACACAAAAAGTTACATAACCACAATAACGGGAGGGGACCCCCATGAAGAAGCTCGCACTCACCGGCCTGCTGGCCGCAGCTGTTCTGTCATCGCCTGCCCAGGCGTTTCAGCAAATCACCCACAAACGCATTGCCATTGATGCGGTTAACTACATGAAGGCGCACCCGACGACCACGGAGTACAACCGCCTGAAGAGTTGGGTCAACGCGGCCGGCTACAGCATGGACCAGTTTGCGGAAGTGATTGGGCAGGGTGCCTACGACGTGGACGATTTCCAGGACACCTACCTGTGTGGCGCGGTCACCGGGGACTGCGTGTATGCGCCGGTCTTCAATGCCGGGGCCTCTCTGGTGAACTACACCTCCTACTGGCATTTCCAGAACCATACCCGTGGCTCTGATGTTCACGGCAACGACCTGGGTGGTTATAACTACGACCTGCTCACCGTTTGGGGCGATATCGATAACATCGCGGCGACCTGGCTGGTGGGTGACTACATGGACGATGGTAACGGGGGCATGACCGGCTGGTGCTTCTGGAGCTGCGCCGATGACACTGAGTACAACACCTACGGCGTGACCGAAGCCAACTATCGTCAGGGCAGTACTTCCAGCAAGTCCATGTACGATGACTTCGAGGAAATGCCGTTCCAGCCCATCGATAATCTGGGCCAGTACTGGTACAGCCAGTTCCTCGCCAACCCCACGGCCCAGACCCTGGGTTTCGTGATGCACACCACTGACCTGCTGCAACCGCACCATGTGTGGACGACCTCGGCACTGAACCACAGTGGCTGGGAATCCTGGGTGGCGGATTACTACGACAGCGAGAACCTGAACAACACCGCTTTGGTCGATCAGGCTCTGACGGATTTCACCCCGCTTGCTACCGCCAGCAATGACATTCGCCCCTTGCTGACGCAAGGCGGTGCCATGGCTTACAGCAACGGCGGGATCGTGCTGTCCAGCACCGACCACTCGGACCGGGTGCAGGTGGCACAGGTGGTGATTCCTCATGCTATCGCCATGGTGGTGCATGTGCTGAATCATGCCGCTGTGAAGGTTAATCCCTGATAAGAAGACGCAACAAGCGGCATGCATCACGCTACACGTAAAAGCACGTGCAGGGAGATGCGTGCCCGCGTTGCACCAATAACAAGATAGAGGAAAACGGCCATGGGATTGCATCGATGGGTGTTGGCCATTGGGTTCGCAGCTGTTGCGTTGGCCGGCTATGCCAGCTGGCAGCGTTGGGGACCGTTGCCCGATAACGTGGCAGCAAGCGTGGATGGCAGCGTGATTCCGGTGGCGACCCTGAATGTGTTTGTGGCTGCCGCACAGCGCAGCGAACCGCAGGTCAGCCGTGAAGCCGTGCTCAAGGGGCTGGTGGAAAACCGGTTGTTGGCGGCCCTGGCCCATGAGTATGACGACGTGGCCGCCCACGGGCATGCCGACACCAGTCCGGTGGGCTACGATGCGCAGACTCGCCACGAACAACAACGCTTCAAACTGATTCGTACGGCTTTTGCCGATGACCTGCGGGTAGCGGTGGAAGAAAGCGGCACGACTGACAGTCTGGATTATCTGACTGAGCCGTTGTTGCTGTCCGAGGACGCGTTGGCTCCGTTGCTGTCGCTGGATCAGGCGTTGTACGCCACCATGACTGAGGCCCAGCAGCAGGCGGCCAGCCAGCTGGTGATTGCCCGTTACCGTTTTGCGGAGGATCAGCCAGAGCAGACGCTGACGCTGTGGGATCTGTATCGCCGGCAGAACATCCAGCTGAAAGTACAGATGCACAACCTCAATACCGGCTTTATCCGTGAAGCGATCAAGCAGCAGCTCACCATGGAGTATGTGTTCTACTGGTTTGATCAACACTCCGGTTTGTCGGCCCGGGCCATTGCGGCAGTGGATGACTGTATTGATGACGCCATGAGCCGCGATGAGCTGCTCCATGACCTGGGGCTGATGCACGATATCCATGACGATAACCCGCAGTTACGGGCTTTGGCGGCTGAAGTGAGCCAGGACCAGATCGCCGCGTATTACCAACAGCACCAGGACGAATTTACCCGTGTGGAGCGTGTTCACGCTTACCACTTGCGCGTGAACAGCCAGGCTGAAGCCGACCGGATTTATGCCGAGCTGCTGGATATCCAAAAAGCGCAGAAAGCCCAGAAAGCGGAAAGCAGGGACCCGGCCAGCGCGTTTGCTGACGCAGTCGCGCGTTATTCCGTTGCGGATGACCGTGAGCAGGGCGGGGCGCTGGGCTGGATTGACCGCGACAGCCGTGAGGATCACTGGACCCAGGCGCTGGCGTTTGTGCAGCCGGTGCAGCGAGTGTCACCGCCGTTCCGTAGCCCGGCCACAGACAGCGCGCCGTACTGGGAGCTACTCTGGGTGGACCAGAAAGAAATGGGCTACCAGCGTGTGGACAGTGAATCGGTGCGCTACCGGGCGGCCCAGGCCATTGCCCGGGAACAGATGCAGCAGCGTTTTCAGACCTTGCTGGCTGATGCCACCGAGGCGGCGGCGTTGCGGGTCAACCACGAGGTGTTGTGATGGCGGTGGGTGAGTGCCGGCCAGGCCAGACGGGGAGCTATCAGCGCCAGCAGGGGGGGTTGCGCCCTGGGTTGCTGGTCGGGTTGCTGATAGCCGCGAGCGCTAGCGCCTATTGGCTGTTGCCCCCGGCACCGGCAGGCAATACAGCGGTGGGTGTTACTGCGGACACGAGCCCTGATGTCGACCCAAAAGTGGACGCCGCAGCGACGCCGGCAGCCCTGCCGATGATCGATACGGTGGCGGAACGTTCTCTGCCTAGGCCGGAGAAGCGGGCGGATAACGCCCCGTCCGCGGTGCCGACGCCTTCACCTTCACCCCAGGCTGTGGCGGCCCTGCGAGAAAGTATGCGAAACGGCGATCCGCGTACGCCGCCGCTGGTCCGCAATACGGACTTACGGGAACCGCCCAGCGCGGCCGAGCTGGCCGACCCGGCACTGTATCAGCAGTACGAAGCGAGACAGAATCAGGCGGTTCGTGCGTCTTTCGTGGCGGCGGCGAATCGCAAAATGGTGGAGCTGGAAGGGCTGATCGCCAGGGGCAAGGAATTCGGCATCGCCCCTGAACAGCTGGAAGAAGGGATCGCCAAACTGGACAAGCTGCGTGAGCAGCGCGATCAGTTGGTGGCGCAGCACCCTGAGCTTGCGGCTGAAGAGGGGGAAGCCGGAGCAGAGGGCGTTGAGAGTGCAGAAGGAGCAGAAGGCGCCGGCGATACGGCGCAGGACTGAGCGCCCAGTTCGCGGGCGCTGTCCTGAATCTCGCTATCGCCTGGCGCCACCGACAAGGCCTGGCAAATACTCTGCCGGGCTTTTTTGCTGTCACCCGCTGCCTTCTGGGCATAGGCCAGGTTGTTCCAGGCGGCGGCCAGTTCCGGCTCATGCTGCACCGCATTTTCGAATGCGACCCGCGCGTCTTCCTGTTTGCCCTGCGCCCACAAAGCATTGCCATAACCAAACCACAGCTGTCCGCTTTGCGGGAAGGCCTCCACGGCAGCGGGCCAAAAGGCGGCGCTATTGGGCAGCGGCGAGATAGCCCGGAACAGCGCATTTGGCTCGGCGCTGGCGGGCAACTGGCCGGCTTCCACCAGCGTGAATCCCCATTGATCGGCCCTGGCCCAGGTGCGAATAAAGCGATTCCAGTGGCTGCTGTCACTTTGCGTTGTTCCGCTGTGCAACACCACGGTATCGCCCTGATCCCGATAACCGGTTACTACGGCGAAGTGCCACTTCGGCCAGCGCGGCAACGCCAGGTTCTGCATCACCAGTACCGGGCGGTTGGCCTGTAATTCCTGAAACAGGGCGTCAGCGGATTCCACCGGATAGGCCATCAAGCCGCGGCTGCGGGCTGCGGCCCGCAGCTCAATGCCCAGCGACCCTTTGCGCTCCGGCAACCAGACTTCGTCCACCAGTGCGTCGGCGCTGACTTCCTTGCCTGCCCACTGCAGCATCATCGCCAGGGCAGCTGGGCCGCATTGATAAGCGTCCTGGGGGACAAAGGGCACCACCACCTGTTGATCGGTGTGCACGCTGGCGCTTTGCGGTGGGGGAAAACTCTGGCAACCGCCCAGCGTTAGCAGTGCGGTTGCCAGTAGGGCGGCAACCGGTTTTCCGGAAAACATGCCGCGCAATGCCGTCACCATTAATTGACCGGGTCAATCACCGGGAAGACATCGGTAGCGCCGAGCAGATCCAGAATCACCAGTACCAGGATGATAGCCAGTACCACGCCCAGTACGCCCTGACCGGCTGGCAGCTCTTCGGATTTCTGAGCCAGCTGCTGCAGCTCGGAATCGGTGAGGCGGTCCAGTCGCTGACTGACCTGCTCCTGGTTTACGCCGTATTCGCTTAGCGCCTGAGCGGCCACTTTATGATCCATCAGCTGCATGACTTGCTGCTTCATGGCCGCGCGATCCTGTTGCTGAATCACGGTGTCATTACCAATCATGGCGGCTTGTGCGGCGGGAACCATCAGCACTTGCATAAACAGCAATACAAAGGCACTGAAAATACCGGTAACGCGTTTTGACGTGGTCATGAACCATTCTCCTGTGTTCTTGAAGGGTTATACGCTACCAGTGTGACCGCTATTCAACAGGATCGCTGCGTGATCCGGGCGATCTTTTACAAGGACTTTACCGATGTCGGTGGCAGCAATGCCTTCACGATCAAGATGTTGCAGTGCCTGCCCGGCATAGTCGGCGGGCAGACAGAACACTAGCCCCCCGGCGGTTTGCGGGTCGCACAGGGCGGTAAGCAGGGCGTCGTCCACGGGCTGCGGCTGTTGGCAATGCACCAGTATCTGTCGGTTGGCATCGCTGAGGGTGCTGGCCACACCTTGTTGAATCAGCGACAGCGTGCCAGGCAGCAGCGGTACCTTGTGGCAATCCACCGACAGGGTAACGCCACTTTGCTGGCTGATTTCGTAGAGATGGCCGAGCAGCCCGAAGCCGGTGATATCGGTGCAGGCATTCACGGGGACATCCTGCAGGGCCCGTTGCGCCATATGGTTGCTGGTCAGCAGGTGGCGCAGCGTTGTGTCCAGCCAGGGGCCGTGGAATGCGGCACCATGGCTGCTGTTCGCCTGCATCAGGGCCGCCAATTGCACACCGCTGCCCAATGGCTTGGTGAGGATCAGCCGGTCGCCGTCGCGGGCGCCGTGTTTGTGCCAGAGTTGTGCCGGATCCGCCTGGCCGTTGACGGTGAAACCCGCGGCCATCTGCGGGCCTTCGATGGTGTGGCCACCGACCAGGGTGCAGCCGGCTGCGTTCAGTTCCCGGACGGCTCCGGCCATCATCCGTTGCAGGTCACGGCCCTGCAGGCGCGGGTGGTGCCAGGGCAGGGTAATGTTGGCCAGGGCTGAGTGGGGCCGGGCGTTCATGGCGTACAGGTCGCTGAGGCTGTGCAGGGCGGCAATGCGCCCGAACAGGTAGGGCTCATCGATAAAGGCGGGAAAGAAATCCAGGCTCTGGACCAGCCGCTGCCCGGCGGGCCAATCGATGATGGCGGCATCATCGGCGGCGTCTACACCGGCTTCAATCCCCGGATTAATAACTGGCTGAAGGCCTGCCAGTGCTTCATGGAGGGCGTCGCTGCCGACCTTGGCGCCGCAGCCGGCGCAGTGCAGGGCGTCGGGGTCCGCGGGGGCGGTGGGCATGGCGGGCAGGTGCTGATCGAACTTGGCCATGAAGGCCCGGTCGATATGGTCCTTCCAGCGCCATACCCAGTGCCCGGCCACAGACAGGCTGCCGCCACGACTGGCAATGGCGTCTTTGCCGCCGGCGGATAGCAGCGACAGGAATCGGGATTGCGGGCGATAGGCAACCAGCGGTTGTCCTTGAATGGCAGCGCGCAGGTTGTCGGCCAGGGTGCGCGCCTGACGAACCGCATAGACCCCGGCCTTGGGCAGGGATGTGGGAAAGGCCGCGCAGTCACCGGCGGCAAAAATGCGTGTATCGGAGAGCGTCTGCAGGCTTTCCGTGACGCGTACAAAGCCCCGTTCGTCGCACTCCAGCCCGCTGTTTTTCAGTATTGGCAGGCCGCGGACCCCCGTGCACCAGAGCACCCATTGGGCGGTTAGCGGCTGATCTCCCATCTGCAGTTGCTGTTGTGCATCACAGTGAACGCGACTGTGGGTATGCAGGGCGACGTTATGGGCTTGCAGCCGCTTGCGCATCTTCTCGCGCACGCTGGCGGGAAAGCCGGGCAGCAATTCCCCACCGGTGATCAGTTGAATCTCTGCCGGTTGCTGGCGGTTCTGAAAATGGTGGGCCATGGCCAGTGCCATTTCGGTGCCGCCGGCACCGGCGCCGACCACCGCCAGTGAGGGCGTTTGCCCGCCGGCGTCGCGGCAGAGTTGTTGCCAGCGGGTATAAAAGCTGGCCACCGGTTTGACCGGCACAACGCTGTCGTGATCGTTGCCGATGGGCGAGAGATCCGGCGTGGCGCCCACGTCCAGGCTCAGCCAGTCGTAGGCCAGCTGGCTGCCATCGCTGAGCTGTAATTGCCGTTTCTGTGGATCAAGCTGTGTGACGCTGGCCTGAACAAACCGGCAGCCGCTGGCCTGGCACAACCGGTACACATCCACATGGGTGTCATCCAGCGTGTAGTGGCCGGCGATCAGCCCTGGCAACATGCCGGAATAGGCGCTCAGGCTGTCCGGGGACACCAGGGTCAGGCGTACGCCGGGAATCGGTTTCATGGCCAGCATGCGCAGGGCCAGCGCGTGGCTGTGGCCGGCGCCGACAAAGACCAGGTCGTATTGAGCGGAAGGGCTTATCACAGTGGCATCATCACAGTTGCAGGTCGCCTTGCAGGTAGCAGCGTGCGGTGCCGCTAAGCATCACGCGATCGCCTTTTAGCTGGCAGTGTAATTCTCCACCCCGGGCAGAGAGCTGGCGGGCATGGAGCGTGTTTTTGCCGAGCTTGTCTGCCCAGTAAGGCACCAGGGTGCAATGGGCCGAGCCGGTGACCGGGTCTTCCGGAACGCCTTTGGCCGGGGCAAAGAAGCGGCTGACAAAATCACAGTCGTCGCCGGGCGCGGAAATCATTACCGCGAAGGTATCCAGCGCCGCGATGGCGGTGAAGTCGGGTTGAAAATTGCGCACCTGATCGGCGCTGTCCACGATGATCAGGCTGTCCCGGGCTTGTCGCACCTCGCGAATGGGCAAATCCAGCGCCCGGGAAAACGGGGTGATGTCAGTGAGCGCGTGGGCCGGCCGTGACGGAAAATCCAGGCTTAATGTCTGCCCGCTGCGAGTCACGAACAAGGGACCGGAGGCGGTGGAAAAGCGCACTCGTTCACCGGGAAAGCCCAGCGCATTGAACACCACCCAGGCGGCGGCCAGGGTGGCGTGGCCGCACAGGTCGACTTCCACCTGAGGGGTAAACCAGCGCAACGCGTAGCCCTGATCGTCGGGGACCAGAAAGGCGGTTTCCGAGAGATTGTTTTCCAGTGCGATGTTCTGCAGCAGGGCGTCATCCAGCCAGTGTGTCAGCGGCACCACCGCGGCCGGGTTGCCGGCAAACAGGGCGTCGGTAAAGGCGTCCACTTGGTACAGTTTCATAGTGCGACTCGTGTTTGCGTTCTTCTGGCGGTGTCGGTCAACCGCTTGTCGGGGCCTTGCTTGCTGAAACACCGTGGCCCGGCTGCAGCCTCAGGCGCTGTCTTAGTGCGCGAGACAGGGCATCCACTCCCAGATTGAGCAACACCGTGGCCAGGATCAACAGGGCGGTTCGGTCAAAGCGGAATTCCGCCACGCTGGAATCAATATAGAAACCCAGGGTGTGAATGCCAAGAATCCCCAGTACCGCCGTTTCGCGCATGATCACCTCCCAGCGATAGAGCAGGAAAGCGAGCAGGTTCGGGCTGATGCGCGGCAAGACCTCCCAGGCGTAGCGGTTGATCCCGGTCGGCGCGTCCGCCCGCAGGCGCAGGGTTTCACTGAAGCGGCCCGTCAGGTGGGCGACGATGGCGCCGGTATGCAGGGCAAGCGCAAAAATGCCGGGCAACATGGAGGGGCCGAGCAGGATCAGGAAAAAGAAGGCGAGAAAAAATTCCGGAGTGGTGCGCAACACCACCAGCAGGCCATGGCCCAGTGTACGGCTGACCCGGTTGCCGAATAACGGTGAGGTAAGGGGAAACAGTACCAGTGCCAGAATGCCGGTGAGCAGTAGCGCGGCCAGGCCCAATACGCTGGTCTGCCACAAGCCGGGCCACAGTTGTTGCTGCCAGAGCATGGCAAACCACTGCCACAGTTCCAGCAGGCCACCGCCGTGACGCAGGGGAGCGGGCACCAGATCCACGGTGACAAAACGCACCAGGGTGGACAGGTTGCCGGTGAAGACCGGTGGCGCCCACACCACGGCGGCGATCAAATACAGGGGAATCAGGGCCGGGCGCAGCCACCAGCGCAGGGTGAAAATCAGCGCGAAAAACAGGTACAGCAAAGCCGCGCCCTGATCGTAGACCCCTTCACGAAAGGCGGTTTCCAGATGGAAGCCCAGGGTGGGCAAACCGATAAAGCCGAGAATGGCGGAGGCACGCAAGGCGCATTCCAGTCGGTAACTGCCGTAGGCCTTGAACGCCTGCCAGACCAGTGGCAGCCGGGCGAAGAAGAAGCGGCTGACGGCGGAGGTCCTGGCGGGCAGGGAATGAGCGGGTGCTGGGTCCGATTCCTCCAGAAATTCGCCGAATACCTTGGCAAAGATACCCGCATAGGGAATGGCGATGGCCAGTACCCCAGTAAGCGTGCTTAGCCCGGCAACCTGCAATAGCAGCAGGCCCCAGAACAGCTCGTGGACGGCGCGGATGCTGGCGGCGAAACTGCGTACCGCCCGTGACGACCAGCAGATTGCCATCAGAAAACCGAACAGGGCAGCCAGCGCGGTGCCTTGCCAGGCAAAGGCCAGGGTATTGGCCAGTGCTTTGCCTAGTTGTTCCGTGGCGAAAAAATCCGGGGCCATAAACCCCTTGGCCATGCGCAGCAGTTCCTGGCCAGGACTGGAACGGGCGATTTCCATGTCGGCCAGCAACAGTGCCGCCAGGCCGGCCAGAGCCAGGCCGCCGGTGGTGCGCCGCCAGCGACTGGCTGTGGTGTTCAGCGGCGGGCTGGCTGGAGGCATGGTAGGGCGTTCACTGCTACGCATCGTCCTGATACAAGGCATCAAGATCGCTGAGGGACAGCGACTGGGTGGCGGCGTCGAGGACGATTTGGCCCTGGTTCAGGCCGATGATCCGATCACTGCAGGCCAGTGCCAATGCCCGATCATGCAGGGCAATCACCGCACTGTGGTGGCGAGCCAGTGACAGGGTGAGCAAGGCAAGGCCCTGGTGTTCGTCCAGACTGGAGACCGGCTCGTCGGCGAGCAGAACCGGGCGTTGCGTGTAGAGGGCTCGGCCCAGCGCGGTGCGTTGCGCCTGGCCGCCGGAGAGCTGGTCGACACTGGTGAACAACTTGTCGTGAAGCGACAGGTCGGCGGCCAAAGCGCCCACCTGTTCACGCTCGTGTCGACTGGGGGTTATCAGATTGCGCAGGTTGGTGAGCGTGCGGTTGCGCGACAGGGCGCCCATGTAGATGTTGTGGAATACGCTAAGCATGGGCACCAGGGCGCCGGCCTGGGGGCACCAGGCACAGGCGCTTTCCTGCTGGCTGCGCAGGGCATTGAGAAGGGTGGACTTGCCGGCGCCGGAGGGGCCGAGCAGGGCGACTTTTTCGCCTTGCTCGATGGTCAGCGTCAGGTTGTCGAAGACAACCTGATCACCATGCCCCAGCCGGGCCTGCTGGAAGTGGAACACGCCGGAATTAGCCTGTGACCGTTAGTCCAACAGGCCGATGGCGCTGGCGGTGTCCTCGATGGGGGCGTAGTCCGCATTGGAGGCCGGGATAAATTTTTCCCGGGGGAAAGCCTGCAGCAGTGCGGGATCGTCGATGGACAGCAGGGCTTCGGTAACGCGCTGGCTGAAGCCTTCGCCGAAGCGCTCATCCAGATCGCCGCGCACAGTCCAGTGGTAGTCTGGATAGGTGGGGGTTTCCCAGATCACGCTGACCTTGCTGGTGTCGATTTTGCCTTCCGACAGCTCGCGCTCCCAGACTTTGAAATTTACCGCGCCAGTGGCGTAGGCACCGCTTTGTACCAGGGCGATGGTGCGGCTGTGGTCGCCGGAGAAACCGACTTTCTCGAACAGGTCTTCCGGCGACTTGTTGAAGGTATCGCGCAGATAAAATTCCGGCATCAGGCGGCCGGAGGTGCTGCCTTTGGAGCCGAAGGTGAATGACGGCTGTGCAATGAAGTCGTCGCCCAGCGTGTCGACGGGCTCAAGCCCGGTGCTGCTGTTGGCAATGAAATAGGATTTGAACGCGGTGTCTTCCTGGCCCTGGGCGATGGCCTGGGAACCGGGAACAAGACGTCGCGCCTGTACGCCGGACAGACCGCCGAACCAGGCCATTTGCACTTCATCGTTGCGGAAGGCAGTCACTGCGGCAGCGTAGGATTTCACCGGCACGTATTTCACCGGCACGCCCAACTGTTCTTCCAGGTAAGCGGCGATGGTACCGAACCGTTTGACCAGCTGGGATTCATCCTGATCCGGAATCGCCGTAAAGGTGAAGGTATCGGTTTTGGGGTCATTACAGGCAGAGAGCAGCAGGGCAGCAGCCAGTGCAGCCAGGAATTTCAAACGCATTGTTGTCTCCGTTCAATAGGGAGGCTTACCGAACTTTATGCGGGAAAACGCACGGATACGATTGCGGGTTCGGCCATACGCAGTCGTGGCAGCAGTATAACGGCTTGCGAAGGGTTTTGCGTTAGCGGTTGTTGAGGAAATCGCTGACTTCGGCGCGGGTGCCCTGGAAGACGATGGTGCCTTCGCGGCGCGATAGCATGTAGTCATACATGGGGTCGTAATAATCGGCGAGCAGGCTGTGAATCCATTCGCGATGCAACTCGGTATCGCCGCAGGCGGTTTGTACGGCCAGGGCTTCCTGGAGTTGCTGGCGAAGCTGTTGATGGCGAATGCCACCCAGGCGGCGGCGAATGCGATCCATGGCTGCCAGCAGTTCATCGCCAAGCTGCTTGAGGGCATTCTGCTCACCGAAATAGCGGGCATATTCCTGTAACGGCCCGATCACGTAATCTTCCAGGGTGACTTGTACGCGGGCGTCCAGGGATTCCTCAATGACGATGCGTGGTTGTGCCTTGATCTGGTCTTGCAGGGAAAAAGGCAGATGGCAGCGCCCGATCAGCTTGCTTTCGTCTTCCACCAGAATGCGGGCAGGCTGGGCGGCACGTTGTTTTATCAGGGCGATGGCCAGGCTGTTTTCAAAATCAATCTGGCCGGGTTGGCCGCCGGGGCGTCGGCCGAAGGAGGAACCGCGGTGGTGGGCCAGCCCTTCCAGATCGATGGCGTTGGCCTGTTGTTCAATCACGCGTGTTTTTGCACAGCCGGTACGGCCGCATAGCACTTCCAGTGGCAGGCTGGCGATACAGGCTTCCATTTCATCAATCAGAAATCGGCGCAGCGCCTTGTAACCACCAGTGATCAGTGGTGCATCGATGCCTGCTTCGCGTAGCCAGGCCTGGGTGGTCTGGCTGCGCAGCCCGCCACGGAAGCAATACAAGTAGCCGTTGGGGTTGGCCTGCCACCACTGCTGCCAGGCCCGCATACGCTGTTCCCGTTCCTCGCCGCTGACCAGCTTGTTGCCCAGATCAATCGCCGCTTGCTGGCCCTGCTGCTTGTAGCAGATGCCAATCTGGTGACGTTCGTCATCGTTGATCAGGGCAATATTGGCCGCACCGGGAAAGGCGCCCTTGGCGAATTCCACGGGGGCGCGCACGTCCAGCAGGGGCGTGTCATTCAGAAACAGGGAAAGGTAATCACGGGTATCGTCTCGCATGGGGAGCGAGTTTAGTGCAGTGGCATGCAGCACGCTACAGGCAGCACGCAACAACACGGGCCGACGCTGGAAAGCCTGAAACGCCAGAGGCCGCGACCAGACTGTGGGCGCGGCCTCTGACGTTTCGTCCTGCTCGAAAGCCGGACGTGTTGTTGCGTGCAGCGTGATGCCTGTTGCGGCTGCTATTACTCCGCCGGACGGATCTGGCCGGCCAGGTGGGGTTTGATCCCGTCCTTGGCGAGCAGACGGAAATCGCTGCCGCCGTCGGCCGGCTTGTTCTCGAACTTCACGGTGGCGGGCACGAACATGGGCAATTTGAACTGCACGTCCACGGTGAACGCGTCTTCCGGCAGCTGGTTCTGCAGTTCGGCCAGGCAGCGGGCCTTGGACCACATGCCGTGGGCGATCTGGCGCTTGAAGCCGAACAGCTTGGCTGACAGCGGGTACAGGTGAATCGGGTTGCGGTCACCGGACACGGCGCCGTAACGGCGGCCAATATCCCCCGGGACTTTCCATTCCACCGTGTCCGTGGCCGGTTGTGGTTTGGGCGCGTCTTTCTTTTTGCTGCTGTTTCCGCCGCCGCTGCGGAAGAAGTTTACAGACTCACTTTCCCAGACCCGCTCACCACCGGTGCTGACGCTGGTGAAGATGGAGAACTCGTAGCCCTTGTCGACTTTCTGCAGGTTGCCCAGAAAGCACTTCACGTTCAGTTGTTCGCGTTCCGCAATCGGGCGGTACTGGGTGATGCTGTTGCGCACATGCACCAGGCCCATGGCCGGGAACGGAAATCCGTCGGTGAGAATCAATGCCATATGCAGCGGGAAAGCGTGCATGTGGGGATAGGTCACGGGCAGTTTGCCGTCGGCGGCAAACCCACACACCTTGCGGTAGGCGGTCAGATGCTTTTCATCGAGGGAGACGTCATTCAGGCGCAGGCCCACGTCTGGCAGGGTGGGGTTGCTGCCCGGCTTAACAGTGGCACGCAAAACGGCCTTGGCGAAGTTGATCACCATGGGTGGTGAATTACGCAGCTCGCGGAATTTTACCTCACTCATTACTCAATCCTTTCCCGTTGATTGCGTTGCAACGTGGGCAACGGTGACAGTGCAAGGAGTATAGAGCAGGGTAGGCGAGGCGCTATTGGCCGTATAGACAGCGCGTATGGTGACTTAAGCACAAGTCCGGTGAGAGCAAAGAAACCGAGTGTGAAACAGGTTCAGGAACTGCCCTTGTCAGAGCGCCACATGCCTACACCGAAGTAAATCAGCCGCAGCTGTTTTTCTGCGGTGATCAGCACTTCATGCTGGCCGGTTTCATCAATTTCTTCCAGTTCCAGCATTTCTTGGGTCAATGCCGTGACATTGTTGACGACCAGTCCGGCCATCATCTGCAGGTCTTCCGCATTAACGTGATTCAGGAACGGGAAGCGGGCCATGTCCATGGCCAGTTCATTGGTGAACATGCGAATTTCCCGGCGGATGGCGTTGCGCATGGTGGGCGTGCCGCCTGCCAGCTCCTTGGCCACGAACAGGAAGTGGGCGCGGTTGTCGCGCACATAGTTGAAGTAGGTCTCCATGGACCCGCGCAGCATGCGCTCGTTGGGGAGTTCTTGTTGGCGTACCTGGCGCATCATTTGGCGCAGCGTGCGGAAGGACTCATCCAGCAGGGTAAGGCCCAGGGCGCTCATGTCAGGGAAATGCCGATAGAAGGCGGTGGGTACTACGCCGGCTTTCTTGGTGACTTCGCGCAGGCTGAGGGCAGAAAACGGGGCCTTTTTCACCACGAGATCCAGCGCTGCCGCCATCAGGGCTTCCCGGGTCTGGCCCCGTTTTGGCTTGCGCGATCGGCTGGTGGTTTCCTTGGTCATCGGTTTCTGCCTCCAAAATCAGCTGTCAATTCTCTTCTCTGCAGGCCTGTGATGCAACTAATTCCCTAGAAGCCTTTGTAACGCCATGATAATCCAGATCTTTATTTTTTTAGTGAACAAGTGTTGACGACAAAGGTTGTGTTGTGAATAATGCGTACAACTGTTCACAAATAGGGTCTATCCCCATGAACTCGATGACACAGACATCCAACCGTTTTCAGCAAGGCGTTAATCGTCTGCTGCAATCCCGTGTAGCCACCGTCCTGGCGACGCCGCACGGCGTGGATCGTTATCTGGAAGTCCTGAATCCCATGTGGTCGGTGAATGACGTGCGCGCTGAAGTGGAAGACGTGCGTTATTTGACCGACGACAGCACCACCCTGACGTTGCGACCTAACCGTAACTGGCAGGGCTTTATCCCGGGGCAGTTTGTGCAGCTGACCGTGACTATTGACGGCAAGCGCCAGACCCGTTGCTACTCCCCGGCAAGCTCCCTGCACCGCGCAGATGGCCGGATTGAGCTGACAGCCAAGGCCCATGCCAACGGTTTCGTTTCCCGCTATCTGCGTGAGCAACTGACCGTGGGTGAGGTCGTTACCCTGTCCCAGGCGGATGGCGAATTTGCGTTGCCGGCGGAGCGCCCAGAGCGCGTATTGCTGATCAGTGGTGGCAGCGGGATTACTCCGGTCATGTCGATGCTGCGCACTCTGTGCGACGAAGGATTTACCGGCCCGGTGACCTTTCTGCATTACGCCAACAGCGCTGCTGACATGATCTACGCCAGCGAACTGGACGCCATCGCTGAGGGCCATGACAACGTGACATTGGTGCGCTGCTTCAATGATGAAAGTGAACACGGAGAGCTAACCGGCTTGTTTAGTCGTGAACACTTGTTCAGTGCTGTGCCGGACTACGCCGACGCCACCGCATTCCTGTGTGGTCCGCCGCCGATGATGGCTGCGGTGGAAAAAGTCTGGGAAGAAGATGGCCTGAACCAGCAACTGCATAAAGAGCAGTTCACCCTGGCTGCGCCGGACCTGTCGAGCGACAGCGCCGAAGGCGAAGTGCGCTTTGCACACAGCGAACGGGTGGAAGTGAACAGCGGCGCCACCTTGTTGGAGCAGGCGGAAGCGGCCGGGCTGACTCCGGAATCCGGTTGCCGCATGGGTATCTGCCATACCTGCTCCTGCCGCAAGACGGCGGGCAAGGTCCGTGACATTCGTACCGGCGAAATCAGCGATGCCGGTGAAGAAACCATTCAAATCTGCGTGACCGTGCCGGTGGGCACCGTGACGCTGGATATCTAAATTGATCAAGGAAGGCGAGGTATTATTATGAGCATTTTCAGTACGCTTACCGCCGAACAATTTGAGACCATCGGCCAGGAACTGGACGCCATTCGTAACCGTGAACTGGCTGACTTGGGCGAGAAAGACGAGAAGTACATCCGCACCGTGGTTAAGCGCCAGCGACAGCTGGAAGTGGCTGGCCGCGGCCTGTTGATGGCGGGCTTTTTGCCGCCGGCATGGTTGGCCGGGGTGGCGTGTCTGTCCGCGTCCAAGATCATTGATAACATGGAAATCGGCCATAACGTGATGCACGGCCAGTACGACTGGATGGGTGATCCGACCTTGAACTCCAAAAAGTTCGATTGGGACAACACCTGCACCAACAAGAACTGGAAGCTTACCCATAACTTCGAGCATCACACTTATACCAACGTGCTCGATATGGATCACGATATTGGTTACGGCTTGTTGCGCATGTCTGAAGACCAGGAGTGGGAGCCGCGTTTCCTGTTGAACCCGGTGCTGTCCGTTCTCCTGGCGACGTTTTTCCAGCACTTTGTTGCCGTTCAGAACCTCAAACTTGAGGACTACCTGATCTACAAGACCAAGACAAAGGAAGAGCTCAAGGAAGAGTTCAAGCCGGTCTGGAAAAAAATGCGCAAGCAGCTGGCGAAAGACTATTTGCTGTTCCCGGCCCTGGCTGGCCCGTTTGCCCCGCTGGTGTTTGCCGGCAACATGAGTGCCAACGTGGTGCGTAACCTGTGGTCCTGTGTGGTGATTTTTAACGGTCACTTCCCGGAAGAGGTGGAGCAGTTCCCCGAGTCTGTGGTGGAAAACGAAACCCGTGGCCAATGGTATGTGCGCCAGATGCTGGGGTCGGCCAACTTTGAAGGCGGCCGCCTGATGCACCTGATGAGCGGCAACCTGAGCTTCCAGATTGAGCATCACCTGTTCCCGGACCTGCCGGCGCACCGCTATGCTCGGCTTTCCCCGGAAGTGCGCGCCATCTGTGAAAAGCATGGCCTGCCGTACCACACCGGTTCCTTTATTGGTCAATCCGTGAGCACCTGGAAGCGGATCTTGAAGTTGAGCCTGCCGGGTAAAGGCAACAAGAAAGGCAATGGGCCACTGAAAGGCCTGCGTGCCAAGGTCGTGTCACTGACTTCAACGACAGAAACCGAAACCCGTAAGGCGGCCTGATCTCCTCCGATCTCCTGGGTAGGGCCGGCGCGCTGTTCCGGCCCTGCTATCCTTATGCTACTCTCAGTTCTTCTGAGAGTAGCTTTTTTTGTATCGGGGACAAGGCAAACGCATGGCAGAAATGACGGATTCCGGTGTGCTGTTACGGATGGCCTATAAGGCCATGGTAAAAGCCGGTATTGATGCCGATGCCGTGTTGGCGGAGGTCGGGCTCGACAAGTCTATTTTGCAGGTCCCAGACCTGCGCACTCCTCATGATGCTCAGGAATGGTTCTGGCAGGCCCTGGAAAAAGTGTCCAAAGATGAACACATCGGCTTGCACCTTGGTGAGCATATTCCCGTCTATAAAGGTCAGGTGCTGGAGTATCTTTTCCTCTCCAGCCCTACCTTTGGTGAAGGTCTGAAGCGTGCCCTGGATTACCAGCGCTTGCTGTCCGATGCCGCCCAAGGGGAATTGTTCGAGGAAGGCGATCGGGTTTTTCTCAAGCAGATGATCTGGAGTAACCGCCTCAGCCATCTTAATGAATGCATGATGATGGGCGTCATCAAGTTTTTCCGTTTCGTCACGGACGATGCTTTTGAGCCCCTCGAGGTGCATTTTGGTCACGCTCGCCACGCGGACGAGCAGGAATACGAGCGTCTGTTCGATTGCCCGGTGAAATTCGACATGCCCAGTGTGGGCATGTATTTCGATGCGAAGGTGATGGGCCTGCCTTCTGCGCATCACGAACCGGAACTGCTGCATTTGCATGAACAGCTGGCCAGTGAGCAGGTGGCCCGGCTGGAAAAACAGGACCTGGTGGCCCAGGTAAACCGCCTTATCGGTGAGCTGCTGGAATCCGGCCATGCCAATCTGGAAGAAGTGGCGGAACGGCTGGGCATCAAGGCGCGCCAGTTGCGCACACGGTTAGCCGATGCCGGCACCAACTTCAACCAGCTGGTGGCGGACTACCGCTGCCGCTTGGCGAAACGCCTGCTTGCGGGCACCGATGAGTCCATCGACGAAATCGTGTACCTCACCGGGTTTTCCGAGCCCTCTACCTTTTACCGGGCATTCAAACGCTGGGTCGGCATGACTCCGATTGAATACCGCAAGTTGAAGGCGGAAGAGGACGCAATGGGCTAACGCCCTTGTGAGCGGAGTACAGAACTGAAAAAGGCGCCAATGGCGCCTTTTTGTTTGTCGCTGGTGGGTTAAAGCACCATGGCGGCCAGCCAACCGGCGGCAATCAGGGGCAGGTTGTAGTGCAGAAACGTGGGGATCACGGTGTCGCGGATGTGGTCGTGTTGGCCGTCCGCATTGAGGCCGGCGGTGGGGCCGAGGGTGGAATCGGAGGCCGGTGAGCCTGCGTCGCCCAGGGCTGCGGCACTGCCAACCAGTGCGGCCGTGGCCAGCGGAGAAAAGCCCAGCGCCAGGCACAGTGGCACATACAGGGTGGTGATGATGGGAATGGTAGAGAAAGACGAGCCAATCCCCAGGGTCACGAATAACCCGAGCAGCAGAAGCAGGGCCGCTGCAATGGGCGGGCTTTGCAGGCCGCTGGTGACCGCTTCCACCAGCAGGGGAACCTGGCCGCTGGCGTTCACCACGGACGCATAGCCGTTGGCTGCGATCATGATAAAACCGATCAGGGACATCATTTTCACCCCCTGAGTGAACGCATCCTGGGATTCCCGCCAGGGCACGACGCCCCCCGCCGTAAACACCAGAAAGCCCACCAGAGCGCCAAGAATAATGGAGTCGCTGTAGAGCTGCAGGGCCAGTGCCGATGCCAGCGCCAGGGCGGCTACCACCACGTTGCGCACGGAAAGTGGTGCATGCTGTTCTTCGCCGGGAAGCTGCACAGGGCGGTAATCACGGGGCTTGCGGTAACGGAATATGGCGAGCACCAGGCCGACGACCATGCCGGCAGCGGGCAGCAGCATAGCCAGGGGCAAGGTGTCGTTGGGTAACGTCAGCCCTGCCTTGGCGAGGCTGGGGCCCAGTTGGGTATGCAGGAAAATGCTGCCAAACCCCACGGGCAATACCATATAAGGGGTAATCAACCCGAAGGTCAGAATGCAGGCGGCCAGCCGGCGGTCCAGGCGGAGCTGGTGCATCACTTCCAGTAGCGGCGGCACCAGAATCGGGATGAACGCGATATGAATGGGCACCAGGTTCTGGCTCATGATGGCGGCGGCGAGCAGCACGGTGAGCAGCAGGGTGCGGATACGGCGCAGTTGAGTCGGGTCCGGTGAGCGACCGAGCCGTTCGATGATGCGTCCCGCCAGCCATTCAGTGATGCCGGAGCGGGCAATGGCCACGGCAAACGCCCCCAGCAGAGCATAGCTGAGGGCAATATTGGCGCCGTCGCCGAGCCCGGCGCTAAAGGCAGATAATGTGTTCTGCAGTTCCAGCCCGCTACCCAGCCCGGCCACCAGTGCGGCGCACAGCAACGCCAGTACCACATTCATGCGGGCGATACTGAGCCCCATCAGGATGAGTACGGACCAGACAATGGGGTTGAGTAACGGGTTCATGATGTCTCCACCGGGTGTGTGCTGAGTCTACCGCGAGGCGGCGCAGTCTAGCAGGGGCGGCGAGCACTTCCTAACCGCATACAGGGCGCCTCTGCGCCCTCATCGTCGCGATGTACCTTCAGTAATCCCAGTGTAATTCTGCAAACAGGGTACGGCCCGGATAAGGGAAATTGACGAAGTAACGCTCGTCGGTCACGTTGTCCACGCCCAGCGCGAGGCTGAACTGTGCGTCAATTTGATAGCGTCCACGCAGGTCCAGCACCAGATAGTCGTCGGTAAAACCAAAACCCTTAGCATCACCGTCACTGTTATCCAGGGTGTCATAGGCATCGCTGGCATAGCGTAGCCCGCCATTCAGGTCCAGCTGGCGAGTAGCCTGATAGCTGGCCTGCAGGTTGGTCCGCCAGCGAGGGACGCCGGGGAACTGTTTGCTTTCAGACGCAGGCAGGGCCGCGTTGTTTTTAATCTGGGCCTGGGTATAGGACAGATTGAAATCGATGGTGAGGTCGTTGAGAAACAGCCCTGGCCAGTGGCCGATGAACTCGATGCCGCGGGAGCGCACCCGGTCGATGTTCTGGTAATTGGTGATACCGGTGAATGCGTTGGTTTGCCGGAAAATGATGTTTTCCACATCGTTTTCCCACAGGTTCACGGTGAGCGTGGCCTCGGGAAAGAAACGTTGCAGCATCAGATTTTTGCTCAGGCCATCTTCGGTTTTCAGGTTGGGATCGAAGGCAGCATTGAAGTTGCCGGTGTTATCCAGGTTGCCCTGATAGAGCTCACCTACCGTCGCGAAACGGTATGCCTGGCCCACGGACAGGGTAGACAGCCATGACGGATTGAAGCGGTAGCTCAGGCTGGCCTTGGGAGAAAAACGGGTTTCGTGCCGCTCGGGGTACTCGGCCATGAGCCCTGGCAGGGTGAGGCTGCCCTGGCTGGCGTGCCACCATTCCTGGCGGCCACCCAGTGTCAGTGCCAGCTTTTCTGTTAGCGCCCATTCGTTCTCGATGAACAGTGCCTGGGTTTGGGTCTGGCCTTGGGAGCGGCTGGTCTGAATGGGGCTCTGGGCAGAGCGCCAGGCCGTGGTGGCATAACTGGCCAGGTCCACCTGATAACGGTCGAGGTGATAACCGAAGGCTAGGCGCTGGCCCAGCCAGGGGTGCTCGTGTTGGTGGCCCAGATTCAGGTCCAGGGTTTGCCAACCGGTTCCGAGGTCTTCGATCTGTGCACCGGGGCCACCATTACTGGCCAGTTGGTAATTATTGGCAGAAATGCGGATGTCTTCGTCCAGCAGGTCGTAGGCCGAGATAGCCGTTTGAATCTCCCATCCCTGCCCGAGCTCTCCCTCCAGCTCCAGCCCGACCAGCAGGTCCTGGCTGTCGACGGTGTTCATGCGTTGCCCAAAAACAAGGTAGTCCTCGCCGTCGATATTGACGGTGTCGTCATAAACCGGGTTGCCCTGGCGGTCGCGCAAATAGGTTTCCGGGTCTTGGGAATCGCTGTCCCGGTTCAGGTAGGCGAGGGTAAACCGGGCTTGCAGAGCGTTAGTCAGGTCGTAGCCAAACTTTAATTTCAGACTTTGCTCGGTGATGTCTTCGGAGGGCGCTGCGTTGTAGACGTAACCGCCCTGGGAATAGGAGGACGCGCCACTGACGGGCGTGCCGGTGTTGCTTGCCAGTGGTGGGCCGGTGATGCCGTACGTTTGGGGCTGAGCGTGATTGCGCAGTTGGCTGGCCGCCATCAGCATGCGCCATTTGCCGCTGCGATTGCCGACCATGGCGTTGAGCCGGTTGCCGAGATACTCCTCATCGGTGCCGTAAGCATCGAAATGCTGCATAAAGCCGCTGGCGCTTAGATGCGCTTCGAACTGGTCCGGCATGCGGGTGGTGAACGCCACCACACCGCCCAGGCTATTGCCGCTGTAGCGGGCAGAATAGGGCCCGTAGAGGACGTCGACACTGTCGATTTCCTGGGGCTGAATGGCATCCCAGCGTGGTGCTGTGGCGAAATTGGCACCGAGAAAATTACTTAGCAGTAATCCGTCGCTGTATACCAGAGCCCGTGGGCTCTGGAAGAGGTTCATATCGCGGAAGGCGAGCAGCCCGTTGCGATCGCCGATAAACCGTTTACGCACCACCAGATTGGGCTGGTACTTGATCACGTCTTCGCTGTCGGCAGTGTTGATTGCCGCCATCTCTGTGGCTGTGATGTGGGTGTTTAGTGAAACGGGCTGGCTTTCCAGAGCGGGCGCGTTCTGGTTCACCGAGATGGTGTCCAGTTCATTGGCCTGGGTTGTGGTATGTACGGTGAAACCGGCCACCAATAGGCTGCCGATAAGGCGACGTTGCATGAAACCCCCATTTCATCAATGGGGCCATTATTCGCGTAAGGGGGCGCGGTAACAATGCAGTTAATCACGCAGCCTGTCGCAGAGGCTGCATCCGGTGCCGTTCCGGTTAACGATCCGTGCGGTGTGACTCTCCATCAATGGTGTCACCGTCGAGGCTGGCTCGGTCATCGTTGCTACCCGGCTGTTGCTGGAACGGGTTGGGGCCAGCGCCGGTGTAGTGGCTGCGTGTGTAGGCAAAACCGGCACCCTGGACGGTGGTGAAACTCTGCAGGGAGCCTTTTTGAATTACCTTGTTGGCCATCCAGCGGCGGGAGCCGGGGAGCAGCAGGGCAAAGCCCACGGCGTCGGTGATAAACCCGGGGGTGATCAGCAGGGCGCCGCCGAGTAGCAGCATCATGCCTTCCACCATTTCCTGGCCGGGCATTTCACCTTGCTGCATACGCTGATTCAGGCGCACCCAGGTATCCAGGCCCTGGCGTCGGAACAGGTAACTGCCCAGCAAGGCGGTGGCCACGGTGGCGATAATGGTAATCGGCCAGCCGATGGCGCCAGCCACCTGCGCCAGCACCAGCACTTCCAGCAGCGCAAAACCGAAGATGAAGAAGAAAACGCGACCAAAACCCATGGGGTGTCCTGTTTGCCGTCAATAGTCAGTATATGGTCATGATTGGACCTGAATTCAAGAGGCAGGTTCCTGCGCGATGGTTTGCTCCAGTTGCTGGCGAAGCCAGCGGTGGGCCGGGTCTCGCTGCTGGGCCGGGGACCAGATCATGTAGATGGGAACCGGCGGCAGATCAACGGGGAAAGGCAGTACTTGCAGCTGCATGGTGTCGGCATATTGACGCGCCAGCCGTTCGGGAACGGTGGCGATGAGGTCCGAACCGCCACATACCGCCAGCATGCTGGCGAATTGGGTGACCCGTGCCCCGGTGCGCCGTTGCCAGCCCGGGGCGTTGAGGATCTGATCCAGGGGCAGTTGCCGGTTGCGATCCGGTAGCACCACATGCTCCGCATCCAGAAATTGTTGTTTGTCGCATTGTCCCTTGATGTGGGGGTGTCCCCGTCGGGCGATGACGGCCAGGTTTTCCTCAAGCAACACGCTGCGTTGCAGGCGGTCGTCGTCGGCTACAAAGGCATCCACAGAGAGATCTGCCCGGCCCTTATGAAGTTCGTCGGGCATGTCATCGTCGGCAGAAATGATTTCGAGCACCACGTGGGGGGCCTGTTGTCGGAGCTTTGCCAGCAGCGGCGCGAGCACCACCATTTCAAAATAGTCCACGCTGAGAATGCGAAAATGACGCTGGCTGGTGGCCGGGTCGAAACGGTTTTCCGGGTTAAGGGTGTCGCGCAGGCCGGTCAGGTGAGTGCTGAGCTGCTCATGGAGCTCGCGGGCCCGTGGGGTGGGCTCCATGCCCTGACGGGTGCGGACGAACAGCTCGTCATCCAGTGTGTGCCGTAAACGTTGCAGGGCCGCACTGATGGCGGGCTGGCTCATGCCCAGTTGTTCTGCGGCACGGGACAGCTGCCCTGCGTCCATGATGGCATCGAAAACAGGGAGCAAGTTCAGGTCGATACTGCGTAAATTCAGCTTCATGGATATTATTTATACCAAATATCAATTAGGAAGGGGAGAACAGGCTGTTTATGGTCAGTTTGTGCGCAACAACACGAATGACCTCGGAGAATAACAATGGACCAGCAACTCACTATGTTTGTGACGGCCTTTATCGTCATCAGTGCCATCTGGGAAATCATCAGTGGCCGGACTCGCAATGGCCACAAAACCAAGCAGGACTGGAAAGTCGCCTTTCTGGCCTCTTTTGTCATGATCGCCGTGCAGCGGCCGCTGATGCTGCTGCTTATCACCCTGGCACTGACTAATGTGTTCCCGGGCAGCGCCGGTTCCCTGGCCTGGCTGGAACAACAGTATTTCTGGCCGACCCTGATTGCTTTCTTCTGCATTGAAGAATTCATCCATGGCTCGTTCCATCTGTTTGCCCACAGCCGTCGCCCCAAGAACAAGGCGCTGCAGTGGGTACAGGCGTTGTATAAAATGAGCCATCGCCCCCATCACCTGGCTGGCGGCCAGGACAACAAGGGCCAGCTGTCTGTGACCCAGACCTTTGTGAATGGCTGGGCCTGGTGGATGATCATGCCCAACTATGCATTCCAGCTGGTGTGCCTGTACCTGGGGCTGGTGGAGGTGTTCCTTATCGCCACGGCATTCAAGGGGATTTGGGCGGCCCAGACCCACGTGAACTGGAACTGGGATCTGTATTTTCACAATCACCAGTGGGCCTGGGTGCGTAAAACCATGTGGGGGCTATCACATATCCTGACATTCCCGACCCAGCACCATCATCACCATTCCCGTGGTCCCAACTCGGCGAAGAACGTGACTGCCACTCTGGCAATCTACGACTGGTTGATTTTCGGTACCCTCGCCATTGAGAAAGAGAAACCGGCCATTTACGGCTGGCGCCAGAAGGACGATGAGGCCAACAGTGTGCTCAAGCGTTACTTCCAATGGGATGTGAGCGAATACATGCCCGGTGGTGCGGCGAAAGCCAAGGCCCGTGCGCAAGCCAAAGCGGCGAAGAAATCTGGCAAGCAGGATGAAAGCAAAGCGGCCGAGGCCGCCTGAGGGGCAGACGTCTCTGAGCTATCCACCTCGGGAGAGTGTGGAATATCAAAAGGCCCCGCCGGGAAACCGGCGGGGCCTTTTTTTGCCGCCCTGCGGCTGCATGCTTTATGACCAATTTTCTACAGCGCCGCTGTAGGAGCTTTGTAGCCAACAACAAAAAAGCCGCACCTTGCGGCGCGGCTTTTTCGTGAAGCGTGTTGCCTGCTGTGGGTTTAAGCCCCCAGCAGCATCTGGCCACACACGCGCACCACGTTGCCGGTCAGGCCCTGAGACGCCGGGCTGGCAAAGAAGGCGATGGTTTCGGCCACGTCCACCGGTTGACCGCCCTGGTTCATGGCGTTCATGCGGCGGCCCGCTTCACGAATGGTGAAGGGGATGGCGGCGGTCATCTGGGTTTCGATGAAGCCCGGCGCCACGGCATTGATGGTGATGCCTTTCTCCGCGTACTCGTCCTTGAACGCATCGACCATGCCGATCACAGCCGCTTTGGAGCAACCGTAGTTGGTCTGGCCCAGGTTCCCGGCGATCCCTGCGATGGAGCTGATGGAGATGATGCGGCCACCTTTACCCAGGCCGCCACCGGCGAGTAGCGCTTCGTTGATGCGCAGCTGGCTGGCGATGTTGATGTTCAGCACCATGTCCCAGAATTTTTCCGGCATGTTGCCCAGCATCTTGTCGCGGGTCACCCCGGCGTTGTGCACGACCACATCGTAGCCGCCAACGGCCTTGGCTTTTGCGGCAATGGCTGTGGGGGCTTCGTCAGCGGTGATGTCCATTTCCAGGGTATCGCCACCAATTTGCGCGGCGACAGCATTCAGGTCGTCGGCCATGGGCGGGATATCCAACACGGTGACGGTTGCCCCGTCGCGGGCCAGCACTTCGGCAATGGCCGCACCAATACCGCGGGAGCCACCGGTTACCAGGGCTTTCTTGCCGGCGAGTGGCTTGTCCCAATCGAACTTGGCGGCTTTAAAGCCGGCTTCGGTTACGCGTACGATCTGCCCGGACACATAGGCTGATTTGGGTGACAGGAAGAAATGCAGCGGCGAGGCCAGCTGCGCTTCAGCGCCTTCGTCTACATAGACGAGCTGGGCAGTGGCACCTTTCTTTATTTCCTTGCCCACGGAGCGGGTGAAGCCTTCCAGAGCACGCTGGGCGACGCGCACGGCGCCAGCCTGTTTTTCCGGCGTGCGGCCGATGACGACAACGCGGGCACATTTGTCCAGCTTGCGGATGACCGGGTGGAAGAAGTCCCACAGGGCTTTCAACTCGTCCGGGCTCTGGATGCCGGTGGCGTCGAAGACCAGGCCTTTGAACTTGGCATCGTCATCGCGGTTGGCGGTGTAGTTGTCTGCATCCACGCCCAGTTTGCCGGCCTGTTTTTGCAGCTCGGTGGCGTTGGCGGTGTTGGCAAGAACGGCCACTTGAGCGTCCGGGGAGCCTTTCAGTGTCTTCAGTACGCTGTCGATGCCAGTGGAACCGTTGGCGGCACCTACCAGAACACGGCCTTTAATAAAGGACGCCTGGCCCGGCTGCCAGCGCTCCAGAATGACTGGAATCGGCAAGTTGATGGCGCCGAATAGCGCTTTGCCCATGGGAGAGTTGGCAATCGTCTGATAGGTATCGCTCATGATCCTGTCCTTTTCCATCGAATGATGAATGTGTCCCTTTACCTTTAGGGTAAGCGG
>OJHM01000053.1_pt1 | contig 40978 bp, 50 predicted proteins | sample 1595241 | NCBI WGS metagenome assembly OJHM01 (sample SAMN05416781, study PRJEB24817) | seawater metagenome | isolation source: Sea water | place: Canada:Atlantic | collected 2013-11
GCACCGTCGGCGCTGGCGTCGTCTCCAAAATCCACGAGTAAGCGTACTCGTCGACACTGCGAAGCGCCGTCGCAACCATGTTGCGGCGGCGTTTTGCGTTTGATGCCACCGATCCCATTTGATGTCAGAGTGTCAGAATGACCGAACTTATCCTCAGCTCCCTGATTCTCGATGGTCCACGAAAGGGGCAGGTATGCCCACGTGAGGAGGTGGAACCTCTGCTGGATGCGGAAACGTTGCTGTGGGCGCATCTGGACGCGGATCATCCGGATGCAGATGCGTTTCTCGACCGGCATCTGCCCTATGTCGATGATATGTTGCACGAAGCGCTGGTCGCGGACGACACGCGCCCGCGCTGCGTCGCCGTCGGGGGCGGGGCGCTGATCATGCTGCGCGGCGTGAACCTGCAAGTGGGTGCGCTGCCCGAGGACATGATCTCGATCCGGTTGTGGATAGACGCCCGGCGCGTGGTCACCTTGCGCAAGCGAAACCTGAAGGCGGTGGAGGACTTGCAGGCGAATATACGTTCAGGCCAGGGCCCGACCACCCCCGGCGCCTTCATAGCGGATTTCGCGAGACTCCTGACGGAGCGGATGGAGCCGCTTTTGGATACGTTGGAGGACACGGTCGCCGCGCAGGAGCAGAATGTGCTGGACGCGCCCGGTCCCGAATTGCGGCGCGAGATTGCCGCGACCAGACGGCAAATGATTATCTTGCGGCGCTATATCGCACCCCAGCGCGACGCGATGCGGGCCTTGAAGGAGTTGAATGTTGACTGGCTGAAACCCGACGATCATCACGACCTGCAGGAAACGGCTGATCGCGTGATGCGGCATGTCGAGGATTTGGACATGCTGCGTGAACGTGCGCAGGTCATTCGGGATGAATTGGCGAACATTCTATCAGATCGGATGAACCGAAATCTCTATACGCTCGCGGTGTTGTCAGCGGTATTTCTGCCACTGGGGTTCATAACCGGGCTGTTGGGAGTGAATGTCGGGGGCATTCCGGGGGCAACTGCATCATGGGCCTTTGCTGCGCTGTGCGGCGTTCTGGCCATGATTGGCGGAGCGATTCTCTTGATGCTGTGGCGGCGCGGCTGGATGTAGCCGCGCCTACCATTTCTCAGGCATTCCTCAGGATGCGTTCGCGTCGATCATCTGATAGACTTCGTTTTGGCTCAACGTCAGGACGACGCCGCCCTGCGTCCTCTCCGCGCCCTGCGCCGAAAGCGAGATCATGTCGAGGGTGCCGGGCATATCCTCATCCAGCGCAACCTTGACACTTCTCAACTGTCCGTTCGCGCCTGCGGAGACGTCGTGTACTTTTCCGATGCGTTCGCCCTCAACCGTCAGGATCGATTCACCGATGGCTGCGAAGGTCAGACCTTCGGTCTGCGTGACCGGCTGGGAATCCAGTTTGATCGGTCCTTCATCGGTCAATACATCCTGTGCGACGTTCATGATCGTGCGGGTTTCCGCGACGGTCATCGGTGGGACGAATTCCTGTGCCGACAGGCCCGTGCCCGCGATCAAGGCGATGGGTAAGATGAAATCAGCAGCTCTCCTCATAACAAATCCTTTCTTTTCAAATGCAACCGGCAAAGCGGTCATATGTGCATGAACAGATGTGCCCGAGGACAGGTTCCCGATAAGGCATTCGGAATCAGGCGGATTTCGCTATGTGGTGCCAGATTCGCGAAAATGGATGCCAAAATGGATAGAATATGGCTTTCGCGGAATTTCAGCGTATTCGGCTGGTTTGTGAAAAGGTCCGGGCAGGCGGCCGGACCGGGACATTAAGTGGTTTTGCCAACCTAAGGCGATCCTGACCATCAACGGGGTATTGCGTCTTTGTCGCAAAGCACGTAACTCACCGATCGTCGGCCGTGGCCCATAGGGGTATAGCTCAGTTGGTAGAGCATCGGTCTCCAAAACCGAGGGTCGTGGGTTCGAGTCCCCCTGCCCCTGCCAGGCCGACATATTGCCACACCTTCTTCAAGGTGGCGCAAGGATGCTGAGGAGAAGACTGATGGCCAAGAGCAATCCCGCTGAATTCGTGCAGGAAGTCCGCGCCGAAACGGCGAAGGTCGTATGGCCGACCCGGCGCGAGGTGATCCTGACGACCGTTATGGTGTTCATCATGGCGACGATCGCGGCGCTGTTCTTCTTTTTCATCGACCGTCTGATCGCGTTCGGGTTGGAGCAGATTCTCCAGTTCGGCGCTTGATCTTCGGGCCTCGTGGGGCTAGACGCATCGAGACTTACCAGACAGCATGGCGCGCCAGATTCGGACGGCGCGCCTGATTTTGTTTGGGAACATTGAAATTCCGGGCCGGTAACGGCGCGCAGGCAAGGTGAAGACGCGACATGGCGAAGCGGTGGTACTCAGTTCACGTTCTCTCGAACTTCGAGAAGAAAGTCGCCGAGTCGATCATGGAGCAGGTCGAGCAAAAGGGCTTGCAGGACGAAATCACCGAGGTGCTGGTTCCCACGGAACAGGTCATCGAGGTGCGTCGCGGAAAGAAGGTCGAGACCGAGAAACGCTTCATGCCCGGCTACGTGCTGGTCAACATGGAGATGACGGACCGCGCCTATCACCTGATCAACGATACAAACCGCGTCACCGGTTTCCTCGGCCCCATGGGCAAGCCCTCGCCGCTGCGGCAGGCTGAGGTGGACCGGATCACGCAGACGGTTCAGGAGGGGGTCGAGAAGCCTCGCACCCTCATCACCTTCGACGTGGGCGAGCAGGTCACGGTCACGGACGGACCGTTCGAGAGCTTCGCCGGCATGGTCGAGGAAGTGGACGACGAGAATCAGCGCCTGAAGGTGACAGTCTCGATCTTTGGCCGGGCCACCCCGGTCGAACTGGAATTCACGCAAGTCCGCAAGGGCGAGTGAACGGCCTCGCTGGGCGAGGCTTAACCCCGTGGGAGGCGAGGGGCGCGCGCGCACCGGACCAGACCACATCACGAACTGCCCGAGGGTCGCGTCCCGAGGGTGTGAGTAGAGGAGGCCATCATGGCCAAGAAGGTAGCAGGGCAGCTGAAGCTTCAGGTGCCTGCCGGTAAGGCAAACCCATCCCCGCCCGTCGGCCCGGCATTGGGTCAGCGCGGCATCAACATCATGGAATTCTGCAAGGCGTTCAACGCCAAGACGCAGGAAATGGAAGTCGGCGCCCCGTGCCCGACCGTGATCACCTACTATGTGGACAAGTCGTTCACGATGGAGATCAAGACCCCGCCCGCGTCCTATTATCTCAAGAAGGCCGCCAAGCTGAAGTCCGGCGCCAAGACCCCTTCGCGTGAAGTGGCTGGCACCGTGACCGCAAAGCAGGTCCGTGAGATCGCCGAAGCGAAGATGGCAGATCTGAACGCCACCGACATCGACGGCGCCATGAAAATCATCCTGGGCTCCGCCCGGTCGATGGGCATCGAGGTGAAGTGATGGCCAAACTCGGTAAACGCATGACGGCTGCGAAAGCCGCATTCGAAGGCAAGCACGAGATCTCCATCGACGAGGCGATCAGCCTGGTCAAGGGGAACGCAAAGGCCAAGTTCGACGAGACCGTCGAAATCGCGATGACGCTGGGCGTCGATCCGCGCCACGCCGACCAGATGGTCCGCGGCGTTGTGACACTGCCAAACGGCACCGGCAAGACGGTCCGCGTGGCTGTGTTCGCACGCGGTCCGAAGGCTGAGGAAGCGACCGAAGCGGGCGCGGACGTGGTCGGTGCCGAAGATTTGATGGAGCAGGTTCAGGCCGGCAACATCAACTTCGATCGCTGCATCGCGACCCCTGACATGATGCCGATCGTCGGCCGTCTGGGCAAGATTCTGGGCCCGCGCAACCTGATGCCGAACCCGCGTGTCGGCACGGTGACGATGGACGTGAAGGCCGCCGTCGAGGCTGCCAAGGGCGGCGAAGTGCAGTTCAAGGCCGAGAAGGCCGGTGTGGTGCACGCAGGCGTCGGCAAGGTCTCCTTCGACGAGGCAGCCCTGGTCGAGAACGTCAAGGCGTTCGTCAATGCTGTAAACAAGGCGAAGCCGTCGGGCGCGAAGGGAACTTACATCAAGTCCATCGCCCTGACCTCCACCATGGGCCCCGGCGTCAAGCTTGACGTTGCAGGCTCCGTCGCGGAATAAGCGGCGCATACTGATTCCCCGCCGCGTGGCGGGGATGTTCCGGGGCAGGTTTTCCTGCCCCATCCGTCCGAGACGGTGGGTGATCCGGCCTGCAAGCCAGAATGGATCGTAATTCCTGCCATAGACGGGGGACATGTTGAGGTTCTGCCCTCGGGCGGATCTTGGCGGGACCCCGGACGGGAACCCAAGGGATGGGCGTTCGCGCCCATCAACATGAGCCGGCGGGGGATACCTCGCCTAATATTGGAGCAACACTGTGGATAGAGCCCAAAAAGAATCGGTTGTGGCAGAGCTCAACCAGATTTTCACGGACTCTGGCGTCGTTGTAGTCTCGCACTACGTCGGCCTCTCGGTTGCCGAAATGACTGCGTTCCGTACTTCCGTCCGTGAGGCCGGGGGTGCAGTGCGTGTCGCCAAGAACAGGCTCGCCAAGATCGCCCTGGAAGGGACCCCTGCCGCTGGCATGGGCGACCTTCTGTCCGGCATGACCGTTATCGCCTACTCCGAAGACCCCGTGGCAGCAGCCAAGGCCGTCAACGAGTTCGCAAAGTCGAATGACAAACTGCAAGTCATCGGCGGCGCAATGGGCGACAACGTGCTTGATCCGGCCGGTGTGAAAGCTGTTGCGGCCATGCCGTCGCGTGAGGAGCTTATCGCTTCCATCGCGGCGTGCCTGGGTGCACCCGGCTCGAACATCGCGGGCGCCATCGGCGCACCTGCTTCCAACATCGCGTCGATCCTGTCGACGCTGGAAGAACGCGAAGCGGCGTAAGTCAAAGGCATACGGGAGGACGGTTTGGAGCGATACGCACCGGCCCGGACTCAACAGAACTGAAAGCATAGGAACAGACAAATGGCTGACCTCAAGAAACTCGCAGAAGAGATCGTGGGCCTGACCCTCCTCGAAGCTGCTGAACTGAAGAACATCCTCAAGGACGAGTACGGCATCGAGCCGGCAGCCGGTGGCGCCGTCATGATGGCTGGCCCTGCCGACGCAGGTGCCGCTGCTGAAGAGCAGACCGAGTTCGACGTGATCCTCAAGTCCGCAGGCGACAAGAAGATCAACGTGATCAAGGAAGTCCGCGCGATCACCGGCCTCGGCCTCAAGGAAGCCAAGGATCTGGTCGAAGCTGGCGGCAAGGCCGTCAAGGAAGCCGTGTCCAAGGAAGAAGCAGAAGAGATCAAGGGCAAGCTGGAAGCAGCTGGCGCCGAAGTCGAGCTCAAGTAATCCTTTTGAGAAACCTTTGCATCGCAAGGGTTGTAAAACCGAGGCTGGACGCGCATATGTGCGTGTCCAGCCTCAGCCGCTTCTCCTCCTGTGTCCGCCGACCTAAACGGATGGACCCAGCAGAAGGTGCGTTACATCCGGGTGCAGTGCGTGTGGGAGCGCACTGACAGAATGGGATGAACCCCCGATACGGGCTTTCGCCGGTGCCGCTGCCCAACGGTCACTGCGCGAGAACAGCACGAGGATACCTCACGCATGGTACAGACGTTTTCCGGTCACAAGCGGATCCGCCGTTTCTATGGAAAAATTCGCGAAGTCGCGAAAATGCCGAATCTCATCGAAGTGCAGAAGTCGTCCTACGACCTGTTCCTCGATTCGGGTGACGGCCCCCAGCCGACCGATGGAGAGGGCCTCATGGGCGTTTTCCAGTCGGTCTTCCCGATCAAGGATTTCAACGAAACCTCGATTCTGGAATTCGTGAAATACGAGCTCGAAGCCCCCAAATACGACGTCGAGGAATGCCAGCAGCGCGACATGACCTATGCCGCGCCGCTGAAGGTGACGCTGCGCCTGATCGTTTTCGAAGTCGATGAGGACACCGGCGCGCGATCCGTCAAGGACATCAAGGAGCAGGACGTCTATATGGGCGACCTGCCGCTGATGACCGAAAACGGCACCTTCGTCGTCAATGGCACCGAGCGGGTCATCGTCTCGCAGATGCACCGTTCCCCCGGCGTGTTCTTCGATCACGATCGGGGTAAGACGCATGCTTCCGGCAAGTTGCTGTTCGCCTCGCGGATCATTCCCTATCGCGGCTCGTGGCTGGATTTCGAGTTCGATGCGAAGGACATCGTCTTCGCGCGGATCGACCGTCGGCGGAAGCTGCCTGTCACCACGTTGCTCTATGCGCTCGGCCTGGATCAGGACGGCATCATGGAGGCGTATTACAACACCGTCACCTATCGCAATGTGAAGGACAAGGGTTGGGCGACCCCGTTCTTCCCGGACCGCATTCGCGGCACCAAGCCGACGCATGACATCGTCAACGCGGCCAATGGTGAAGTGATCGCGGAGGCCGGCAAGAAGGTCACGCCGCGTACCGTCAAACAGTTGAAGGACAGCGGTGAGGTCGAGGAAATCCTCGTGCCTTACGACGCGATCTTCGGGCGGTCGATCGCACGCGACATCGTGAACCCGAAAACCGGCTACATCTATGCCGAGGCCGGTGCGGAGATCACCGAGGAAATCCTGGCCGAGCTGGCCGAGGCCGGTCACGAGACCATTCCGACCCTCGACATCGATCACGTCAACGTGGGCCCCTATATCCGCAACACCATGGTGGCGGACAAGAACCTCAACCGCGACACCGCGCTGCTGGACATCTACCGCGTGATGCGTCCGGGCGAGCCGCCCACCGTCGAGGCTGCCTCGACGATGTTCGACGCGATGTTCTTCGATTCCGAGCGCTACGACCTGTCCGCGGTTGGTCGGGTGAAGATGAACATGCGTCTGGATCTGGATGCGCCTGACACCATGCGCACCCTGCGCCGTGAGGATATCATCGCCGTCATCAAGGCGCTGGTCGAACTGCGCGACGGCAAGGGCGATATCGACGATATCGACCACCTTGGAAACCGCCGTGTACGTTCCGTCGGGGAACTGATGGAAAACCAGTACCGCGTCGGACTGCTGCGAATGGAGCGTGCCATCAAGGAGCGGATGTCATCGGTCGAGATCGACACGGTGATGCCGCAGGACCTGATCAACGCGAAGCCTGCCGCCGCCGCCGTGCGCGAATTCTTCGGCTCCTCGCAGCTGTCGCAGTTCATGGACCAGACGAACCCTCTGTCGGAAGTCACGCACAAGCGTCGTCTGTCCGCATTGGGGCCGGGCGGTCTGACGCGGGAGCGTGCCGGCTTCGAGGTACGCGACGTTCACCCGACCCATTATGGCCGGATGTGCCCGATCGAAACACCCGAAGGTCCGAATATCGGTCTGATCAACTCGCTGGCATCCTATGCCCGCGTCAACAAGTACGGCTTCATCGAGACTCCTTACCGCGTCGTTACGGACGGCAAGGTCACCGACGAAGTGCAGTACATGTCCGCGACCGAAGAAAGCCGCTACACCATTGCGCAGGCGAACGCCCGCATCGATGACGGCAACATGTTGGCCGACGATCTGGTTTCGACCCGGAAGGCAGGCGAGTTCGAGCTGAACCCGCCCGAGAACGTGACCCTGATCGACGTCAGCCCCAAGCAGCTGGTGTCCGTCGCGGCGTCGCTGATCCCGTTCCTTGAGAACGATGACGCGAACCGCGCGCTGATGGGCTCGAACATGCAACGTCAGGCCGTTCCGCTGGTCAAGGCGGAGGCGCCTTTCGTCGGTACGGGTATCGAGGAAGTCGTGGCACGCGATTCCGGCGCGTCGATCACCGCGGCCCGCGAAGGCGTGGTCGATCAGGTCGATGCGATGCGGATCGTGATCCGCGCCACCGGTGATCTGCACCCGGGCGATGCGGGCGTGGATATCTACCGCCTGCGCAAGTTCCAGCGCTCCAACCAGAACACCTGTATCAACCAGCGTCCGCTGGTGAAGGTGGGTGACCGGGTTCGTCAGGGCGAGGTTGTGGCCGATGGCCCCTCCACCGATCTGGGCGAATTGGCTTTGGGCAAGAACGTTCTGGTCGCGTTCATGCCGTGGAATGGCTACAACTACGAGGATTCCATCCTGATCTCCGAGCGGATCGTGAAGGATGACGTGTTCACATCCATCCACCTGGAGGAGTTCGAGGTTGCTGCGCGTGACACGAAACTCGGACCGGAGGAAGTGACCCGCGATATCCCCAATGTTGGTGAGGAAGCGCTGCGCAACCTCGACGAAGCCGGTATTGTTTATATCGGTGCTGAGGTTGGGCCGGGCGATATTCTGGTCGGCAAGATCACGCCCAAGGGTGAAAGCCCGATGACGCCGGAGGAAAAACTCCTCCGCGCCATCTTCGGTGAGAAGGCATCCGACGTTCGCGACACCTCGCTGCGTCTGCCTCCGGGTGACTACGGCACGGTCGTCGAGGTTCGCGTGTTCAACCGCCACGGTGTGGACAAGGATGAGCGCGCGCTGCAAATCGAGCGTGAGGAGGTCGAACGGCTTCAGCGGGACAAGGACGATGAGCTCGCAATTCTGGAGCGTAACATCTACTCCCGCCTGCGTGAGATGCTCACGGGCAAGACGGTCGTGAAGGGTCCGAAGGGCATCAAGGCCGGCTCGGTTATCGACGACGACATGCTCGACAATACGTTGAGCAAGGGTCTGTGGTGGCAGCTCGCGCTGGAGGAAGAGGACGACGCAAAGGGTGTCGAAGCGCTGCAAGGCCAGTTCGACGCGCAAAAGCGTACGCTCGACCGCCGGTTCGAGGACAAGGTCGACAAGGTTCGTCGTGGCGACGACCTGCCGCCGGGCGTGATGAAGATGGTCAAGGTCTTCATCGCCGTGAAGCGCAAGCTCCAGCCGGGGGACAAGATGGCGGGCCGTCACGGCAACAAGGGTGTCATCTCCCGCGTTGTGCCTGAGGAGGATATGCCCTTCCTCGCCGATGGTACGCCGGTCGATTTCGTTCTGAACCCGCTGGGCGTTCCGTCGCGGATGAACGTTGGTCAGATCCTTGAGACGCACATGGGCTGGGCCGCGCGCGGTCTGGGTGAGAGCATCGCAAACTCACTGGATGAGTATCGCCGTTCCGGTGACATGACCCCGGTGAAGGACGCGATGAAGATCGCCTATGGTGAGGACGTGTACAACGAATCCACCGCCGACATGACCGATGAGGAGTTCCTGGAGGCCGCGGGCAACGTGACCCGTGGTGTTCCGATCGCGACGCCGGTCTTCGACGGCGCGAAGGAGCCTGACGTCAACGATGCGCTGCGGCGTGCCGGTCTGGACGAAAGCGGTCAGTCGGTCGTCTTTGACGGCCGGACGGGTGAGCAGTTCGCGCGCAAGGTGACGGTGGGGGTCAAGTACCTGCTGAAACTGCACCACCTGGTGGACGACAAGATCCACGCCCGTTCGACCGGGCCGTACTCCCTCGTCACGCAGCAGCCGCTGGGTGGTAAGGCACAGTTCGGTGGCCAGCGCTTCGGTGAGATGGAGGTCTGGGCGCTGGAAGCGTACGGCGCCGCCTACACCTTGCAGGAAATGCTGACGGTGAAGTCGGATGACGTCGCGGGCCGGACCAAGGTCTATGAGGCTATCGTGAAGGGCGAGAATGACTTCGAGGCAGGTGTGCCTGAATCGTTCAACGTTCTCGTCAAGGAAATCCGGTCGCTCGGTCTGAATATCGAGCTGCTGGATTCCGAAGCGGAGTGATCGCAAGGCCGGGGGCGGACCGCCGCCCCCGTCTAGCGGCCCGAGGGCCGCGTATTGCCAATGACAGTTAGGATCACAAGATGAACCAAGAGCTTATCAACAACCCGTTCAGCCCGGTTGCCCCGCTCAAGACTTTCGACGAGATCAAGATCTCTCTGGCCTCGCCGGAGCGGATCCTGAGCTGGTCCTTCGGTGAGATCAAGAAGCCGGAAACCATCAACTACCGGACCTTCAAGCCCGAACGGGACGGCCTGTTCTGCGCGCGCATATTCGGTCCGATCAAGGATTACGAGTGCCTGTGCGGCAAGTACAAGCGCATGAAGTATCGCGGGGTGACCTGCGAGAAATGTGGCGTCGAAGTGACGTTGCAAAAGGTCCGTCGTGAGCGGATGGGCCACATCGAACTGGCAGCACCCGTCGCGCATATCTGGTTCCTGAAATCGCTGCCCAGCCGCATCGGCCTGATGCTGGACATGACGCTGCGCGATCTGGAGCGGATCCTGTATTTCGAGCAGTACGTGGTGATCGAGCCCGGCCTGACCGAACTGACCAAGGGCCAGCTGCTGACCGAGGAAGAATTCCTCGACGCCGAGGATCTGTACGGTGCCGATGCGTTCCGCTGCGGCATCGGCGCAGAGGCGATCCGCGAAATGCTGGCCGATATCGACCTGGATGCGGAGGCAGAGCAACTGCGCGCCGATCTGGCCGAAGCGACCGGCGAGTTGAAGCCCAAGAAGATCATCAAGCGTCTGAAACTGGTCGAGAACTTCCTCGATTCCGGTAACCGGCCCGAATGGATGATCCTGACCGTAATCCCCGTGATCCCGCCGGAGCTGCGCCCGCTGGTGCCGCTGGACGGTGGCCGTTTCGCGACCTCCGATCTTAACGATCTGTATCGCCGGGTCATCAACCGGAACAACCGCCTGAAGCGTCTGATCGAGTTGCGCGCGCCGGACATCATCATTCGTAACGAAAAGCGGATGTTGCAGGAATCCGTCGATGCGCTGTTCGACAATGGCCGTCGCGGCCGCGTCATCACGGGTGCGAACAAGCGTCCGTTGAAGTCGCTGTCCGATATGCTCAAGGGCAAGCAGGGCCGCTTCCGTCAGAACCTTCTGGGCAAGCGGGTCGATTTCTCGGGCCGTTCGGTCATTGTGACCGGTCCCGAACTGAAGCTGCACCAATGTGGCCTGCCCAAGAAGATGGCGCTGGAACTGTTCAAGCCGTTCATCTACTCGCGTCTCGACGCGAAGGGCCTCAGCTCGACCGTCAAACAGGCGAAAAAGCTGGTCGAAAAGGAGCGCCCCGAAGTTTGGGATATCCTCGACGAGGTGATCCGCGAGCATCCTGTCATGCTCAACCGTGCGCCGACATTGCACCGTCTGGGCATCCAGGCGTTCGAGCCGGTCCTGATCGAAGGCAAAGCGATCCAGCTGCACCCGCTGGTCTGCTCCGCGTTCAACGCCGATTTCGATGGCGACCAGATGGCGGTTCACGTTCCGCTCAGCATGGAGGCGCAGCTTGAGGCGCGCGTCCTGATGATGTCGACGAACAACGTCCTGTCGCCTGCGAACGGCAAGCCGATCATCGTGCCTTCGCAGGATATGATCCTCGGCCTGTACTACATCACGCTGGCGCGGGATGGGCAAAAGGGTGAGGGCATGATCTTCGGTTCGATCGAAGAGGTCGATCACGCGCTGAACGCCGGTACCGTGCACCTGCATTCCAAGATCACCGCGCGTATTCCGCAGGTGAATGAGGATGGTGAGACTGTGATGCAGCGGTTCGAAACCACGCCGGGCCGTCTGCGTCTGGGCGCGCTGCTGCCGCTGAACGCGAAGGCACCGTTCGACATCGTCAACCGCCTGCTGCGCAAGAAGGAGGTGGCTGAGGTCATCGACACCGTCTACCGCCATTGCGGTCAGAAGGAATCGGTTATCTTCTGCGACCAGATCATGACGCTCGGCTTCACCGAGGCGTTCAAGGCCGGCATCTCGTTCGGCAAGGACGACATGGTCATTCCCGATTCCAAGTGGACCATCGTTGAGGCGGTTCGCGATCAGGTGAAGGAATTCGAGCGCCAGTACATGGACGGTCTGATCACTCAGGGCGAAAAGTACAACAAGGTGGTCGATGCCTGGTCCCAGTGCTCCGACACCGTGGCCGACGCGATGATGGCGGAAATCTCCGCCATGCGGAAGGACGATGCCGGTGCCGAGATGGAACCGAACTCGGTCTACATGATGTCGCATTCCGGTGCGCGTGGCTCCCCCGCTCAGATGAAGCAGCTGGGCGGTATGCGCGGCCTGATGGCCAAGCCGTCCGGTGAGATCATCGAGACGCCGATCGTGTCGAACTTTAAGGAAGGTCTGACCGTGGCGGAGTACTTCAACTCCACCCACGGTGCCCGTAAGGGTCTGGCCGACACCGCGCTCAAGACCGCGAACTCCGGCTATCTGACCCGGCGTCTGGTCGACGTGGCGCAGGACTGCATCGTCAAGATCGACGATTGCGGAACCGACAAGTCGATCACTGCATCTGCCGTCATCACCGATGGCGATGTCGTGGCCAGCCTGTCCGAGCGTATTCTGGGCCGCGTCGCGGCAGAGGATGTGCTGGATCCTGCGGATGAGACACGTGTCATCTGCAAGGAAGGTGAGCTGATCGACGAGCGCATGGCCGATCTGATCGAAGGCGCTGCCGTGCAGTCGATGAAGATGCGTTCGCCGCTGACATGTGAAGCGGACGATGGCATATGCGCACAGTGCTACGGTCGCGACCTCGCACGCGGGACCAAGGTGAATCCTGGTGAAGCTGTCGGCATTATCGCCGCGCAGTCCATCGGGGAACCCGGCACGCAGCTGACGATGCGGACATTCCACATCGGCGGCATCGCGCAGGGTGGTTCGCAATCCTATCTGGAGGCGACGCAGCCCGGTAAGGTCGAGCTTCGCAACAAGAACGTCATCACCAACTCCTCGGGTGAGGTGATCGTTCTGGGCCGCAACATGTCCATCGCTATCATGGATGAGCATGGCGTGGCGCGGGCCGAGTACAAGATGGCCTATGGTTCGACCCTGCTGATCGCGGAAGGTCAGGAAATCGCACGCGGTGACAAGCTCGCCGAGTGGGACCCCTACACCTTGCCGATCATCGCCGAGAAGGACGGCACCGCGAAGTTTGTGGACCTGACGCCCGGTATTTCCGTGCGTGAGGATACGGATGATGCGACCGGCATTTCCCAGCGGATCGTTTCGGATTGGCGCGCGGCCCCCAAGGGCAACGAGCTGAAGCCGGCGATCATCCTCGCGGATGCCGAAGGGGAGCCTGTGCGTCTGGACAACGACAACCCGGCTGCCTACGCAATGTCGGTGGACGCAATTCTGTCGGTCGAGGACGGGCAGGACATGAAGGCCGGCGACGTGCTGGCGCGTATCCCGCGTGAGGGCGCGAAGACGAAGGACATCACTGGTGGTCTGCCGCGTGTTGCCGAACTCTTCGAGGCACGCCGTCCCAAGGATCACGCGATCATCGCGGAGCAGGACGGCTATGTCCGGTTCGGCAAGGACTACAAGAACAAGCGTCGTATCACGCTCGAACCCGCCGACGACACGATGGAAGCGGTCGAGTACCTGGTGCCCAAGGGCAAGCACATCCCAGTGGCCGAAGGCGACTTCGTCCAGAAGGGTGAGTACATCATGGACGGCAACCCGGCCCCCCATGACATCCTCGCCATTCTGGGGATCGAGGCGCTGGCGGACTACCTCATCAATGAGGTTCAGGACGTCTATCGTTTGCAGGGTGTGAAGATCAACGACAAGCACATCGAGGTGATCGTTCGCCAGATGCTGCAAAAGTGGGAGATCACTGAATCCGGTGGAACCACGCTGTTGAAGGGTGAGCAGGTCGACAAGATCGAGTTCGACGAGGCGAACGAAAAGGCGATCTCCAAGGGTGGGGCCCCTGCGAAGGGTGCGCCGATTCTGCTGGGGATCACCAAAGCGTCGCTTCAGACACGCTCGTTCATTTCGGCGGCTTCGTTCCAGGAAACCACGCGGGTGCTGACGGAGGCATCCACGCAGGGCAAGCGGGACAAGCTGATCGGCCTGAAGGAAAACGTCATCGTCGGCCGGTTGATACCGGCAGGCACCGGCGGCGCAACCCACGACATCAAGCGTGTTGCACAGGAGCGGGACAACAAGGTCATCGCCCAGCGTCAGAAGGAGGCCCAGGCCGCCCTGGCCAAGGCAGAGGCGGAAGCCGCAGCCGAGGAACCCGCTGACGAGTAATCCCTCGTCACATGAATTTGGAAAAGCCCCGGTCCGCGCACCGGGGCTTTTTCGTTTCGAACGATGACTTCCCTGAGAGGCAGCTTCACCGGCTCTTTTCACAGGAGGGGGCGGAACCTACCTTGAAGCAAACAGGTTCAGGAGTACGCCATGCTACGCAATGCCCTATCTTCGATCGCGATATCGCTCATGCTCGTCGTGCCAGCGGTCGCGCAGGAGCAGCGACAGGAGGCCCTGGCCGAGGAGGTCCTGCTGCTCAACGGCTTCGACACGCTGACGGAGGATCAGGCCCGCAATCTGGCCAAGGCACCCGAGGGCACCGCCGAGGCCGACCCGAATCTGGCGAATGCCTGGAGCCGACTGGGTGCCAGATTCTTCGCGCCTGAGCCTGTGTTCGATGCGGCGGCGGCAGAATTGGCGGACCTTGCCAGCGTGGAGGAGCTGGAGACCCTCCGCGATTTCTTCGCATCGGGGCTGGGTCAGCGTGTGACCGCGCTGGAGGAGGCGAGCCAGACGCCCGACATGGACGACGTCAACCAGACAGAACTGGGCCATGCCATTCTGGCGAACGACACCGACGCGGACCGTCTGGAGGCATTGCAACGCCTGGCGCTGGCCTTCGGCACGCCAGAGGAAACGGCAGCGATGAGCCTGAATACCCAGTTCGTCTTTCAAAAGGCCCTGAACGAGAATCTGGGCCGCGGGATTCCCGAGGCCGACCTGCTGGCGATGATCATCACGCAGCAGGACGATATGATCGACAGATTGCGCACCGAGTCGGTGGCGGGGAAGGCATTCGTCTATCAGTCGCTGTCCGTGGACGAACTGAACGCCTATAGCGAACTGCTCGAAAGCGAAGCTGGCAAAAAGATGTACGATGCCGTAGAAGCCGGCATGGCGCAGGAATTGCACAGTCAAATGAGAGACTTCGCAGCCGCGTTGGGCGCCGCGATCGGGGCCGAGAACATTTGACGTGGCGCCATTTTTCCCGCATGGGAATGGCTGGTTGACACCATGAAGACTCGGGCGTAGTTTCCGCCCACTTTCATAGGGCCGATTGGTCCCTTGAATACGATATAGCCGAAACTGGCGATGCATGATCCGGGCAGATGCCCCGATCCTCTGAAATTCACGCCATTGCGATCCTCAAGGGGGTCGCGGTGGCTCGTGCGTGCCATGAGGCGCGCATCAGGGCGTTGAACGAACGATAGGGCGAGATAGAATGCCGACGATTCAACAGCTGATCCGCAAGCCGCGGCAGCCAAAGGTCAAGCGCTCGAAGTCGCAGCATCTGGAGGGTTGCCCCCAGAAGCGCGGCGTCTGTACGCGTGTTTACACTACGACTCCGAAGAAGCCGAACTCCGCTATGCGGAAAGTTGCGAAGGTTCGCCTGACCAACGGCTACGAGGTGATTTCCTACATCCCGGGTGAAAGCCACAACCTTCAGGAGCACTCCGTGGTTCTGATTCGTGGCGGCCGGGTGAAGGATCTTCCCGGCGTCCGCTACCACATCCTTCGCGGTGTGCTCGATACGCAAGGCGTCAAGGATCGTCGCCAGCGTCGTTCGAAGTACGGCGCGAAGCGTCCGAAATAAGAAGGAGTTCGCGAGATGTCACGTCGCCATCGCGCCGAGAAACGGGAAGTGCTGCCTGACGCCAAGTATGGCGACAAGGTGCTGACCAAATTCATGAATAACCTGATGTACGACGGCAAGAAATCTGCCGCCGAAAGCATCGTGTACGGCGCGATGACCCGTGTCGAGGAGCGCATTAAGCGTGAGCCGATCGAGGTCTTCCACGAGGCGCTGGACAACATCAAGCCGGCCCTGGAAGTTCGTTCCCGCCGGGTTGGTGGTGCGACCTATCAGGTCCCCGTCGAGGTCCGTCCCGAGCGGCGTGAGGCGCTGGCGATTCGCTGGCTCATCAACGCATCTCGCGCCCGCAACGAGAACACGATGGAAGAGCGCCTCGCAGGCGAGCTGCTCGACGCCGTGAACTCGCGCGGAACGGCCGTGAAGAAACGCGAAGACACGCACAAAATGGCAGAGGCGAACAAGGCCTTCTCCCATTACCGCTGGTAATTCGAGCCTAGAGGACCATCCACATGGCACGCGACTATCCCCTTGAGCGCTACCGGAACTTTGGAATCATGGCGCATATCGATGCAGGTAAGACCACCTGCACCGAGCGGATTCTGTTTTATACCGGCAAGTCTCACAAGATCGGCGAAGTCCATGACGGCGCCGCGACCATGGACTGGATGGAGCAGGAGCAGGAGCGTGGCATCACGATCACCTCTGCTGCGACGACCACGTTCTGGGAGCGTACGTCCTCAGGTGACGAAGCCGAGACGCCGAAGCACCGCTTCAACATCATCGACACGCCCGGTCACGTGGACTTCACCATCGAGGTCGAGCGTTCGCTCGCCGTTCTCGACGGCGCGGTTTGCGTGCTCGACGCGAATGCCGGTGTTGAGCCGCAGACCGAGACCGTCTGGCGTCAGGCCGACCGGTACAAGGTTCCGCGGATCGTGTTCGTCAACAAGATGGACAAGATCGGCGCGGACTTCGACAACTGCGTCGACATGATCCGCAAGCGGACCGGTGCACGTGCGATGCCGATCCAGATTCCGATCGGTGCCGAGACGGAGCTGGAAGGCATCGTCGATCTGGTCACCATGGAAGAGTGGACCTGGGTCGGTGAAGACCTGGGCGCGTCCTGGACTCGTCAGCCCATCCGCGATTCCCTCAAGGATCGCTGCGATGAGTTGCGCGCGGAAATGATCGAGCTCGCCGTCGAAATGGACGACGACGTCATGGAAGCATATCTGGACGGCACTGAGCCGGATGTGGCGACCCTGCGCAAGCTTATCCGCAAGGGCACACTCTCGATGTCCTTCGTTCCCGTGCTGGCCGGTTCCGCGTTCAAGAACAAGGGTGTTCAGCCCCTGTTGAACGCTGTGATCGACTATCTGCCCGGTCCTCTCGACGTTCCTGCCTATATGGGCTTCAAGCCGGGCGACGAGACGGAAACCCGCGATCAGGCACGTCACGCCGATGATAGCGAGCCGTTCTCCGGTCTTGCATTCAAGATCATGAACGATCCGTTCATGGGCACGCTGACCTTCACCCGCGTCTACTCCGGCATGGTCAAGAAGGGCGACAGCTTCCTGAACTCGACCAAGGGCAAGAAAGAGCGCATCGGCCGTATGGTCATGATGCACTCCAACAACCAGGAAGAGATCCAGGAAGCATTCGCAGGCGACATCATCGCGCTTGCGGGCCTGAAGGATACGACGACGGGCGATACGCTTTGCGCGATCAACGCTCCGGTCGTTCTGGAGACGATGACGTTCCCCGATCCCGTGATCGAGATCGCCGTCGAGCCCAAGACGAAAGCGGACCAGGAGAAGATGTCTCAGGGTCTGGCGCGTCTGGCTGCCGAGGATCCCTCCTTCCGTGTGGAAACTGATCTCGAATCCGGTCAGACCATCATGAAGGGCATGGGTGAACTTCACCTCGATATCCTGGTTGACCGCCTCAAGCGGGAATTCAAGGTCGAGGCGAACATCGGTGCGCCGCAGGTTGCCTATCGTGAGACGATCTCTCGCGAGGCGGAAATCGACTACACCCACAAGAAGCAATCTGGTGGTACGGGTCAGTTCGGTCGCGTCAAGATGATCATCACGCCGACGGAGCCGGGCGAGGGCTACTCGTTCGAATCCAAGATCGTCGGCGGTGCCGTGCCCAAGGAGTATATCCCGGGCGTGGAAAAGGGCATCAAGTCCGTCATGGACAGCGGGCCTCTTGCCGGCTTCCCCGTGATCGACTTCAAGGTCGCCCTGATCGACGGCGCGTTCCACGATGTCGACTCCAGCGTGCTGGCATTCGAGATCGCGGCGCGGATGGGTATGCGTGAGGGTCTGCGCAAGGCTGGCGCGAAGCTGCTCGAACCGATGATGAAAGTCGAAGTTCTGACACCGGAAGAATACACCGGGTCGATCATCGGCGATCTGACCTCGCGTCGGGGCATGGTGCAGGGGCAGGATACGCGCGGCAACGCGATCGTCATCGATGCCTTCGTACCGCTGGCCAATATGTTCGGCTACATCAACAACCTGCGTTCCATGTCTTCGGGCCGGGCACAGTTTTCGATGCAGTTCGATCACTACGATGCGGTCCCGTCCAATATCTCGGAAGAGATTCAGGCGAAGTTCGCGTAAGGAGAGGGCTCGATGTTGCGCAGCGCATTTATCGGTGGATTGGCGGCTTTGTCGCTTGTGGGGTGCTCGGAGCCCGGTGTGACGGATTATGTCGCACCGACTCTGGATGCCTCGACCATCCGCTCCGTCACCTTCACGGGTGCGACGGTAGATGCGCGTACGCTGCGCGCCGATATCGAGACCCCCGATTTCAACTCGATCACCGTACGTACGGAGGTCGAGCGGGCCGCACAGAGAGAGCTGGTCTGGGATATCGGGGGAACGCGTTCGTCACGAGTCGAACTGGTGGTGACGGACCTGACCTTCGACGGTGGCGAAGCTGGCCTTTTCGGCCGGGGTGTCGCCGTGATGCGCGGAACAGTGTCCCTGGTGGACGCAGCGACGGGGGCGGAGATTGTCGCCCCCACCGAGATTTTCTCGACCGGTATCGGTTGGGTGGCGGATGGCACGCAGCCTGACATCACCCAAGCCGACAACGGCACCGAGTTGACTGAATTGGCGGAGCAGTTCGTTGCTCGCGCCCGGCGGGTGCTTCTGGGCGCCTGAACGACGAAACACTTGCAATCCTGAAGGGGACTGAGCATGGCGAAGGCAAAGTTCGAGCGGACGAAACCGCACGTAAACATCGGAACGATTGGTCACGTTGATCACGGCAAGACGACGCTGACGGCGGCGATCACGAAGCAGTACGGCGATTTCAAGGCGTATGACGAGATCGACGGCGCACCTGAGGAGAAGGCGCGCGGGATCACCATCTCGACCGCGCACGTGGAGTACGAGACGGAAGCCCGTCACTACGCGCATGTCGATTGCCCGGGCCACGCGGACTACGTGAAGAACATGATCACGGGTGCGGCGCAGATGGACGGCGCGATCCTGGTGGTGAACGCGGCCGACGGCCCGATGCCCCAGACGCGTGAGCACATCCTGCTCGGCCGTCAGGTGGGCATCCCCTACATGGTCGTCTACATGAACAAGGTCGATCAGGTTGACGACGAGGAACTGCTCGAGCTGGTCGAGATGGAGATCCGCGAGCTGCTGTCCTCCTACGACTATCCTGGCGACGACATCCCCGTGATCCCCGGTTCGGCGCTCGCCGCTCTGGAAGGTCGCGACCCCGAGATCGGCGAGCAGTCGATCGCGAAGCTGATGGAAGCTGTCGACAGCTACATCCCGAACCCCGAGCGGGCCGTGGACCAGCCGTTCCTGATGCCGATCGAGGACGTTTTCTCGATCTCCGGCCGCGGTACGGTTGTGACCGGCCGTGTGGAGCGTGGCGTGATCAACGTCGGCGACAGCATCGAGATCGTGGGCATTCGCGACACCAAGACCACGACTTGCACGGGCGTCGAGATGTTCCGCAAGCTGCTGGATCGCGGTGAGGCAGGCGACAACATCGGCGCTCTGCTGCGCGGCATCGACCGTGAAGGCGTTGAGCGTGGTCAGGTTCTGTGCAAGCCGGGTTCGGTGAAGCCGCACACGAAGTTCGAGGCGGAAGCGTACATCCTGACGAAGGAAGAGGGTGGCCGTCACACGCCGTTCTTCGCGAACTATCGCCCGCAGTTCTACTTCCGCACGACGGACGTGACCGGCACGGTGATCCTTCCCGAGGGCACCGAGATGGTGATGCCCGGCGACAACCTGAAGTTCGACGTGGAGCTGATCCAGCCGATCGCGATGGAAGAGAAGCTGCGCTTCGCCATCCGCGAAGGCGGCCGCACCGTCGGCGCTGGCGTCGTCTCCAAAATCCACGAGTAAGCGTACTCGTCGACCCGAATTGTGGCCGGGGATGACCCCGGCCACGCTCTTTGAACACGTTGATGAATGAGGCGACCCCAATGAACGGTCAGAACATTCGCATCCGGCTCAAGGCCTTCGATTACCGCGTACTGGATGCCAGCACGCAGGAAATCGTCTCTACGGCCAAGCGCACAGGTGCAACGGTCCGCGGTCCTATCCCGCTGCCGAACAAGATTGAGAAGTTTACCGTTCTTCGCGGTCCCCACGTGGACAAGAAGAGCCGTGAACAGTTTGAGATCCGCACGCACAAGCGCCTGCTGGATATCGTCGATCCGACACCCCAGACGGTGGACGCGCTGATGAAGCTCGACCTCGCCGCTGGTGTGGACGTTGAAATCAAGCTCTGAGGGGGCGAAAATGTTGCGTTCCGGAGTAATCGCTAAGAAACTGGGCATGACCCGGTTGTTCATGGAAGACGGACGGCAGATCCCTGTCACCGTGCTTCAGATGGATGGATGTCAGGTCGTCGCACAGCGCACCGCGGATCGGGACGGCTACACTGCCGTTCAGCTCGGCGTCGGCAATGTGAAGGCGAAGAACGTCAGCCAGCCCATGCGGGGTCACTTCGCTGTTGCGAAGGTCGAGCCCAAGCGCAAGCTGGCCGAATTCCGCGTCAGCGAAGACAACATGATCGGTGTCGGTGAGGAAATCACCGCGGATCATTACTTCGCTGGTCAATATGTGGACGTTGCCGGCACCTCGATCGGTAAGGGTTTTGCAGGTGCGATGAAGCGCCACAACTTCGGCGGCCTGCGGGCCTCGCATGGTGTGTCCGTTTCCCACCGTTCGCACGGCTCCACCGGTCAGTGTCAGGATCCGGGCAAGGTCTTCAAGGGTAAGAAGATGGCTGGTCACATGGGCTCTGCCCGCGTGACGACCCAGAACCTGGAAGTCATCAAGACGGACAGCGACCGTGGCCTGATCATGGTCAAGGGCGCGGTTCCGGGCTCCAAGGGTGGCTGGGTGACGATCAAGGACGCGGTGAAAAAGCCGCTGCCCGAGAACGTGATCCTTCCTGCCGCGCTGAAGTCCGCCGCCGAGGAAGCCGCGAAGGCCGCAGCCGAGGCAGAAGCCGCAGCAGCAGCCGAGGCAGAAGCAGCCGCAGCGGCAGCCGCCGCTGAGGAGCAGGCCGCGATCGAAGCAGCCGAGGCGGAAGCCGCGACTGAGGACGCCGCACCTGAAGAAGGGGGTGAGGACAAATGAAACTCGACGTAATCAACCTCGATGCCGGTTCGGCAGGCTCGATCGAGCTGGACGATTCCGTCTTCGGGCTGGAGCCGCGCGCAGACATTCTGCACCGCATGGTTCGTTGGCAGCGTGCACGTGCCCAGCAGGGTACGCACTCGGTCAAGGGTCGTTCGGAGGTCAGCTACTCGACCAAGAAGATCTATCGTCAGAAGGGCACCGGCGGCGCACGTCACGGTTCCCGCAAGGCGCCGATCTTCCGCAAGGGTGGTGTCTACAAGGGCCCAACCCCGCGCAGCCACGGTCACGATCTGACCAAGAAGTTCCGCAAGCTGGGCCTGCGTCACGCGCTCAGCGCCAAGATGACGGCCGGTGAGCTGGTCGTGATCGAAAGCGCGGCAATGACGGAAGCGAAGACGGCCGAGCTGTCCAAGCGTCTGAACAAGCTGGGCTGGAAGCGCGCGCTGATCATCGACGGTGCGGACGTGGACGACAACTTCGCCCGCGCAGCGCGCAACATTGAAACCCTCGACGTTCTGCCGAGCATCGGTGCCAACGTGTACGATATCCTCAAGAAGGATACGCTGGTTCTGACCAAGGCGGGCGTCGAAGCACTGGAGGCTCGACTGAAATGAGCGCCAAGGCAGAACTCTACGACGTGATTCGTCGTCCGATCATCACGGAAAAAAGCTCGCTGGCCTCCGAGGCCAATGCGGTGGTTTTCGAAGTGGCGATCGACGCGAACAAGCCCCAGATCAAAGAAGCGGTCGAAGGTCTGTTCAACGTCAAGGTGAAGACGGTCAACACCACCGTCACCAAAGGCAAGGTCAAGCGGTTCCGCGGTCGCCTCGGCACCCGCAAGGACGTGAAGAAGGCATATGTGACGTTGGAGGAAGGTAATTCCATCGACGTCAGCACTGGCCTCTGAGTTGGACCTCTGCTAGAGAGCAACGACTCACGGCCCTCGCCCACGCGGCGGGGGCCGTGCAATTTTCAAGACGAAGCAAACGGATGACAGCAAGATGGCATTGAAGTCGTATAAGCCGACAACGCCTGGCCAGCGCGGGCTGGTTCTGATCGACCGTTCGGAGCTTTGGAAAGGTCGCCCCGTCAAATCCCTCACCGAGGGTCTGACGAAGAACGGCGGCCGGAACAATACCGGACGGATCACCATGCGCCGCAAGGGCGGCGGGGCGAAGCGTCTCTACCGGATCGTGGATTTCAAGCGTCGCAAGTTCGACGTGTCCGCGGCAGTGGAGCGGATCGAGTATGATCCCAACCGGACGGCGTTCATCGCCCTCCTGAAATACACCGATGGTGAGCAGGCCTACGTGCTGGCACCGCAGCGCCTCGCCGTTGGCGATATGGTCGTCGCGGGTGAGAAGGTCGACGTGAAGCCGGGCAATGCGATGCCCTTCACCGGCATGCCCATCGGTACGATCGTTCACAACATCGAGTTGAAGCCGGGCAAGGGCGGTCAGATCGCACGTGCTGCGGGCTCCTACGCTCAGTTCGTCGGTCGTGATGGTGGCTACGCGCAGTTGCGCCTGTCCTCGGGCGAGCTGCGCCTGGTGCGTCAGGAATGCATGGCGACGGTGGGTGCGGTTTCCAACCCCGACCACTCGAACCAGAACCTGGGTAAAGCGGGCCGCAACCGGCACAAGGGCATCCGTCCTTCTGTCCGTGGTGTCGTCATGAACCCGATCGATCACCCGCATGGTGGTGGTGAAGGCCGGACTTCGGGTGGTCGTCACCCGGTGACCCCGTGGGGCAAGCCGACCAAGGGTGCACGCACCCGCACCAACAAAACGACTGACAAGTATATCTTGCGGTCGCGCCACCAGCGTAAGAAATAAGGAGGCCTGACACATGGCACGTTCAGTCTGGAAAGGCCCGTTCGTCGATTCCTACGTTCTCAAGAAAGCTGAGAAATCGCGGGAATCCGGTCGCAATGAGGTCATCAAGATCTGGTCCCGTCGTTCGACGATCCTGCCCCAATTCGTGGGTCTGACCTTCGGCGTCTACAATGGCAAGAAGCACATCCCGGTCAACGTGACCGAGGATATGATCGGCCAGAAATTCGGTGAGTATTCGCCCACGCGGACCTATTACGGTCACGCGGCGGACAAGAAAGCGAAGCGGAAGTAATCATGGGACAGACAAAGAACCCCCGCCGCGCCGCGGATAACGAGGCGATCGCGATCAGCTCGATGTTGCGCACCTCGCCGCAGAAGCTCAACCTTGTGGCTCAGATGATCCGCAACAAGCCCGTCGACAAGGCGCTGGTCGATCTGACCTTCTCCAAGAAGCGGATCGCGGCAGATGTGAAGAAATGCCTTCAGTCCGCCATCGCCAACGCTGAGAACAACCACGGTCTCGACGTGGACGAACTGGTCGTTGCTGAGGCATATGTCGGTAAGACGATGGTCATGAAGCGCGGACGTCCGCGGGCACGTGGCCGCTTCGGCAAGATCCTGAAGCCGTTCAGCCAGGTCACGATCAAGGTTCGCCAGGTCGGCGCAGTCGAGGAGCAAGCCTAATGGGAAATAAAATCAACCCAATCGGTCTGCGCCTGCAGATCAACCGTACTTGGGACAGCCGCTGGTATGCGGATACGAAGGATTACGGTGGGCTTCTGCACGAAGACATCAAGATCCGTGAGTATATCCACAAGAACCAGAATCAGGCTGGCATCAGCCGGATCATCATCGAGCGTCCTCACCGCAAGTGCCGCGTGACCATCCATGCCGCGCGGCCTGGTGTGATCATCGGTAAAAAAGGTGCTGACATCGAGACGCTGCGCAAGGAACTTGCGAAGCTGACCGACAGCGAACTGCACCTGAACATCGTCGAGGTCCGCAAGCCGGAGATCGACGCGCGTCTGGTCGCGGAGAACATCGCCCAGCAGCTTGAGCGTCGTGTCTCGTTCCGTCGTGCGTTGAAGCGTGCAGTCCAGAACGCCATGCGCATGGGTGCCCTGGGCATCCGGATCAACGCAGCCGGTCGTCTGGGCGGCGCGGAGATCGCGCGGACCGAATGGTATCGTGAGGGCCGCGTGCCCCTGCACACCCTGCGGGCCGATATCGATTACGCACATGTCGAGGGCAAGACCGCCTACGGCATCATCGGCATCAAGGTCTGGATCTTCAAAGGTGAGATCATGGATCACGATCCGTCCGCGCGTGATCGTCGTCACGAAGAACTGCAATCCGGTGGCCGCCCTGGTGGTCGTCCCGGCGGTCGCGACCGCTGAGCCGCGTGAAGGAGAGAACACATGCTTTCGCCAAAGCGCACGAAATTTCGTAAGCAGTTCAAGGGCCGCATTCATGGCAATGCCAAGGGTGGCTCCGAACTGAACTTCGGCCAGTTCGGTCTGAAGGCAACGACGCCCGAGCGCGTCACTGCCCGTCAGATCGAGGCAGCCCGTCGTGCCATGACGCGCCACATGAAGCGTCAGGGCCGGGTCTGGATCCGCATCTTCCCCGACGTGCCCGTCACGTCGAAGCCCACCGAAGTCCGGATGGGTAAGGGTAAGGGTTCGGTCGATTACTGGGCAGCCAAGGTCAAGCCGGGCCGCGTCATGTTCGAGATCGACGGTGTTTCCGAGCCGATCGCTCGTGAGGCCCTGCGCCTCGCCGCGATGAAGCTGCCGGTCAAATGCCGCTTCATCGAGCGTGAAGACTGGTAAGTCGTCTCGACGATCCGATTTTTGGAAAGCCCCGGTACAAGCCGGGGCTTTTCTGTTTCTACCCCCGTTAGCCCCCCCGCCGCGTGGGACACCCTGTCATTCGGGACTAAGGACTTGCACTGAGGGGGGAAGGGGTCTATGCGGGCCGCTCAATCATTGAATCCACCGGAATCAGTGTCACCCGATTTTGGGCACTCCGGTGATGTTTGAAAGGAAGACGGCATGAACGCCGCTGAATTGCGAGACAAGACGCCTGACCAGCTGAAGGATCAGCTCGTCGCGCTGAAAAAGGAGGCCTTCAACCTCCGCTTCCAGGGGGCCACGGGCCAGTTGGAAAACACCGCACGTATCCGCACCGTCCGTCGTGACGTCGCGCGCGTGAAGACCGTATTGAATCAGAAAGCCGCTGCCGCGGCTGGCGAGGAGTGATCGATGCCTAAGCGTATTCTCTCTGGCGTCGTGACCAGCGACAAGAACGAGCAGACCATCACCGTACAGGTTGGCCGCTCGACCACGCACCCGCTGTTTCACAAGGTGATCCGTTCGTCCAAGAAGTACCGGGCGCACGACGAGAACAACACGTACAAGGTCGGCGATGCGGTTCGCATCATCGAATGTGCGCCGCGTTCGAAGACGAAACGTTGGGAAGTTCTGGAAGACGCAGCCGCGTCCGCCGAATAACCGACATCAACGAAACCGTGGGGATAATCCCCACAGGTCGGGAGACAACCTATGATTCAGGTAGAGACAAACCTGGATGTTGCTGACAACTCCGGCGCGCGCCGGGTTCAGTGCATCAAGGTTCTCGGCGGGTCCAAGCGTAAGTACGCTTCCGTCGGCGACATCATTGTCGTGTCCGTGAAAGAGGCGATTCCTCGGGGCCGTGTAAAGAAGGGTGACGTCCGCAAGGCCGTCGTCGTTCGCACAGCCAAGGAAGTTCGTCGCGAGGACGGCACGGCTATCCGTTTTGACCGCAACGCCGCGGTGATCTTGAACACGGCAGGCGAGCCCGTCGGCACCCGGATCTTCGGACCGGTTGTGCGTGAGCTGCGCGCCAAGAACTTCATGAAGATCATCTCGCTCGCACCGGAGGTGCTGTAAGATGGCTGCCAAACTCCGCAAAGGCGACAAGGTCGTCGTGCTTGCCGGTAAGGACAAGGGCCGCGAGGGTGAGATCACCCAAGTGATGCCGCAGGCCGGCAAGGCTGTCGTTTCTGGCATCAACGTCGCGATCCGCCACACCCGTCAAACGCAGGACACGCAGGGCGGCCGCATCTCGAAAGAGGCGCCGATCCAGCTGAGCAACCTCGCGCTCGTCGATCCCAAGGATGGTGGCGCAACCCGCGTCGGTTTCCGCATGGAAGACGGCAAGAAGGTGCGTTTCGCAAAGAAATCCGGGGAGACGATCAATGCTTGATGCAGCGACTTACACCCCGCGTCTCAAGACGCTGTACCGTGACACCATCCGTGCGGCCTTGAAGGAAGAGTTTTCCTACAAGAACGACATGATGATCCCGCGTCTGGACAAGATCGTCCTGAACATGGGTGTTGGTGAGGCGGTTGCCGACTCCAAGAAGATCAAGGCAGCGCATGACGATCTGATGAAGATCGCAGGTCAGAAGCCGGTCATCACCAAGGCCAAGAAATCCATCGCGGGTTTCAAGGTGCGTGAAGAGATGCCCCTGGGTGTCAAGGTCACGATCCGTGGCGACCGCATGTATGACTTCATGGACCGTCTCGTGAACGTGGCTCTGCCGCGCGTGCGCGATTTTCGTGGCGTTTCCGGCAAGAGCTTTGACGGTCGTGGCAACTATGCCATGGGCCTGAAAGAGCACATCGTGTTCCCCGAGATCAATTTCGACCAGGTCGATCAGATGTGGGGAATGGATATCGTGATTTGCACCAACGCAAAGACCGATGCCGAAGCCAGAGCGCTGTTGAAGCAATTCAACATGCCCTTCACCAGCTGAGCCGCGGAGACAAGATATGGCGAAGAAATCCATGATCGAGCGGCAGAAGAAGCGCGAGCGTCTCGTTGCCAAATATGCCGATAAGCGTGCGGAGCTGAAAGCCCGTGCAAATGATGAGTCCCTGGATCGCTCCGAGCGGTTCAAGGCGCGTATGGAGCTTGCAAAGCTGCCGCGCAACTCGTCGCCCACCCGTCTCAACAACCGCTGCGAAATTACCGGTCGCCCGCGCGCTTACTATCGTAAGCTGCGGATGAGCCGGATCGCGCTGCGGGATTATGCCTCGATCGGGCAGATCCCCGGCATGGTTAAGTCCAGCTGGTAAGGAGGATTTGATATGTCTATGAACGATCCTCTCGGCGATATGCTGACCCGCATTCGCAATGCGCAGATGCGCGGCAAGACCTCCGTGGTTTCGCCCGCGTCCAAGGTTCGCGCCTGGGTGCTCGACGTTCTGGTTGCCGAGGGCTATGTCCGCGGCTACGAGGCGATTACCGGTGCAGACGGCCATCCGGCCCTGCGCATCGAGCTGAAATATTTTGACGGCGCCCCGGTCATCCGGGAGCTGAAGCGCGTTTCGACCCCCGGTCGTCGCGTGTATTCGGGCGTCAAGGAAATTCCGCAGGTCCGTCAGGGCCTCGGCGTGGCCATCGTTTCCACCCCGCGTGGCGTTATGTCCGACGCGCAGGCACGTTCCGCCAATGTTGGTGGCGAAGTGCTCTGCACCGTATTTTAAGGAAGGGTAGACAATGTCTCGTATCGGGAAAAAACCGATCGACCTTCCCGGTGGCGTCAGCGCTACCGTTTCGGGTCAGACGATCGAAGTAAAGGGGCCGAAGGGCGTCCGTTCCTTCACCGCAACCGACGATATCGATTTGCGGATCGAGGAGAACGCCGTTTCTGTCATGCCGCGTGGCAAGTCCAAGCGCGCACGGCAGCAGTGGGGAATGTCCCGTACCCAGGTTGCGAACCTGGTGCAGGGTGTCACCACCGGCTTCAAGAAAGAACTCGAAATCAACGGCGTTGGTTATCGTGCCGCAGTTCAGGGCAAGGTCCTGAAACTGTCGCTCGGCTACAGCCACGACGTGGACTTCGAGATCCCCGAGGGTGTTACGGTTACGGCGTCCAAGCCGACCGAACTCACCGTCGAGGGGTCCGATCAGCAATTGGTCGGGCAGGTCGCGGCAAATATCCGCGAATGGCGCAAACCCGAACCTTACAAGGGTAAAGGCATCAAATACAAAGATGAATTTATCTTCCGTAAGGAAGGCAAGAAGAAGTAAGGAGCGTTTCACATGGCAAATTCCAAACGTGATCTGTTCCAGAAGCGCCGCCTGCGCGTCCGGAACAAACTGCGGAAGACGGCGAATGGCCGTCCCCGCCTGAGCGTCCACCGCTCGTCCAAGAACATCTCGGTGCAGATCATCGACGACGTTCAGGGAGTGACCCTTGCATCCGCCTCCACCTTGGAGCCGGGTCTGGGTGTCGTGGGCAAGAATAACGTCGAAGCGTCCGCGAAGGTCGGCGCCGCGATTGCCGAGCGGGCGAAGGAAAAGGGCGTCGAAACCGTCTATTTCGACCGTGGTGGCTTCCTGTTCCACGGGAAAGTCAAGGCACTCGCGGATGCTGCCCGCGAGGGCGGCCTGAAGTTCTGAGGAGGCGATAATGGCACGTGAAGACAATCGCCGGGGCGGTCGCGATCGCGACGAGAACCCGGAATTCGCCGATCGCCTCGTTGCGATCAATCGGGTTTCCAAGACGGTGAAGGGTGGTAAGCGCTTCGGCTTTGCAGCTCTCGTCGTTGTAGGGGACCAGAAGGGCCGCGTCGGCTTCGGCAAGGGCAAGGCACGGGAAGTTCCCGAGGCAATCCGCAAGGCCACGGAGAGCGCCAAGCGCTCGATGATCCGTGTGCCCCTGCGTGAGGGTCGGACGCTGCACCACGACATGCAGGGCCGTCATGGCGCTGGCAAGGTCGTGATGCGGACCGCTCCTCAGGGTACCGGCATCATCGCCGGCGGCCCGATGCGCGCCGTGTTCGAGATGTTGGGAATTCAGGACGTGGTGGCGAAATCCACCGGGTCGCAGAACCCCTACAACATGATCCGCGCCACGCTGGACGGTTTGACCAAGGAGTCCTCTCCACGTCAGGTCGCGCAGCGTCGTGGCAAGAAGGTCGGCGATATCCTGGGCAATCCCGACGCAGCTCCTGCTGACGTCGAAGAGACGGTGGAGGCATAAGACATGGCTACCATCGTCATCAAGCAGATCGGCTCCCCGATCCGTCGCCCCAAGGATCAGCTCGCGACCCTCAAGGGTCTGGGCCTGAACAAGATGCACAAGACCCGCGAACTGGAGGATACTCCTTCGGTACGCGGCATGATCGCGAAACTCCCCCACATGGTGGAGATCGTCGAAGAGAAGGCGTAAGCTGCTTTTCGATATTCGGAATGTGCGGGGCGACACTGATGTGTCGCCCCGTTTCCGTTCAGGTGGCTGGATGCGGGGGCTGGTTGGGGAAACCCTGCCGGTCGCGATGCGATGGCCAGTGCAAGCGATCGACCTTCGGGTGCGGCGTCCGATCTGTTGCCATTGCTGGTCGAGAAGAACCCATCGCTTGCCCTTCCCCGACAGCTTCCGTATAGCCCTGCAATGACCTTTCGGGTCCGAATCGAATCTATCAACGCCGTGGTCCCCGTTTCTCGCTCGGTGGGCGTATCCGGCAATAGGAGAGCGACATGAAACTCAATGAACTGCGCGACAATCCTGGCGCGACGAAAGACAAGAAGCGCATCGGTCGCGGCCCCGGCTCCGGCAAGGGCAAGATGGGTGGCCGTGGTATCAAAGGTCAGAAATCCCGCTCGGGTGTGGCGATCAATGGCTACGAGGGTGGCCAGATGCCGCTCTACCAGCGTCTGCCCAAGCGCGGCTTCAACGTGCCGAACCCCAAAAAATACGCCGTCATCAATATCGGCCTGATCCAGAAGTTCGCTGACGCGGGCAAGCTGGACATCAAGGGCGACATTGATGAGGATGCACTGATCGCCTCCGGTCTGGTGCGTCGCAAGCTGGACGGTGTGCGCGTTCTGGCAAAGGGCGAGATCTCGTCCGCCGTCAAGCTGCACGTGACCGGCGCCTCCAAGGGTGCGGTCGAGGCGATCGAGAAGGCTGGCGGCTCCGTGACGATCACGGCTGCGGCAGCGGACGAAGCGTCGGCGGAATGAAGGTTGTGGGGGCGTGCTGCGCCCTCTACATCTACCACTGAACTTTCGCGCCGCCTGAGCCATCCCGGTTCGGCGGCGCAATCATGGAGGGGCCACAGATGGCATCCGCAGCGGAACAGATGGCCGCGAACATGAGCTGGAGCACCTTTGGCAAGGCCAAGGAGCTGCAACAGCGCATCCTGTTCGCCCTCGCACTTCTCATCGTCTATCGCGTCGGGACATATATTCCGGTTCCCGGCATCGACACGGTACAGCTTCGCGAATTCTTCGAAAGTGCGCAGTCCGGGCTGGGCGGCATGGTGAACATGTTCACCGGCGGCGCGATCAGCCGGATGGCGGTCTTCTCGCTGGGGATCATGCCGTATATCTCGGCCTCGATCATCGTTCAGTTGCTCACCTCGATGTGGCCGCGTCTGGAGCAGATCAAGAAGGAGGGTGAGCAGGGGCGCCGCAAGATCAACCAGTACACCCGCTACGGCACCGTCCTGCTGGCCCTCTTCCAGGGCTACGGCATCGCTGTTGGGCTGGAATCCGGGGGGCTTGCGCTCGACCCGGGCTGGTTCTTCCGCGCGTCCACCGTCATCACGCTTGTCGGCGGCACGATGTTCCTGATGTGGCTGGGCGAGCAGATTACCGCTCGCGGGATCGGCAACGGGATCTCGCTGATCATCTTCGTCGGCATCATCGCGGAGCTTCCTGCCGCTCTTGCCCAGTTTTTCGAAGCGGGACGCACCGGCGCCATCAGCGCGGGTGTCGTCATCGGTGTGATCATCATGGCCGTTGTTGTGATCGCCTTCGTGGTCTTCATGGAACGGGCGCTGCGCAAGGTTCACATTCAGTATCCGCGCCGCCAGGTTGGCAACAAGATGTATGGCGGCGAGTCCTCTCACCTGCCCATCAAGTTGAACCCGGCCGGCGTGATTCCGGCGATCTTTGCCTCATCGCTGCTGCTACTGCCGCAGACGGTGGCCACGTTCTCGGCCGGTGGTGGTTCGGGCGTGCTGAGCTACATCTCCGCCTATCTGGGGCGTGGACAACCGCTGAACCTGCTGTTCTTCGGCGGCATGATCGTGTTCTTCGCGTATTTCTACACGGCGAACGTGGCGTTCAAGACGGAGGATGTCGCGGACAACCTAAAGAAACAGGGCGGGTTCGTGCCCGGTCTGCGTCCCGGCAAGCGAACTGCCGAATATCTGGATTATGTCGTATCGCGCCTGCTCGTCATCGGCTCCGCCTATCTGGTCGCCGTTTGCCTGCTGCCTGAGCTGCTGATCTCGCAACTGGCGGTCCCGTTCTACTTCGGCGGTACGTCGTTGCTGATTGTCGTGTCCGTCTCAATGGATACGGTCAGTCAGATTCAAAGCCACATGCTTGCCCATCAATACGAAAGCCTCATTGAAAAATCGAAGCTGGGTGGTAAAGGTACGCGCAAGAAAAAACCACTGGGACGCCACTGATGAACATAATTTTGCTTGGACCGCCGGGCGCGGGCAAGGGCACGCAGGCCCGAACCCTCGTCGAGGAACGTGGACTGGTGCAGCTTTCGACCGGGGACATGTTGCGGGCGGCCAAAAGCTCCGGCACAGAAATGGGCAACCGCGTGGCCGAGGTCATGGCGCGTGGCGATCTGGTCACGGATGAAATCGTCATCGGCTTGATCGAGGAACGTCTCACCGCGGATGGGGGGGGCAACGGCTTCATCTTCGACGGGTTCCCGCGCACATTGGCGCAGGCCGACGCCCTGGGTGAGCTGTTGGAGAAGCAGGGTCAGACTTTGCAGGCTGTGATCGAGATGCGCGTGAACGACGACGCTCTCGTCGCGCGGGTCACGGGGCGCGCGACCTGCGCGACCTGTGGTGAGGTCTATCACGATCAGACCCGGCCGATCCCCGAGGATGGCAAATGTGTGAAATGTGGCGGTACGGAATTTACCCGGCGCGCGGATGACAACGAAGACGCCATGCGCAACCGGCTTCTGACATATTACCGCGAGACGTCGCCGCTGATCGGCTATTACTACGCCCACGGCAAGTTGCGCTCGATCGACGGGCTGGGTGCGATCGATGAGGTCAAGGCGCGTGTGGACGGTGCGTTGAGCGCCTGATCCCCTTGTCTGTAACTTCAGGTATTGACGTGCGGGGAAGGTCCGCTATAAAGCGCGCCTTCCCCGTGAGTGGGAGAATCAGATTCCACGGAATCTTTCTATCGGACCATCGGCAATCATGACGGTGGTCCTTCGTTGTGAAAAAAGGTTCTGGGATCACGGAACCGCAACCGGACTGGAGAATATCCTTGGCGCGTATTGCAGGCGTTAACATCCCGACGAACAAGCAGGTGCAGATCGCTCTCACCTACGTACACGGCATTGGCCGTTCTTCCGCAGTTGAGATTTGCGAAGCGACCGGCATTGCGCCGACGACGCGCGTCAACGAGCTCAGCGATGCGGATGCCCTGAAACTGCGTGAGCACATCGACGCGAATTTCACCGTCGAGGGTGATCTTCGTCGTGAAAACTCGATGAACGTGAAACGTCTGATGGATCTGGGCTGCTATCGCGGCCTGCGTCACCGTCGCGGTCTGCCCGTGCGCGGTCAGCGGACCCACACGAATGCCCGCACCCGCAAAGGCCCCGCGAAGGCCATTGCCGGCAAGAAGAAATAAGGAGGCTTAGACATGGCTCGTGAAAAAGTACGCGCGAAGAAAAAAGTCTCCAAGAACATCTCGGCAGGCGTCGCGCACGTGAACTCTTCGTTCAACAACACGAAGATCCTGATCTCCGACGCGCAGGGCAATGCGATTGCATGGTCCTCGTCGGGCACCATGGGCTTCAAGGGATCGCGCAAATCGACCCCTTACGCTGCTCAGGTTGCTGCCGAGGATGCTGGCCGCAAGGCGCAGGAGCATGGAATGCGCACGCTCGACGTCGAAGTGCAGGGGCCCGGTTCCGGTCGTGAAAGCGCACTGCGCGCCCTGGCTGCCGTTGGCTTCACCATCACGGCGATCCGTGACGTGACCCCGATGGCACATAATGGCTGCCGTCCGCCGAAGCGCCGCCGCGTCTGATCCGCGACACTATCGAATCTGGGGTGCGTGCAGGCAGGACCTGCCCGCACTCCAACCCGTTTGAAGCCAGCATTGCGATGGATGACTTCGAACTTGGTGAATCCCTCGGGTGTTCCCGGCAAAGGATCCGGCAGGGAACTGGTATGGAGGATATTAGATGATCCACAAGAACTGGCAGGCGCTCATCCGCCCCTCCGGGCTCGACATCAAGCCGGGCAACGATCCCAAGCGCTTTGCGACGGCATCGGCAGAACCGCTGGAGCGTGGCTTCGGCCTGACGCTGGGCAACGCGCTGCGTCGCGTGCTGATGAGCTCGCTTCAGGGTGCCGCGATCACATCCGTGCAGATCGACGGCGTTCTGCATGAATTCTCGTCCGTGGCCGGCGTTCGGGAAGACGTGACAGACATCGTTCTGAACCTCAAGGGCGTTGCTCTCTCGATGGAAGTGGACGGACCCAAGCGTCTGTCGATCTCCGCCAAGGGGCCGGGTCTGGTGACGGGCGCAGACATCTCCGAGAGTGCGGGAATCGAGGTTCTGAACAAGGACCACGTGATCTGTCACCTCGACGATGGTGCCTCCGTCTACATGGAATTGACGGTCGAAAACGGCAAGGGCTACGTCGCGGCGGACAAGAACCGCCCCGAGGATGCTCCGATCGGCCTGATTTCCGTCGATGCGCTGTTCTCCCCAGTGCGCAAGGTCAGCTACAAGGTGGAGCCGACCCGCGAGGGGCAGGTGCTCGACTATGACAAGCTGACCCTGAGCGTCGAAACCGACGGTTCGATTTCCCCTGATGATGCGATCGCCTATGCGGCCCGCATTCTTCAGGACCAGCTCAACGTCTTCGTCAACTTCGACGAGCCCGAGGCCGCGACGCGCGCTGAGGAAGAGGATGATCTGGAGTTCAACCCGCTTCTGCTCAAGAAAGTGGACGAACTGGAACTGTCCGTCCGTTCTGCGAACTGTCTGAAGAACGACAACATTGTCTATATCGGCGATCTGATCCAGAAGACCGAAGCGGAAATGTTGCGCACGCCGAACTTCGGCCGTAAATCCTTGAACGAGATCAAGGAAGTGCTGACCGGAATGGGCCTGCACCTGGGCATGGACATCGTCGATTGGCCGCCGGAGAACATCGAGGATCTGGCCAAGAAGTACGAAGACCAGTTCTGATCGGTTAACCGATCAGAACTGCCCCGGACCCGATCCGGGGCGTGGCACTGACATCGCGAGCGGCCCCGGACCCGATCCGGGGCAGGTCGCTAGAATACACCACTGGGCAATCACGCCCCAAGGAGAGCGGCCACCACGCATGGACCGCCGGACAAAGCATAAAAGTATAGAAGGAATAGAAATATGCGTCACGGTAATGGCTACCGCAAACTCAACCGGACCCACGAGCACCGCAAGGCGATGTTCGCGAACATGGCTGTGTCCCTGATCGAGCATGAGCAGATCAAGACCACCCTGCCCAAGGCGAAGGAACTGAAGCGGATCATCGACAAGCTGATCACGCTGGGCAAGAAGGGCGACCTGCACGGTCGTCGTCTGGCCCACGCTCAGCTGAAGCAGGATCACGCCGTCGCGAAGCTGATGGACATCCTCGGACCGCGTTACGCCGACCGCAACGGTGGTTACGCGCGTGTTCTGAAGGCCGGTTTCCGCTATGGTGACATGGCACCGATGGCGATCATCGAGCTGGTCGATCGCGACACCTCCGCGAAAGGTGCCGGTGATAAGGCGCGTGTCGCCGCCGAGGATGCCGCTGCCGAGTAAGGCCGACCGCACCCTTCGAAACTCCAAACCCCGGCCATTGTGCCGGGGTTTTTCGTTCCGGTTTTCGTAAGTGTCGGCAACCAAGTCTCGGCAACGGCGTCAAATCCGAATTTGCGCATTCTCTATCGCAGGACTATCTGCTGGTCATGGCTGATCTGTTCGACACCTCCACGCCCGCAGGACGGGACATGCCGCGTCCGCTGGCGGATCGTATGCGCCCTGCGACCTTGGCTGAGGTGATCGGTCAGGATCACGCATTGGGACCGCAGGGGCCGCTGGGGGCGATGCTTGCGGCGGGCAATCTCGGCTCCGTTATTTTCTGGGGGCCTCCAGGCGTGGGGAAGACCACGATCGCGCGGCTTCTGGCGGCGGAAACGGATCTGAGTTTCGTGCAGATCAGCGCCATTTTCACAGGCGTCCCCGATTTACGCAAAATCTTTGAAGCGGCGAAGATTCGGCGCGCCAATGGCGGCGGCACGCTGCTGTTCGTCGATGAAATCCATCGGTTCAACAAGGCTCAGCAGGACGGATTCCTGCCGCATATGGAGGACGGCACGATCGTGCTGGTCGGGGCCACGACCGAGAATCCCAGTTTCGAACTGAACTCCGCTTTGTTGAGCCGGGCGCAGGTCATCACGCTCAAGCGCCTCGATCTGACCGCGTTGGAACGGATTCTGCAACGGGTGGAGAAATCCGACGGGGCCTTGCCACTGGACGGCCCCGCGCGTGAGGCGCTGACCGAAATGGCCGATGGCGACGGGCGGGCCTTGCTCAACCTGGCCGAGCAGGTGCTGAGTTGGGGGGCGAGTGAGCCGGTGGGGATTGAGGCCCTGACATCGCGTTTGACCCGCCGCGCAAGCAAATACGACAAGTCGGGCGAGGAGCATTACAACCTGATTTCCGCCCTGCACAAATCGGTGCGCGGCTCGGACCCGGATGCGGCGCTGTACTGGCTGGGGCGGATGCTTCAGGGGGGCGAGGATCCGCGTTATCTGGCCCGGCGGATCACCCGTATGGCGGTGGAGGATATCGGCCTGGCCGATCCGCAGGCGCAGGCCGTGTGCCTGCAAGGCTGGGACACCTATGAACGGTTGGGAAGCCCCGAGGGCGAACTGGCGCTGGCGCAGGCGGTGATCTACCTCGCGCTCGCGCCGAAATCCAATGCGGGGTACAGTGCCTACAAGGCGGCGATGGCCTCGGCCAAGGCTCATGGCTCCGAACCGCCGCCCAAACATATCCTCAACGCCCCGACCCGTTTGATGAAGGATGAGGGCTATGGGGCTGGCTATGCCTATGACCACGATGCGGAGGATGGCTTCTCAGGTCAGGACTACTTCCCCGAAACGATGCGACGCGGGGTGTATTACGTACCGGTGGAGCGCGGTGCGGAACGTGAGCTGAAAAAGCGCGTCGAATATTTCGCGAAATTGCGGGCCCGCCGGAACGAGGTGGAGTGAATGGGCGCGCTCTTGAAGTTTCGCCTGTCTCAAGCGTAGACAGGCGCATGAACATTTCAGTGATATCATCATGATCTGGGTGGTCGCCCTGGGCGGTGCGATCGGCGCGGCCTTGCGTTATCTGGCAGGTCGGTTGGCGATCCGTGTCGGGCTGTCCGATTTTGCGACTGTGACGCTGGGCGTGAACGTGCTGGGATCCTTCCTCATGGGGGTGGCGGCGATCTGGCTGGTCCGGCGCGGGGTTGGCAATGCACAGGTATCGCTGTTTCTGACCACGGGCCTGCTGGGCGGGTTCACTACATTTTCCACATTCTCCCTCGATCTGATGCGCCTGATCGAAGAGGGCCGTTTCGGACTGGCGGGGGGCTATGCGATGGCAAGTGTCCTGCTGGGCGTAGGGGCGATATTCGCGGGCGCAGCGGTAGCAAGGACGATCTTCACATGAGCGGCGTACAGACCATAACCCTGGATGCGGAGGCGGAAGGTCAGCGTCTGGATCGCTGGATCCGAAAGAGCTTTCCCCAAATTACGCAAGGTCGCATCGAGAAGATGTGCCGCAAGGGTGAGGTGCGTCTGGATGGCGGGCGGGTGAAATCCAATTCGCGCCTGGCCCAGGGGCAGGTGCTGCGCCTGCCGCCCCTGCCTGACGCGGAGGCCCCCGCCGTGCATACGCGCCCGCAGATCAGCGAGGCCGACGCGCAGATGATCCGTGACGCGGTGATGTGGAAGGATGAGCACGTGATCGTGCTGAACAAGCCTGCCGGTCTGGCGGTTCAGGGCGGATCCGGGCAGACGCGCCATATCGACGGCATGGCGGATGCGATCCGGTTCGACGCGGACACGCCGCCACGTCTGGTTCATCGGCTGGATCGTGACACATCGGGCGTTCTGATCATGGCGCGCACCGGTCGTGCCGCTGCTGCGCTTGCCCGTGGGTTTCAGGCCCGGCGCACGCGAAAGATCTACTGGGCCGTCGTGGCGGGAATGCCCAATCCACGGGCGGGAACCATCCATTACGGTCTGGTCAAGTCCGGCGGGCACGGCCCCAATGGCGCGGGTGAGAAGATGATCGCGGTCCATCCCAATCAGGTGAACACGACCGAGGGCGCGAAGCGGGCCGTCTCCGATTACATGGTGATGGAGGGGGCGGGTCAGCGCGCCGCCTGGGTCGCGCTCAGCCCGATCACCGGGCGCACGCACCAATTGCGTGTTCACATGGCGGAAATCGGCCATCCAATCATCGGCGACGGCAAGTATGGCGGAAACAGCCAGACGAATGAGGGCGACGGATGGGGCGCGCAGCTGGGCGGTGCGATCAGTCGCAAACTGCATTTGCATGCCCGCTCCGTCTTTATCCAGCACCCGGTCGATGGCTCCACCCTGAGCTTTACCGCGCCCCTGTCCGAGCATATGGCCCGCACATGGGACACGTTCGGATGGGATACGAAGGGCGTCGCGGGGGATCCGTTCGAGGAACTGGAATGAAGCTGGCGATATTCGACATGGATGGCACCCTGATCGATTCACAGGCGTTGATCGTCGGGGCGATGGTTTCGGCCTTTCAACGGTTGGACATGCTGCCCCCGACCCGCGCGGATATACTGTCCATCGTAGGGTTGAGCCTGCCGCAGGCGATGGATCGCCTAGCCCCGGCTGATGTTACACCCGATGCAATTGCTGCTCTGGTCGATGCCTATCGCACGGCTTTCATCGCGTTGCGCGCTGAAACGGGTGGGGAGGCGTCGGTGCCGCTTTACCCCGGTGCGCTCAATGCGCTGAAGGCACTGGCAGCGCAGGGATGGTTGCTGGGCGTGGCCACGGGCAAGGCGCGACGTGGGGTCGATCATGTCTTTGCCGCGCACGGTCTGGGGCACTTCTTCAGCACGGTCCAGACCGCTGACGGGCACCCGTCGAAGCCGCACCCCTCGATGATCGAAACGGCGCTGTTCGAAACAGGTGTCGCGCCATCGGATGCGATCATGATCGGCGACACGACGTTCGATATCGAAATGGGCTGCGCCGCAGGTGTGCGCAGCATCGGCGTCACTTGGGGATATCACCCGGAGGCGCAGCTGCGGCAGGCGGGGGCCTCCGACATTCTGACACATTTTGACGAACTGGTACCGTTGCTGACATGAGCGAGTGGAAGAAGAAACGTTTCTGGGGCGATGCCTCCGTCACGCGTGTCGAGGATGGTTTTTCGGTCGCGCTGGATGGACGTGCGATCCGCACTCCGGGCAAATCCCCACTGATCGTGCCGACCGCCGCGCTGGCGCAGGGCATTGCAGACGAATGGCAGGCGCAGGTGGACGTGATCGTTCCCGACACCATGCCCCTGACCCGCGCGGCAAATTCGACGATAGACAAGGTCGTGCCCCAGCGTTCCGCAATCGTGGACATGCTGGTCGAATACGGCGATACGGATTTGCTGTGCTACCGGGCGGATGGGCCGGACAGTCTGGTTCAGGAACAGGCGCAACACTGGGAACCTCATCTGGAGTGGGCCGAACAGCATCTGCGCGCGCCCATGCTGCGCATCGTCGGTCTGGTCCCCCACCCCCAGCCGGTCACATCGCTGTCCGTTCTGCGTGAGGCGACGGAGGCGCTGGATCCCTTCAGCCTGACAGCATTTCATGACTTCGTGACACTGCCCGGCAGCCTCGTTCTGGGCTTTGCCTTGCTGGAAGGGCGCATCGACCCGGATGAGGCTGTTCGCCTCTCCGAGCTGGACGCCCTCTGGCAGGAGCGGTTCTGGGGCGCGGATGACGAGGCGGTGGAGAACCGCGCGCGCAAGGCCACCGCCCTTGGGCATGCATACCATTTTCTAAAATTGACTCGGGAGAGAACCGTATGATCCTTCACGTCGACAAGGCAGAAGACCTCGCCAGTCGCGAAACCATCGCATCAATGAGTGGCCTGGAATTCATCCAGGCGATCCAGAGGGGGGAGCTTCCCGCGCCGCCCATCAGCAAGACGCTGGATTACTGGATGGAAGAAGCCGTCGAGGGCAAGGTGACCTTTCGCGGAAAGCCGTCCTTCAAGGCGATGAACCCCATCGGCACGATCCATGGCGGCTGGTTCGGAACGCTTCTGGACAGTTGCATGGCCTGCGCGGTGCAGACGATGCTGCCCGTCGGGCTGGGCTATACGACACTGGAATACAAGGTGAACGTCATTCGGCCGCTGTTTTCCGATTCCGACGAAGTGCTGGCCATAGGGGAGGCGAGCCATGTTGGTCGCCGTACCGGCATCGCAGAGGGGCGTATCGTCGGCGCGCAGGATGGCAAGCTTTATGCCACGGCTTCGACCACCTGCATGGTGTTCTCACTCTGAGTTGGTCACTCTGAGGTCGGGGGCGGCGGCAGGAATCCGTAGGACGACAGGATTTCCTGCGCCGCATCGCTGAGGAGGTATTCGGCGAAACCGGCCCCGCGCGGGGTCAGTACCAGGGCCTCGTAGGTGATCGGATCGTGGCTTCTTGAATCGATGCGATCCACCTGAAGATCGGGATATTCAATCGCATCGGTCGCATAGACGATGCCGTGCGGGGCGTGCCCCCGCACCACCCAACCCAGCGCATCCCGCACGTTCGTGGCCAGGATCAGGCGACCTTCCAGATCGCTCCAATCGCCGGAATGTATCAGACTTTGCCGTGCATATTGTCCCGCCGGCACGGCCTCAGGATCGGCCAGTGCAATCCGCCCCGATCCGGTTCGGGCCGCGAGGGCAGGGTTCGGTTCGGTCCCGATCCATACCAGTGCATTGCTGGCAATCGTGCGCGATTGCGTGCCCAGATCCTGATCGGTCAACCAAGTGACCCAGGCTGTGTTCGCACTGATATACAGGTCAGCAGGTACGCCCTGTTGAATCTGGCGCGCCAACACACCGCTGCCGGCATGGACCGCCTGAATTTCGCTGCCAGGGCTGCGTGCCGCGTAGTCGTCGGCCAGCGTGCCGATCACCTCGGACATGGATGCCGCGACCAGTACGCGAACTGATTCGGCCCGTGCGGGAGACACCACCGTCAGCACGGCGGCGAAGGCGAAGAGGGCTGATTTGAACCGGCGAAAGGTCATGCTGCGGGTGACTTTCAACTAAATGGTAAAAATTTTTCCCTGCGAATTCATCGAAGCGTCATCACAGGACGGCGGGGTTCACAAGTGCAGAACGCTGGCTCGCGATATTGAGACAACAGGGCTGACCTATCATTTCTCGTGATGGCGACCAGTGCGAACCATGGTCAGTGATGTGGCTGGTATGGCTGATCCGTCTGTGGGTTGTGTCACGCCTGTGTAAATCCTGCACACGCTTAGCGTGAATTATATGCCGCGAATTTCGCGGTATTTCGCGCCGCCGGCCCAGTTGTGTCAGTGATACTGACCTTATTGGCGCTTGCACACGTGCCCTTGACGACTGCCGCTTGCCTTGTCCACACTTTGGTTCGGCCCCAAGGGCTGCAAACACATCCCGGCCAAAGGTCGGCTCCCGTTGTATTGGGCAGCGGGCTACCCAGGGAAGAGGTATTCCTGTCTCTTATACACATCTCCGAGCCCACGAGACTCCTGAGCATCTC